>ENA-OWNT01000817-OWNT01000817.1-seawater-metagenome-genome-assembly--contig:-NODE-817-length-54486-cov-7.118749_pt1 | contig 54486 bp, 41 predicted proteins | sample MGYA00238136_ERZ651165 | MGnify/ENA primary metagenome ERZ651165 (study PRJEB26861, sample SAMN08777766) | seawater metagenome | isolation source: coastal seawater | place: USA: Florida | collected... | reverse complement strand
CTAACCCTGTTACTAATCAATTGACAATAGATACAAAAGGAAGGTTAGAACTCAGGGTTCTTAATATGCAGGGAAAGATGGTACTGGAAGCAAATGGCCGGGGTCCATTGCAAGTCAATACGACTACGTTGCTGCCAGGGGTGTATATTCTAGAAGTAAACAGGGATGAGGGTGTCTATTGCCAACAGTTTGAGAAGCTATAGTTGAAGTAAAATATTTAAAACGGAAAAGGGGAACTCCACGAGTTCCCCTTTTCTTTATTTGCTCTAAGGTGGTTGAGTGTTATCGCTTCACAAAGCTTGCTCTGTGTACTGCATCGTTTTGAACAATGCTGATAAAATAAATGCCTGGTTGTAAGGACGATATGTTCAATTGCCCGTTTTTAACCGAAGCATCCTGTAATACTTGTTTTCCATTACTCGATACTACGGTGATGGCTGCTGGCGAGTCATTATCGAGTACCAAATTGAGTCTGTTTTTAGCAGGGTTAGGGAATACCACAATCTCATTGGCTTTACCCGGTTTTGTAACATTCTCATAGGTGATTTCCTTCACCATGGCATTTTTGGTGGTATTGGTTACAATGGCAGGGTTGAAATCAAAGTAGATATGGGCGGTATTTCGAATCTCGGTCCATTCATCCAATCCCGGTTTTGCCTTAATGGTGTAGGTAACAAAACCGTGGCTCTCAGGCTCGTTTATATTGCTATCGGGCAACAGAACGTCATTGAAAATGAACTTTACCAGACCGTCGTCATAAAACTGAGTTTCTACCTTATGGCTGTAATCCATTAGTTTGAAGGTGCTCCAGTCCAGGTGTTGGCTCAGCGTGTCTTCCACTACTATGTTGAAGGCGGTATCGGTTCCTGTGTTTTGGAATCGAATACGGTAGGTGAGTTTTTCATCATGTAGTGTTTGGTTGCCTAAGTCTTCTCTATTGGGCCATACGGTTTTATCGTTCGGATCATAGGAGCAGTTTACTTCAGGTTTAAAGGTGTCGATCAACTCTACAAATTCATTGCTATCGCCGTATCCACGGTAGGTGGTGACAAACTTGAGTTTTGTACCTCTAAACTCTGTTCCGGGTGCTCTGAATCTAATACGCACTGCCTTAAAGTGGGTGGCAGGTACATTATCATACAGCCACACATACTCATTTCCCAATATAGAATCTGGCGGGTATTCAAAGGATGTAGAATCAAGTTTGATGAGTGTGTCTATTTCTATCCTGCATTCTCCGCTAAAGGCTTTGGTTCCGGAGTTAATAAGTTTTGGTCGCAGCCATACATTAAAACCACAGCGCATAGGTAGGTTGGAAACAATTCCATCTATTTCCATGCCTGTTTTCTTGGGTTTAATACCTACATCATAGGTCAACGATTGAGAACCTTTATTTTCTTCTAAAAGCTCAATTTTCGTGTCAGTGGTCAGGCTCCATCCCTTTGGGCTTTGTGGCTTTATAGTGTAGTCGCCCATTTTCAAAGTAGTTTCAATAACGCCATCAATTCCACTTTGCAAGTCAATCATAAACCCAGAGATATCCAATCCCAGGTCATTGATGGTGCTTTCTCCGGCATCTTTTATACCGTCTCCGTCCTCATCGTTAAAACAGTGAAACTTTAGTTTGTATACGTCTTCGGTGAAAACATTGAGCGAAACGGTCTTTTCATCACTATCAAAATAGTGTATTTCATTGTTTACCAACATGAGTGGTTGAGGGGTGTAGCGAAAACCAGGTCTCAGGTCAAAACCGTCAGATATCATTTCTACATCCTTGCCCTTGTTGCTCAGTTTGCACAGGAAGTATTTATCAGCAATACCGTTGTATACAAAGTAAAAAAGCTCTCCCTTTGATTCGTTGTTTACAGGAATATACCTGTGCGTTCTGTTATCAAGCAGGGTATCAGTGGGTGTATTCTTTATGGAGTCTTGTTTTTTAAGGTCGTAGGTAATAATAGAACCCGTATTGAGGAAGGCTACTGCATGGTGCTGTCCTAAAGGATATAAGTTGATATCGTATCCCAGGAAGTCATCTTGTTTTAGCTGGGCAAACTTTACCATTTTGCCCTTTGAACCATCCAGAAGGTAGAAGTAATAGTTTCGATTTTGATAATTGTATGCCTTGAGTATTAATTGACTTCCGATTTTCTCAAATGAGAAAAAACGCTGTTTTGGCGGAAGGCTATCAAAAACGGTTGGGGTTTTGTCATTTTTTTTCATGGTGTAAATGCGTGTGATAGAACCCGATGCTTGCAGGAAAAGCTCGTTGTCATTATTGATAGCACTGTAAAACCTAAGATTACTGGCTGTTCCGGTGTTATTATAGGTACTGCCTAACACGAGATTATCACCTTCTCTACAAACTACAGTATCACCCAAGGTGGCAAGGATATAAATCCAGGAAGAGCTTTTCTGTTTCACTAATTTGGACAGACCTGATTTTGAATTGAAGGAGAATACACCATAGCCATTTTGATTCCTTCCAGAAAAGAAGGCATGTCTCTTATTTCCTATATAGAAGGGGCCATCTTTTTCAAGATCAAAAGTAGGTTTATAGACATTGGTTTTGCTTAAGCCGTCAAACTCAGCAACCTTAAATTTAAAAGCAGCATTGCCATTATGGCCATGGTATACCTTGTTGCCCAAGGCGAAGAAGGATTGATAAGAGCTTCTAAAGGAAATTTGGTGGAGTTCCTTATTAGTACTGGTTTTAGCATGATACCCATAGATTTTAGTGGCATTTGCGTTTAAATCGTAAGCTTCGTAATAGATAACGCCGTTTTTAGCAAAGGCTTTAACATCAGTATAAGTGCTATCGCCTTTGGCCGAATCAAGGAGTTCTACTACACGGGCAGGGCTCAGTTGTGCAATGGATAGGCTGCTGATGCCAAGTAACATCAACAGAAAAACAAGTGGTTTTTTAGGTAAATACATAGGACGTTTGAATTGGTTAAATTGTTTTTTCAGATACCTAATAAATCTGTCTTCATAGCCTAATCGAGAAGCCGAATTATTAAGTATTTGAAGGATAGACGCAGTTTGTGCCAAGAGGGTTGTTGCTCAAGTCTAAATTTCTTAAAAAAGCCTATTACAATGAAAGAAGGCCACCTGCTTGCAAGTGGCCTTCGTTTAATGATTATTACATAAGGTTTTTGATCAACTAGAGTTTCACAAAACTTGCCCTGAGTACTTTTTGTCCCTGTACAATACTAATGAAGTAAAGTCCAGGCTCCAGGCTTGAAACAACCAGTTGCCCATTTGTAATGTCGGAATCGTTTAGTACCTGCTGGCCATTGACAGACAGCACTGAGACAGCTTCAAGGGCAAAACCATCGAGCTCCAGGTTGAGCCTGTTTTTTACAGGGTTTGGGAACAGAAATAAGGCATCAGAAGTTTCTGGTTTTCTCGCGTTTTGATACGTGATCTCTTTTACCATGGCATTTTTGGTGGTATTGGTTACTATGGCAGGATTGAAATCAAAATAGATATGAGCAGTGTTTTTGATTTCTGTCCATTCGTCAAGACCGGGTCTGGCCTTAATGCTGTAGCTCACATAGCCATGGCTTTGGGCCTCGTTAATGTGGCTATCAGGCAGCATTACGTCGTTGAAATGAAACGCCACCAAACCGTCGTCGTAAAACTTAGTTTCTACTTGATGGCTATAGTCCAAAAGCTTGAATGTACCCCAATCCAAGTATTGACTTAATGTGTCTTCTATAACAATATTGAATGCTGTATCTGTTCCTGTGTTTTGGAACCGAATGCGGTATGTAAGCCTTTCGCTATGAAGGGTTTGGTTACCCAGGTCTTTCCGATTAGGGGTTACAGATTTGTCATTGGGGTCATATGAGCAATTAATTTCTGGCCGAAGGGTATCCAGCCGGGAGAATTGTTCGTTATTACTTCCGTGTCCCTTAAAGGTAAGATCAAACTTGATTTTTCGGCCAAGAAATTGGACCCTGGGTACTCTGAAATAAGCTCGTGCAGCTTTAAAATGTGTGGGATCTACAGAATTGAAAACCCAGACAAACTCGTTTCCAAAGGTGGAGTCAGGTGCAATATCGAATGAATCAATTGTGATAATTGTATCCACAAGCAAGCGCATTTCACCCGTAAAGGACTTGGTGCCAGAGTTGATAAGCTTGGGCCGAAACCAAGTATTGAATCCACAACGCGTAGGAAGCCATGAAGCCGTTCCATCTATTTCGTACTGATCTTTGAAAGGAGCTAAACCAATGTTATAAGTAAGTGTGTCTCGGGACTTACCGTCAGAAGGTTCAATATCTATGATTGAATCTGTGGTAAAATACCAATTGACCAGGGCCTCGGGCTTAATCTTGTGCTTCTCTCTTTCAATTGTCAGATTCAGGCTACCATTTACCCTACTTTGAAGGTTAGTGAGTATTTCGTCAATATCAAAGTTCAATTTGTTAATGGCCGGTTCATTGTTGTCTCTTGTTCCATTTTTATTGAGATCGTTGAAACAGTTGAATTTTACAAAGAAGATATCTTTAACAAACTTCTTGAGAAACAATCCTTTGCTGGTTGCATTGAAAAAATAGATGTCGTTTTTCAGTAAGAACAAATCTTTAGGACTACCCAGAAAGCCTACTGAAAAGGGATCAGAGATTACTTCAAGCTTGTTGCCATTGTTTGATAAGGCACAAAGCCTTGCCATGGTTCCGTTGGCGGAAGGAGAGAGGAAATACAGGGTACCCTTATTGATGTCGGTTACAGGAGTTCGGATGGTACTTAAGGTCGCAATAAGCGTGTCGGGATAGGTTTTAGTGATGGTCGAGTCTGTTTTGAAATTGTGAATAAGGATTTTTCCTCCCTTGAGAAACATACAAATGGCATCTTTATTAAGCGCATACACATTTCGGCTTAAAAGATTGTCTGCGGTTACCTGTGTAAGTAGGTCAAAGCTATCAGGCTCGTTGGAAGCCTTATAAACATTCATGGTACTGCCTTTGGAAGTACTAAAGAACAGTCCGTTTTCACAACTATCCACGGACCATATTCGCTGGTCGTTTAGATTTTTACCATATACAAGAGATGAGCTTCCTTTTTTGTACACTTTATACTTATCGCGATAGCCGAGGAAAACTTCATCTCCGTGTTTATAAGCCCTTGTGAATGGTTCTGTAGAGCTCACCAGGTTGAGTTGACCAAAATTGCTGCCTACGTATACCTTATTTGTTGAGGTACTGAAAATAACATCGTCTCCAATGGTTTTAAGTACATATAGGTATTCATTGGCCTGAAGGATATAGACCGTACGGAATTGGCCGTTGGAAGCGTTGTAGGCATACACACCTTTTCCAGGTCTTCCCTGAGCATAGAAGTACAGCGTTTTATTATCTCCAGCAACAAAGCGACTGGCATATTCAAGTTCCAAAGTGGAAGCATGTACTTTGTTTCTTACTTGTGCCTTAAACTCTGCCAGGCGAACACTGGCGTCAGTTTGTCCGTTATAGCCGTAAAACACTTGATTTTTTACTGCAACAAACTTGTCTCCCCAGCCAGGTTTGGGTATGGTATGAAGCTTTTTAGTTTCATCCTTAAGTGAAGAGTAAGAATAAACATCCAGGCCTGATGCGGCGGTGGTGTCGCTTGGAAAAACGAAGTAAATATTGTTGTCAGTAATGGAGTGATTCAGCATAATTTTGGCAGAATCACGAAAAGGATAAGGAATATGGCTTACATCAATAGGAGCCATTTGAGCATGGGCCAGGGATCCAGCCAAAACTAATACCAGCAGCAAAGCCGCGGATTTTCTTAAATAATACATAGAAAGTTTGAATTGGTTACAAAATATTTAGCCAATAACCTATAATCACAAGTGGTGCAGCCGGCATTGCAGTGGTGACGCTAGGTTGTGCAAACCCTTCCAAGAGGAACAATTAGGAGAGCTCAATAACGCAATAATTTGAACAACCCCTGTACAATTAAGGCTCTAACGCAGAAGCCTAGATTTGCTTGACTTAAACAGAGATCGGGAAAAAAGGGCTCAATCTCGCACTAGAATCTTTGAATCAGACTCTTCATTAATTCTTGATCGATCTAAACGAATTCGAACTTCTGGCCGTCGAAAAGGCCTTTGTCGCTGAGTTTCAGCTTTGGAATTACCAATAATGCAAGAAATGAAAGGGTCATGTAAGGGGAGGTAAGAGTGCAACCCAATTGGTCTTTAACCCAATGATCCAGATGTTCATAATTGGCAGCCACTTCGTGCCCATTGTCATTGCTCATCAGGCCCGCCACTGGTAATCCTACAACGCGCTCGTTGCCATCGAAGGCGGCAGAAACGCCTCCACTTTTTTCTATAACAGCATTTATGGCTACTTGTAAATCCGCATCGTTGGTTCCAATGGCTATAATGTTATGGCTGTCATGAGCCACCGAACTGGCAATGGCTCCCTGCTTTAGCGTACTGGCACTAACAATGGCTTTCGCGATGGGTGCTTTTTTGTAGCGGTTTACCACTACAATCTTCAGGAAATCATGGTCAGTATCAGGAATAAACTCGCCTCCTGAATGCCGATAAGATGTTTCTTCTGTAACTATTTGCTGGTCTAAAATTTTAATAGCCCTGTGTGTACCCGGGGCAAGGGGCATTGCAAGTTCTTCCAGGGAAACAGGAGCACAGTTAAAATGATTGATTGGTGCTTCTTCAATATGCTGAAGATGACTGTTTCCGTTTTCAGCTACCAGCTTTCCGGAAATATAGGTTTGGAGTACATTAAAAGTCTCTGGATGATCAATAACAATCATGTCAGCCGAGTCACCCTCGCGTAGCAATCCGTTGTTGAGCTTATAGTGCTCAATAGGGTTCAGCGTACAGGCTCTTAGAATTTCCATTAAATCTTTTCCTTGTGCCTGAGCCCTTAAAACAAGTTGGTTAATGTGTCCTTTTATGAGATCATCCGGGTGTTTATCGTCAGAGCAAAACATAAGTTGCTCCGGGTGTGTATCAAACAGATTGACAAGTGCTTCAAAGTTTTTAGCAGCACTGCCTTCCCTAATGATAATTTTCATTCCATGTTTCAACTTGTCTAGAGCCTCTTCAATGGTGAAACACTCATGATCGGTAGAAATTCCTGCACTGATGTATTGTCTTGCCTCATCGCCTCTTAAGCCTGGTGCATGTCCGTCAATGGGCTTTCCTATTTCCCTGGCAATGCGCAGTTTTTCCATTACATCGGCATCCTTGAAAAGAACCCCTGGGTAGTTCATCATTTCTGCCAGGTAATAGATGTCTTCGTTTTCAAGCAATTCCCTCACTTCTTGTGGACCAAGAGCAGCACCAGCCGTTTCAAAAACAGTTGCTGGCACACATGAAGGCGCTCCAAAATGAAAGTGGAAGGGTACTTTTTTACTATTGGCAATCATGTAATGTACTCCCTCCATGCCCAGCACATTCGCTATTTCATGCGGATCACTTACAGTGGCAACAGTTCCATGGACCACTGCAAGCCTTGCAAATTCGCTGGGAATAAGCATAGAACTTTCAATGTGCACGTGCGCGTCTACCAGTCCGGGAAGGATGTACCTTTTACTTTCAGTACTGTGTTCTTTCACAGCCGTAATACGGCCTTCATTCCACTCAACTGATCCTGTAAAAATTCTCTTGTTGACTACATCAATTATATTTCCTTCCAGCTTGTGCATTATGCCATTTTCTTTAAGGTATCTTCTATAAGTTCCTTTGTTCTCTGTTTTAGCTCGTCCAGTTGCTCCATACCCATTCCTTTGGTTTCAATAGGGTCGAGCCAGGCATATTTCAGTACTCCCGGACTAAGCGATGCTCCTTTAGGTGGGCAAAGGTCTTTGGCATTTAAAATGACCAGTATGCCAAGGGGCTTTTCTGAGGTAAGTGCAAGTTTGAAGGCACCGTCATAAAAACGCGTGGTAAGCGTGTTGCCCCTATTTCTTGTACCCTCTGGATAAATAAATAGTGAGCTGCCTTCGTCAAGGGCATTCTGCATTTTGGTCATACTCCGTTGCCGAGCTTGTGCACTTCCCCTGTCTACAGTAAGGTAAATGTTTTTTATGATCCACCCCAGCACCGGAATCTTTCCCAACTCGGCTTTTGAAAGAAAGCGAAACGGATTGGGAGAAGCTATGGCACAGAGTGGGATGTCAAGAGCAGACTGGTGGTTGGAAATCAAAACGTATGATTCGTTTTTCGACAGTTTTTGAGGTCCAATGCGTTTGGCTCGGATACCACAAAAGAAGAAAATACCAGTAGCCCAGAGCCTTGATACCCAATGTACTTTTAGTATGGCCTTTTGTTTCCAAATGGCGATGGCTATAAGGTAGAAGGGAAGGGCAGGGAACATGAGCACTGCGAAAACAACAATGCCCCAAATGGCCCAGATAGTCCTTAAAACACGCATTCCTTAGGCAGTTACTTTGTCCTTTTTATTAATCAAATAAATGGCGGCCAAAACTATTACCAATCCGGCAAAATGCAGGGCATGAATATTTTCTCCGGCAATTACGCCCCAAAAAAGCGCTACAATGGGAATGAGGTAAGTAACTGAGCTGGCGAATACTGCACTTGAAAGTTGAATGATTCTATTGAATAGAATCATTGCCAACGCTGTACCAACCAAGCCAAGTGTAACCACCGCACCCAAACTATACATGCCTTGTTGTGATAGATTGCCAAGGTCAATGGGCTCGGCAATTGGAATGTACAAAGCAGCGGGTAGCAGGGTTACTGCCAATGGAATAGCAGCTGTTGCCAAGGGATGAAAATGGCTCAGTCGTGACTTAAGTGTATTTACACTAATACCATAGCATATGGTAGCAACAATTACCAGGGCACCATACAGGTAATCTCCTGATGTATCCTGTCCGGCTCCCATGAGCAATACAAAGGCTCCTACCAGGCCAATAAGCACGCCGTAAACCTTTAGCTTGCTCACCTTCGTTTTAAACACGAGCACGGCAATAATTAAGGTAAACATAGGAACCAGTGAATTGAGCATGCCAGTGATAGCGCTGCCCATTTTGGTTTCTGCAAAGGCAAACAAGTAGTAGGGAATGCCATTACCCAGGAAAGCCACTACGAGCAATGGAAAAACATCTCTTGCCGTAACCTTCTTTAAGTACCTGAACAAAAAGGGCAGCATGGCAGCTCCGGCTACAATGAGTCGCACACCGGCAACCTGAGTTGCAGAAAGCTCTTTGAGGCCTTCTTTCATTAGGATAAAGGATGATCCCCATATAATGGCGAGGATTCCTAAAAGAACAAACCTGATGGTATTTTGCACTGCTAATTAACTAAGCCGCGAAGTACGGCAAATGCTTTGGAGTTTTAATTTTACAGTAAATGAATTGTGCATTGTTCACTATTGAGAAAGAAGGAGTGTGCACATAGGGAATAACTGGAATGATGACGGAGTATGAAGAGTTCATGAAGCATCTTGAGATGCATACTGAAGAGCAATGGGTTGACTTAACGGAAATAGTAGAGTTCTTTCCGGGTATTGACAGGAAGGTAATTGACCGCCTTCTGTACAACAATAGAATAGAAATAGGGGACAAGCCGGATGGTACTCAATGCATTCGACTCACTGCAAAGGGAAGGGCCAAACTCATCAAGCAATATCGGGTTAAGAATCCTACACTTCTTGGAGCAATAGTTATGGTGTTCATTTTATTCATATTCAAGGTAGCTCCAAGGTTTACAGGAGTTTACCTGGATGAAGTGCCAAAAAGTTCTATTCGAGTGTACCCCCTGGAATCTCTGGATTTAAGTCCTCTGGCCAGGGCTGGTCTTCTTGGACATCAGCTTGGCTCCGATAGTATTTCTCAAATTGAGGACACAATACCTCTACATCGTTTCAAAGAAGATTCAAATGCTTTGGGAGAAGGTTTTTAGCCCTTTGTCAATTTCATGAAAGGTTTGAAGGGAAGTCGGACAATGTTTGGTATTGCACTGGTCTTAGTGCTGGTGGCTCTTTGCATAGTTTCATACTACTCAGTGCGTATGCGTTTAACTACCCAAACAGAGTATTATGAAGAACGCGAACGCTGGCATAACGAAATGCAACAGTTTTTTGATACGGTTCCCAGTGTTGATAGCTCCGGGCTACAGTAGGGCTTACGCTACTAAGGTGTAGAGGCTAGCTGCAATAAATGGCCAATTGCAGCTTGTGATGTGCTTTTTTAAGGCTTCAAAAGTGCATTGAGAAAATCAATGAAATGGGACGTATTTCTGAATGAACTTAGATATACTTTTGCACAGCATTTTTAAAATTCAATTGAGATGATCATTGGTGTTCCAAAGGAGATTAAGAACAACGAGAATCGTATTGGACTTACTCCCGCCTCCGTTCAAGAATATGTGAAAAGAGGTCATACAGTTTATGTGCAATCTGGTGGTGGATTAGGATCAGGTTTTACTGATGAAATGTACCAGCAGGCAGGCGCAAAGATGCTTCCCACCATTGAAGACGTATATGCTACGGCTGAGATGATTATTAAGGTAAAGGAGCCAATTGCACCAGAGTACGATCTAATACGAAAAGATCAATTGCTCTTTACTTATTTCCACTTTGCAGCTGATGAGGCACTTACTAAGGCCATGATCAAGTCAGGCGCCATTTGCCTTGCCTATGAGACGGTTGAAAAAGCTGACAGGTCATTGCCCTTATTGGTTCCTATGAGTGAAGTGGCCGGAAGAATGGCTACTCAACAGGGAGCTAAATACCTTGAAAAGCCATCAGGAGGTAGAGGCATACTTATGGGAGGCGTTCCTGGAGTTATGCCGGCAAAGGTGATGATTCTTGGAGGTGGTGTCGTTGGTACTCAGGCAGCTCATATGGCAGCTGGTTTGGGAGCTGACGTTACCATGTTCGACATCTCATTGGAAAGACTCAGATACCTTGACGATATCATGCCACAAAATGTAACTACCATGATGTCTAATGAGTACAACATTCGAGGAATGCTGGACAAAGTAGATCTCATAGTAGGAGCTGTTTTAATTCCAGGAGCAAAAGCACCACACCTCATTACCCGCGACATGCTTAAAGAAATGCGTCCTGGTACTGTAGTGGTAGATGTAGCTGTGGATCAAGGTGGATGTATTGAAACATGTAAGCCAACCACTCATGCAGAGCCTACATATGTGGTAGACGATGTACTACATTATTGTGTGGCCAACATGCCAGGTGCTGTTCCTTACACTTCTACCATTGCTCTTAACAATGCAACACTTCCTTACGGTCTTCAATTGGCTGAAAAGGGATGGAAGAAGGCTTGCCAGGAAAACAAAGAGATGGCTCCCGGACTAAACGTGGTAAAAGGAGACGTTGTATACAAAGCAGTGAGTGATGCTTTTGACCTTCCCTATACTGATATTTCAGTGCATTTAGGAAGTGAAGAGCTCGCTGAAGCTTAGATATTTAACCCTATAGATAATTGAAAACGGCAGCCTTTGGTTGCCGTTTTTTTTGTGTCATTAACAATGACCCAGGTCATCAATAAGGCTATGCGAAGGAGGGAACTTTGTATCAAATCTTACGAAAATGAACAACATATTAGTACCTACCGACTTCTCTGCCGAGGCCAAAGAAGCTCTCGGCATTGCTGTAGACATGGCATCCACTATGGAAGGAAACATTACCCTGCTTAATGTAGTAGATGCGCCAGGTGGAAACAACTTTTCATCTCAAGGTGGTGCAGCCGGCAATAATTCTATGGACGACATTTTTACAGCCAAGCTCATAGAGAAAATGCGCAATGACCTGGATGAGATGATAGAGCCTTACGAAACAGCTCCAATAGACAGGGCAATTGCCCTGGGCGACCTGAACCAAAAAATCAACGAAAGGATAGCTTCTGAGTCTATTGATCTCGTGGTGATGGGAACCAAAGGAGCAGGAGGAATGCAGGAAGTAATGGTTGGCTCAAATGCCGAACGTGTGGTTCGCCTGGCACAATGTCCTGTAATTACCATTAAAGAGGGTTCCAGAAATATCCATCCCGGCAACATTGTTTTTGCTTCAGATTTTACTGAAGACTACAGTGCTATAGCATCCAGACTCATTAGTTTCCAGAAGCACTACAATGCTCAAATTCACCTACTGTATGTAAATACACCGGGCAAGTTTGAAATAAGTGGTGAGTCATTTAAGCGTATGGAAGACTTTGCCATTGAGTATGGTCTTGAGAACTACACCACCAATATTTACAATCATGGCGATGAAGAGCGAGGCATTTTACGCTTTGCAGAAGAGAACGACATGGACATGATAGCGGTGGCTACACATAGTCGTAAAGGTTTGGCGCATTTACTTTCAGGAAGTATTGCCGAAGGCGTTGTAAACCATTCTGTGAAACCCGTAATGACCTTTAGCCTAAGGCATATACACTAGGATTTCAGTTCATACCTTTTAAATAAGTTAAAGTGACGGCTGGCCAAGAGTATTGGCCAGCCGTTTTTTTGTATGCTAAGCGCGGTCCATGGCCTTCTTAAAGCGCGTAATTGCATTTTTTCCAGACTGGGGTGTGTCGTCCAGTCCCTGAATTTCCAGGTCTATGTTTCGGCCCTTAGCAGTGATTTTAAAATCATCGATAATGTCAATCACATCAGGGTGGATGCTAAGGGTTTGTGTGGCATCTATTACCACTTTACTGTTTTCAGGCAAATGGTCAAGAGATTGCTGAATGCCCACTTTGTTAATGAAGCTTACTTCCTGAGCCAATTCAATTTTTATTATATCCGAATCTTTCCATTGTTCTTCGCGGATGTAATATGGGGTTTTGTAATTGTCAAGAAGAATAAGGAATATGGCTACAGCCATTCCAAGGCCAATGCCGGTAAGCATATCAGTAAAGTATAAACCGAGAACGGTTACTACAAAAGGAATAAACTCTCTTATACCTCTTTGGTACATCTGCTTGAATAAAGTTGGTTTGGCCAGCTTGTAGCCCACCACAATAAGAATGGCAGCCAGCACTGCCAGCGGTATTAGGTTTAATATATTGGGTACAAGAGATACACTTATGAGAATTAACACACCATGAAGGATGGCAGATAATTTGGTTTTACCACCGGATTGGATGTTGGTACTACTTCTTACAATTACCTGTGTAATGGGCAGACCACCAATTAAACCAGAAAACAGGTTACCTGTACCCTGAGCTATAAGCTCTCTGTTGGTAGGGGTAATTCGCTTATCAGGATCCAGTTTATCAGTCGCTTCCACACAGAGTAGTGTTTCCAGACTAGCCACAAGGGCTATGATCCCCCCAGTAACCCATACTTTGGCGCTGGCAAAACCGGCGAAATTGGGAAGGGTAAATTGTTGGCTGAACTCTGAGAAGTTCTTAGCAACTGGTAAACTCACCAAATGATCTGAGGAGAGCTCCCAGTTTGTTCCTTTAGTATAAACAGCGTATAAAATACCTCCTACAACTGCTACCAATGGTCCTTGTATAAGGGAAGTCCATGCCATTTTCTTCATGAACTTTTGCTCCCACAGAATAAGTATAAACAAGGATATTCCGGCAACAAGCATGGCCGAAGGAGATATGTAATCCATCATGGCCTGAAATTCAGATATAGTGGTTTCTCCATCCGGCTGAACAAAGTTCAAATCACCTTCTGCGTCCTTGTCATATCCAAAGGCATGTGGAATTTGCTTTGAAATAATGATGACACCAATACCGGCCAACATCCCTTTAATCACGGAGTTGGGAAAGAAGTAGCCAATAACTCCTGCGCGCAGAAAGCCTAATGTAATTTGCAAAACACCACCTATAACAACAGCAGCGAGGAAAAGTGGAAAGCCTTGCTCCATACTGAACTCACCTTGCTCGTTGGTGCCAAGGTCCTTGATGGCTTGTGCTACAATTACGGCAAGTCCGGCGGCTGGTCCACTCACACCTAATTGCGAGCCGCTGACCATACCCACTACGATACCACCAATAATACCGGCGATAATACCAGAAAACATGGGAGCCTCTGAAGCCAGGGCAATACCTAAACAAAGCGGTACGGCTACTAGAAATACAATTAGAGATGCAGGTAAGTCCTTCTTGAAATTTTTAAAAATATCCATTTAATTGAAAACAGTTTTTGATAGAAAAAGAAAAAGTAGCGAATAGTGGAGTAGGGGCTGGTATGCTAGTCAGGGGGATTGATCATTTCTTTTTCAAAACCATTCAATAAGTCACTTTCATGATAGGGGAAGGGTAGGTTTTTGCGCTCTATGACTTGAGAATCATGAAATGATGCCAAGTCATCAAAGAAATCGAGTTTTTTACTTTCTTCCTTAGATTCTTCATCGGCTTCATGGTCAAGCTCAATAGCCTTATCAGGACAAAATGCATTGCTCACAGTAGGCACTAACCATATTACCATAAACAGGCATATAATACAAGTTTTAAAAAGTGCTGCTATCCTGCTGTAATTGTGCATTAAAAACCTTCAATACATGCCCATAACCTGTCTACCGTAAAATTTGTTCAAAAACCTTGAACAAAAACCACACGCTATGTGTATGCAATTCCCGCGAATATCGTTGATAGAGGGACTTAGATCATTGGCTTAACTAAAATTAATGAAAGAATTTTCAGTTGAGCCGGGTGGCAGATTTTGATTTCTTTCTGGAAATATGAAACAAAACATCGAAATCCGAAGGCTTTCTGATTACCTGAGTAATGTCTGTAAAAACGATATCGTGACGGCCACTTTTCTTGTTGGTGGCTTGCATAAGGGAGTTATAAGAGCAATAGTAGGTTGTACCGGAATCGCACAGGAGAATAAGGTCGTACTTCTTTTTGGGATGCATTAAAATTTTATCCTTATAAAAGTGAAAGGCCGCATTGGTTCTATGCTCTACAACCACGTAGCGTGTCATGTTTTCTATTTTATTTCCATTCGAATCTATTGGGTTTACAAAGAGGGTGATCTTGCTTTTCATTTTTCTCAGTTGGTCATAATTGTGGTAGCCAAACTGACGGATGCTGTGTTCCTGAACCACTATTGGGTTTTTAACAGGCTCTTTGTTATTTCCCTTCTCAACAAGCCATTTAGGGGTGGTGAATACATCTTTAAAGCGCTGATTGGGTTTGCCGTTGATGGTGCCTTTGCCAATGAATTCAAACAATCGGGCCCAGAAGCCTTTACGCTTGGTGGTTCCTTCTATTCTCTTAATTGGTTTGCCATTGAAGGTTATGAATCTGGAATTTCTTTTTACAGAGTCGCTGAGATTCTCTTTGTCAACATCCGTCGGTGTTTCAATGGCTTTCTCTGCTACCTCATCCTGGTACTCCCATCGGTTTGTTCTTTCGTTTAGGTAGTAAAAGCCCAGGCTGTCAATGGAGTTGTTGATTTCATATTTTACGCTTACCGACGGCTGACCTTTTGAAGCAGAACTCATAAATACTTCCTGTCCATCAGCAGTGTAAGCTCTAATTTCATACATGCCTGCTGAATGGAAGGCCATGGTATCCTTACCCTTGGGCCAGTGCATTGGGATTTCTTCTGTAACCATATCGCCGGGTGTTTTAAAATCCCTAAACAAAATGGTTACTTCTTCTTTTACTGGATACCCTTTTTGGTCTATAAGGACACGGGCAGGAATAGTAATAATGGCCCTTCCACCCTGGAAGTTGAGCGTTTGTTTTTGGCTTGGATCTATTAAGAAAGTATCAAAGTCAGGACTGAAAAGAGCCTTGGAAGGTTTTTGGGTACTGTCCAATTCAGTATCCAGACGAGATAGAGCCACTTTTTTGAGTTCTATTGAAGTAGGAGCTGTTACGATGACAGAAGTTTCAAGGTCGATATTTTCGCTATCAGGCAGGTCAAACTCAATGCTGTCATCCATAGAGGCACTCATGGCATTGGTTGAATTCCCGTGGATTTGAAATTGCCCTTTCTTCCTGGAAAGTTTTGATCCGTTTTGAATATTGGCTTCTTCTTGTGAGATGGCTTCAACCACTTCTTCTTCAAGCAATTCAGTTTTCGTTTCTGCAAACGCTCTTTGCTCAAAAGTGCTCGTGTCGGTTACATGATGGAAGTGCGCGGCGGTATCGTCCAGGCTGTCAAGATATACCAGACTAGCCTCTGAAACCGGGTGCTCGAAATCGCTGTTTTCTGTACGCAAAAACCACCAGGTGGATAATGACACCACTGCCAGAGCACCTATGGTGACCCAGGTACCTATGCTTCCCAGGAAGGAACTTCCTCCAGTTCCCCCTCCACCACCATGGTTTCCAAGCCATTGTCCATGTGCCTGGTTCAGAGCGGCTACCATCATGCTTCTATTGAAGCGTTTGGTGAGTTGTCTTTGCAGCTCTACATCTCTTGCCAATTCAGGCTCGTTTTGAAGCCTGTTTTCAAACGAAGCCACTTCTGTGGGGTTCAATGTACCCAGCAAATAGGCCTCAATCAACTCTATTTGATTCAATTCATTTCTCATGAGGCCTGGCTTTTATCGGATGAGAGTTCGAGCGCCATTTTCCGGGCTCTTTCAATGCACTTGTACTTCTGGGTTTTGGCTGAGTTGACACTCCCAAACTCCATTACCTCGGCAATTTCATTCATTGATAGCCGCTGTATATAAAAGGAGAGGAGCAATTCTTTGCAGCGTTCCCCTAATTGTTGCAATACCTGACCCAGGTAGCCAAACCTCGTTTCTTCTTCTTGAAAGTCCTTTAGATCGTCCACCTGCTCCTTAATGTCCATGGGCTCAAGTTGCACAGTCTTCCTGTGTTTGCTTGAGGCAATCCTGTTGTTCCATTGGTACTTGCAGATGGTGGTGATATAGGTTTTTAAGGCGCAGTGAATGGTTTCTTGCTCTTCCACAACTTTGCGCATTACTACCAGTACAGCTTCCTGAAATAGGTCCTTTACATCTTCTACACTAGCCCCTTTTTCCTTAAGCACCTTGTATACGGGACTAAAATAGTCGTACAAGCCCTTGGCAGCCTTATTATAATCGCCTGATGACAGGTGTTTATAAATAGCTTTTTCAGTCATTCACGTAGGTTTTAGGCCTTAGTATGCCCAGTGGTAAAAGGTAACCAAGTTTTACCAAAATTATTTTAGAGCCCAGGAAAGAAGCTCCTCCAACGGCAAAAAGCCTGAGGGTGTTGACTAGAAAAGTTCCGGCCAGTCCTTTAGATAAGCAAAGTTGGGCATCAGTTTTCCCTCATGGCAAATCATGGCACTTTGCAGCAATTCACTGCTCTCAAAGTTAAATAGCTCTGGAACTACCTGATTCATCATCGTGCTGCCAAAATCGTCAGAAGCGTTTCTTGGAAGTTCGTTAGGCAAATTCCCCACGGCCATTACATCAATGGTATTATCTCCAAAGGGACTTACCTCCGCTCCCGATTTTTTATTTATCCCTATATACGGATCTTCTATGGCTGTTTGTCTCAACGTAATAGGAATGGAACCCTCTACATCGCAAGTAATGTCTGATATCACTGAAACTTTGAATGAATCGTCAGCAATCTCCTCATTGCTAAATAGTGCCGGGGCCCTATAGTCCCAATAGATGCCATGGATGAGTACATCAGTCACTTTTGAAAAGGCGGTAAAACCATTCACTGCGCTTTCCGGATTTTCATAGAACTCGGCAGGAACAACGGGACTCCCATCTGCATTATGGTATAAATGCGGTGTGTCGAGTACGGTGAACACAGCCTCGTCAAAGGTCTCAGTAAGGTAACTTTCGGCAGACACTTGTCTGATCCCGGCACTCTCTAAGACCTCTAGAGCGCCTTTCCCAACACGTCCGCTGCCGGTAAGGGCAATTTTTACTTTGGGGAAGCTTAGTCCCTTATACTGAGCCAGCATTTCGTCCATATCCCTGCAGGCATTCGCCGGCTTAATATCGTAATGGTTCCATTTTTTGCCCATCATTAGCAAGGCGTAGTGTGCACCTACAATGCCTGCCCAACGCCCAAAGCCTATAATCCTTTGTCCGTTAAGGGCTAGTGTTTCATGGTCTATCATGCTTATGTTTCTGACAAGTAGCTGCTTCATCAATTGCAAGTTGTAGTCCTGCATTTTGATGGTGTGGGAGAAGAAGAAGTAAATCTTACCTTCAATAAGACGCTCCTTAGGCACTTCCTTTACACCAATCAGCACATCACAATCACTTAGGTCATTGGCGAGTTGTATACCCTTGGCCTCATACTCTGCATCGCTATAACATCGCTTTACATAAGGTTCCACTACAATTTCAAGGTCCTTATGAGTATCCAGAAGGTTTCTGCACTGCTCAGGACTGAGTGCCACGCGTATGTCTTCAGGAGATTTATATTCTCTAAGGATTCCAATTTTCATGTGAGTACTGTAAAATTCTCTCCAAAACTAGCTAAGACCATTAAAAGGACAGGCAATCTGTGTATCTTCGTGGGCCTTTTTACAAAGGAATTGATCTTTAATTTCATGGGGCCGACTGGAATTGACGGGACGTGTAGCAACGTCTGTGCATGCAGGCGCGTAGGATGAGCGCCTTGACTCCGAATTCCTATATTATAATTGGCGACTATAACTACGCCATGGCAGCCTAATCCCCAAGTTTAGTAAGGATTACTCATCCTGCACCATGTGCAGGACTGTCACATCGCTCTGACCGTTTGTTTTGTGTGGTTGGAATCAGCGGTGTCGAAATACGAAACTGGTCATGCTAAGGCTACGAAAGCGTGATGAGATTAAGTAGCTAAGGAAGTACTAGGATGTTTTACTCCGGGTGCTTTTCGAAAACTGAAGTAAAACTAAGCATGTAGTGCATACGATTTGTTGCCTTCACCGGACGGGGGTTCGATTCCCCCCGGCTCCACAAAATGAAAAAGCTCACCTTTTGGTGGGCTTTTTCATTTTATTCGGATGGGATGAGAAGTTTATCCTGAGCGACTGGAAGGAAGCCGAAGGGATTCCCCCCCGGCTCCACAATTTGGTTAAGTGGCTAGAATACAGATGGTTATACTGTGTGTTGTTTTGCTGTTTGTGTGTAAGTGGTTCATATTTAGTGTTTTATGGGTTCGGTTCTCCCCAGTTTCAAGGATAGACTTTTTTAAAAATCACCCAATTGGGTGATTTTTAAATGAATCAAAGCGATTATAATTGTCCGGAACTGCTTTGTGTTCAAGACATAATACGGAATGAATTAAACCAATGGACCCTAACTCTGTTGTTAACAAAAGACTCTCAGACTATGTCAATAGCAATGAAGAAGTCATCTATCTTGATCACCCTTCGTTCCTATATCTGAAGAATTCTCAAGCCCAGCAGTACATTAAACTTATGCATCAGGAGTCCTATTCAAGCGAATTTCATTCTCCTTTGGTGTCATTGATTGAAGACAAAGTTTTGTCTTTAGTTGATGCAACCTTGAAACAGGTTCGTTTTGTTGATCTAGGACCTGGATACCCAGATAAAGCTATTCCAATTCTATCTCATTTGAGAAGGGCAGGCATTGAAGTGTCATATTGTCCAATTGATGTAAATCCATTCTTTCTTGACTTGGCGCGCGAGAGTGTCGAGAAAATTACTTCAAGTATTTTTCCCATTCAATCATTGTTCGAAGAAGTTGCTCACGCGGATATCTCAAAAATTTCAGGTGTAGGACAGAATGTTTCCAGTATAATTCACATTGGTCCTACTTTTATGAACTATGCACCATCTGAAGCTTTTGATATAATGCTTAGGATGTCAATACCAGGTGACAGACTAATAATTTCGACAGAGTTGTTAGAAGATGTATCAATAGAATCTGCGGCGAAAATATATGTCTCAAAGGAAGTCGAACACTTCAATTATATGCTACTCAGCAACCTTGGAATAGCAATATCCGATCTGAGGTATTTTGTACAGACAAATGGTAACTGTATTGAAATGGGATTTACTGTGCTACGAGACGTTGCTCTCAACGAGTATAGATTGAGCAAAGGAACGCAGATTGTAACGGCGACGAGTAGAAGGTATGGTCTCAAGGATTTAAAATCCGTTCTTGAGAGTTACTTTGATTCATATGACATATATACCAGTATACCGCCTTCTGTAGCCATTTCTAAAATTCAAATCCTTGAATGAAATTACAATTTACGAGATTGGAGGGCTACTTGTTACCGGGGTGGCTTCTCTCATCACCTTTCTGAAATCAAGTGAAGGCAGTAGAAGGTCAAATACTGTCATCGTTGCAACGCTATCTTCAATCCTAACAATTTTGGTAACCCTAAGATTCGAGGTTCTACCGAAGTTGGGTAATCATTTTAAGTTAAGTGAAAATCTTACATCAAATGCTCAAGTGATTGACTACGCAAAGCAAATTGAAGCAGCAAGTAACTATGTGGCTGAAAATCCGTATTCACTCCGTTCTAGTATTCTGTCCAGAAGGTTAAAATCCATAGATGATGCATTTACCATTTTAGAAGATGAGAAATACGTAGTTCAAAGACAGGAAATGCCTGAGTTTGCTCTGAGATTATTAAAGAGTAGCAATAATTCAATTATAGCGACAAGCTATGTAAGCTCCGAAGAATGGTGGTCAAAACCGTGGGGACGAAATTATTGCGAATTGAACTACGATTTAGTAGAAAAAGGTATCAAAATATCAAGAGTTTTTATCATCTCTGATTCGAGTGAATATGGAATCATCGAGCCGTTAATGATTGAACAGGTCAATAATGGTGTGGAGGTTTTATTTGTCTTTTCGAAAGATGTGGATTTTCGGGTGACGCATGACATGATCGTAATTGATAACAAAATTGCGGGGCAACTCGAGTTAACACCGGAAAAAGGACTAAAAGAGGCAGAGTTCTTTGAAGAGATAGATGATATTAACAATGTTAGGGATCGCATTACCAGCTTAATAGCGCAGTCTCAAACATTCGCTTTAGAATAAAGGAGCCTTTTATGAATGATTATAAGGGCATTGAGGGATATTATGACTCTAGGTTAAATGTTAAGGGATATCGAAGCAATGATATTGAATACTATTTCCAGGCCACATTGAATTCCAAGAGAATATTGGAAGTCGGTTCGGCAACCGGTCGAATAGCTTTGAATTTGTCAGGTGATGAAGCTAAGGTAGTTGGATTGGAAGTTTCTGATGTTTTTGTTCAGTTGGCTCGAGCAAAATTGTCGAGATCGGGCTTGGAACGCTCGCATTCATTTATAAATTGTCCTGTTGAGAAGTATGAGCCTTCCATGACATTTGACCATGTCATAATGCCTTATAGGTTTTACTCCTGTTTGTATACATCAGAGTTGAAACAAGAAGTTCTTCGAAGAGTTTATAAATGGCTCGAAGTAAATGGCGTTTTTACTCTTGACATAGAGACACTTGTTAAGGACAAGAACATGCTTTCGTCAGTTGGAAAAAGTATAGAGGTTCCGTTCGTACACCGAAATAAGGAACTAGTGGAGATATCCACCCTGACTCACTTTGACCAAGAAGATGTAATAGCTAGTATTAAGGTTGAAGTATTTGATTTAGATTCAAAGTTACTCGGAGAGTCAATTTTTAAACTCAAATATCCATACTTGCATGATGTTATCAACGACCTAGAGAGTGTTGGATTCCAAGTAGAATCCGTGAACTCGAGCTACAATGGTCTGCCAATTGATGTGGGAACAAATTATGTAATAAACTGCATTAAAAAAGGTGGTTAACCCACCTTTATAGTTTTAGTCAAAGATCTCTAATCCGCTAAATGGCTTCATAATTAATAAGTTTTATTATGGTCAACTGTGCAACAAGGGGGCCAGGCTGAAAACAGCATCGATTATGTCATTATTACCTGTTTTCTTTTAATGTTGTGTATGTTTCTGTGGTCATTGATGGTCAGTTGATAGGACGTTAATTTGAAGTAAGGTCGAATACCAACAGTTCTCATTGCCAAATAGTTATTCTCAGAGTTCTTACAGAACGAGAAGGTGAAAATTGGAATGTAGCATTAGATCGTCAGGTGTTTTCGAGTAGTGTTAATTCAGGTGGAAGCTATTTGAGACTTAAGGTGTAGTAGTTGTTGTATCTCTTGAAGTGGGACTTCACCGTGTTGGTTCGATATTATCCCCATTAGCTCCACTTTTTGGTTAAGTGTCTGTTGTACAGCGGGTTGTGTCAAGGATTGTTCTGCGGTGTTTGTGTAAGTGGTTCATATTTAGGGTTTTACGGGTTCGATTCTCTCGGGTTTCAAGGATGGATTTCTTTTCAAAATCACCTGATTGGGTGATCAGGTTCAGTAGCTGGCTACCTAAATTAGAATGATTTTATATGGTTAAGGTACGCCCAAATTGAGTAAATATTCCATGAGAAGGAAACTTGCCCCAATATCATTTAATGAAGCATTGCCAAGATTAGTTACAATTTATGAAAAAGGGAAGTTGGCCCCCTTTGTAGGATCCGGACTTAGTGCACCGAACATTCCAACCTGGAGAGACTTCTTGCTTAAACTAGCCGATCACACAGAGTCTAAGATTGATTTAAGGTCAAGTCTATCAGGGAGTGATCTAGCTAGGGTTTCAGAGAAAGTTGTTACGAGACTCATGAGACTTGGTCCTGAAAAATTCAAGAGTGCAGTAAAGGATAGTTTAGGGTATACAAAAAAGGGTAAACCAAAAGCAACTATTCAAACTCAAATTTTATCGAGTATTTGGTGGCCACTGATACTAACGACCAACTATGACACCATGTTATATGATTCATATTTGCAAAATCATACTTCAGGTCATCATAAAAGAACAGGTCAGGCTCCCATTTTCGCCTATGGTCGAGGAAAACTGGACTGTCATTCACTATTGTCCCAAGTTGAAACTCCATTGAATACGGTCTATTGGGCACTACAAGGATTCATTGGCAGAAGTAAAAATCATGCTGATTTATCGGATGAAATTGTTTTGGGTTACAGACAATACCGATCTGTGACTTTTGATAATCACATATTTCGGACGACGTTTAGTGAAGTTTTCAGAAACCATTCATTTCTTTTTATTGGATCTGGATTTAGTGAAGAGTATTTCAGAGGACTCTTTGGAGAAGTACTTGAGAAATTTGGTGTAAACCCACATCCACACTTTGCGTTATTCAACAAATCTGATTTCGAAAACGAGAATGTTGATCATCATTTCTTACAAACCAAACTGAACATAATTCCGGTTTACTACGAGGATAAGGAGAATGAATACGATGGTCTTCCGATTGCACTAGACAGATTCAGAAATGAAATAAGTTCTTCTAAATTAAAACTTTCAAGTATTGGCTATTCCAAGATATCATCAAGTAAGCTTTCAAGTAAAAAGGCCGCAAACAGACTAGAAATTAAATTAGGCCCGTTGCCAAGTCTAGTATCGGGTGAATGTGCAATCATCAGTGCCGGTTATAGCAATAGAAGGGAAAAATTGTTACTATCAGAAGTTGGAATAAAAGAATATGGCAACGTAATCCGTACAAGTACACCAGTTCAGATGGAAAAAAGCCGGATTTGGCGGTTTGGAGAATCGGATGTATTCGCGGCCGTTGCAAGGAATATCGATAGTGGTAAGTCTTCTTATGACTCAAGAGATTTGAGAACTATCTCCGAAGCCGTTTCAGAGGCAGTTGACGTTCTAGGTAATAAATATTCTGCCATATACTGTATGCTTCTTGCGGCTGGCAAAGGAAGAATCTTTCCACCGGTTTTTTCTTTAATTCAGATGATTCGCGGAGTAGCAAAATCGAATCTAGATTTCTCCACTTTTGTTGTTAATGTAGTGGACCCATCAGTAGTAGCCTATATAAAGCAATTTCCGCTGAACATAGAAGAATTACTTAACTGCAAAGACCTAAGGTTTAGCATTGAAATTAGAGATCGAAAATTCACTGAGCGGTTTCAAGTATTTTTAAGTCCCGATTCTACATTAAGTGAGATTTCAGAGTTTTACTCGATCAACAGTGATTGGCTCTGTGAGATATTACCAAACCCTTATCCTGGGCAAATCGTAAAGCCATTTGATAGTGTGACAATAGAAGATATTGGAATCATTCCTGGCTCTACTCTTCGATACTTCAAAAATTGAGGGGTTGGAATTCTAGTTTAGATCAAAAAGTTCCGTAGCCTTTGTTTAAGAGCTAACAGTTGTCCAATTTCAAGGGCGTTCACTTCATCAGTGAGGTTCGACTTCGTCCCCGCCAGCTCCACCTTCGCCCTTCGAAGCCTTGGCGAAGAAGGGCTACCCCCTCTTCCCAAGCTTTTTTGGGCTTCGGCGGACGCCGTCCCCCATCTCTAAATTTCTAACATGAAAGGCTTTCAATATGTTTACTTATTAAAATGTGCCGACGGTAAAACTTATACAGGCTGCACATCCAACCTCCAAAACAGAATGAAACGACATGAAAAGGGAGAAGTGTCCTTTACCGCAAGCCGATTACCCGTTGAGTTAATAACCTGCATTGCTTTCAAAGACAAATACAAGGCCTTCGAGTTTGAAAAGTACCTTAAATCTGGCTCTGGAAAGGCCTTTGCTAACAAACGCTTGATTGCCAGTAAGGATCATGCGAAATAAGGAGTAGGTTATCTGGTTTTACTTTTCGAGTTAAGTATTTGGCGCACAAAAGGATGTGTTCAGGGATGCCTTCTATTGTTTAATTACACTTGTAATCAGTGTTTATGGGTTGATTCCATATTGTTTCTTTCTAGCTTAGGTCATTCTAATTAACGAAGTCAATTAATGACATTTAGGAATTAGTTTAATGGCTAGATTTTTCCAAGAACTTCCAGAGCTTTTCTAGCTGTCTTAGTTGTCGAGTTAGGGTTTTGTCCAGTTACCAGACGTCCATCGGCAACAACATGATTTTGAAGAGGAATAAGCGCCTTGCTGTATTGCATTCCCCTATCCTTTAATCTCTTCTGTAGGTTGTACGGAACATATTTTTTAACACCTGCCAAACCCTCGTCGAAGTATGGAAAACCTGTACCACGCTTTCCGGCTATGAGATATTCACCGTTACTCAGCTTAACGTTTTGCAGGGCAGCGACCCCATGACAAACAGCGGAGACGACCCTTCCATTTTCATACATCTGTCTGGTTAGCTCCTGCAATTCCTGGTTATCGGCGAAGTCCCACATAGCTCCATGTCCGCCTGCAAAAAAGAGGATGTCATAGTCAGTCCAATCAATCTCAGAAGCGCTTGTTGTGCTTTCTAATAAGGACATGAACCTTTCATCTTCAAATCTCTTCTTGGAAGCCTTGTCCAACATCACGCGGCTCAAACTACGTTCATCAATAGTAACCTTTCCGCCCTTTGGACTAACGATGTCAATGGAAAGGCCATGTTCTTCAAATTCATCGTAAGAATGTGTGAGTTCTGAAAGCCAAAGACCTGTTGGTTCAGCTTTTGGGTTCTCAAAATCGGAATGATTGGTTACCACGATAAGTGCTTTTTTGCGTTTCATCTTATTGAATTTTACAATACAAAGGTTCCGACCTTCCACATCCTGAATTAACACGGGTTTTGGAACCTTGCACACAAATCGCAGAATCTGTTGCCGATCAGTTTGATTGACGGTATTCCTGAGGAGTATACCCGGTTTTTTGTTTGAACAATCGACCAAAATAATGGGGATAGTTAAAGCCCAAAGAGTATGCGATTCCACTTACCGAATCAGCTGAGCTAAGGAGCCTATGTTTGGCCTTTTCAATTAAAAAGTTGTTGATGTGCTCCTTTGCTGACATTCCGGTTTCCTTGCTTAAGACATCACTCAGATAACTTGGTGAAAGATTGCAATTGTCGGCCAAATATTGAATGGTTGGTGGTCCTGTTTCGACCAGATTGTTGTTTTGGAAAAAAGACTTTAGCAGCTGTTCTACACGAGACACTATAACTGCATTCTGAGCGGCACGTGTATTCATTTGACGTTCGTAAAACCGAACGCTGTAATTGAGTATGAGCTCAATGTTAGAAACCAATACCTGCCTGCTGTGGTTGTCGATACGCTGATTTATTTCATTTTGAATCAAGGCAACAATACTGGTCAGGATTTCTTGTTCCTGATCAGATAAATAGAGGGCTTCATGCACTTCATAATTGAAATAACCGTAGCTATCGATTTTTGCTCCAAGTGAAGTGTTTCGGATCAGATCGGGATGAAAATATAGCATCCACCCCTGCGATTGGTTCAAATCCTGGGGCTTTCTAACTGTAAAAACTTGTCCTGGCGATGTAAACAACAAAGCCCCTTCTGTAAAGTCATAGTGGTTTCTTCCGTAATCAATACCACATCCGGTGTCTTTTAGAGCAATGCAATAGAGATCAGAAGAAAACCGCATTCCGACAAACTCTTTTCCATAAGAAAGTTTGGATGTATCTATAACCGCAATTAAGGGGTGAGAGGGTTTTCCCAGTCCCATGTTGTTAAGTAGCTCGGCAATTGATTTTGATCTAAAGATTTCTTTGCTCATATCGAAGTTTGGCTCAAACGTAAATTGGAGTTGTGGGAACGCCTAACACAAATCCTTGCAGGATAAACACAAACAGCTTCTTTCGATAAACGGGGCCGTTGTTGGCCTTTGATGAATATGAGCTTGTTGGAAGAAGTTCAAAAGCCGGAATACTAGTCCATACCAATACCATGTTCAATTCACATTTCGGTATTCATTTGGTGAGACACCCGTTTTTGCCTTAAAAAGCCTGGTCAAACTCTGTGGGTGTTCAAAACCAAGGCTATAGGCAATTTGACTCACTGGCTCGTCAGAGTTCAGCAATGCGCTTTTGGTCTTGTCTATGAGTACTTTATTAATGTGTCCCTTGGCCGACATTCCCGTTTCCTTTTTCAACATATCACTCAAATAATTAGGAGACATATTGAGCTTATCACCAAAATAACTGACATGTGGTACACCGAATTGCAAGGTCATTTCAGACTCTATGTAATGTTTGAGATGTCGGTCAAAACTGCTTACAAAATCCTTGTTGAAGCTGGTTCGCGTATAAAATTGGCGATCATAGAACCTCAAACAATTGTTCAAAAGCAATTCCAGATTGGAAATTATGAGCCGGTGACTGTGGCTGTCCAAATTCTGGCTGTATTCTTTTTTGATTTGCATGGCCACTGTTGACATATACGTTTGTTCGTCGGCCGACAAATGCAAGGCTTCGTTTGAGTCGTAATCAAAAAAGGAGTAGGTATTCATTTGTTTTTCCAGTTCTGACTTGCGAATCAAATCAGGATGAAATAGTAGAAACCAGGCTTTGCTGTTATCGGACACTTGGTACTTATGGCCTTCCATCACTTGTCCTGGCGCCAGAAACACCATTGTTCCATTTTGAAAATCGTAAGTAGTTCTACCATAGCCAACTGAGCCTTCAATGTCATCTTTAAACATGATAGAATACATGTCGGAATTAATTTTTACACCAACGTATTTGGAACTGTCGTGTTCACTAATATTCCTTAGGTTCTGTGCTTCAATCATGGTGATTAAAGGATGCTTTGGAGCATCCAATCCAGCTGCAGTATGCAGTTCCGTCACACTTTGAATCCTTACAATATTCTTCATGGTAATCTCGGTGTACTATTTTACGCATTATTTCAATCCTACAAGCTTTCTTGACACTTCCACCAGTTGTTTTGCGGCTCCCATATCTGAAGCGTGTGGATTTGGAGACTTCATGGGCCATCCGCCTTTTCTACATTCCTTGTCGCGATATAGTACACTATGTTGACTAAAATAAGCACCTGAGTGCTTTGGTGCATCATCTGAAAGCATACAATGCAAAGAAGTTTGTGCTGATTCCCAATTGCTATTTGACATGCCCTTTGTTAGTGGTTTGGCCAGGGTCATCAAAGCTTGCATCAAAGTATTTCCACCTTTTCCGAAGTTAGATCGAGCCCAGCCTGGGTGGATGGAGGCCGTAGTAACTCCTGATTCTTTCAAACGTTCTGCCAGTTCCATAGCATATTGGACCACAGCTAATTTGGCTTCACCATAGGTGGCAAAATTGTTGTACTTGCGATTTTTATAGTGTAAATCATCTAGATGCACTTTGTGACGATTCTTGGGGCTTCCTGCATGTACTACTGAGGACAGAATAGCAATTCGAGCTGGGGCGCTCTTTTTCAATAAGTCAAGTAAGAGTTCGATTAAGAGAAAGTGACCAAAGAAACTTGCTGCCCAGGTAATCTCAAATCCATCTTTGGAATAAATGGGCTTGTTTTCCATGTTCACCATGCCCGCATTTCCTACAATACCGTGCAACGTTTCATGGTTCTTAAGGAAGGTGCTTACAAACCTTCTTACAGATTGTAAGTCAGCCAGATCACATTTCAGGACTTCGAAACTTCCCTTTAACTCATGAAAGGACTGAGCTTCCTTTTCACCAGCTTCTACTCTTCGGCAAGCCATTACTACGTGTGCTCCCTGTTTTACCAGCTGGCGGGTTGTTTCCAATCCCACCCCAGAGTTTGCGCCTGTCACAATGAATGTTTTACCCCTTAGGTCCTTTGATAAATCGTCTTGATTTGCCCAAATCACATTTTTGTTACTCATTTCTTTTTTATTATCTCTTGATGAAAAATCACAGCACAAAGGTGATTTGGAGAAATACCAGGCACTTAACCGTTTCCTAGGAAGTATTAACCGAAATACAGATTGTAGCCTTGGCGAAGAAGGGCTTCACCCTCTTTCCAGGCTTTTCGGGCTTTGGCGGACGCCGTCTACCATTTCTAAATTTCTAACATGAAAGGCTTTCAATACGTCTATTTATTAAAATGTGCCGATGGTAAAAGCTATACAGGCTGCACATACAATCTCCAAAACAGAATGAAATGACATGAAAAGGGAGAAGTGTCTTTTACTGCAAGCCGATTGCCTGTTGAGTTAATGACCTGCATTGCTTTCAAAGACAAATACAAAGCCTTCGAGTTTAAAAAGTACCTGAAATCTGGCTCTGGAAAGGCCTTTGCTAACAAGCGGTTTTTGTGAACAGGGGAGTCATTCATGAATATTTATGTCTTCACTGTTGGTCATACTTTATGAAGTGTGCCGTAAACGAGTTGTAACCAGAGTTTCTAAACCTTCAAGCTAGTAAACGGTAGAAGCGGGTATGTAATTCCCAACCTGGTACATCCAAACAAGTTCATGCGTGAAAACACTATGCTCTTAGGACTAGATAAACTTAAGTATATGAGCAAAACCTCTGTTCACCGCTTTTGCGTAACTATATCAACAATATTAAATGATCAGGTCTATCGACCTAATGTCAAAGAAAGACAGTTGGCTCATGTAGAAAGGAGTAAAGTGAGAGCGGCCTACAATCATGCTGAATACCTACCTGAACGCACAGACATGATGCAGAAATGGGCTGATCACTTGGATAAATTAAAGGTGAAGACTTAATTAAAACTAGACTCCAACCTTGGCAAGACTGAAAAATTATGGCCTTATGACTGTTTTCCAATGATATTTTAACCCTTGAAATTGTATTCTGTGACATCGGAAGTCAATTGAGATCAGATAGGTTTGAGGTCCGCTCAAATTGATAAAGCCTGAACCTTGGATTTGTTTAATGTATTTCTGGCAAGCCGACTAAGTCATACATTTAGAAATGGGGATATCTAGGTAGTTTAAAATGAGATAGGATTATAATTAACTTTTATAATTGTGTAACAGTCAAAATGTCAGTTGAGATTTATTGATAGTACGAATGAAATTGGTTGAAAACATAATTTAATTGCATGATGCGTATATGAGAATGAAAAAAGCAAGTATAAAATGGTTTAGGAAGCTAAAAGAAGTCGAGGTCGAATTCGATAAGTTCTCAACAATAATTGTTGGACGAAATAACAGCGGCAAGACATCCTTAACTGAGGTTTTTTATAAGTTCTTAAAAAAGGGAGCTTTTTCATTTGATGATTTTTCAATGGATAGCTATCTAGCCTTTGAAAAAGCCCATGTATGTTGGAATGAGAAACTTGCAATAAAGAAAGAAGACGAAGATGCTATGATTGCTGCGGAATTGGAACTAAGGTCGGTTATGCCTTATATCACTTTGAGTATAGAGATTGAATACGAAGAACATGATGACCTAAGTTCCTTGTCTCCTTTCATAATGGACTTAGATGTGAACAGGAAGGATGCACTAATTACCTGCATGTATGGACTTAAGGATTTTGATAATTTTTTCTCTGAATTTGGGAGGTTAGATGATGAAATTGGGCTCATTGAATTTTTTAAAAAGCATCAGACGCGTTTTTGTTCAGCGAGATATTATGCCGTTGACAAAGAAAATCCTGAGAATAGGAGAGAAATCGAGTCTTTGAGCTTTCTTAATAAGGTGTTCTTGACAAAGTTCATTTACGCCCAAGTGAGGCTCGATGATCAATCAATTGATAACTCCAAGGGCCTGTCGAAGGGCTTTGAGGATTTTTACAGGAATACATCAGACACATCGGATGACGTAACAGGAATTGAAAACCTGCTTTCAGAGATTTCTACCGAATTAGATGATAAGTATAAGGACGTATTTAAGGTCTTATATGATGATTTGAATCAATTCGGTGCAGGAACGGGCTTCCCTGTACAAAAGCTAGCAATAAAATCCAACTTTAGTCCAGAAGGGATATTAAAAGGTAATACTACTGTTTACTACGAAAATGAGATTAATCTGTTGCCCGAATCCCACAATGGTCTTGGCTTTAGTAAGTTAATTTACCTTGTCTTACAATTTATATCTTACTATGAGGAATATAAGTCATTGAACCCACGTCCAATGTTTCAGGTGTTGTTTATTGAAGAACCTGAAGCTCATTTGCATCCGCAAATGCAGCATGTGTTCATCAAAAATATTGAGAACTTTATAAAGACTAAGTTAGAATGGGAAGTACAGATTGTTATCACGACTCATTCGTCCCACGTTATTGCCGAAGGTGATTTTAGTAGCATAAGATACTTTGACGTAAATACCTCGAACCTTCAGGTGAAAAACCTTCTTAATTTCAAAGATAAGATCAAAGCTGGCCAACCAGAAACCCTGAGGTTTTTGAAGCAGTATCTCTCTTTGAGCAAATGTGATTTGTTTTTCGCCGATTTAATTATACTCGTCGAAGGAACCGTCGAGAGATTATTGATTCCAGAAATGATTCGGCGTAAACACCTGGGTCTGCTAAACAAATACATTTCTATAATTGAGATAGGTGGAGCATATATGCAGAGGTTTAAGGAGCTACTTGAATTTATTGGTGCCAAAACTCTCTTGATTACTGATCTTGACTCTGTTGATACTGAAAGCAAGGAGAAGTGTGAAGTATTAAATGGAGCTATAACCAGTAATTCAACGCTTAAAACATGGGTGCCCTGTAAGGAAAGGGTAGCAGACTTATTATCCACACCAGTAAATGAAAAAATTGTAGGTGTTGCCAAGCAAATTCGTGTGTCCTACCAATGTCCAGAAGAAGGTATGTCTAAGTGTGGGAGAAGTTTTGAAGAAGCCTTTATATTGGCAAATCCTGATAGCTTAGTTGAGTATTTTAAATCAGGAACCAGGTACCGTAAGGTATTCAACGGGAGCGATATAACTAAAGACTCGATAGTGAACAATTCATATGAACTAGCTGATCGATTACCAAAGAAAACAGAGTTCGCCTTTGATATCTTAGGAATAGATTATGTGGTTCCTAAGTATATCCGAGATGGTTTAAACTGGCTGGAAAAAGAAGAATCGGCAAATGTCTGATACGATGAAGGCTGTTATAGAAAGCCTTGAGAACAAGAAGAGTTTCATTCTTGAGGCTGGTGCGGGCTCCGGAAAGACCAGCACGCTGGTGCGATCATTGAAATATCTCATTTCAAATCGTCAAATCAAGTATGCCCGTGATTCAAAGCAAATAGTGTGTATAACATATACGAATGTCGCCAAGGATGAGATCGCTGAACGAATTGAATATCATGACCTGGTACATATAAGCACCATACATGATTTTTTGTGGGATGCTATAAGCCCTTTTCAGTCAGTACTTTCTGGAGAAGTGCTGTGGCTGAATGGCACCTTAAAGAAGGAAAGGCAAACTGAGAATTTGGCTCAGATTTTATCAGGTGTGCCAATTACCTATTCTCAATACGGTCGTAAACTAGAAAAGGGCAGAATTACTCATGATGATGTTTTGTCACTTGCCAAAAGGATGTTTTTACAATATCCAAAAATCACCAGATTAGTTACCAGCAAATATCCAGTGGTCTTTGTCGATGAATATCAAGATACTTCGGAGTCAACGGTGTCCATATTACTTGACTCTTTGGTGGAAAATGGAAGTCCTGATTTCATGGTGGGTTTTTTTGGCGATAAGATGCAAAACATATATGAGTCTGGTGTTGGTGAAATTACCGACCCTAGACTGAAAACAATTACGAAGACAGAGAATTTTCGATGTCCAACAGAAGTAATTGAAGTTCTCAATAGATTACGAAATGATTTCGCTCAAGTGCCAGGTCTCGAGGATCACCCTAAAGGAACAAGAGAGTTCATAATTGATGGTAGTCAAGGAAGCCCTGTTGAGACTTACGATAAGACAATTCAATATTTATCTAATCAAAAGGGATGGGATTTTGATAGCAATGAAACAAAGATTCTTATGCTTACCCATAGATACATTGCCGGTAAGGCTGGGTATCAGAATCTGTTAGCGGCATTCGACAAGCTACCTTTTGGGAGAGATGATTTGTTTTCACTTGAACAGCCTTTGGCAGATCTCTTTGTCAATAAAATTGAAGCACTTGTTGATGCATTTGAAGCCAAAGACTATTCGTCACTAATCAGATTGTTAGGGCTAGAAGGCTTTAGGCTTCAGAGCCATAGCACTAAAGAAGTCATAAATAAGCGGATAAATGACCTGATATCAATGAGGAGCAACAATTCGGCCGTTAAGGAAATCATTGATTATTGTCGAAGTCAAAAACTGATTGGTAGATCACAAAAAATTAAAGATTTTGAGCAGTCTTTATCCGAGTTTGATGCTGATGAACGCAAGATAAAGTTTTATGATAGCCTGATGTCGGTTGATTATAGAGAAGTCATAGAATTCAAAAGATATTTTGACGGTGACAAACCATACTCAACTAAACATGGAGTCAAAGGACAGGAATATGACAATGTCTTAGTTGTTATTGATGATACCGCATGGAAACAACGGTTTAACTTTCGAGAGTTGTTTGAAGGTAATCAAAGGTTACCAAAGAGGTTTAAGATGAATCAGAATATGTTTTACATGTGCTGCTCAAGAGCAAAGAAAAACCTAGCAATTCTCATGTTAACTGAAATGAATGAACGAGGGTTTGATACTGTTGCCGAATGGTTTGAACCAAAGAATATTACTTATTTAGAGTGAACTTAGGGTAAGTTTAATAGGGTTCTTACAGGCAGTTAGAAAAGTTTAGTGTTTTTTGAAATAAAATCTCACGCAGAAGGAAAAAATCGATCTCAATAAGAGTCTATTTGTTCAAATTGTCGTCGTTCCCATCAACCTTGTCGAGTTTTTGAAGAACCCTATTTATAGCATCCTTAATCTGTTGGCTCGGTAATATTTTATATGCTGATTTCATATGCTCAACGGCTTCAGAATATTGACGAATTCTTTTCCCATCAGTTTTCCAGATGAACGCATTATCACCTTTTGACTCTAAGTCCATAGCAATAGAAATATGCCCCACGAACTCATCCATGTGAGTTGAGAGAGTGTTAAGCTGCCGTCTTAATTCATCACGTTCCTTTTTGGCACTTGCGAGTTCTCTTTGTGATTTTTCTCGTTGTTTTTTCACCTTGGCGAGCTCACCTTCCAATCTTTTATTTTGTTGGCGCAACCGTGCTGTGTCTTCTTTTAGTTGACTGACTTCAGCCGTCAGTATTGCATTTTCCTTTTTTAAATCAATATTCGTTTTCTTTTCAGCCTTAGACATTTTTTTCAGCTTGTCGTTCTCTATTTGGAGTGTGTCATTTAAAGCCGAAGCATGTTCATTTTCTTCTCTTGCCAACTTCAGTTGGGCATCCTTGTCTTTAAGTGCTTTTTCGTAGATCTTGTCTTTCTTCTCTTCTGATTCAGTAATAACATGTTCAGATGTGCTAATTTCTTCTTTTAACTCATCAACTCTCCCATTAATCTCTTCCATTGAAGTTTTTATTAGGGAATCTACCTTTTCCGCTTTTTGACGTTCGTTTTCGATATATTCTGCTGTCGCCAATACAATAGTTACTAATGATGTAAGAATTCCAAGAGCAAGACCAATACGTTTAATGTGTGTTCCCATGATGATGACTTTGATGATTTTCAATTTAGTAATTGTCTGTCACTATGCTTCATTAATTTTACTAAATGGTTAGACTAAGTTATAGTCGGTTTTTTCCTTATTTCGTAGTAAGGGGATTCCTGAACACTCTCTTTATTAGAATATTGGTTTGTCTCTTGTGGTTAGAAGAATCTTGATTAAACGGCCTTTCCGTGGCGAACATTAACATTCGGCAACCAGCATGGTAATAGTTTCGATATGCGTATTTCCTAACTATTGCTTGCTGTCAATCCTTAGCCTGCCTTTCTGACAAATAAAATTTGGTTGCACATCACTCTACTAGCACTTGAAAGCAACATTGCAGTGCTGTAAGGCTGTGATGACCTGCATTGTGTGCCAGAGCTAAGGACCAAAAAATATACATGTTTCGAAAATGCGTATAAGAAGCCTAGACAACTTCAAATAGACTTTTGTGCCCATTAAGAAGCAAAGATGAAAACGAATACATTTGGTAAACAAGGGTGGACACCTAAACGGCTCGGCAGTTTAAACGGAAAAACCTATGTGATTACCGGAGCAAATACAGGTGCGGGATATGAAGCTGCCAAAATATTATTGGCTCGCGAAGCTGAAGTAGTTATGCTGAACCGAAACGAACAAAAGTCCAACAAGGCCATTGCTGACTTGAAAGCAGAATTTGGCGCTGGTGTAAAGGTTTCATTTATAAGAATGGACTTGTCAGAGCTTGATTCAGTGAGGAATGCTGCGGCAGAAGTAGATAGAAGGATTCCCAAAATTGACGCCTTGATGTGCAATGCAGCCATTGCTCAGGTACCCAGGTTGACATTTACAACAGATGGTTTTGAAAGTCAATTGGGTGTAAATCACTACGGTCATTTTACGTTGTGCGCATTGCTCTTTGAGAAGATGGAACAGTCCAAAGGACGTATCGTAGTTGTGGGGAGTGAAGGTTATAAAATGGGCATCAAAACCATGCAGTTTGATGACATGAACTGGGAGGGCAATTACCATCCTATGAATACTTACTGTCACAGCAAATTGGCTCAAATGCTATTTGCCTACGATTTGCAGGACAGAATTAAAGCATCCAACAAGAATGTAAGCGTGTATGTATGCCATCCGGGCGCTTCTGCCACATCCTTAATTAAGAACAGTGGTAGTTTAAAGGACAAAATCCTTTTCGGATTGATGTCGATGACACCATTGGTTCAGTCAGCAGAGAAGGGAGCTTATCCTGAAGTGATGTGTGCTACAGAAGCGGAAGAAAACCTGAATGAGAAGGCATACTATGGCCCTACCGGCAGAATGCAATGGACAGGACCAGTTGGCGAATGCAAATTGGAAGCACACGCTCAGGACAAGGCTGTTGCCAGTAAATTGTGGGCTGTGTCAGAAAAGGAAACAGGTTTGCAATGGAAGGTTTAATTTAGCCAAAATGCAGCATTTTAAAACACTATCAGCTTACTTAGATTACCTGGAGCTTCCACGTCCGGAACATCCTATGTTGAGTGTATTTTCTGCAAGGGGAGATGGTTTTCTACCCTGCCCCAAAGAGAGTTCACCGCCCATTACTAACGATTGTTACTCCATAAGCTTGAAGAAAGTAGTACAGGGTGATTTGAATTATGGACGAACACAATATGATTTCACTAACGGTGTTTTGATTTTTATAGGTCCCAGACAAGTATTGCAATGGGATAGCAGTATGGTATTTGATCAAAAAGGCTTCTCAATAAATTTTCATGAAGATTTTGTCAAAGGATCAGAGCTGGCGCATCAGATTAAGAAATATGGTTTCTTTTCATATGCAGCGAACGAAGCCTTGCATCTTTCCCCCAGGGAAGAAAAACAGATTGAATCCATTGTAGAAAACATTGAAATGGAGTATCAGAACAATCAGGATGAGTTTAGCAAGGAAATTATCATCTCTCAACTAAGTACTCTACTGAAATACGCCAATCGATTTTATGAAAGACAGTTTTTAAATCGAAAAGAGCTCTCGAACAACCTACTTGAACAGTTCAATCGGGGCCTGGATAGGTATTTTGAATCAGGGCTGCTGCAAGAAAAAGGTATTCCCAGTATAGAACAAATGGCCCATTCCTTATCTGTTTCGCAACGCTACCTTAGTGACACACTTAAAAAGGAAACAGGCAAAACCACCACTGAACATTTACATATGTTCTTGATTGACGAAGCCAAGAATGTGTTGTTGAAACCAAATAAAAGTATCTCTGAAGTGGCCTATGAATTAGGCTTTGAGTATCCGCCTTATTTCTCAAGGTTGTTCAAAAAGAAAGAGGGCATTAGCCCCAAAGAGTATAGAGAAAAATATCAAATGAATTGAATTATGGAAATATTGAAAATCGCCATTGAATGGGCTAAAGCTGAGGTTTTCTCTGCACGGTTCTTTATCTTTTTCGGGCTTTTATTTTTGACCGCAAGCATTGGTTTCTGGCAATTGGGGAAAACTGAAATGGCTAAAAGTTATATTATTCCAATGCTGGTTTGTGGAGGCTTTCTTTTAGCGGTAGGCCTTGGAATATTTATAGCCAATACCTCCAGAGTTACGAGTTTCGCTGCGGCCTATGAGAAAGATCCTAAGGCGTTTGTAAAATCTGAAATTACGCGCACCGAGAAATCTTTGGGGGAATACAGAACCATTGTTTTTAAAATCATTCCATTTATGATTGTTGCTGCGGCACTGTTGATCTTCTTTGTAGACAAGCCTGGGTGGCGTGCAGCAGCTATTACCACCATTGCCATGCTCGCGGTAATTCTGATGGTTGATAGCAATGCCAAGTCAAGAATTGAAGATTACAGAAGCCAGTTGGAAGTATTTGATCAATGAGAATACAAAAACTTCAAGATCAACTCAGGTAATGAGATAACAACTTATAGGAGCCATTCTTCTTTACCAACACGCTTGTCTAAGCATACTGTCTATGCAGGGTAGACCTGGAGTGTTTATTTCATATGGATGCCAATCGCATTAACACTCGCTCACCCAACCGTTAACAGTTTCAATACCTTCTCCTTCTTATGTTTGGCGCATTAAAAGGTGATTAAGGAGTAAGCGGGAAGTATGAATTGCATATCATGCGGTGCGGAACACAGTAGCAAGTATTGTCCAGAATGTGGAGAAAAGGGCAATGTGGTGCCGATCACTTTTGGCTCTATTTTGGGAAGCGTATTGTCCACCATATCAAATATGGATCGTGGGTTCTTATACAATGTAAAACACCTTACGCTGCGTCCACAGAGATTTATAGATGAATATCTAAATGGTAGGCGTAAAGGGATTTTTAACCCTATTTCCTTTTTAATCATTGTAGTTACCCTGTATTTGATTTGGGATGCTACCCATCGTCAACCAGAAAGGAATATCTCGAACGATCCCTCATTAGAAGAAGCCACAGAAATTGGGCTTAGAACAGCTATGTTCATTCTTACCTATTTCAAATACTTCTGGATGTTGTCAGTGGTGTGGATAGGGCTGGCAACTAAACTATTGTTTGGCCGATTGAACCTGGCAGAACATTTTGTAATTGCCGCATTTATCATGGGCTATGCCACGCTTGCGGTGCTTCTGGTATCTTTTTTTAAGCCCATGGCCATTCTTTACAATCCGGTAACCTATCTGGTGATGATGGTAATGTTGTTTCGGGTGTTTAAAAGAGAGAATGTATCTGTAGTGGTGGGTTTGTTGAAGACAGTTCTGGTAATGTTATTGTTTGGTATACAGTTATTTGCTACCATTATAGCACTTGTGATTCCGGTAAATGGCCTCGATACCGTGATGGATATGATTGTTGAATAGGGAAGGAGTGGTGTTCTAAATTATGAGATGTTCCGACCTCTGAATGGAGACCGGCTTTCACAGCTTTATACTTCTGAAATCGTTCATAAACCACAATGCTGATTTCATGAACCAAAAGTGGGCCTACATCAAGAGATGTTGACGCTGGTCCTTTATCAGGGCCATTTTGTGCGCAAACTATCAATCGAGAGCTATGATTTTGAGCCCTAAAATTGCACTTCCCATTTCTGATGGAATGTGCTACTTACCCGTAGAGAGTATCATTAGAGTTCAGGCTGAGGGGACCTACGCACGGGTAATTGTAGAAAGTAATACTCCTTCAATGACTGTATGCAAGGTGCTAAAGGACTTTGAAAAGGTATTGTTGCAACATCAGTTTTTAAGAGTTCACAGAACGCACTTGGTAAATCTGCGTCATATTAGATCTTTTCACAGGTCTGATGGCGGCTACCTTGTAATGAGTAATGGCGACGAAGTGCCGGTTTCTCGAAGGGGGAAAGATTGGGTACAACAGCATCTCATGGAGCTGGCCTATAGGGTTTAGAAAGGAAGTGAATGGATATCCACTTCCCTATGCTTAATGAATTAGCAGCAAAGCTGAATGCTGGTACCGCAGGTATCTAATTGAGTATCACAGTCCATATCTGTACAGCCACCAAAGGTGTTGCAGGCTCCACCACAGGTGTCAAATTGTGTGCCTGGCTCACACAGATTAGGGTCTTGTGTTTCAACGCAGGCAGTTGGATGCTCTGACTCCCAACATCCCGTTCCCGGACATCGGGTGTTCGCACAATTGGTAAACACATCTGTGGCATTTCCTGTGCCATCATCACCTCCTTTTAAATGTGCCATGTCAACAGCATTTAGGTTGGCAATGTTATTCGTTTTAAGGCTTAGCTTTCTTTTTAAAGGTTTCATGGAAATTGTAGTTTAATTATTTAGAGCCTACTCTTTTATTGGGTTTTCGGCGAGCCCCCTTTTGATGGTCTTTGCGCATTAACCGAGTGCAAAATAGACCGTAGACTGCCTTTATTTTGGAGCACTTTGTGATAGGAAAGGTTGGTTTGGCGAGTGGACGATATGAAACAGGAAATGGCAAGAATATTGCCTATTAGACCATTTTTCGAATAGATATGAACAACTATCAGGCCTTTAAAGGCGTACTATTGTATAGCGAAGTTCCAACGGAAAGTTCCCAACTCAGGTGAGTGTTATGTTATCAATACGTCCAGGCTTTTGGCTATTAGCAGTCTTCCTTGTTGCAGGGATGTATAGGGCTGATGCTCAGGAACCTGCCTATCGGCATTATACTCTTGATGACGGACTTCCCAGTATGCAGATATACAGGATTATACAAGACCACAAGGGCTATATGTGGTTTGCAACAGATAGAGGAGTAGCTCGCTTTGATGGAAAGGAATTCAAAACTTACTCTGTTGAAGAAGGCCTTACAGAAAACACCATTTTCGTTCTAAAAGAAGATCCATCTCATAGAATATGGTTTTTACATTTTAATAAGTCTCTTTATTACCTGGAAGGAGATTCTATTAAACCCTACTCATTTAATGAGAAAATTTCAGACATGGTAGGGGACAAGAGCCTTCTGCTTATTGACTTTGAAGTAGATAAAGATGGCGGTATATGGTTGGGGTTTACCGGCCCTCCTTATTTGGCACGCATTGACCCAAAGGGTACGGTAACAGCACAGTCAAAACAAGATTATGATAAGTTCTGTGGAGTTATCAATTTGATTGACTCCAATCGGTTTGTATTAAGTACAACATCCTTTTCCACGAAGAACATGACTTTCGTTTTAAACGACCTTCAATCCGGAACAATAATCGAATCTGAGCCCGTATCACGAGTATGGAAACCATCACTCAGGGCCACAATGTCAAATGGAAAGCTTTGGGTGCTTTTGGGAAATACGGTTTACAGCACTGATGGTACTTCCGTAAGGATGCACAAAAGAATAGCCAATAATACACACTGCCTATTGGTAAGTGACGAGAATTACTTTTGGCTACCTGAAAAAAATAAAGGCTGGACCTGCTATAGCGAAGACGACAGTTCCCGGGCAGTTCGTTCCTTTTTTAATCATAGAAGCATTCTTGAAGCGACAAATGACAGGGAAGGGGGAACCTGGTTTGGTACCATGGACGATGGAGTGTACTACTGCCCGGAAATAGCCACGTATTGTTTGAGTGGTATCAGCGGTTTACCACAGAGCGGTATTTGTGCCGTGTCAAGTTGGAAAAATAGGATTTATGCCGCGCAGACTTCAGGCCTTCTTAGTTCATTTAATTCTGATTTTTCAGGAGAAGTACGTACAGAAGGAAGTTTTGACTATATCAATGGCTTGTGCCCCATTAATGATAATCACTTGATGGTAAGTGCACTGAATATGCTGGGTGAAGCACAAGAAGGGATTACCGATCGTTTGGTACTGGACTTTTATAGAGCAAGAGATACCATTTGGCTCAGCGGAGTTGGGGGTGTTGCAGCTTTGCCCAGCACCACTTTAAGCAAAACAGAAGAGCAACTGGTATGTTACACAGGATTGAGAATGGAGGCTATTTTTACGGAAACTCCTGGTAAGTTTTTGCTGGGCACACTCAATGGACTTTGCACGTTGGAGAAGGGGCAAATTAGCCATCTAAGTGACTCCTTTCCTGAGTTTAAAAATCGCATTACCAATATAGAGCGCATATGTGCGAAGTATTTGGTAATTGCTACGCGAGGTGCAGGGTTATTGTTTTGGGATGGAAAAAAGGTCCATCAGGTAAACAGAGAAGCTGGCCTTGCCGATAACAATTGCAATGCACTGGTACTGGATGAAAACAAAACTCCATGGGTGGGTACTAATAGAGGGCTTGATAGAGTGGTATTTGACACTATAGCAGGACAATTGGTTCGTGTGGAACATTTTGGCGAACGGCATGGCTTGGCCTCTGCCGATGTCAGGGGCTTATATATAGACAGTAACTTCATCTGGGTAGGTGGCTCAAAAGGCCTTAGTAGGTTGGATAGGAACATCAATTACCTGACCGATACCGCAGTGCCTCCCGTGCACATTTTGTCTGCACAGTTATCAGGCAAAGACATCCATAGAAACCAGATAGTGAGCTATGAGCGAAACCAGTTTGAGGTGAGCTATGTAGGTGTTACCTTTAAGGAGCCCAATCTCACCCGCTATGAATACCGCTTGCTGGGAGGCGATGGAGAGTGGCATCAAACCAATAGCAATAGGCTCACATTTGCCGGGATGCCTCCGGGTGAATACCAGTTTGAAGTAGCAGCGGTGAAGTCAAACGGCTCTAAGAGCAGAAAACCTGCTGTTTTTGAGTTTAGGATTCAGGCGCCCATCTGGCAGCGAAGTTTCTTTTGGCCTGCCATACTCTCTGTTTTTTCACTAGTAGTTGCTGCAATTGTATTTAGATACATCGAGAGAATAAAGCAAAAAAATGTCCTTTTCAGAGAAATGAGTAGGCTTAGAGAAAGTGCACTTCGCAATCAAATGAATCCGCACTTTGTGTACAATGCCATGAACTCCATACAAAGTCTTATTCTAAGAGATGAAAAGGAGAAAGCCATGAATTACCTTACCAAGTTTGCAGGTTTGCTCCGGTTTAGCTTCAACACTTCCGGGAAGGAGCTTATTCCTTTCAAAGAAGACCTGGAAGCCTTAAAACTGTACATAGACCTTGAACAAATGCGCTATCCGGGCAATTTGAAGGTGAAGTACTCCGTTTCAGCATTGGTGAATGACACTTTGGTTCCTCCTTTACTTATTCAACCATTTGTAGAGAATGCTGTGAAACATGGGATTTTGAAATCAGGTAAGGAAGGAACGGTTATAGTTGGTGTGAACATTGTGGACGAAAAAAGGCTTAAAGTTCATATCCAAGACAATGGGAGTGGATTTGAGCGAGAATTTATCGCTCAGAAACAACTGTCTCCAAGTGGGATGAAGGTTACGCTCGATAGATTGAACCAGTTTAATGCTCAAAATAATGTAAGCACGGAGTTTAGAGTTGAGTCTCCCATATCAGGTCAGGGTAACGGTGCCAGAATTGAATTTGTATTGGCCAGAAAAAAAGATGCAGATGATTAAAGTAATAATAGTTGACGATGAAGTAAATGCCATAGAAATTATTACGGCTATGTGCCTGGAGCACAGTGACAGATTAGAAGTGGTATCAACGGCAAGCAAATATCTGGATGCTGTTGAAGCGATTGAAAAGTATAATCCTGATCTGGTATTGCTAGATATTGAAATGCCCACCGGTTCGGGCTTTGATATTCTACAATACTTTGAGCGTGGGGGAATTTTACCGTTTTATGTGGCCTTCATAACGGCCTTTGATCACTATGCCATGCAGGCCATCAAGCACAATGCACTTGATTATATCTTGAAGCCCGTAGACCGCTCTGAATTTGACAAGATGATTGGCAGGGTGGTGAAACGCTATACAACCCAACGAGGAAGTGGAACAACCTCCCTGAAAAACTTTATAAAAGATGTAAGTAAAGAGCGCCTGGGGCTGCCCACAGCAGTGGGTACCAGGTATGTACCTACTTCAGGTATTATACGAGTTGAAGCAGATGGTTCTTATGCCAAGGTGATTACCGACGAAAAAGAGACCATAGTGGTATGCAGAATGCTGAAGGATTTTGAACAAAACCTAAAAAAGAACGAGTTCTTAAGGGTACACAGGGCACATATTGTGAATATGGCTCACGTGGTATCCTTTAATAAAGACGAAGGAAACTACCTGGAAATGACCAATGGAGATAGAATTCCTGTTTCCAGAAGAGACAAGGACCGGGTAGGTGATACGATTAACTCCTGGGCAACGACCCTTTAAAAAAGAAAAGGATTAAAAAATGGCCGTCAGATTCTGACGGCCGGGTTCCATTAGCAGCACAATGCATCTGAAGCTGTTCCACAGTCTTGTGTTTCACAGGCTATTGGGTTCGTGAAAACGCAGTTAGGATCGTTCACCGTGTCTCCACAATTTACAGGGTCATTGGTTAGCTGACAAGTGGGAGGGCAGGTATCCCAATTGGTGCCACATCCATCTGAGTGAGGACACAAGGCAGGGTCACAAGTTTCATAGTTTACACAAGTAGGGTCGTCGTAAGTGAAATCTCCTCCTTTGAGGACTTTCATTGATTCGCTATCCAGACTAGCAATTGATTGTGATTTTAAGGTGAGCTTTCTTTTTAAAGGTTTCATGTTTTTGATCGATTAAATTTCAGCCTACTCTTTTAAAGGTTTTCGGCAGGTCCCTCGCATTTGCAAATACTTGAGTAAATGTAGCCGCGCAGCCAAGCCCATTTTGTTCGATTTGGTGGATGGAGACCTTATGGAAATGGAAGGTTTATACTATTGGATAAGTGGTGCAGGGAGTTGAAAAATGCGTAAGGAGAGTGATAGGGATAGAACTGAATCGGACTACATGAAACTAACAGATGCCTATACCATGAGCACTTTACCAGGTAAAAATGGCCGCCAGAATCTGACGGCCAATATTATACTAGCAGCAAATTACGTCTGATGCTGTCTCGTTAGGACAAGCCACGGGGTTCGTGTGAACGCATGGTTCTTCTATTGTATCATAACAATCTAGTGGATCAATTGTGTTTAGGCATGGGGTGCCGTTAATTGTTTGAGGACAAGCGATGTCAACCGATGTTTGACCGTCACAAGTTACTGGTTCACAACTATCACCACCACAAGTTGGGTCATCCACAGTGAAGTTTCCTCCTACAACGGCTTTCATTGATTCGCCGTCTAGATTTGCAATTGATTGTGATTTTAGTGTGAGCTTTCTTCTTAAGGGTTTCATGATTAGGTTTTAAAATGTTTGCCTACTCTTTTCAGGTTTTCGGCGTACCCTGGCATTTGCAAATACTAGAGTAAATGTAGATGGGGCATCGGGCCCATTTTATTCAACTTTACCTAAGGAAACCCTGGTGGAATGGAAGGTTTGTACTATTGGATAAACGGTAAGAAGCCTTTGTCAGGAATTCAGAAGCTTTCTCAAATTATTGAAAATCCTGTCAAACAGCCTTACGTCCTCCACTACAATCTCGGCTTGGCCCGACATTTCGGGACTAAAATCCAGATCAATATCAAAATTGGTTTTAAGCCCTTTTGAAAGGCTTACATCAATTCTATATTGGCTTTTGTTGGGAATGGCGCCAATATGCTCAACACGTCCCCATACCAAACCATACTCATGGTGAGGGTAGTTGGCAAACTTTAACCTAACCAGTTGATTCAGTTTTACTTTCCCTATGCCCCCACTGCCAACATATACATGGGCAATGAGCGAGTCATCGTCAGGAACTATGGCGAACAAGGGACTACCTCCTGAAACGAAATCGCCAGGCCCAGTAGTAGCCAAATAACTGAGTCTTCCGTTAATCGGAGCGCTTATTAAGTAGCTACGCTCCCAGGTTTGGATATTGTTGTTAATGCTCTGAATGGCCTGGGAAATACTGAATTCTAAACGCTCCAGTAGTTGCTGATGCTCAAGCTCCTTCTGAAACAAGTCATGTCTGAGTTGTTCAATGTTCACATCGGCCTGAGCCACTTGTTTTTTTGTAGACTGATATTCTTTTTGCTTTTGAATATATACGGATTCGAAACTCAGCAAGTCAAACTTGGTCATGGCTCCAGATGCATGAAGTTCTTTGTTCCCTTCGTATTTCGTATCCAATTTTTCAATCTCCAAAAGAGTCAAGGCAGCCTGTTTGGCAGTATAACCTCGCAATCTTTCAGTGTGCTGTAAAGTCCTTTTCAGATGCAACAACTCATTATTGAACATTGGGTCTTTGATAGCTTTTAAATAGTTGTCCAGCAGCTCTCTGAGTTTATGATAATCTATCTGTAAGCTTCCAAGGCTAAGGTTTAGAGGTAAATACGGATCGTCTGTGGTTTTTCCATCCAGGATGTTTTGTACATCAAGAACAATTTTGCGCAAGGCATCTACCTCGTTCTGCTCCAGGTCACTGGTAATTTCCGCTATGGGCGTGCCCTTTTCTACCCAGGTATCCTCATCTATGAGGATGGATTTGAGTTCTCCCGATGTTTGGCTGACTAACCTCACGGGGGCCTGATGCGTGGTGAGTGTTACAGGTCCGTCAATCACATCAGGATATTTTATTACCCAGGATATGGAGAATACAATTAGGAGTATTAGGAAAATTACAGTTATTCCCCATCGAATCATCCAACCGGGCATATGCGACAGAATATCCTGTACTTCTTCGCTCCGGAGCTCAATGGCCTCTAGTTCGCTTTCTCGTTTTTTTATTTCGTCGCTCATCCTAGTTCCAATTGATTTTTCACAAGTTGGTAGTAATGTCCTTTTAGGGCAACCAGCTCGGTATGAGTACCAAGTTCTACTACTTCTCCCTTGTCCAGCACTACTATTTGATCCGCATTTTTTACGGTGCTTAATCTGTGGGCAATCACAATTGCCGTTCGCCCTTCAAGAAAGTGGTGCAGGTTATCAGTAATCTGTTTTTCATTATTAGCGTCCAGAGAACTGGTGGCTTCGTCAAAAAACAGGTAGTTGGGGTTTTTATATACGGCCCTAGCTATAAGCATACGTTGTTTTTGCCCGGTACTTATACCTTCTCCTTCTCTTCCTATTTGGGTTTGGTACTTAAGTGGAAGCGATTCAATAAACTCTTTAATGTTAGCTATTTCAACGGCTTCCAACAATTTAGTGCGATCAATTTGATCGGCTCCTATGGCAATGTTGTTGACTATGGAATCAGAGAAAATAAATCCCTCCTGCATTACGGAGCCAGTTACTTCTCTCCAGGCCCTTACTGAAACGTGTTCCAGCTCATTGCCTCCAATTAATATGCTTCCTTTTTGTGGGCTGTAGAATTTTAATAAGAGTTTCATGAGCGTGGTTTTCCCGCTTCCACTCATTCCTACAATGGCTGTTGTTTTTCCGGCGGGAAACCTTAGGTTAATGTTCTTGAGTACCCAATCTGCTCCTGCAGACTGGTACTTAAAACTTAGGTTTTTGAACTGTATATCACCAGAAACATCTGGAGCCATAAGCATGTCTCCATTGGGGCTTTCCTCGTTTTCTCTGCCGTGAATTTCTCCAAGTCGTTCAAGGCTAATCTTCGCATCCTGTGAACTGTGTATGAAGCTTACCAGTGAAGATATGGGGCCATTGAGTTGCCCAATGATATATGATATGGCCATCATCATGCCAAGGGTAATGTTTCCGTCAATCACCAACTTGGCCGATAAGATGCTGATGAGTAGATTTTTGAGTTCGTTGAGCAAGGAGGCTCCGGTGCTTTGCGTTTGACTCAGAATCAGAGATTTAACACTGACCTTAAACAAACGTGCCTGCAAATGCTCCCAACCCCAGCGATGCTTACGCTCAGCATTGTGTAGCTTAATTTCCTGCATTCCGTTGATGAGCTCCATAACTTTACTTTGGTTGGCACTGGAAGCCTGAAAACGTTTGTAATCAAGATCTCTCCGGCGTTTCATAAAGAATAGAACCCAGGCGATGTAGAGTGCGCTGCCAGTAAAGAAAACGGCAAAAATTTCAATACTGTACACCAGAAGTACTCCGCTGAAAATGAGCAGGTTTACCATTGAAAAAACAATGTTGAGAGAGGTGCCGGTAAGGAAGGACTCAATGCGTCTGTGGTCACCTATGCGTTGCATAATGTCCCCGGTCATTTTCACATCAAAGTAGTTGATAGGAAGCTTCATCAATTTGATGAAGAAGTCCGATATCATAGAGATGTTGATGCGGGTACTCATATGCAACATAATCCAGGACCGAATAATGGCAATGCCAGTGCGACCCGCAAAAAGCATGAGTTGAGCCACCAGAATGAGGTATACGAAGTTGATGTCCTGGTTTTGAATACCAGTGTCCACCATGCTTTGGGTAAGAAAGGGAAATATGAGCTGTAAAAGGCTCCCTGCCAACATTCCTAGACACAGTTGTAGCAGGAATTTTTTGTGTTGCAACACATACCTGAAAAGAAACCTGAAGCCCCTTTCTCCGGCGTCCACATCAGTTTCGGTGGTATAAAAATCAGGTGAGGGCTCCAGGAGTAGTAATACCCCTTCAGAGTCTTTTGACATGCCGGGAATCCAGCTTTTGGTAAACTCTTCGCGACTGTAGCTTAGCAAACCGTGAGCTGGGTCAGACACCCATACTTTGTCTTTCTGTACCTTATATACTACTACAAAATGCGAATTGTTCCAATGAGCAATGCAGGGTAGGGGAGCTTCCTTTCTTAACTTTTCATAATCAAGTCGAACTCCAAGACTTCTTAGTCCTATGGTTTCTGCCGCTTCGCTAATTCCCAGTAGTGAACTGCCTGATCGTGTTGTTTGACACAATCGTCGAAGTTGATCTATCTGGAAGTTTTTACCGTAATGTTTGGCAATAATGCGAAGGCTGGTTGGACCACAATCTTTTTGATCCAACTGCTTGTAATGAGGGAATTTTCGCACCTTATGCTGTTTGAACCTGTTTTTTCTGTTTCCTTCTCCTGGCGTTTAACGATTTGTAGGTTACATGTAAAAAGTCATATAATACCATTTCATGCAATCGCTGCTTCGATCGGAACGTACGGTTCATGAGCATGTGTATATAGCTGATCATCAGACTGTCCATGCTGACAGCTTCGTTGTCTATCTGCGATTTAATCCATTCAATACTGGCTTGAGTAGCAGTGCTTTTAACTTCAACAAGTCTATTAAGGTAGGCTTGTAGCTGGTTGGCTGGTTCTCTTGTGTCTATAAATTGCTCTATGGCCAGTCTTTCAGTTCTATATTTCTTGGCAAGGCTTTTTCGCGTGCTTTTTGATGCACCAAACTCTCGTGCAAACCCTTGTTTCATACGATCCAGAAGAGCCTCCTTAGCATCTTCGTCATAGCCAAAGTCATTAAGTAGTGCATCTGTGAGGGATAGGGCGAAGAGCCATCTCATACGTTCATTGGGTTGAGCTCTGAGCATGTTGGTTATAGCTACACTATCATGGTAAAATAGCTTTTCAGATGCTTCCATTGTACTGTGACCATAACGTTCCAGTTCGCGTACATAACTATCGCAGGTAACGTTCCAAACTTCCTTGCTATAGAGCCAGGGGGCCAGACACTCGTTCAGTTCTTTAATAACAAGGCCCATGTTCTGTTGGTCCTTAATGCGAAAACGTATCCTAATATGTTTATGAGGGTCTGAGTATCTAATAAAGAACCAGGAGTCAATAAGGCCTTCGTTTATAAGCTTTTCAGCCATTGGGGCCAGGCTATTTGAGAGTACGGCGTCGGCTGTTTTTACTCCACAATAAATCTTGTAATACAGCCATTCATCTCCTATAAAGAAAGTTCTTTGAACTGAATTGGGATGTTTCTGAAAGGGAATGATCGGAGTTTTTACTTCTTGTTTTGGTAGGCATTTTTCAAACACCATTACCATCTGATTGGCAAAGGTTTGCCTTTCCTGATTTTTTACCAGGGAGGTATCCATATCATAGCCAAACTCTACCAGCTTTATTGACGGTCGCTTTTTAATGGTTTTTCTAAAGACATTAAGGCTATGCTTATTCTTTAAGTCCACGTATAGCTCGTTATCTCCATCCGCCAATACCAGTTTATCTGCCAGGTTAAACTTTTCCATTAGTTTCCTTCCTGCTTGTTCAAGTTCCTCAAACGAAGCGGTAAAGAGCTCACTGCAATCCTCTTTACTTAGTTTCCAGCTGGCAAGTGAAAACAAAATATTCTTGTATCGGACCCGAGGCAGGAACTTGAATTCATTTTGAAGGGCTCCCCAGCCAAATTGGAGACCATTTCTTTGATTTTGGTGCTGTAGGTCGCACAGGAAATGGTAAATGGGCAAGGAGTTATTTCTATAGTTGTGAGCAGTAGAGAGGTGAGGTCTTACCTCTTTTTGAAGTTTTTCAGAGAATAAAACTACACGGTTTCTGTCTATGTGAATGCTTAGGTCAGCAAGTGAAATAACATGGTCCTGATCTACGGATGCCTTAGCCAGGTAAGGAATTTCATACTCCCTGAAAACAGGACGCATCAGAACATTGCCTACCCTTGACTGAGGCAAATGCACAATTTCAGCTAAGGCCGCATCAGCGCGGTTCTGCTTTTCGCAATTGGTTATTTCATGAATGAGCGCATTGATTTCGGTACTGCCATGGGCAAACCGACCCAGCAGGTTGGCTGCACTTGAGCCACCTGCCGAGCCGAAAAACAATACATCCTGTCCATCCTTTTTGCCAAGATGGCGCAGCATGACACTTATAGTATCGGGTAGGTCTGCCCAATCCGGTTCTCCGGATTTAAAATCAGCGTCGGTTAATTCTACCTCAAAGTCATCATTTTTAGCAGCATTTCTCAGTTTTCGCAATAAGAACGATTGCATGTTGTTCCAGGTGATTTTCTTTTCACCGGCATTCACACTAAAAGGAATGTTGTCCACTACGGGACTTGAATCACCATCTTTTCCTTCTATATAGCCGATTCCACTTTCTACATCCAATACTTGTAACAGGGGCATTTTCGCGTTCCCATATCGTTCTTGGTACCTTTCCCTAAAGCGCTTTAATGTGGGATTGTCAAACCTGGCGGTTAGTTTGTTCAGAATTGTGATTCCCTTCAATACATCCTCAGTAATACTCTTATTTAGCTGGTTTGACTGAGCTTTGGTATATAGATCAGTTTGTACCAACTTACTTTTCTCAAAGGGTACTTCTGTCCTTTCTACCAGCGTGTTGAGTTTGGAATACAAGTCAACAGGATTGGCCAGTGAAGTATCAATTGACGAAATAAGCCGTGTGAGTTCTTCTAGTTGATGTTGCAGCTGTTTCAATTCTTGAATTTCAGCTTGTATGACGGTTTTAGCCTGGGCCTTGCTTAGCACATCCTTCAACTGCACAATGAATTCGTCACCTGTAACTGAAGGTTCCAACTCATTTACCAGAAGTTGACTTTCCACCATTTCTTCAATAAAGTTGGCGGCTTCGTCAGCATCTTCTCCTTCTTCGGTTATTGCAGTGATCAGTTCTTCCAAATACACGCCCTTAGCTGAGGCTTTAAGCACTTTGTCAAGGAAGTAATTGTTTTCTACTGAACTAATGGTGTGTATGCGGTTTTTGCCCTTATAGCCGTACTTCACGTAACGCACGTGATCGCCAAGTACATAAATACTAGAGTTTGGATAGTGTAGTATATTTTTTTGAACCACCTCTTTTTTTGCCCACTCCTGCGCTAGTGAGCACATGAAATGCATGTCTAAACGCGTATGCCTGGAGTAGTGGTTAGGGGCCTTGAGCTCAATAGCTCCATCTCCAATAGTGCCGGTGGTACAGCCCGCAAACAAACCGAAGGGTGTACATCGGGTACACATGCGTTTGAAGTACTTAAGCATTGAAACCTTTAGTTTGGCAATTTCTGCGGCATTGCTAAGGCTTCCATCCCGCCATTTTTGCCAAATCTCGAAGAGGTCGGGAGTGGCTAAGTAAATGGCTTCATCTATTAATTGTAGTTCGTAAGTGCTAAAACCACTGTCATTGCCATTGGCTAGTTGATAGAAATCATTGAGTCGATTAAATGAGAATAGGGGAGTCCTTAGGACATAGGAGTCCATGGGTTTGAAGTATATAGAAGACATAATTTGGTGGCTTTGGGTTAACTAATCAGGAACATTTTATCCCAGCTGCTTGATGCCGGGCTCAAACGGGAAAGAATGGTGGCGCCTATCCCCGCAACTCCTTCAATGAGATTGTAAGTACTCTCAAAGTCCTCTAGCCTTGCTGATTTGTATCCGCAGTAGCCATCTTCAAAAGTGTCGAATTGCAAAGTTCTGTCAAGCCAGTAGTCTGATGCATCAATAAATGCTTGCTCCTGAGTTTGCAAGTACATTTTATAGAAGATATGAGAGATGCCCGCACTTCCATGACACAGCCCCGCATCCCTTACACCGTTGCCAACCTGATTTTGCCGGCCAGCGGCATGTCTAAAGGCTAAAAGGCTTTCTTCACGCCAGTCTGACCTATTCATGGCCTTGGCCGCGTGCCATAAAGGAAGAGCAACTCCAAGGTCACCGTAGCACCAGCCCAGTCTACTACTTCCCTTCACACCGTCTTCATAAATGCCGGTCTCGTACATTGAAGCATATCCTTCACCAAGTTTAGTTGACAAAACCCATTCAACCGCACCTTCAATAAGAGATGCACAACGCTCTTTTTCAATGCCGGCTTCATATGTTTTACTTAGTATGGCTATGATACTGGGAATACCATGTGAGAGCCCCAGGTTGTACAGGCATCTTCGCGGTTGTATTTCCTTAAGCTTGTATTCAGGGTCATGCCTCCATTTTGTGTGGCCGTTTTCTTTTACTGCGATTGAATCGAGTATTTGAACGGCATTTTCGAGAATAGCTTTACTGTTTTTGACTGTTAATCTCTCAAGGAAATAAAGCATGGGCCCTGTTCCTGCATGCATGTAATCGTACTCCTTTTTCCTTAATTGGTAGAGCATTCTCATGGCTATTACCTTGTCGACACTTGCTTCGTCCAGTATTTCATTGGAATCGCCTTCCAATAGATTCTGGCTAAACAGGTGGTTAATGCCCCAGCACATTCCAGCCAACCCATTGCAGTAGGAGTTGATTATATGGTGATTTTCAACCACGTCAAAAGCATTGTTAACCAATTCAAGTGCTTTTTGGGCGTAAGATTGATTTTTGGAGAAACGGGCATACTCAGCCAGGAATATGGCAACTCCTATATCGCCTCCCATAAGACTGGAAGGCTTTTCATATTGATTAAAGTGCAATAGAAAATCGGCAATCTGGGCCAGTTTTTTCTCCTTGGAAATCACTGGTTTCGTGAGTTCAGTCATGGGCAAAAATTGAAGTGGATATATTGTTTATGAGCCCAAAATAGAGACTGACAACATCCTATTTTGGCACACTTGGTAGACTGCTTTCCTGAGCGAATAAGCGGTCGGTTTCACTTGGTATGATTTGTTTAGTCCGTTCCATTGGTTGTAGAATATGACTTACCTGAGCCAGGGAGAAATCGTCATGTGGCAGTCATCTACCTCATTGATTGGTTCTTAAAAGACATTTGGACATTGTCCGATATCTTAACATTTAAGATAACAAGACCAATTTCAAGGAAAATGGATGGTGGGGTAGTATCCTAAAGCTTGCAAAAGAGCGAAGTTGAACATTACAAGTTTTTACAGGTTTCAAGACTTGTTTTTGTCAATGTCCTTTGATTTTGAGCCAAATAGCACAATTTTATTGGCTTGTCCAGTCATTGTCCACCCTTGAAATTCGTCAAAAGATCGCGGCTTGTTGCTTATTTGTACAAGTGATCGCAAGGCGGACAACGCAACGTTCACCGGGCTTAAAAGAAAGCTCCCTGAATTGACTTTATTGCTTGGAAATAGTAAAAAACATATGGTTGCGACTTCGTTTGATTGGCAACCATCTTTAACCTAAATCCTGTATTAGATTTCACCATGTCAACTCGATGTACTTCGCCTGATTAAAGATCTTGTTGACCTAAGCCCTGTCCATTTGGATGGGGCTTTCTTTTTTAAACGGATTGCATGAAGCTGTAAAGGTCAGCGTTTGGACCTAAACCTAGTTTCTTTCTAAGGCGCTGCTTGGCCTTGGTGATGGAGTCGGGATTGACGTTTCTAAGGTTGGCAATTTCCTTACCGCTTAGTTTGAGTCGTATATAACCACATAATTCGAGCTCGCCCTGTGTTAGGCCTTCAAATTGGTCTTTGATATTCTTGTAGAAGGCTTGGTTTACCTTGTCAACGTTGCTCTGTAAGGTGCTTATTCTTGACTCCGTGTTACTTTGATGATTGAACTCCGCCTCAAGCTTTCTAATCACCCTATTGATATCATGGTTTTCGCGTTCCTGAAACTCTTTGAGTTTTGCCAGAACTGTTTTACTAAATTCCAACTTTCTGCTATTGTCAAGCGCCAGATCCACGATATCACTTTTCTTCGACTCCAACTCCTTATTGAGAGCTTCTTCTTCCAGTCTGCGATTTTCTATTTCCAGGGCCGTCATTTTTCTCTCAAGTAACAGACGGTTGGTCCGTTTCTTATTGAGAATAACTATAAGAATTAAAGCCGTTAGAATAATCATTGCCAGAGCAGCTAGCAAGGCAACACGATTTCTGAAAATTCGCCTGGAGACTTGAATGGACTCTTCTTTTGAAGCCAGTTCAAGCCGGTTGATATCCTGCTGTTGTTGAAGTAATGCTTGCTTATAGTTTACCAGGCCTTCAATTGCCTTGTCTTTTTCTATTTTGATGGCCTCATTTAACAGCTCCAGGTATTTGTTCTTTTCAATCAATAGATCTTTTGCCTCGGCATTACCGGCAATCAGCTCAATGTCTAGGAGGTCAACCAAGGCCTGATACTTAGGACTTCCTTTGGGAATTTGGGCTACCATCATGTGTGCCGTGTCAATAACTCCTTGAAGCCCGGGCTTGCCTTGGATTTTACTTAGGTATCGGCCAAGATTAATGTAATAGTTGGCCTTATAATGATGTCCTACTTCGGGTAGGTTGGCAAAAAGAACAATGGCCTTTCTGTAAAAGAAAGAAGCTTCGTTAATGCGGTTCTCAGCATAGTAGTGTTGCGCAATGTTTTCGTACACTGAGGTTTTAAACAGATGTGCATCTGTCTCACTATCTTCAAGTGTTTCCAGGGCATTGAAGAAGCATATAAGTGCTGAGTCCTTAGAGCCAAAGGTTTGATAGGCCATTCCAAGGTTGTTCCAACCGGATGCATAGAATACGGGAATCCCTAGATTGCCTGTAATCTTCATGGCCTTTCTAAAGGCCCAAAAACAACTGTCAGGTTCGTTAAGCCTTAAGAATTTGGAGCCAATGGCCCCATACTTAAACGCACATTTAAGATCATAATAGCCCAATGCCTTTTTCCTATGAAACACCAGGCTGTGCCAATGGGTTATGGCTTCCCTATCCGCTCCAAGGCTTACTAGACTTTTGGCAAGCAACGTGTGTATTTCCTCTCTTACAAAAGGGTTGTTCTTTAGTCTGGGGAGGTAGTAAGATGCTTTTGTAGCCCAGCGAATGCCTGAAAGAGGTTCGTTACGGTCAAGGTAGTGCAGCGAAGAGTCTAGCATGGACTCAACCGCATCAATTTCTTTCTTGTTTAACTGTACTTCATCTGCTCTGGTTTCTGTTGCCAGAACAAGAATGCAGAGAAGCACCCAAAAGGTATTTAGGCTGAATGACAAGACTTAGGCAATGTTAGTATACACGGCTTGTACATCATCATCGTCTTCCAGTTTATCGAGTAATTTTTCTATTTCGTCCAATTGCTCATCG
>ENA-OWNT01000815-OWNT01000815.1-seawater-metagenome-genome-assembly--contig:-NODE-815-length-54575-cov-11.429502_pt1 | contig 54575 bp, 41 predicted proteins | sample MGYA00238136_ERZ651165 | MGnify/ENA primary metagenome ERZ651165 (study PRJEB26861, sample SAMN08777766) | seawater metagenome | isolation source: coastal seawater | place: USA: Florida | collected... | reverse complement strand
GGGCCACCTCCCCCTGAAGGGGGAGGACATCGTCGTTCTCACCTGAAGTCGTCCGGTTGGAGGGACGCTGTGGCCACCTGTGCGGGTAGGAGACCCCTTCACAGGGAGGTGCCTGCGCAGCGGGCGGAGGGGGCCCCTACCGAGCCCACCGCTCCACCACCGGCCCCAGCGCCCGCGCCACCACATCCGCAATCCGCCCCACACCCGCCACATCCAACGGCACCGGGTCGTCCGGCCCACCGTCGTCCCGCCCCGTCAGCAGGTCGTCGCGCACCTCCAGCTCCAGGTACGTCCGACCATGCGCCGCGCCGTGGCGCGCCACGCTGTAGATCAAGCCGTCCATCCCCGACCACGGCGAGTTCGGCGCCACCTCCAGCCCCGGCTCCTCCCACAGGCCCGCCAGCAGCGCACCTGCCGCCCCCTCGTCGCACTCGTCGAACAACACCCCCAGCTCCACGCTCCTCGGATGCCCCTCGTACAGGCTCGTGAACGTGTGCACGCTGAACAGGAACGTGGGAACCCCTGCAGCCACCCGCTGCCCGACCACATCGTCCACCGCTGCATGAAACGGCACATGCAGCTGCTCGACCCGGCGCGCCCGCTCCACCGGATGGACGTCCACATTGTGGGCCAGCACGTGCCCTTCCACCCGAGTCCGGAACAGGTCGGGGTGGTGCGGAGACCGGTTGGCGTCGATCAACAGGCGGCTGAAGTTGGAAAACACCGCCGGCCCGCCCATCCGCGCCTGGAGCGCACGCACCAATGCAGCCGCTCCTCGGTCGTGGCCCCAGTGCGTCCGGAGCCAGCGCCGGTCTTCCGGACGCACCGAAAAACCCGGCGGGATGCGCGGACTCGCGTGCTCACAGGTCCACACCACGCACCCGTCCAACACCTCCCCTTCCGTCCGCACCGCCGCCACCGACATCACGCCTCCACCACGCCGAAGTGTCCCCGACGCCCCGGGACGGTATCCTGCCCGCGAGTCGCATTCGCCTGGAGGCTTCGTGCGCCGTCGCTTCCTCGTCCTGGTCCTCGCAGCCTGCAACCCACCGGCGCCCGCACCGCACGTCGCTGCCCAGAACACCCTCGAGCAGGCCCTCGTCGACCGCGACCCCTCCACCGTCAGCGCCGCGGCCCGTGCCGCAGCCGCCTTCGAAGGCCAGTCCCCCGAGCTCGACCGCCTGCTCGGCGACGCCCTCGCCAACGTGCTCATGCGACCCCACGACGGCATCGAGCTGCTGCGCGCCCACCCTGCACCCACCGACCCCACCTGGGTCCGCGCCATCGAGTCCGCCGCCCTGCGCACCGGTGAGTCCGCCGCCCTCGACGCCACCTACCGCGAGACCGGCACCGTCCCCATCCGGTCCCCCGAGCCCCTGGTCGCGTGGATGGGCATCCGCGCGCTCCGCGACCCCGCCGTCTCCATCGACACCTTCCGCGACGCGGCGGCGGCCTGCACCCTCTGGGACAACCAGCCCACCCGCGGCCGTCGCACCGTCGACCAACCCGTCCCCGACGGCTTCTTCGCGGCCACCAAGGCCCTCGGCGCCACCCACATCGTCGTCGGACGCGCCGAGGTCCCCACCGACCCTCCCGCACACACCGGCGACGGCCTGCAGCCCTGCAAGCGCGGCCGCATCTGGGCCACCGCCGCCTGGCCCGAGCCCCTCCCCAAGCACGTCACCGTGGCCATCGCCACCGACACCCATCCCCTCTACCTGTCCGTCCGTCCCGAGGCCGACGCCCCCTGGGTCTTCGCCAGCACCCGGTCCCACATCGCCGGAGAGCTGGTCGCCGCCGCCCGCGACGTCCAAGCCGGAAAGGCGCCCGCCCCCCGCTGGCTCCCCGACCGCCTCGCCATGGAACAGGAATACGTCGCCCCCCCACTCGCCGACTGACCCGGAGCCCCGGTGCTGCACCGCCTACTGTCCGTCATCGACCCCCGGCTCTACACCCCCGCGGTCCACGAGCCCAACGCCACCGTCACCCTGCGCTACCTGGGCACCGCCGGCTTCGTTGTCACCGCCGGTCAGCACACCGTCGTGCTCGACCCCTACGTCTCCCGGCCCGGCATCCTCGACAGCCTGAAGCCGCTGGTCCCCGACGCCCACCTCATCCGCACGCTGTTGCCCAAAGCCAACGACGTCCTCGTCGGTCACTCCCACCACGACCACGTCCTCGACGCCCCCGAGCTGTGTTCTCAGACCGGCGCCCGCTTCATCGGCTCCCCGTCCGCCTGCAACGTCGCCCGTGCCGCCGGTCTTCCCGAACAGAAAATCGTCCAGACCCTCGGCCGCGAAGACATCCCCACCGGTCCCGGCTTCGCCCGCGGCCTCCCCAGTCGCCACGGCCGGGTCTACTTCGGGCGCGTCACCCTGCCCGGCACCATCGACGCCCCCCCGCCCTGGCCTCCGCGCATCTGGCAGCTCAAGCACGGGCTCGTGCTCAACTGGCTCCTCGACCTCGCCGGCGTGCGCATGGTCCACGTCGACAGCGCCGACTTCATCGACCGCGAGATGGCCGCCGTGGGCAAAGCAGACATCGCCTGCCTGTGCGCCATCGGCCGCAAGTACCGCCCCGGCTTCGTGCGCGAGGCCATCGAGCTGCTCCAGCCCCGGTACGTCATGGCCTGCCACTGGGACCTCTTCACCACCCCCTACGACGCCCCCCCACGCCTGCTCCCCGGCGTCGACCTCCCCGGCTTCATCCACGAGGTCCGCGCCGCCGGATCCACCCCGCTCATCCTGCCTTTCGAAGGCACGGTCTCGCTGGCCCCCTCAACCTGAGCCCGCACCGATCCGTCCCCCCGTGCACGGCAGCCTCTTCGGGTTGCCACCACACGGGAGGTGGACAGTGCCGAGATGGACCCTTCAAGGCCGAAGCACCGGTCGCGTCGTCATCGAAGCCGACTCCTGGACCGAAGCCCTCGCCGTGGCGTTCGACCAGCACTTCCCCCACGTGCACGGCTCGCGCTTCCTCGCCCACATCTCGGCCGACGGCAAGGTGCAGCTCGACCGCGACGGCGGAGAAGACGCCTACACGCTGTCATCCGCCCGCAGCCCGCGACACTTCGCCCGCCAAGACACCGACGCCTACCAGCTCTTCGACAGCTGCAGGTACATCCCGTCCGGCGGTCCCGAGCTGTACATCCCCTTCGGCGTGACCGACGAAGCCACCGAGCTCGACGAGACCGAGCCCGCTCCGCCCACCGCACGCGAGCCCGACGACGCACCGCCCGGCTTCGAGTGCGACGTCGACCACGCAGCAGAGCGCTTTGCTGCCACCGAAGCCCGCACCCTCACCGAGCACGCCTGGGCCGCCATCGCCCTGTGGCTCAACTTCGTGGACTGCGACGCCGTCGGCTTGCGCTGCAGCGACGGACACACCGAGTCCTGGTTCGCCCGGCAAGGCCCCACGCGCGGTCTCGCCGGCAGCGCCACCACCCTCCGTCGCCTCGCCCGCCGCACCGGCACCAGCTGGGCCATCTACGACAGCCGCAGCGGCCGAGCCGGGATGATCTGTCCGCTCGCTTCGCAGGACGTGGGCGAAGGCGACTACCGCAACGGCACCCTCGAAGCCTGGCGCTCCGGCAGCGCCTTCCGCGACTGGCAGCTCGAAGTGGGCATGCTGGCCGGCACCCTGCTCAGCGAACGGCTCGACCCCACCGCAGTGCCGATGCGCCGCGCCGGCTGACCGCTACAGGATGGCCCGGCCGTCCAGCACCTCGATCTTCATCATGTTCGTGGCGCCGCGCATGGGCACCCGACCCGCGAGCAGCACCACTTCTTCGCCGAACTCGAGCCAGCCCGCTTCGAGCAACGCGCGCTCACCGGTGGTGATGAGGTCGTCGGTGCCACGAATGAGCGGAATCTTCACCGCGTTCACCCCCCAGGCCAGGCTGAGGCGGTCGGCCACCTTCTGGTCGTGGGTGATGGCGTAGACACCTCGCTTCGGGCGCCCCTTGGACGCCTTGATGGCCGTGTTGCCCGACCATGTGAACACCACCAGCGCCCGGTCGCCTTCTCGGACGGCGAAGCTCGCGGCGCGAAGCACCGTGCCCTCGGCGGTAGACGGATGGGGCAACAAGTCGATGTCGGGGCGCTGAAACCAGGGGCTGCCCTCGACCTCGCAGGCAATGCGGTCCATCGCCCGCACCGCTTCGAGGGGGTAGCGCCCCACGCTGGTCTCGCCGGACAGCATCACGGCGTCGGTGCCGTCGAGGATGGCGTTGGCGACGTCGGTGATTTCGGCGCGCGTGGGCCGCGGGTTGCGTTCCATGCTGTCGAGCATCTGAGTGGCCGTGATGACCAGTGCACCCGCCCGGTTGGCCGCCTGGATCAGACACTTCTGCGCCGACGGCACCTGCTCGTAGGGAATCTCCACACCCAGGTCGCCACGGGCCACCATCAGGCCCTGCACATGCTCGAGGATGGCGTCGATGCCCGCGACCGCCTCGGGCTTCTCGATCTTCGCGATGACCGGCATGTCGGGCGCTTCGAGTGCATCCAGCATCGACCGCAGCTCGATGCAGTCCTGCGCATGCCGCACGAACGACAGCGCCACGTAGTCCACACCTGCAGCCACCCCCACCTTGAGGTCGGCGCGGTCTTTGGCCGTGAGCGCGGGTGCCTGGATGTGGGTCTGGGGCAGGTTGATGCCCTTGTGGCTGCCCAGCTTGCCGCCGATGGTCATGCGGATGTCGACCTCGGCCGGCGCACCTTCCGGACGACGAATCGCTTCCACCGTGCCCCCGAGCGCACCGTCGGCGAACAGCACCAGCTCGCCAGCCTTCACGTCGTCGGCCATCGTGGGCCAGGTGGTGCCACAGCGGTGCCCCTCGCCCACCACATCGGGGTCCATCACCACCGTGAGGCACGCGCCCTCGGGCAGATCCAGAGGCTCCGGGATCTTGCTCGTCCGGATCTTGGGCCCCTGCAGATCCAGGAGGATGGCCACGTTGCGGTTGGCCTGCATCGCTGCCCGACGGATGCGGGCGACGTCGGCGCGGATGACATCGTGGCTGGCGTGCGAGCAGTTGATGCGCGCCACGTCCACCCCACACTCGAGCAGGTCTTGCAGCATCTGCGGCGACCGGGATCCAGGCCCGATGGTGGCCACGATGCGGGTGTGGCGGGCGCGGGGTTGGGGGCGACTGCGGTTCATCCGGGACTCCAGAACAGTGGCCGGCATCGTAGCGAGGGGGACGAGATCCCGCTCCCGAGGCGTTCCCAACCCGCGCGGCCGACCGTGACTCGCCGCACCACCCCCTGTTCCACGGCGTTCCCCGCCCGGGAAGCCTCCGCGCCAGTGATCCAGGCCAGCGATCCCCCTCTGATCGGGGACCGGCTGTCGATCGACAATCTGGTCGATCAAGGCCGGCTCGTGCAGATCCTCGCAACGTGGAACATTCGGCCGCTCCACGATTGATTGACGCGTCAACGGAAGAGTCCTATGCTCCTGGCGTGCCCCGAGGGGCGCCTCGCAGAGAACCTTCAGAACACCGATGCACGCGTCGTTCTTGATGACGCCCGCTCGGCGTGTCGTGGCATTTGCCTACCACACGTCCCGAACCGGTCATCTCCCCTCCCCTCCACGAATCCGGCCTCACCGCCGCATTTTTCGTGGAGTCAGCCCCTATGGCTGCCGATCGTGCTTCGCACGCGCCGTTTCCCCTGTGGCGCATGGAACATCCGGAGAAAGGCCCATGGCCGTCAAAACTGCCAAGAGCCGCGAACGCGTCGCGCGAAACTTCATCAAGTCCTACGGTCGTGTGAACTTCCGCCGGCTCCTCGAGTCCCTCGCGGCCGGTGAGAGCGGCCAGGCCATCGCCAACGAGTTCGGCGTGTCCCGCGAGCGCGTCCGCCAGTGGAAGAACACCTTTGGCGAGGTCATCACGCACTACCGCGTGTACCCCGAAGTCGACCGCATCCTCCGCGAGCGCCGCAGCGCCTGAGCGGCGTCCCCCCTCTCCAAGGAGCCATGTGCATTTTCATGCAGCTCCTTGCATAAACATTCCAGACCACCTATAGGCTGCGCCCCCGCCCCACCTCCGTGGTGGGTCCTCTGGTCGAGGCGCCCATGGGTAGTCGACAGCAACGCCGCGCGCTGATTCGCCAGCTGCTCCAGGACCACGTCGTGTCCAGTCAAGAGCAGCTCGCGGGCCTGCTGCGGTCGTCCGGTGTCGCCTGCACACAGGCCACCCTCTCGCGCGACCTGCGCGACATGGGCATCACCCGCGACCGTGGCCCCGACGGCCCCGTCTACCGCATCGACAACAGCGCCCGGTACATGAAGATGCTCCGCCAGGTGGTGGGCATGGAAATCCGAGGCGTGCGCCACAACGGCGCGATGGTCGTCATCCGCACCCTCCAGGGTCGGGCGAGCGGTGTCGCGGGCTTCCTCGATGGCTGGGACAACCCCCGCATTCTCGGCACGCTCGCCGGAGACGACACCGTCTTCGTCGCCCCCACCCAACACTCGGACTGTGAAGCCCTCACGTCCGAAATCCGCGCGCTCGCCAGCGGCGAGCAGGAGCTCCTGTGACCACTCCGAAGTTCAAGAAGGTCGTCTGCGCCTACTCCGGCGGCCTCGACACCTCCGTGATGATTCCCTGGCTCAAGGAAAACTACGGCTGCGAAATCGTCACCTACACCGGCGACCTCGGTCAGGGTGAAGACCTCTCCGGCATCAAGGCCAAGGCCCTGCGCACCGGCGCATCCGACGCCGTCGTCGACGACCTCCAAGAGCGCTTCGTCGAAGAGTTCATCTGGCCCGCCGTCAAGGCCAGCGCACTGTACGAAGGCCAGTACCCCCTGCACACCGCCCTCGGCCGGCCCCTGCTCGCCCGGCGCCTCGTCGAGGTGGCCCGCGAGTTCGGCGCCGACGCCATCGCCCACGGCTGCACCGGCAAGGGCAACGACCAGGTCCGCTTCGAGGTCACCTCGCGCAGCCTCGCCCCCGACCTCGGCATCGTGGCCCCCCTGCGCACCTGGGAGCTCCTCACCCGCGAGATGGAGGTCGACTACGCCATCGAGCGCGGCATCCAGATCCCCATCACCCGCGAGAAGCCCTACTCCATCGACCAGAACCTCTGGGGCTGCGCCATCGAGTGCGGCGAGATGGAAGACCTCTGGAACGAGCCCCCGGCCGACGCCTGGCAGATGACCAAAGACCCCTCCGACGCCCCCCGCGGCTCGGTGGAAATCACCCTCGGCTACGTGAAGGGCGTGCCCGTCTCCATCGACGGCGTGCAGATGAGCGGCGTCCAGCTCATCAAGCAGCTCAACGAGCTCGCCGGCCACTACGGTGTGGGCCGCATCGACATGGTCGAGAACCGCGTCGTGGGCCTCAAGTCGCGCGAGGTCTACGAGGCCCCCGCGGCCACGCTCATCCACATGGGCCACATCGAGCTCGAGCGCATCTGCCTCGACCGCCCCACGTTCAACTACAAGCAGCAGGTCGCCCGCGACTTCGCCAACATCATCTACAACGGCACCTGGTTCGGCCCCCTGCGCGACTGCCTGCAGTCCTTCGTCGAGCGCGCCAACCAGAACCTCACCGGCGACGTCCGCATCCGCGTCTCCGCCGGCCTGGCGCGCATCACCGGCCGCCGCTCGCCGTTCAGCCTGTACGACGAAGGCCTCGCCACCTACTCCGAAGGCGACACCTTCAAGCGCGAGCACGCCGAAGGCTTCATGGAGCTCTACGGCCTGTCCTACAAGACCGTGGCTGCCGTGCGTCGGGCCTCGGGCGACGACCCCCTCAACTCCTGAAGCGGCTGTCAGCCGTCAGCCCGTCGTCATCCGCTCGGTTGCGACGCATCCCTTGCGTCCGCTAAGCGACCATCCACTTCGCACCACCAGGGACTCCCTTGGTGGTGCGCGTCATTCCGCGCTGGACGCCGAACGCCGACAGCCGACCGCTCGACCAGGACTTCCCGATGGCCCTCTGGGACGGACGCTTCGAAGGCGGACCCGCCGAAGCCATGCAGCGCTTCAGCGAGTCCCTCTCCACCGACCTCCACATGTGGCGCGAAGACATCGCCGGCAGCCGCGCGCACGCCACGATGCTCCACGAGGTTGGCATCCTCACCGCCGATGAGCTCGCCGAGATCCTCGGTGGGCTCGACCAGGTGGCCGCCGACCTCGAGTCCGGCTGGACCCCCGACATCGACCAGGAAGACGTCCACATGGCCGTCGAGGGTCGCCTCCACTGCCTCATCGGGCCCGTGGCCGGCAAGCTGCACACCGCACGCTCCCGCAACGACCAGGTCGCCACCGACCTCCGGCTGTGGATGCGCAACCAGATCGACAGCCTCGACGCCGCACTTGCCGAGCTCATCACCACCCTCGTCGACCGCGCCGAAGCCGACGGCCGGGTGGTGGTCCCAGGCTACACGCACCTCCAGCGCGGCCAGCCCATCTGGCTCGCCCACCAGCTGCTCGCCCACGCCTGGTCGCTCAAGCGCGACCGTGAGCGCCTCGCCGACACCCGAAAGCGCGTCAACCGCTCGCCCCTTGGCGCTGCAGCCATGGCCGGCACCCCGCACCCCATCGACCGCGCCCGCTCCGCCGAGCTGCTCGACTTCTCGCACGCCATGCCCAACGCCATGGATGCCGTCAGCGCCCGCGACCACGTGCTCGAGCTGGCCAGCACCTGCGCCATCATCGCCACGCACCTGTCGCGCATGGCCGAAGAGCTGGTCATCTGGTCCACCCGCGAGTTCCGCTGGGTGCGCCTGTCGGATGCCTGGTCCACCGGCAGCTCCATCATGCCGCAGAAGCGCAACCCGGATGCCGCCGAGCTGGTCCGTGGCCGCACCGGTCGGGCCACCGGCGCGCTCGTCTCGCTGCTCACGCTGGTCAAGGCCCTGCCCCTCGCCTACAACCGCGACCTCCAAGAAGACCGCGTGGCGCTGTTCCCCGCTGTGCAGTCCGTGCGCGAGTCGGTCCAGGTCCTCACCGGCTGCTACGGCTCCATGCAGGTGCTCGGCGGCCCCGACCTCACCGGCGACTTCGCCCTCACCACCGAGCTCGCCGACTTCCTCGCGGGCCAGGGCGTCCCCTTCCGCGAAGCGCACCACGTCGCCGGCAGCCTGGTGAAGAAGTGCGAAGAGCAGGGCCACGGCCTCGATGCCCTCACCCTCGCCGACCTGAAGGAAGCACACCCCGCGTTCACCGCCGAAGCGCTCACCTGGCTCGACCCCGAACAGGCCATTGAGCGGCGCACCAGCCTGGGCGGCACCGCATGGGCCCAGGTCGAGGCGCAGGTGCGAAACCTCCGCGAATAGCACACAACAGCGCGGAGCAGTGGGGTGGTCGGGTCCACCCTCGACCAGGGTGCTCTGGCGCCCGGCGGGCTACTTGAAGGCCCTTGGAATGACCCACATGAGTCAGACACGCTTGTGTGGCATCGCAGTCTGCGTAATCATTGAGGCATGTCGAAAAACCTTGCCGCAGACGCCATTGCCCTACTCGATCAGGTCATTCTCATGGTCGACGAAGGGGGCGTCGTCCGCTTCGCCGGTGGTGCCGTGGCCATGTGCTGCGGCCGCAACGCTGAAGACCTCGTCGGACGTCCCCTCGGCGAAGCCCTGTGCACCAACGGTGTGTCCACCGACGCCATGCTCTCCCACCTGGCCCAGTCGAACTTGTGGGTCACCCACTGCTGCAACCGCGAAGGTCAGCCCCTCGAGCTCCGCCTCCGGACCCATCCCGACCGCACCGGCGCTGTGGTCACGATTCGACTCCTCACAGCCGACGAGCGCACGTCCAACGACCAGCTCGAGCAGCTCAGCCAGGTCCTGGAGCCCGCAGGCATCGGCGTCTGGACCCACGACGCCACCACCGGCAGGGTCTGGTACTCCCCGCTCGCCTACGCCATCACGGGCTTGCCCACGACGCATCCCCTCGACGCCACGAGCCTGGTCCCCTTCCTCGGCAGCGCCGCCCGCACCACGCTCGCCGAGGCCGTGGCCGCCCACATGGCCACCGGTGCGCCCTACCGTCCCATCTTCGACCTCCAGCGCGCCGACGGCACCACGGCCACCATCCAGCTCTTCGGCACCTTTCAGCGCAGCGCCGATGGCCGCCCGAAGGGATGGTTCGGTGGGGTGCGCGACCTCACCGGCCAGACCGCCCTCGAGAGCCAGCTCGTCGACCTCCGTCAGCAGCTCGAGCACATCCAACGCATCGAGGGCCTGGGCCTCTTCACCACCGCCATCGCCCACGACTTCAACAACCTGCTGACCGCCATCCTCGGCTGCATCGAGGTCATCGACGAAGCGCCCGAGCTGCGCGACGGCACCCGCGAAGACCTCGCCCTCGCGCGCGACGCCACGGTACACGCCTGCACCCTCACCCAGCAGCTGCTCCGGTACGGCCGCAAGACCAACCCGGGCCCCGTCATCGTCGACCTCCACGACATGCTGGTCGATGTCGCCGGCTTCCTCCGACGCACCCTGCCCACCGGCGTCGGCTTGTCGGTCGCCCGCCCCGACCGTCCGCTCCAGGCACACCTCGACCCTTGCCAGCTCCAGCAGGTGCTCACCAACCTCATCACCAACGCCGGCCAGGCCATCGAGCCCCCCGGCCGCATCCACCTGGCGCTGTCCGAAGACGACGGCTTCGCCACCATCGACGTGCACGACACCGGCGCAGGCATGTCGGCAGACACCCTTGACCGCGTGTTCGACCCCTTCTTCACCACCCGAACAGACGGCACCGGACTGGGGCTCGCCACGTGTCGCCAGATCGTGGAGCACCTCGGGGGCACCATCTCCGCTCGGTCGACCCTCGGCGTGGGCTCATGCTTCACGGTCCGGGTGCCCAGAGCCACCAGCCCTGCCCATGCGCCCATCCCGGTACCCGAGGTCCCCGGCGGCACCGAGTCCGTGGTCGTGGTCGAGCAAGACCACCTCGTCCGCCGCGTGACCAACCGCCTGCTCGAGCTGGCCGGCTACACCGTGCGGTCGGTCCACTCCGCAGCAGACGCCCTCGACGCCATCGAGACAGTCGCTCCGGCGCTGGTCATCGTCGACCTCTACCTGCCGCTGACGTCCGGCCCGAGGTTGGTCGACCAGATCCAAGCCAAGCATCCCGAGACACGTGTGCTCTACACCACGAGCGCTGGCCCACACACAGGTCACCCCGACCTCCCCGACGAACACACCACGCCCATCCTACCCAAGCCCTATGCCCGTGACACCCTGCTGCGGGCCGTTCGTGGTGTGTTGGATCGGTAGGTTCAGGCAACCACCTTCATGCGACGGCGGCCCCCCAAAGGCTCACCGAGCGGCCGCGGCCTCCACCACGGCCAGCATCTCTTCGACGGCTCTGCTACCGTCTGCGCAGTCCAGGAGCTCCAGCTCCGGGCTCAGCGCACACACCCCCGGGAGCACATCTCCATCGAACGGTGTGGCACCCAACACAGCCGCCACCGGATCGGAGAAGACCGGCTGCCCCTCGATGCCGGACCGGCCCGCATAGCGCTCGCCTTCGTCGGGGCCGGGCAGGTTGCCAGCGCTGTCTTGGAACACCACGGTGATGAATGAAAACTCCGCACCAATGCGCGCTTCGACCGCCGCCTGCTCTGTGTTGAAGTGTTCGGCTTCGGCCAGACACGCGCTACACCACGATGCCGTCATGAAGAGCACGTGCCAGGAGCCCGCGAGGTCCCACAGGCGCACACGGTCGCCACATTGGTCGATGAGTTCCAGGTTGCCAACCGTGTCGCCAAGGTTGGGGCCGGCTCCACTCAGCGTGCCGGGGTCGTTGTGGGGCCAGCCACAGGCGTAGCACGCATCCATGGCGTCCAGAGGGTCGGAGAGACACGCCAGCTCGTCGGCATCGGTGGTGCCGTCGCCGTCGGTGTCGGCTGCGTCGAGACGGGTGCCCAGGTCGAGCTCGGTGCAGTCGTCGAGTCCGTCGCCATCGGTGTCTGCAGAGGGGTCGCAGGCCGTCCCCGAGTCTGCAGGTTCTGGCGTGGTGGTCGCGGGGTCGGTTGACGGAGCCTTCTGGGTACAGGCCACCGCCCAGACGAGGATGGTTGAACGAATCCAATGCATCATGCAGTCCTACTCGGCCAGTGCGGTGTCGAGGGCCTCACGGAGCGCCCCCGGTGACGGCGCGGTGAGCACGGCCACAAACCGACCATCCCGCCCGATGACATAGTGGCGGGGATTGGCCGCAAAGGCGTCTTCGCCATTTTCGATGAAGTAGTCCCGACGCATCGAGTCGTCTTCGTCGACCAGGATGGGCAACGCAATGCCCGCCTCCCGCTGCCAGTCTCGCGCACGCCCGGTCGGACCGCCAAACGACCACAGCATCACCAGGCCTGCTTCCTCAGCGTATTCGGCGGTGAGCAGGGTGTCGGTGTCGGGCACCTCGGACTCGCAGGTGGGACAGCCATCTTGGAACATGCCCACGAACACCACCTTTCCAGCGAGGGCGTCCAGGTCCCAGGTGGTTCCGTCCACGTCGGTCTCGATGAACCGAGGCGCTTCGGCACCCGGCTGCATGCCCTCGGCCGCGGAGAGCCCCACAGCAACCGAGGGCTCGTCGGGGTCGTTTGTGTGGAGCGTTGCAAGCTCGGAGCCCTCGCCAGGCAAGGTCCAGAACGCGAAGCCACCCGGTGCCACGACGTCCTGGTCCACGGCACCATCCAGAGCTTCGATGTGGAGGTCTGCCAGGCCATCGTTGACCACCGTGACGGTATCGCCAGGAAGCGCGACGGCTGTGTTGAGACGCACCTCTGGCGCATCTTCTCGCGACCAGGTCACGCCAAATGGCTGACTCCAGTCGGCCACCCAAGCCCGGTCGTCGCCGTCGGCCACCACCCCCATCACCGCGCTGCCGGCAGGCTCGGTGCCCCGCAAGATGGGCTGGGTGGGGTCGGAGGCATCCAGCAGCGCGAGGTCGGTCCAGGCCGCCACCCACACATGGTCGTCCTGCACAGACACAGACCTGGCGGAGAGCCCACCCGTCCACTGGGAGAGGAGGTCCGGCGTACCGTCGCCCCGACCCACCAGCGCAACCCCGCCCGCGCCGCAAGCCACCGCCAGCCAGTCCTCCCCGGCAGCCAGGTCGCGACAGGTACCCGCCAGCGCCACCGACCCGAGCGGCTCGGCTCCAGTGTCGTCCACCTGCCACACCGTCAGCTGGTTCTCCGCGAGCACCCACAGGCGGTCGTCCTCCCAGAGCACGTCCATGGCAGGTGTCTCCAGCCGTGCCAGGACCTCCACTTCCGCCGGTGCCGACCCCGTGATGCGCGCCACACGCACGCCGCCTTCCTTGAGTGCCACCGCCACCCGGTCCCCGTCACAGTCCAGCCCGCCCCCCCAGCCCCCCATCGGGAAGCGGTCGGTGAGCACAGGCATCCGGTCGTGCAGCTCGATGCGCTGCAGCTCCGCTTCACGGGTGAGGCCGTAGGCCACCGTGCCCGACCAGCAGATGCGCTGGATGTGCCAGATGGAGGTCTTTCCGGTCAGCGCGGGGGCATCGGGCGTGGAGACGTCGAAGGCCCACACACCGCCGTCGCCCCGCTGCTCTTGCCCGGCATACAGCAACAGGTCGCCCGCCATCACCGCATCGGTGAGCTCGGGCCCGGGCACCGCGAGGTCCATGGTCGAGCCACGCACAATCGGGTCGGAGTACACCACCGGCTCACCGGAGTCGGGTTCTCCGCCGGAGTCTGCAGCTGCCGAGTCGTCGGCCGCAGGCGGTCCAGCGGAGTCAGACGGCTCGCCAGACGCAGGAGCGTCGACCGGCTTGGGCGTGGTGGTGCACGCAATGGACAACAGAAGGGGGAGGGAGCTGCGCATGGACGCCACGATGCCACGCTTCGGGGACAGTTGCGCATCGCGCATCAACCCATCCGGGGCGGACGCGCTACGCTCCTGACACGACCATTGGGAAGGGGAACCATGAACACCTGGCTCGCGCTCACGCTGTCCGCCGCAGCCCAGTCCGCTCCGACAGCCACCCAGAACGACCTCGCAGACGCCCTTGTCGAAGCGGCGAGTGCACAGGCTGCCGGGTCGTGGTCGGCCCGTTCCGGTGCGCCCATCAGCCTCCCCGAGCTGGGCGCACCCATGCCGGCCGACGAGGTCCAGGCCGCCCGTGACTGGCTCGACACCATCGCCGAACACGGCCCGCAGCACCGCAAGACCATCGCAGCAGCCCGCGCGCGCACCTGGACCGACACCGACGCCCTGCTGGCATTGCGTCGCAGCGTGCGGGTGGCCGACCAGACCAGCCCCGAGGCCATCGAAGCCCACATCTTCGCCATTCAGGTGGCCACCCTGGCCAAGCGCTCGGATGTGTTGGCCCTGACCGCCATCCTGACGGTCCAGCTGTGGCCCGAGCCCATGCCCGACCCACTCCGGGCCGCCTTGCTGCAGCTCCGCGACTCTGCGCCAGCGCTCGAGTCCACCCAACACAAGGCCCCGGATGCAGCCGACCTCCCCCTGTTCATCGACATGGTGCTCATCGGCCAGGAAGCCAAGGCCACCCACCCGAAGCTCGACCCCCTCCTCGCGCATTGCCTCACGCACATCCAACCGAACAGCTTCTCCCAGTATGCCGGCGTGTGTCAGTCCACGGCGGGCTGGGTGGCCAAGAGTGCAGGCGACGTCGACCAGGCCATCCAACACTATCAAGACGCCATCCGCACCGCCGGAGACGACTCCCAGCCCGCCCTCCAGGCCCACCTCCACGCCCAGCTCGCGCACCTGTACCGCGAACGCGGCGACCACACCGGCTTCATCGAAGCGTACCGAAAGACCGCCACCTACGCGGAAGCCGCCGGAAAGCCCGATGGCGCCGCCGTGACCTGGGTGGTGGTGGGCCGAGCCGACGCCCTCGTCCGCGACGACCCCACCGCCTGTCAGCGCGCGCGTGCATTGGCCGAACAAGTGGGCGACCGTCTCACCGAAGCCCGCGCCCTGAAGTGCCTCGCCATGTTCGAGCGCTCCCAAGGCTACGACGGCGTCGAGGGGGCAGCCAAACGCGCAGAAGCATCCGGCCTTCGCGCGTTCGAGCTCTTTCTCGACATCGACCAGCCCACAGATGCCATCCAGGTCCTCGTTGAGGTCGCCGAGGACCGCATCACAGCCGGCGACGTCGACGACGGCCTGGGCCTCTACCGCCGACTCGACGACATCCCCGCCAAGGCCCACTCCACCGGCCAATACGGCGCTGCCCGCGCCCGCCACGTCCTTGCCGAATGTCAGTACGGCTCCGTCGACGCGGGCTTCGAGGTCTTGAAGGGGTTCGACGGCCGCCCCGGCACGCAGGCCCTCGCCGCTATGGCCTACGCCGAAGCCATGTGCTGGACCTACGCACAGCGACCGGCCAAGGGCCTCGGCCCCATCCAACGGACCATCGCCCACCTGCCATGCCGCCCCACCCAGCTCGACTCCTACGGACTCGGCTACCCCATGGTCACCCTCACCAAAGCACTCGAGCTGCAAGCACAGCTGTGCGGTCAGATAGGCGACATCCCCTGCCAGGAAGAAGCGGACCGGAAGCGCGCAGAGTGCAAAGCCATGCAGGCACTGCCCGTCGAGCCCTCCGAGTAGACCGTCCTTCGATTCGTTGTCACAACCCGGCGCCCTGTCTCGTCGACCCGGTGAAGCATCCCGCTTCCACCGAGGACACATCCATGACGCCCTCCGAAGTCCGCGCCGGCATCGCTGCCTTTGGCGCACACTACAGCTACGACACCGCCTACCTGCAGGCGCTCTACGACGCAGCCCCCGGCGCACACACCGCATTCTCCGCCGCGATGCCTCTGTCTCGGCATCGAGAGGCCCTGCCCCGCGATGCCCACTTCATCGCCCGTGTCGCCGCAATGCACACCGACGACTGTGGGGCGTGCACACAACTCAACCTGCGCATGGCGGTCGAGGCGGGGGTGGACCGCACGCTCCTCCGCACGCTCCTCGAAGCGCCCGAGCACCTCCCCGCCGACCTCGCCCTGGTGCGCGCACACGCCATCCAGGTGGTCTCGGGCGAAAATGCCGACCCCGAGCGACTCGCCCGCCTCACCGAGCGATACGGAGCCCATGGGGTCGCCGAGCTCGCCACCGCCATCGCCGGCGGTCGCCTCTTCCCCACCCTCAAGCGCGCACTGGGCCTGGAGTCGGCCTGCGCCCTCCCACACCTGGACTTCTGATGCAGCCCGCCGCCTTCGAGACGCACCGCGCCTACCTCACTCGGCTCGCCTACCGTATGTTGGGTTCGGTCGCTGGAGCCGAAGACGCCGTCCAGGAGACGTGGCTGCGTTGGGAGGCGGCGGGCGCACCCGAGCTGCACACACCCCGGGCGTGGCTCACCCGCACGTGCACGCGCATCTGCCTCGACCACCTCAAGTCGGCCCGTGTGCAGCGGGAAGACTATGTGGGCGAGTGGCTCCCCGAGCCATTGGTGGAAGGAGAGCCCACCCCACTCGAACGCGACGAGACGCTGTCGATGGCTCTGCTCCACACCATCGAGCGGCTCCGTCCCAAAGAACGCGCCGTGTTCCTGCTGCGGGATGTCTTCGACTACTCATTCGACGACATCGCCGAGATTGTCCAGACCTCCCCGGCCAACTGTCGACAGCTCACCTCGCGTGCCCGCAAGCGGCTCCGGGGCCATCCCACCCAACGTGCCGACGCCGAGACGCACAAGCGGCTGGGAAGCGCGTTCTTCGCGGCCCTACGCACGGGCGACATGGTCGCGCTGGAGGGGATGTTGGCCGAGGATGTGGTGATGGTCTCCGATGGCGGCGGCAAGGCGCTCGCGGCCCGCAAGCCGGTCGTCCATCGGCGCGCTGTGTTGCGTCTGCTCAAGGCCATCTACCTGCGCCGTCCGAGAGAATTCCGCGCGGAAGAACGCTGGTTCAATGGCAGCCCGGGCACACTCCTCTTCGAAGGCGGGCAGCTCGTGTCTGCATTCTCGTTCGACGTGGTCGGCGGTCGCATCGTCCACATCTTCGTCCAACGCAACCCCGAGAAGCTGAACGTTCTCCGAACCGGTCGCACGCAGGAGGGGTAGCCAACCACCGCCCGACACAACTCGTTCACGGCAGCCGGGGCCCAAGAGGCTACCATCGGCCCATGCCTACGCTCGTGTCCATCGCCTACTCCCCCTGGTCCATCCGCACCCGCTTCGCCCTCGACGCCATGGGCGTGCGCTACGAGAAGCGGGCGTACATTCCTGTCCTGTCCGAGCCACGCCTGCGCTTCGGCCTGCGCCGCTTCACCGGCAAGGTCACCGTGCCCGTGATGTTCCTCGACGACGGCACGGTCCTCGACGACTCCCTCGACATCGTGCTCTGGGCCAACAGCCGCTCCGACCGTCCGCTCGTTCCCGAAGGCGAAGTGGACACGGTCCGCACCTGGAATGGGGTGGCAGAAGTTCTCCTTGCTGCCGGCCGACTCCGCACCACACGGCGGCTGCAGAACACCCCCGAAGCGCTGTCCGAGAGCCTTCCCTCCCCCATCCGCATGTTGGGCCCCGTGGGCATGGTCATCGGTCGGGACGCCACCCGCCGGCTGCTGGAGAAGTACCCGGCAGACGACACCCTGGACCGGATGACCGAAGCGCTGGGCTCCCTCCGAGCAGCGCTCACCCGAGGAGAAGACCGACCGGTAGCCCCGACCGACCGCCTCATCACCGACCGCCTCACCTATGCCGACATCACCTGCGCGGTGGGGCTGTCCTTTGTGAAGCCACACGACAAGCACCCGCTTGGCCCCGTCTCCCGCCAATGTTGGACCGAACCGGACCTGGCCGACCACAACCCCGACCTCCTCCAGTGGCGAGACGCCGTGATGGCCGAGGCCCGCGCGCTTCGGTAGCCCAACGCAACACACCCCCTCGACCGAAGCCGAGGGGGTGCTCTCACGGGAACCTTCAGTTGGGCGTGGCGGTGACCACCTTGCCGCGCGAGATGTTGCCCACCGCGTCGACTGCACACACGCGGAACTTCATCGCCGTGCCGCTGGTGAGACCATCGATGGTGACCGTGGTGTCGGAGCCCTGGTAGCGGTCGGAGCGTCCACCGCAGGCCGGCGGACCCTGGCGACCCGAAGCCGCGCGAGCCGTGACGATGTACTCCGACACACCGCTGTGCTCATCGGAGTAGCCAGAGATGCTCAGCCGCACACCACCGCTGACAGCACTTGCCGAGATCGAGCCGTCGGAGGGCTTCTTCGTGTCGACGAAGACCGTGTCGGACAGCGGCGTGGAGGTGCGGTTGCCCTGGGCATCCTCCAGCCACACGTTGCCGGACCGTTCGCCGTGCTCGCGCCCCATGTTGATGGTCGTGGTCGACGAGAAGTCGGTCCACTCCGTGCACTTGTTGCCCGAGCGCACACACATCCGCGCCACACCCGATGCATCGGAGGCCGAGATGGTCACTTCGGAGCGGCCCGCCGGGACATACTGGTCGCCGCCGGCGATGTTGATGGAGCCCGTGGGGGGGTCATACTCGGTGGCAGCCCGGCCCTCGGCCTTGCGCGGACGTCCTTCGTTTCCGGCGGCATCGACTGCACACACGGCGAAGGTGTAGGCGCTGCCGTTGTCGAGGCCGTCCACGGTGTAGGAGGTCCCCGTACCTTCATAGGCCACTTCCGCATCGCTGCAGGAACGGAACCGGCTCGAGGTGGAGTACGCGAGGATGTAGGACACCACGCCCGAGTGGCGGTCGGAGAACCCATCCCACTCGACCGGGACCTCACCATTGCCTTCGCCGGTCACGACCGTGCCACCGCCGGGCAGGCGTGCGTCGTAGCCAATGTCGTCGGAGAGACGCTCGGAGACGTTGCCCTCGTTGTCTCGAACCCAGGCGTAGATGGTCTGTTCGCCAGGCTGGTCGCGCAGAGAGGTGGTCTGCGTCTCGGCATACTCCACCCACGTGCTGCACTTGGTGGGGTTCTTGGTGATGCACACGTCGCGGATGCCAGACCCCGAGTCAGCCACATCGAAGGTGAGGTCCAAGCGGCGGTAGTTGACCCACTCTGCATCTTCGGCGAGCACGAACGAGCCCGTGGGCGCGGTGGTGTCGGTGCCCGGCCAGCCGATGCCCGTGGCGCCGCGAGACGTGTTGCCCGCTTCGTCGATGGCGCACACCCGGATGGCGTAGGGCTGGCTGTTGGTGAGGCCGGTCACCGTGGCTTCGGTGGTCGAGCCCTCCCAGAGCACCGTGCCCGAGTCACAGTTGCGGGGGGCGTCGAGGCTGTCCTCGGCGGCCACCATCACGTAGCTCTCCACGCCACTGCGGGGGTCGTAGGCCTCATCCCAGGACACCGTGAGGCTCTGGTTGGCCTTCTCGATGGTGAGCTCGGTGTCGCGGGGCCGGCCGGTGTCGTATTGGATGCTGTCCGCCACGAGGGCCGACTCGTTGCCCGCCGAGTTGCGGAAGGTGGCGTACACCGTCTGCTGGCCCTGTTCCTTGCCAATGTTGTGGGTCATCGTGTCGGCGATGGTCTGCCAGCTGTCGCAGGACACCCGGTTGGCGAGGCAGATCTCGTTGGCAGACGTGCTGTCCACCGTGATGGTGACGCTGCGGTCGGCCGTCCAGGCGTCGCCATCATTGATGGTGATGGACCCCCGCGGACCCGACGAGCCCCGCGGCGAGAGCAGCCCGGTGGTTCCGCGGCTCATGTTGCCGGCATCGTCGATGGCGCACACACGCACGGTGTAGTTGGTTCCGTTGGACAGGCTCGAGACCGTGGCTGTGGTGCCCGACCCACTGTGCACCTGCGTGCCCGAGCTACAGTTGGACGGAGCACTGGTGCCTTCATCCATCACCACCACGTACTCCACCACACCGCTGCTCGCGTCGGCGAATCCGGACCACTCCAGGCTGGCCTGGCGGCTGCCATCGGACACCGCGAGGTCGCCATCGGTGGGCTTGCGGAAGTCGTACGAGATGGACGCGGTGGCGGGCGGCGACTCCTGGCCATGGGCGTTGCGGTAGTACAGGTAGACCGTGTGTGTGGTCTCTTCGTTGGGAATGGTCCAGCTCATGCTGTCGCGGGTGCTGCGCCAGGATGAACACTCGGACGAGTTGGACACGCACAGCTCGGTGGCATCGTCGATGCCGGCGCTCATCTCGAGCGTGACCGACCGGCTGTTGGTCCAGGCATCCCCGCCGTTGATGGTGAGGGTGCCCGGTCCGCCCGCCTCGGCGCTGGGGGTGACCGTGACGGTGTCCTGAGAGGCCGAGTTGCCCAACGCATCGACCGAACACAGCCGGAAGCCGTAGGACTGGTCGTTAGTGAGCCCGGTGGCCGTGTCGGTGAGGTCGGTGCCTTCGTACAGAGTCGTGCCCGACGAACAGTCGTCCGGCGGGTTGATGCCCGCGCGGTACACGATGCTGTAGCCGGCCACCCCACTGGCGCTGTCGGTGGCCGCGGTCCAGGTGAGCACGGCGCCTTCGTTGGTGGCGATGGCGGAGAGCGTGCTGCCGGACGGCCCGATGGTGTCGAGGACGATGGTGTCGGTGGCGACGGCAGACTCGCGTCCGCGAGAGTCACGGAACCACACGCCGACTTCCTTCTCGCCCTGGCCAGTCGACGACCACCAGTTCTTGGACGTGGCGTAGGTCTCCCACGAAGAACAGGTGCTCGACGATGTGTCGTCCAGGTTGGCAATGCACATCTCGGTGACCGAGTCGTTGGCATCGGAGGCCGAGATGGTGAGCGCCAGGCCACGGGCGTCGGTGTAGGCATCGCCGCCCTCGATGACCACCGTACCCGTGGGAGCCGCGTTGGCCCCTTGAGTGAACTGGACCGTGGCCGTGTCGATGGTGGCGGTGGCCGTGCGTGCGTCACCCGAGTTGGTCGAGGCGCTCCAGGTGATGGTGCCGTTGCCCGTGCCCGAAGTGGGCGTGACCGAGAGCCAGTCTGCATCTTCCGAGATGGACCACTCACAGCTGCTGCGCGTCTCGACAGCGAAGGTGCCGGTGTCGCCCGCATCGGAGATGGTCACGCTGGAGCTGTCCACCGAGATGGTGCAGGTGTCCGAGTCGGCCACAGCGGCTTCCACGTCGATGCGCGGGAACGTGAGGCTGTTGCGGTGGTCGGTGATCGACGTACCGGTGTCGATGAGACGTTGCGTCCAGTCGGAGGGCCCTTCTTCCGGATAGGCCGCCGCCAATACAGCGAGCGCACCCGCCACGTGCGGTGTGGCCTGCGAGGTGCCGCCCATCTGGTAGCCGCCAGCGTTGATCATGGCGCCCGGGGCGAGCAGGTCGATGAAGTCCGCCGAGTTGGAGAAGCACGTGACCTTGTCGGCTTCGGTGGAAGAGTCGGTGCAGCCCGACCACCCGATGGGGCCGTAGTTTGCATCGTAGACCGCGCCCACCTTGACGGCGGAAGGCGAGCAGGCGGGCGACGCAATCTTGTTCGACCAGGCGTTGTTGCCCGTTGCAACGGCCGACGCCACGCCCGCTTCCAACGCAGCGGCGATGGCGACTTCATAGGAGGTGCCGGGGCACTCGGCGGTGTAGCTGCCGCCACCCAGGCTCATGTTGAGCGCCACGATGTTGTAGGTGGCCTGGTTATCGATGACCCAGTCGATGCCGGCCACGACCTCGCTCGTGTAGGCGTAGCCGTTGCTGCGGAAGACATCGAGGCCGATGAGGTCGGTGCCCGGTGCCACGCCACCCACGATGGCGGAGACATTGGTGCCGTGGCCATTGTCGTCGAGAGAGCCATCGGCCCCGGCGAAGTCTTCGACCGCCACGACGCGACAGTCGGACGGTGTGCTCACCGCGGTGCAGCTGCCGAAGTCGGCGTGCGTGTAGTCCAAGCCGGTGTCGAGGATGGCGACAGCGGTGCCCTCTCCCGAGTGGCCAGCGGCTTCAGCGGCGGGCTGGCCGATGAGGTCGAGGCTCTCCGACATGGTGGTCTCGAAGCGCTCATCGGCGTGGAGGGCCACGATGCCGCGGTCCTTGGCCAACAGCTCGAGGGCCTCGGCGGCCGTGACCTCGAGGGTGACGAGCGGAAGGTGTGTGTACGACCGCTTGAGTTGTGCGGTGGCCGGCATGCGCGTCATGAGCGCGTTGCGGGCGTCTTCGTACTGGAGCGCCCGGCGGGCGAGCAGCTTGGCACGGTCTTCCTTCGAGGCCCGGCCCAGCTCGGGAATGCGCACCCGGTCCATCTCCACGATGACCGTCACCAGCCCTTCGTCGGCCAGCTCATCGAAGAGCACGGGCGGAATGTCGGCTGCGGTGTGGGCGGACGCAGTGTCCATGCCCGTGTCGGTCGCGGGGGCCATGCCCGTGTCGGTGGCGGCACCGGGCGCACCGACGGCATCGTCCACCGGCGCGTCCGTCCCGACAGGCACACAGCCTACGAGCGCGAGGAGCGCCAGAGCGGCACGTGGGGTCGAGGTCAAGCGGGGGGTGAGGTTCGATCGCTGCACAGTAGTCCTCCCAGACTTCACAACCGGGGGAACGGAACCGTGGAGCGAGACCTGACCCTGTCAGTCAGATTTCTTTGACCCATCCGGGCCACTGATGACGTGGAGTCCGGCCATGCCGGCGTCTTGCTGCCATCACGAACCTGGGATCGGAATTCGATCGATCCGACGACAGACCCGGGAGAACCACCGAGACATCTCGTGACTCAAGGCCTGATTCGAGCGCTCAGACGTCCTGCAGCGCGCCACCGTAGAAGCCGTCGAGGACGTGGGCGTACTTCTTCTCGACCGCCTTGCGCTTCACCTTCATCGACGGCGTGAGCTCGCCCCCTTCGATGGAGAAGTCCTCCGGGAGCAGCGCGAACTTCTTGATGGTCTCGTAGCGCGCGAGGTCGGAGTTGAGGTCGTCGACCGCGGCCTGGATCTCGGCCCGCAGCGCGTCGTGGTCCACGAGGGTGGTCATGGGCGTGCCGGAGAGGTCGTGGTCGGCACACCACTTGTCGATGGCTTCGGGGTCGAGCGTGATGAGCGCCGAGCAGAAGTTGCGCTTGTTGCCGTGCACCAGCACCTGGCTGATGAGGCCGGAGCGGGTCTTCAGCTTGCCTTCGAGCTCCTGCGGCGCGACGTACTTGCCGCCGGAGGTCTTGATGAGGTCTTTCTTGCGGTCGGTGATGCGCAGGAAGCCGTCGGCGTCGACCTCACCGATGTCGCCGGTGCGCAGCCAGTTGCCATCGGGCGTGACTTCGAGGGTCTCGGCGGTCTTTTCGGCCTTGTTGAAGTAGCCGCGCATGATGCCGCGACCCCGCATCAGGATCTCGCCGTCGGAGGGCTCGATGCGGACCTCGACCCCGGGGAGCGGGTGGCCCACCGTGCCGAACTTGAAGCGGTCGGGGCGGTTGACGAAGCTGGCGGCGCTGGACTCGGTGAGGCCGTAGCCTTCGAGGATGAGGATGTCGGCGGCGTGGAAGAACTCGGCAATCTCGCGAGACAGCGGCGCCGAGCCCGAGATGAAGAACCGCAGCCGACCACCGAACTTGGCCTTGAGCTTGCTGAAGACGAGCTTGTCGGCCATCGCGTACTTGAGCGCCAGGGCGCCCGACGGCTGCTGCCCCTTCTGCTTGAGCTGGCTGACCGTGCGGCCCACACCGAGGGCCCACTTGAACACGCGCAGCTTGAGCTTGGAGGTCTTGGCGTCGGCGACGACCTTGTTGAACACCTTCTCGAAGATGCGGGGGACCGCGGCGACGAAGGTGGGGCGCACATCGGCGAGGTTGGGCACGATGCGGTCGAGGCGGCCGTCGATGGCCGTGGGCACGCCGATGCGGATGGTGAGGGCTTCGAGCACCTTGCCGAAGGAGTGCGACAGGGGCAGCCACAGGAACTGCTTGTCGGCGGGGGTCATGAAGCCGAGGGCGTCCATCGCTTCGGCCTCGAACACCCAGCAGTCGTGCAGCAGCTCCACACCCTTGGGGTCGCCCGTGGTGCCCGACGTGTAGATGAGCGTGGCGAGGTGATGCGGCTCGAGCTCGGCGATGCCCGCCTCGTAGGCACCTTCATTCTCTGCATCCCAGGCCCGACCCATCTCTTCGAGTTCCTTCAGCGAGATGGACCAGCCACCGTGTCCGCCGCGCCCGGTGATGTTGACCACCTTGATGACGTTGGGACAGGCCTCGCGGATCGACGCCATCTTCTCCATCTGGGCGTCGTCTTCGACGAACACCACGCGGGTCTCGGAGTCGACGACGATGTACTCGACCTGCTCGGCGATGCTCGAGGGGTAGATGGTGGTGGTGGCGCCACGGGCGCAGGTGATGCCGAGGTCGACCAGCACCCACTCCACGCGGGTGTTGCACAGGATGGCGGCCCGCTGTTCGAGGTCGAGGCCCAGGCTGCGCAAGCCACAGGCGATGGCCCGGACCCGGTCGCCCACCTCGCGCCACTTGAGGGTCTGCCACGTGTCGTCGGCATCGGGGTAGGAGAATGCTTCCGTGTCGGGAGTGGACGACACTCGATGAAGGAACATCTCCGAGAACGACTTGAACGAGGCGGCGGCCACGGGCACTCCAATCCTTGGGGCGCGCGGCGGCTGCCGGCGCGGGTCGGCGATTCTAACGATTGCTCCGAACGGGGCAATGTCTCGACGCACACCCGAGGCATCCGATGAGCTCCCCTCCCCTCACTCGACTGGGCCAGTGGCTTGAAGCGGTCCCCGGTGTGGTGCGTGAACACTACGATGTGGCCGTTGTGCTCGGCGGTCACCCCCGGGTGCGTGTGCCCGGAGCCGTCGACCTCTGGAAAGCCGGAACCGTCCGCCAGGTGTGTGTGGTCGGGGGGCAGCTGGTGAACGGGCGCCCAGCCGAGGTCCGCAGAGGCGAACGCTGGGCCCACGCACTGGGTGTGCCCGACGACCAGCTCGTGCGCCTGGAGACCGAAGCGCTCGGCACGGTGGAAGAGGCCCATGTGGTGCGCGCCGCAGCGGTCCGCCGGGGCTGGAACCACATCCTGGTGGTGACGTCGCCCTACCACTGTCGGCGGTCGTGGCTGATCTTCCAGCAGGTGTTCGCCACCACCACCGCACGGGTAGATGTGGCACCCACCACCCACGACGACTGGTCGACCGGCGGCTGGCACACCGACCCCCGCCTGCGCTGGCTGGTGGGCCGGGAGCTCGCCAAATTCGTGATGTGGCGGACAGGCCTTCGGCGACTCGTGCGCCCGGGGCGCTGACTACAGCCCCACCACCGACTGGCTCGGGACGTCGATCTCAGCGAAGTAGACGTAGTCGCCGTCGCCGCCGATGGCCTTCACACCGGTCCACACACGCTCGCCCGACAGGTAGATGTTGACGGTGACGTTGTTGTCGCCGTGGTAGTCGGGGGTGCTGAACGAGTAGTCGTGCACAACGACCGTGTACACGCTCTCTTCGGGCTCTTTGATGTTGATGTTCTCGGGACCGGTGCCCGGGATGTCGTCGATGTCGAGCGAGGGGTTGTCGTCGACGCCGGCTCCGCCCCACTCCAGGCCCCGCCCCACGCAGTTGGCGTAGTAGCAGTCTTCGTCGGTGAGCAGGCCGCCACCGGGGGCGAGCAGGTGGAGGTCCATGTCGTCCTGGGCGACGTCCCAGTACATCTCCACCCACAGGTCGGACGACGGGATGGCGGTGACCGTGGTGTAGCAGGGCTCGGACTGTTCGCCGGAGTCGTCGGTGACGACCAGCTCTGCCGTGTAGTCGCCGACGAGGTCGGGGATCATGCCCGTGCGGATGGCACCCGTGCCCGAGGGCATGGAGACGGCCGAGCCTTCGGGCTTGGCGATGAGCGCCCACTCGTAGGAGACGATTTCGCCGCCACCCGGGACGTACGAGTTGGAGCCGTCGAAGGTGACGGAGTCGTACAGGGCGTAGGGCTCTTCAGGCGACGAGAGGCAGACCGCCACGGGCTTTTCGAGGGAGGTGCCCTGGATGTCGGCCTTCGTGGAGCCGGCGGGTGTGTTGCTCTCGGCCCAGATCTCACCGGTGTACTGGGCTTCGAAGGTGGGCGAGAAGGTGACCTCGACGGGGTACCGCTCCCCCGGCTCGAGCGAGAGAGCGGGCACAGGGTCCGCCGAAAAACCCTCGCCGAGCACCGCCACCAAGGAGACATCGAGGGTGTCGCCGCCGCCGTTCACGATGTCGACCGTGCCGGTGATGGACGAGCCGGGCGGGGTGTAGCCGACGTCGAGCATCGGAGGGTCGAACTGCAGCAGCGGGATGAGGCCCACGCCGTACAGGTGAACGACCGCCTCGGGCGTGGAGGGGTCGTTGCTGAGGATGTAGATGTCGCCGGAGTCTTCGGTGTTGGTGGGCGTGTAGGCCACCTCCATGTCGGCCGACTCTCCGGGCTGCAGCACCTGGTTGACCGGAGCGGACACGATGGTGAAGGCATCGGGACCGGCCAGGCGGATGTCGCCCAGCTCGAGCGCGACGTCGCCCACGCTCTCGATGGTGACCACCTGCACACCGGTCTCGCCGCGAGACAGCCCACCGAAGTCGAGGGCGCTCGGGGTGATCTCGATGCGCGCCTGCTCGCCGGTGGGCGAGTCGACCTTGTCGATCTTGTAGTCCTGCGCGGTACAGCCCATGGCCGCCGCGAGAAGGACGCCCACGAGGGCGGGCCGGGGACCTTGCCCGTGCTTCGCAAAGAGGGGCGCGGCAGAAGGTGCGTGCATCGGCTGGACTCCGGCGGCAACGGGGCGGTACGCGGACCTGGACAGGCAACGTGGCACGATGACCCGCCACCGTCCACTCGTCGTTCCTATCCAGGGATTGCACGCACCCGCCGCAATGAACCGTCAGGAGCCCTGCGTGGATCCCGTCTCGGCGTCCCCCCACACGCCCCCTCCGAGCACCCTCGCCGACGAAACCCGTCGCCTCACCCGGCTCGCCTGGCCCATCGTGGTCGGACAGGTGGGCCTGGTGTCGATGGGTCTGGTCGATGTGGCGGTGTGTGGGTCTGTGAGCGGCGAGGTGCTCGCAGCGGTGGGTGCCGGCCGCATCTTCTCGTTCGGCATCGTGCTGTTCGGCTTCGGCGCACTGCGCGGCATCGAGCCCATCTTCGCCCAGGCCTGGGGGGCTGGCGAGCGCAACCGGATGGGCTCGGCCTTGGCCCAGTGCATGGCGTTCGCGGTCGCGCTCAGCTTGCCTCTGGCAGCACTCCACATGTTGTGCGGCCCGGCCCTCACCCTCCTGGGCCAGCCGCCCGAAGCCATCCCGGGCGCCCACGAATACGCCGTCATCAGCGCGTTCGGCGTGCCTGCAGCGCTGGTCTTCACCGGGCTCACCGCCTGGCTGCAAGGGCAGGGACGGGTGCGCGCGCCCATGGTGGTGGTGGCCGTGGGCAACGTGCTCAACCTCATCCTCGACCTGCTGTTGGTCCGCGGCGCCGCTCTTCCCGGCGGACTGGACGTTCCCGCGCTGGGTGCTGCCGGCTGCGCGTGGGCCAGCAATGCCGTGAACTATGGAGGCGCGCTCATGCTGCTGTGGCTGAGCACCGATGGGGTCGGCGCGGCTCGCCGAACACCCTGGTCCACGGTGTTCTCGAAGGCAGCCTGGCGCAAGATGCTCGGCCTGGGGCTGCCGGTGGGGGTCCAGACCGGCCTGGAAGTGTGGGCCTTCAACGTGGCGGGCCTCATCGTGGGCACTCTGGGCGCGGCGGCGCTCGGTGCCCACGTCATCGCGATGCAGCTCATCTCCCTCACCTTCATGGTGCCGTTCGGTGTGGGGGCGGCGGCCAGCGCGCGGGTGGGCAACCTGGTAGGGGCCGGCCACAAGTGGCGCAGCACGGGCCTCATCGCCGTCGCGATGGGCGCCAGCTGGATGGCGGTGTCGGCGGTGTCTCTGCTCCTGTTCGGGGACACCGTGGTGCAGCTGTTCACCCGGGACGCCACGGTTGTGGCCGTCACCCTCACCTTGCTCCCGGTCGCCGCGGTCTTCCAGGTGGCCGACGGCATCCAGGCAGTGGCCTTCGGCGTGCTCCGCGGTGCGGGCGACACCCGTGTTCCGGCCCTTGTGAACGTGCTCGCCTACTGGGTCCTGGGGATTCCGGTCGGCTGCTACGTGGGCGTGCACCTCACCGGCGAGCCATGGGGCGTGTGGAGCGGGCTGGCCGTGGGCCTCACGGTGGTGTCGGTGCTGATGATGGGGCGGATGTGGACGGTCTCGGCGAAGCGGACGGTGCGGGTGTAGCGCCTACAGGTTCCGCACCACCTCCCACACGATGTAGAGCACCAACGACAGGAAGCCGAGCCCCATCACCAGCATCAGGCAGCCCGAGAACAGGCAGCCCACCGCCATTCCGATGAGCTTGTCGCGCCCGAGGTCTTTCGCACGGGTGGCGAAGTCACGCTTGCCATCCGGCAGCAGCGGCCACGCCCAGCGCGGGAGCACGCTCTTCACCTTGCGCCACGCCGCCTTCGTGGCCGCGCCTTGCACATGGTCGACCGCGGCCGACTTCAGCGCCTCTTTCGCAGCGGTCTTCGGGTCGGGCGGCATCGGCGACGGTGCCCCGACGGTCGGAGCCTCGAACACCACCCGTACACCGCACCCTTGTCCCCGCGCATCCAACAGGGCGTGGACCGCGGCCACAACCCCCGCCTGTCCGGTGTCGAGAACCAGGCACGTGCGGCCGTCCACCTGCACCAGGCCCGCCCCCACAGGGCTGCCCATCGCCTGCGCCCGCCCAAGGTGGAAGTGGTCGTGGGGGTCGTGGTCCACATCGACCGAGAACACCGATGCTGCAATCTGCTGGTCCATCCAGGCCTTCCACTGCAGCGCCTGGTTCTCCGGCAGCCCCTCCCAGCCATAGCGCCCCCCACCAAGAGCGGGCACCTGCCCCAAAGCTGCCAGCTGGTCGGCCTCTCGACCACCGAACGTGAGCGTGTGCTGCCCATCCACCGACCGCCCGGGCGCCCAGTGCCCGAGCGCCGCCAGGTCGCCGATGAACGCCCACTTGTCCCGCAGCTCCAGCTGCCCGACGGCCGGTCCCACCGACGGACTCGGAGGCGCCGACCCGAGGACCACCTCCACGAAGGCCCAGCCCGTACCACTCGTCGACCGCGCACCGCGGACCAGCAGCGAGCCGCGTCCGGGCCATCCCACGGCGTGAACCCCCTCGAACACCACCGGTCCACCCACCCCGCTGCCCGCGAACTGACGCGCAGTCGGACCGTGCGCGGCCATGTTCCAGTGCACCAGGGCCCCGGCGTCCACCGCCACCATGTGGCCGGACACACCGTCCACCTGACCGAGAACCATGGGGATGTCGGCAGCCGACTGCATCGCGCGCACTCCCGGTGGGCAAGCCTTCCCGCCAGCAGCGGGGCGCGGACGCTACCACGCCGAACCTTGCACGTGACGACCGCGTGTCGGATGCTGCAACCGACTCGGGCGGACTCCCACTTACGGCGTGTTCCGTCGCGCGGTGCCGGAGGCCCCATGCCCGTCCCCCAGTTCGAGACCTACCGACCGTCCGGTCGCTTCCACATTCCCGCCACCGGCATCGCCTTCGGAGTCGCACTGCTGGCGGGCCTCGTGGTCGGCGGCATCTACGGCGCGCTGGAAGCCGTCAACCCACTCATCTACTTCACCATCATCGGCACGTTCTTCCTGGGCATTGGCTTGGGCTTCGTCGACACCAAGCTGGTCACGTTCGCCCGCATCCGCGCCCCCTGGCTGGGTGTGGTGTTGGCCTTGTGGACGGCATTCTGGGGCATCTACGGGTCGTGGATGGGCTGGATGTCCACCTTCCTGTGGCAGGTGGACGAAGCGATGTTCGTGTGGGACCCAATCACCCTGGTGTCGCTCATGATGCTCGTGATGGAACAAGGCGCCTGGGAGATCAAGGGCCACACGCCCACCGGCATGGAGCTGCAGGCCATCTGGGCCATCGAAGCCCTCATCATCGTGGGGGCCGCCGTCTGGACCGCCTTTGGCCAGGCCCGCGAGCCCTACTGCGAAGTGAGCGGCGCATGGTACGAGCTGGAACACGAAAACATCCTGCTGGAGGCCATGGACGCCGACTCGGTGAAGCGCGCCTGTGCCAACGGCGACCTCACCGCGATTGCAGCCCGCCCCATCACAGGCCTGGATGAGCTGCTGGTCGCCAAGCTGCAGGTGGGCCAGGGGCCGCCCGAAGTCGGGGCGCTCACCTTCGAAAAGGTGGTCATCACCGTCGACAAGAACGGAAAGAAGCAGGAGAAGCGCACGACGGTGGTGCGCCAGATGGTGGTGCGTGGCGACCTTCTGCAGAAGGCGCGGGCGATGCCCTACGAAGCGGAGCAGGCGCGTTCACAGCCGTCCGAGCTGGAGGTGTAGCAAGGGGGGGGGACGACCGTCAGCCCATTCGCCGACCACCGTCACCGCCACCCACACCGAAACACCGACCCTCCACATGGCCCGCACCTCGCAGTGCCGGACATCGGAGGTGTTCGATGTCCAGCTACCAGTCCCAAGAACAGACCCAGTCCACCGAACAGACCACCGACGTCCAGGAGAGCACCAACGAGCAGAGCACCGGCCCCGGCAACCAGGCCGAGGTGGAACAGGCCGGCCTCGAGGGCGGTGGCTCCGACGACTACAGCCTCACCGGTCCCTTCGCGAACCTGCTGCTCGACGTGATGCCGCTCGGGGCCGCGCTGAAGGCCGCCATCGAGGTCATCACCAACCCCGTCGTCCAGGACTGGATCCGCGCCCTGCCCGACCAGGCCCTCATCGAAGCCCTCTCCGACGACCGCAGCCTCGTCGACTTCATCCTCCAGGACGTCCTTCCCGTGGGCGCCGGCGTCGAGGTGTCCGAAGCGGTGGGCGGTACCCTCGTGCTCGGAGTCGAGCTCGGCGCCACCGGCTCCATCTCGCGCCCCACGCCCGACCAGCTGCACTTCGAGGCCCACCCCATCCTCAAGATTGCCGCCGCGGTCGGTGAAGGCGGCAAGGTGCTGGACGCCTTCGGGAATGGGGTCAACCTCTCCGCCGAGGCCGAGGCGTCCTACACCGCGAAGGTCGACCTCACCTCCACAGTCCCCCTCTCGCTGCCCGCCCTGCTGCAGTACGCCGGTGCCTCGGCCGCCGACGTCCTCATCCCGTTCTGGCTCTCGACGCCTGCCGCGTACCTCACCGGTGTGGACGAGCTGGCCAACCTCTCGGCGACCGTCGACGGCGTGACCGAAGACAACGACGCCAGCCTCGCAGTGGGCGGCAAGGCCGAAGCCACGGCGCAGTTCGACGGCATCGACGCCGTTCCCGCTCCCATCGCAGGCCCCATCGGGATGCTCGCCGACCCCCTCATGCTCGACGCCTCCGGTCTCGCCCAAGCCACTGGCCTCGTCGAAGGCTCGCTCAGCATCGGCGATGACGGCCTCGGCACCGTCGCCTTCAAGGGAACGGTCGGCGCCCTCGCCGAAGCCAAGGCATCCATGGAGGCTGTGCTCATGGGTACAGAGCTCGCCGCCCTCGACGCCGTGGCCAGTGTGTCCGGCTCCGCCGAAGTGTCCGCCGAGTTCGAGTTCGACATTCAGAAGATGCGGACGGAAGGCAAGACCGCCGAGCGCACCACCATCTCCATCGGCGTCACCACCAGCGCCGGGGCCGACCTGTCCACCGAAGGCGAAGCCGACCACGCCGCGGTCACCACCTCCACCATGACCTTCGACTCGTTCGGCGCTGCCGCAGCGGTCATCTGCAACGACGTCAACGAGCTCGACGGCAACGGCAACGAAGCCATCCCGGGCACAGAGGCCAGCAAGACCCTCGCCGAAGTCCTCGTCGACGTCGGCAGCGTGCCCTCCGTCACCGAAACCATCGAGCTGGAGCTCGACGCCCAGCGCCTCGCCGCCGAGCTCCCCGCGTTCGCCGGCATGGTGGGCATCGACGACCTCGCCGGCGAGACCAACGTGGGCGTCATCTCCTCCGACTCCGAGCTCAAGCTCTCCGGCGCCGTCCCCGTCACCCCCGCCGACTTCCAGACCGCCGCCGACACCGGCATCGTCCTCCCGGGCACCGTCGCCCGCGGCAAGGCCCTCGACGACGTGGCCGAAGCCATCAGCGCGGCCCGTGGCGGCGGCAGCACCCCCGGCTGGCTCTCCGAATGGGAGCAAGGACTCCGGAGCGCCTTCGCCGGTCAGTCGGCCATGAACACCGCCCAGCTGAAGGGCTTCGTGGGTGTGGGGGCCGGTGGTGAGCTGGCTGCCGAAGAGGTGGCAAAGGCCGAAGGCAAGGTGCAAGGCACGGTCAAGTACACCATCGACCGCGCCGCCACCGCCCAAGACATCGAGATGCTGCTCGCCGCGATGTAGTCGGGGCCGGTCCGGCGCGCGGCGCCTCCCCGGGCTCCAGGAGCCCCTGCGGGTCTCCTTCCGCAGCGGAGGAAGCCCCTGCGGGTCTCCCTCCTCGAGGGCACGAGCCCCTGCGGGTCTCCCGCCCGCTCAGGCCCCGGAGATGAAGCGGTCGAGGGGCATCACGCAGAAGCCCCAGGCGCTCGCTTCAGACCACCGGATTCGGTAGACGTCGAGGCCTCGGTTCGAGGCCGCCGTGTCGAGCGAGTACCCACAGCCGGTGTACCCGGGGCGGTGGTGGCACACAGCCTTGGCGTCGCCATCGGCACACACGGCCACGCCGTAGCTGTCCTCGCCATCGGTGCCGTCGGGGATGGGCCGGCACAGCCAGTCGGCCTGGACGTCGAAGATGGTGATCTTGTAGGGGTGCTTCGCGGCGAGGCCACCCTTGCGGGAGGCCATGCCCAGGCCCTGGATGAGGCGCTTTTCGTCGGCGCCATTGTCGCGAATCCAGGCGCGGAGGTCGGACACGCGCACGACCTCGATGACCTGCCGAGACGGAACCCGGCGGGAGCGACGGCTGATCCAAGCGACCTGGGTGGACGCAGGGACCGCGCGAGGCGTGCCACAGGCCTGGGCGGATGCGGTGGGGGCTGCGGCGAGAACGGCCGCGAGGACGAGCGATGGGGTCATGGCGGGACTCGAAGGTTGCGACGGAGGGGAGCCGTCGGCGGGGAAGTCAGGCGACGCCGGCACCTCGGCTGTGGAGCTGTGCGGCGAGTGCTTGGAAGGCGGTGCTGCCGACCACGGAGAGGTCGGGCGGGGGGGTGTCGGGGCGCAGGTGCTTCTCGCGTAGGGCGCGGAGGCGGCGCATGGAGGTCTCGGCACGCTTGTGGTGCCGTTTCTCTTCTTCTTGGAGGCGGATGAGCGCCTCCCAGGCCTGCACGGTGAGGGTGAGGTCGTGCTCGAAGGAGCGGCCGATGCAGAAGAGGTCGACGGAGGCGCGGCTGGCCTTGTCGAGGACCGTGCGGATGTCCCAGCGGTCGCGGACGGCCTTCATCTCGAGGTCGTCGGAGATGACCACGCCCTTGAAGTCGAGGCGGTCGCGGAGCAGCCCGTGGAGGACGGCGCGCGACATGGTGGCGGGGTGGTCGTCGTCGAGGGCGGGGAACAGCACGTGGGAGGTCATGACCATGTCGATGCCCGCTCGGACGGCGGCGTCGAAGGGAATGAGCTCCATGTGGGCGAGGTCGCGGACGTCTTTGTCGACCACCGGCAGGGCCTTGTGGGAGTCGACGTCGGTGTCGCCGTGGCCGGGGAAGTGCTTCACACACGCGATGACGCCGTGCGCTTGCTGACCGGCGGCGAAGGCGACCACGTGGCGGGCCACCTCGGCGGGGTCGCGGCCGAATGAGCGGTCGCCGATGACGGGATTGCGTGGGTTGGAGTCGACGTCGGCCACGGGCGCAAAGTTGAGGTTGAAGCCCATCGCACGCAGCTCGTCGGCCATCGCCGCCGCGACCTGGCGGGTGACGGGTACCTGCCCGATGTTGCCGACCGTGCGCATGGCCGGCCAGCGGGTGTTCTTGACCCGAAGGACCCGCCCCCCCTCCTGGTCGACCGACAGAAGAGGGGGGAAGCGGTCGGGGAGGAGCGAGGCCAGCTCACGGTTGAGCTCGCGGACCTGCGCAGGCTCCACCACATTACGCGCGAACAGGATGAACCCGCCCGGACGGAGCTCACGGATGAGCTGCCGTTCGTCGGCGGTGAGGCCCGGGCCTTCCAGCCCCATGATGATGCGCTGGCCGGCGCGGCGCTTGCGGTCTGCCAGTGTGGTCTCTTCGCCCTGTGCGCGGCGGTTGGCGGGCATCCTAGTGGCCTGCGCCGTGGGCATCGCCCTTCGGGTGTTCAGCCAGCTCGATGAGCACGCCACCGCACGACTTGGGGTGGATGAACACGATGCGCGTGCCGTGGGCGCCCGGCTGCGGGGTGTCCGACAGCAGGCGGTAGCCCTTGCTGCGCAGGCGCTCCATGTCGGCTTCGATGTCGTCGGTCTCGAAGCAGATGTGGTGCAGGCCGCCGCCACGCTTGTCGAGGTGCTTCTGGATGGCACCTTCGCCGTTGAGCGGGTGGACCAGCTCGATGCGCGTGCCCGGCACGGGAATGAACGCGGTGGTGGTCTTGGCGGACGGGACGTCTTCGCGGCCTTCCAGCGTGAGCCCCATGTCGTCGCAGAAGCGGCGGATGGCGGCCTCGAGGTCGGGGACGGCGATGGCGATGTGGTCGAGGCGAATCAGCATGGCGCCCCCGTAACCGTCCGGAGATCTCTGCTCACACACATCGCCGGGGCGCAGTCGTGTGGCGTGCAGAGGCGTGCTCCCCACAGATGGAGCGACAACGTCGCAGGACGTCACGCATCGTCGGCGAGATCCACTGTGAGGGGATAGTCGGCCGGCGAACGTTCCCCACCGAGGATGGTCTACATGTCCGACACCGCACTCACCCGGTACCGCCCCAACTACGTGGCCAAGAAGGCTCTTCTCAGCTTCCTGGGCAGCTCGTTCCGCCTCTACGACACCGCCGGCAACCTGGCGTTCTTCGTGAAGCAGAAGGCCTTCAAGCTCAAGGAAGAGATCACGGTCTACGCCGATGAAGGTCAGAAGGATGCCCAGCTCAGCATCAAGGCCCGCTCGGTGGTGGACTTCTCGGCCACCTACGACGTCACCGACAGCAAGTCGGGCGAGAACGTGGGCGCGCTCCGCCGGGAAGGCGTGAAGTCGATGTTCCGCGACGAATGGACCCTCCTCGACGGCAACGGCAACGAGCTGGGCAAGGTGAAGGAAGACTCCGGCGTGCTCGCCATCATCCGCCGCCTCTTCCTCAAGATCATTCCCCAGACCTTCCGCGTCACCATCGGCGACAGCGAAGTGGGCATCATCAAGCAGAAGTTCAACCCCTTCCAGCTTGGCTACGACGTCGACTTCAGCAAGGCCGAGAGCCAGATCGACCCCCGCCTGTCGGTGGCCACGGTCGTGCTCCTGCTGGCCATCGAAGGCCGCCAGAACTGAGCGCCCAAGCGGCGGACCGGGTCTCGTAGGCTGCCCGGTCCGCCGTCGTGGCGGCACTCTCCGCCATATTCAAAGCCTGCCCGCACTGTCACCGGTTCGTCACGCTCGACACGGACCCGGTGCACAACATGCGGTGTTGCGCCCGCCCCTCCCCCCCAATGCCGTCCCTAGCGCTCGGAGCCCACCGATGTGGCAACGAACCCCTCACCCCACGCGGCTCGCCGCAGTGTTTCTGGCGGCCGTCGCGCTGGCCATCGCACCCGGCTGCGGTGGCGGCGGCGGCCCGGGTGGCAAAGGCGGCCGAGGAGGCGGGGGCGACGGCGGTGACGAAGCCTCCGCGCCCGGCCCCGAGCGGCGCGTGCTCATCAACGCCACCGAAGTGGTCGATGGCTCTGTGGCCGACCACCTCGTCACCTCCGGCACCCTCGAAGGCGAGTTCCAAGCCGACCTCTTCCCCGAAGCCACCGGTGTGGTGAGCAAGGTGTACGTCGAAGAAGGCGACGAGGTCCGACCAGGCCAGATCCTCGCCCTCATCTCCAACCCCTCCCTCGATGCCGGAGCGCAGCGGGCATCCGTCGACGTCTCCAAAGCCCGCCGCAGCGTCGAAGAGGCCAAGCGCCTGCACGCCAGCGGAGCCATCAGCGACAAAGAGCTGCAGGACGCCAAAGACGCCCTCTCCATGTCGCAGGCGTCGTACAGCGAAGCCACGCGGTCCCGCGGCTTCACCCGCATCGACTCCCCCATCGCAGGCACCGTGTCGGTCCGCGAAGTGCGCCCGGGCGAGCTCGCCAGCGGCGGCAAGCGGGCCTTCCAGGTGGTCGACCTCACCAAGCTCCGCGTGGTCGTCCAGCTCCCCGAGCGCGACCTCCCCCGCATCGCCGTCGGCCAGACCGCCCTGCTCACGGGTGCCTACGACGAAGAGACCCAAGTGAACGGCACGGTCGGCCGCATCTCCCCGGTCGTCGACCCCACCACCGGCACCATCAAGGTCACGGTCGACGTCGAGCCCGGCCAGACCGCCATCCGGCCCGGCCAATACGTCAAGGTGCGTGTCGAGGTCGACCGCCACTCCGAGGTTCTCACCATTCCCCGCCGCGCATTGGTGTGGGACGACGGCGAGCCGGTCGCATGGAAGGTGGTCGAAGCCAAGCCGCCCGAGACCCCCGAGGACGAAGACGACGCCGAGGAAGCCGAAGAGCCCGGTCCCCTCGCAAAGCTGTTCGGCGGCGGCAACGACGACTCGGAAGGTGACGAGCCCGAGAAAGACCCCTGGGAGGGCATTCCGCGCCGTGGCGTGGAGAAGGCCCGCCTGGAAATCGGCTACGTCGACACCGAACAGGTCGAGGTGGTGGAAGGTCTGTCCAAGGGCGACCTCGTGGTCGAAGTGGGCAACGGCGGCCTGCGCCCCGAGACCCTCGTGAAGCTCCCCGACGACCCCGACCCTGTGAAGGAAGAAGAAGGCGAAGGCAGCGCCGAGAAGGGCGACGCCGACAAGGGTGACGGAGCAGAGGGGTGAGCCTCTTCCGCCTCGTCGTCGAACGACCGGTCGCCACGTGGATGATTGCCATCGCCGCGGCCGTGTTCGGGTTCGTCAGCTACCAGCGCCTGCCGCTGAACCTGATGCCCGACCTCTCGTACCCATCCATCACGGTGCGCACCGAGGTCGAAGGCTACGCCCCCCAAGAGGTCGAGAGCCAGGTCAGCCGCCCCATCGAAGAAGCCCTGGCCACCGTTCCCGGCCTGTCCGAGCTGGAGAGCCGGTCGCGGGCCGGCGTGTCCGACGTCGTGCTCGAATTCGCGTGGGGCGCCGACATGGACGACGCCGCCCAGACCGTCCGCGAGCGCCTCCAGACCACCGGCCTGCCCCAAGACGCCGACCGTCCGCTCATCCTGCGCTACGACCCCTCCCAAGAACCCATCCTGCGCATCGGCCTGTCGGTCGACGCCAGCCAAGAGCCCGACCTCGTCGGCGACAAGGCCCTGTTCCTCCTCCGCGAGCTGGCCGAGCGCGACCTCAAGCGCGACCTCGAAGCCATGGACGGCGTGGCCGCAGTCCGCGTGCGGGGTGGCTTGGAACGCGAGGTTCGGGTGGAGGCCCGCCAGGACTGGATGGCCGCGAGAAGCGTCACCATCGACCAGCTCGTGAACACGCTGGGGGCCGAGAACGTCAACCTGCCCGGCGGCGCCATCCGCGACGGCGACCAGGAATACCTGGTGCGCACGCTCAACGAAGTGCGCACCGTCGAAGAGATTCGCGACCTCGAGATCCGCCGTCCCGACGGCTCGCGGGTGCGGGTCTCCGACGTCGCCACCGTCCGCGAAGCCCACAAAGACCGCGAGGTCGTCAGCCGCCTCGACGCCCACGACTCCGTGGAGCTCGAGGTCTTCAAGTCCGCCGACGCCAACATCGTGCGCGTCGCCGCCGAGATCATCGAAGAGCTGGAGGGCACGCAAGGCCCCACTCCCGAGATGTCGCGCAAGGGGCTCAAAGACCGCCTCCCCGGCCACGTCGACCTCGTCATCCTCGAAAACCAGGCCCGGTTCATCGAGGCCAGCATCGCCAACCTCCGCAGCACCGCATTCCTGGGCGCCATCCTCGCCATCGCCGTGCTGTTCGCCTTCCTCAAAGACTTCCGCGCCACGGCCATCATCGCGGCGGCCATCCCGCTGTCCATCGTGGCCACCTTCGCCCCGATGTACATGGGCGGGGTGTCGCTCAACCTCATGTCGCTCGGTGGCCTGGCCCTCGGCATCGGCATGCTGGTCGACAACGCGGTCGTGGTGCTCGAGAACATCCAGGTGTTCGTCGAGCGCGGCGAGTCCCGTCGCAATGCAGCCGTCCGGGGCGCCGGCGAAGTGGCCGCAGCCGTCACAGCCTCCACGCTCACCACCGTCAGCGTGTTCCTGCCCATCACCTTCGTCGAAGGGGTCGCCGGGCAGATCTTTGGCGACCTCGCCCTCGCGGTCGTCTTCTCGCTGCTGGCTTCGCTTGCGGTCGCCCTGCTGTTCGTGCCCATGCTGGCCGCCATGGACGTCCGCCTCCCCACCGGCGACGACACCCCCAAGCTCAAGGAAGTCAGCCGGGCGGCCCAGTTCCACTCGTTCGGCCAGCTCCGCACCAGCTGGCGGGCCACTACAGGCGCCAGGCGCGTCGTGATGCTGCCGTGGTGGGGGGCCCGACTGCTCTTGCGCCTCTTCTTCGAGGTGCTGTCGTTCCTCGTGGTGTGGGGCTCAGCCGCGTTCTTCTGGGTGGTCGTCCGCGTCACCCGCCTGTCCCGCGGCCCGGTCGCCCGCCTCCTGCTCTACGGCGCCGACCGCTTCCAAGCCGGCTACCAACGCTTCGCCGACCGCTTCTCCAAGCTCATCCCCGGCGTTCTCGGCAAGCCCGGGCTGGTCATCGGCGCGGCCATCGCGTCGGTGGTCATCTCCGTGCCCCTCGGCACCCAGCTCGGCCAGGCCCTCATTCCCGAGCTCCACCAGGGGCGCTTCACCGCCGAAATCGCCCTGCCCGTGGGCACCCCCCTGTCTCGCACGAGCGACTTCGCCCACGACATCGAGCGCGAGCTGGTCCACCTCGACCAAATCGCCCACATCCACAGCATCGTGGGCACCGAGCGTCGCGCCGACTCCCGCGCGGATGAAGGCGAGCACACCGCCCGCATCATGGTCGAGCTCACCGAAGGCGGCAACCTCGAAGCCCGCGAGGCCGACGTCATGGAGCAGGTGCGGTCGGCCGTGGCCACCGTCTCCAGCCGCTGGGAGACCGACCTCCCCGAGACCCGCCTGCGCCGTCCCAGCCTCTTCTCCTTCGACACTCCCGTCGAAGTGGTGCTCTACGACAGCGACCTCGACCGCCTCCGCGACGTCTCCGGCCGCGTGGTCGACCGCCTGGCCCAAGACCACACCCTCACCGATGTCCGCAGCAGCATGGTGGCCGGCTACCCCGAGGTCCAGATCGAGTACGACCGCCAGCTGCTCGACCGCTACGGCCTCGACACCGGCACCATCGCCCGCCGCATCCGCGACAAGGTGCTCGGCTCCACCGCCACCACCATGTCCCGCGGAGACGGCCGGCTCGACCTTGTGGTCCGCCTCGACGAAGACGACCGACGCAGCGGCGATGAGCTCGCCCGCATCAACGTCAACCCGAACATCACGCCGGTCATCCCGCTGTCGGCGGTGGCCACCTTCACCGAAGCCGAAGGGCCCTCCGAGATTCGGCGGGTCGACCAGCGGCGCGCAGCCGCCATCACCGCCAACGTGGTGGGCTTCGACGTCAGCGGCCAGGCGCAGAAGGTGTCGGCCATGATGGGCGACGTCTCCATGGACGGCGTGCGCTGGGAGATGGCCGGCCAGAGCCGCGAGATGGAACGCTCCCTCACGTCGCTCCAGATGGCCCTCGGGCTCGCTGTCTTCCTCGTGTACGTCATCATGGCGAGCACCTTCGAGAGCATCCTCCACCCCTTCGTCATCCTGGTGAGCGTGCCGCTCGCGGTGGTGGGTGTGGTGGTGGCCCTGGCGGTGGTCGGCACCCCGGTCAGCGTGGTCGTCCTCATAGGAAGCATCGTGCTAGCGGGTGTTGTCGTCAACAATGCCATCGTGCTCGTCGACACCGTCAACCGCATCCGCGCCGACGGTCGCAGCCGGGTCGAGGCCCTGGCCGAAGCCAGCACCCTCCGCTTGCGCCCCATCCTCATCACCACCACCACCACCGTCCTGGGCCTGCTCCCGCTCGCCTTCGGGCTGGGTGAAGGTGCCGAGGTCCAGCAGCCGCTCGCCCTCACCATCATCGCCGGCCTGAGCTCGTCCACGGTCCTCACCCTCGGCGTCATCCCGGTCGTCTACCTGGTGCTCACGCGCTTGCTGGAGCGCTCCGACGCCACACCCGTCGAGCCCACCGTCCCCGACCCCACCCCGGCCAGGTGACCCCCCCATGACCCGCTGGCTCCCGAAATTCTCGGTTCGACGGCCCGTCACGGTGCAGATGCTGTTCCTGGCGCTCATGGTGCTGGGGCTCATCGCGTGGTCGCGCATTCCACTGGAGATGCTGCCCAGCTCGTTCTCGCTCAACCGGCTGTGGGTGTGGGTGCCCTACGCCGACAGCTCCCCCCGCGAGACCGAAGCGCAGCTCGTGCGCCCCCTCGAAGAACACGTGAGCACGGCCCCCGGCCTCAAGGAGATGGTCTCCCGAGCCCGCTCCGACAACGCCATGCTCGCGCTCCAGTTCCACCGCTCGCTGTCGATGGACGAAGCCTACAACGCGCTGGTCGACCGCCTCGAACGCGCCATGCCCGACCTCCCCGATGAGGTGGAGCGCTACTGGATCTGGAAGTTCGACCCCAACTCCGAGCCCATCCTGTGGGCGGGCATCAGCCTCCCCGAAGAGGTGGAGGACGAACACCACCTGGTCACCGAGATTGTGGGCAAGCGCCTGGAGCGGGTGCCCGGCGTGGGCCAGGTCGACACCTGGGGCGTCACCCCCCGTCGTGTGTTCGTGGAGTACAGCCTCGACTCCCTCCGCCTGCACGGCGTGAGCCTGGGCGACGTCTACCGCAGCCTCGCCACCGACAACTTCCAGATGGCCAGCGGCCGCATCGTCGACGACGGAAAGGTGCGCTACGTCCGCAGCCTCGCGCGCTGGGAGACGGTGGAGGACCTCGAGCGCATCCCCATCAAGAACGGCCTGGTGCTGGGCGACATCGCCACCATCACCTACCGCCCCGACCCCTCCGCCAGCATCAACCACATCGACGGCGCGGAAGGTGCGGCCCTGGCCGTGAGCAAGGAGTCCGACGCCAACACGGTGGAAGTGGCCGAAGCCGTCGAAGCCGCCTTCCGAGAGCTGGAAGAAGACCCTGCCGTCCAGGGCGCGCACTTCGTCAAGTTCTTCAGCCAAGGCGACATGATCTCCGAGTCGGTCGACGAGCTGCTGAACACCGCTGCCACCGGCGGCCTCTGTGCGGTCATCGTGTTGTTCGCCTTCCTGCGCGAGTGGCGGCTCACATTGCTCATCGCCGGCTGCATCCCGGTCACGCTGCTGCTCACCGTCACGGCGCTGTACTTCACCGGTCACACCCTCAACCTGCTCACCCTCATGGGGCTCATGCTGGCCGTGGGCATGGTGGTCGACAACGCCATCGTGGTGGTGGAGTCCATCTATTCGCGAAGACAGGAGGGCGAGCAGCCCGACGAAGCCGCCATCGAAGGCACCGCCGACGTCAACCTGGCCATCACGCTGTCCACGCTCACCACGATGGTGGTGTTCCTGCCAGTCATCCTGATGTCCGAGAACGCCGACTTCAGCTTCTTCCTCGGCGAAATCGGCATGCCGGTGGTGTGGGCCCTGGGCGCCAGCCTGGCCGTGGCCCTCATCTTCACACCGCTCACCACCACGCTGCTGAAGGGCACCAAGGCCCTGCCCAGGGAGCCCCGCTGGATCACGTGGATGACCAGCAAGTACGCCCAAGGGCTCGAGTGGGTGCTCACCCACCGCACCGATGCGCTCGTGGGTGTGGTGGCTGTCACGCTGTTCACCTACGTGCTGCCCTTCCAGACTGTGGGCTGCGAAGACGAAGGCGGCGGCGACCTCGGCGAGTTCGTGGTGCGCTTCGAGGTGCCGGCCGACTTCCGCTACTCCGAGCGCCTCGAAGTGGTGGAAGAGCTCGAAGCCTGGGTCGACGACCACCGCGAGGACTGGGGCGTGCGCACCCACCGCGCCGACCTCCGCTCCAACAGCAACTACGGTCGCATCTACGTCTACCTGCTCGACCCCGACGAACGCTCCGAAGGCATGCTCTCCCGCGAAGAGGTCATCGAGACCGCCAAGGAACAGCTCCCCGAGCGCCCGGGTGTCAACGCCAACATCGGGTGGGGCGGCAACGACAACAACACCCAGAACCTCGTGTCGTTCGTGCTTATGGGCGAAGACACCCCCACGCTGGAGCGCCTGGCCGACCGCGCCCGAGCCCGCCTCCGCGACATCGAGCAAGTCACCGCGGTGTCCTTCGACAACGAAGAAGGCGGCATGCGCGAGATGCGCCTCATGGCCGACCGCGCGTCGCTCGCCCGCTACGGCCTCGACGCCCGAAATGTGGGCCAGACCGTCGGCTTCGCCCTGCGCGCCAACCAGCTCCCCGACTTCCACGACGACGGCAAGGAAGTCGATGTGGTGGCCCGCTTCCAGTACGAAGACCGCGAAGACATCGACCGCCTGCTCGACTTCCCCATGTGGAGCCCCACGATGAACCAGAGCGTGCCCCTGCGCGCCCTGGTCGACCCCATCGTGGCGCCCGGCTCGGGCACCATCCGACGCACCGACCGCATCACGTCGTTCGAGGTCTCGGTCGAATTCGGTCCCGGCGCCGACATGGGCGCCGCACACGCCACCGTGGCCGCCACCCTCGACAGCCTCGACCTCCCCCGCGGCTACTCCTGGTCGTACCGCGGCCGCGAGATGGAACGCGACGCCGAGAATGCCGCGATGGTGCTGGCCCTCGTGCTCTCCATCACCTTCGTGTACCTCATCATGGGCGTGCTGTTCGAGAGCTTCCTGCTGCCCCTCGGCATCATCACCAGCATTCCCATGGCCGGCGTGGGCGTGTACTGGACGCTCTACCTCACCGGCACGCCCCTCGACTTCATGGCCGGCGTGGGCCTGGTCATCCTCGTGGGCGTGGTGGTGAACAACGGCATCGTGCTCATCGACCTCGTCACGCGCTTGCGCCGCGAGGGCTCCGACCGCACCACCGCCTTGGTGGAAGCCGGCCGCCGACGGATGCGCCCCATCCTCATGACCGCCCTCACCACCATCTTTGGTGTGTTGCCGATGGCGTTGGGCACCTCTACTTTCGTGGGCATCCCCTACGCCCCCCTCGGGCGTGTGGTGGCGGGCGGCCTCGCAGCCGGTACCGTGCTCACACTGTTCTTCGTCCCCTTCCTGTACTCCGTGCTCGACGACATGCGGGCGACCGGTGGCCGCTGGGTCGCCTGGGTCGCCGCGCCCTCCGGTGGCTCCTCCAGCCCCGACCCCTCGCCGACCGCCGCCCCGAGCTCCAAATGACGCCCCTCCTCCTCGCCCTCTCGCTGACCGCCGGTGCCGCCGACCTGGGCTACGAACAGGCCCTGGAGCAGGCTCTGTCGCGCAACCCCACGCTCCAGCTGGCCGGTACAGCGGTGCAGCGGGCCGACGGAGCCCTCCTCGCCGCCAGCGCCGTCTTCGACACCACCCTCACGGCCAACGGCAGCAGCTCGTCCACCACCACGCAGTCGGCCCAGCTGCAGAACGTCAACATCGACGACCGCAACAGCTCGTTCGGCGCCAGCCTCTCGCACTTCTTCCCCACCGGCACCACCGGCATCGTGTCGTGGCAGAACCGGCAGTCCACCACGCTGTACGAAGCCGAGAGCGCCCAGGCCCTCGACCAGCTGCGCGAGTACGGGCTCATCAACGAAGACATCCGCTACCAGACCAGCCTCATCGCCACCATCCAGCAGAGCCTCCTGGACGGCTTCCGGCTCTCGGCCAACCTCCAGGGCGTGCGCACCGCCCAGCGCGCCCGCGACCAGGCCGACGCCAACCGCCTGCGCACCCGCCAGGAAATCCTCGCCCAGACCGCCCGTGCCTACTGGGAGCTCTGGTACCAGCGCCGCCGCGTGGTCATCGCCGAACAAGCCCTCGAGGTCTCCCGCGAAGAAAAACGCATCGTGTCGCTGAAGGTGGAACAGGGCACGCTCGCCGGGGTCGAGCAGGCCCGGGCCGATGCCGCGGTGGTCCAAGCCGAGAGCGCCCTGCTGGCCGCCCAGACCGGTGCCCGCGCCGCGGCCGATGTGCTCCTCGTGCTGGTGGGCGAGACCCCTGGCGGCGACGTCGCCCTCACCACCGACCCCGTCGAGCCCCGCGACCTCAGCATCGACGTCCAGGAAGTGGTCATCGCCGCTCTGGCCAACAACCCCGAGATCCAGGCGCTGCGCCTCGTGTCCAGCAACGCCGAGCTCGACATGATCGACGCCCGCCACCGGCGCCTGCCCCAGCTCGACGTCAACGGCAGCTTCGGCCTCATCGGCCTCGACCAGGCGCCGTCCAGCGACACCGACACCAACCTGGCCTCCGCCAACGGCAACATGCTCGACGCCGACGCCCGCACCTGGTCCGTCGGCGCCGACCTCACCATGCCCCTCGGCAACCGCGCCGACCGGGGTGCCATCGACCAGGCCAAGGCCGACCTCCGGTCTTCTCGCCTCGACGTCGAAGCCCGCGAGCGCACCCTCGCCCAAGAGGTGCGCGCCCAGGTCAACACACTCGAGACCGCCTGGAAGCAGGTGGAGCTCGCCCGCGCCAACCTTCGCCTCGCCGAAGCCACCCTCTCCGCCGAGCGGGCCCTCGCAGACGCCGGCCGAAGCGTGCAGAAGAACGTGCTGGAGGCCATCCGCGCGGTCGACGACGCCAAGCTCAACGTAGAGAAGGCCAAGGCCGACTACCTGGTGGCCATCATCGAGCTCGAGCGCCTCAAGGGCAGTCTGTAGACCGTCTCTCCAGACGCTTCACACAGGCCTGGAAGGTGCGCTCGATGCGGGTCTGGTCGCGGATGCGCGCAAGCACCGGCCACACCGCCTTCTTGCCCTCGCGGATGAACATGTCGAGGTCGGCGCGGGTGGGGTTGACCGCCACCTTCCGCAGCAGCTCCAGCCGGAAGCGGGGGTGGATGTCGATGTCGCCGCGGTACGACTGGCCGAACAGCGCCAGGCCGCGCTCGGCCACCTGGCGGACGGGACCACGGCCGGGTCGGGTCACCTTCTGCACCAGCTCGAGGGCCATCCCGCCTTGTGCGCGCGCCGTGGACGACGCCACAGACGCCAGCGCCGGCAGCACGCCGCTCCTCCCGTTCAACCGCACAAACGGCAGAGCGTGGGGGTTGGTCTGGCTGAGGATGAAGTGGTTGACGTTGTACAGGCGGGCCAGCCGCAGCTTGGGGAGGTCCGCATACAACGAGCCGTCGATCCAGCGTTCGTCGGATGTGTAGGGCACCGAGCCCCCACTCCGCGACCGGGCCCACAACACCGCCGGCGGGAACAACCCGGGCAGTGAGCTCGACGCCAGCGCCGCCGAGTGCACCCAGACGTCGGGGGTGGTGAGGTGACTGAGCAGCAGGGGCTTCTGGCGGCTGCGCACCGGCGCCACCGAGATGTTGAGCACCCGCCCGCTGTGCGCGAAGGCTTCGGCGAAGGTGTAGACCCCCACGTTGTTGCGGAGCACGGCGTCGAGCTGGTTGGGGTCGAGCCAGGCCCGGGTGCGCAACGACTCGCGGAGGCCCACCGGCTTCAGGCCATCGAGCCGCATCTGGTCGGTGTCGGCGAAGAGGCTGGCCAGCTCGGCATCGGTGCGGGTGCACATGCCCGCGGCCACCATCGCACCCGTGCTGGCTCCACTCCACACATCGGGCAGGAGGTCGTTCTCGAAGAGCGCGGCCACCACACCCAGGTGGTGAAAGCCCCAAGTGGCCCCGCCCGACAGCACCAGCGCCGAGCGTCCGTACACGCGCGCGGCCGTGCGGAAGCGCTCCAGCTTCATCGCATCGGACAGCCCCGGAACACTGGCGTCCACCAGCCAGTTCAACGACTGGGCCACCTCATCGAGCCAGGCCGTGATGGTGTTCTGGGTGCCACACAAGGCGGTGGTGTACAGCTCGGGAGCCGCGAGGTCGCCACGGTGGCGTCGCAGGCTGGCTTCCACCGCATCCACCAGCCCGAGTGCATCTCCGGCCTCGCGTCGTCGGGCCAGCTCGGCCGTCTCGGTGCGCAACAGTCGGGCGTCGTAGATGGGCGAGCCCACCTCATCGCGCCACTCGGCCGCACCGGTGGCCTGGTCGACCTCTGCCGCCACCTGCAGCCAGGTGGCGTAGTCGGCGGCATGCTCAAGGGCGTCGTCCAGCTCGGACAAGCGCTCCAGCGTGGATGTGGAACGAGGCATGCGCTCCGCTATTCCGCCTCGGCCGTCCGTCTGTCCGCGCAGGGCTCTCGCAATGTCACGGTCGCGTCATGTGACGGATTGCGTCTGGTCGCTTGATCGTCAGCCCCTTGTGAGGATACCTGCCCTCGCGGAAGCAATTGGCGCGAGTCCGAACCGAACCCCTGCGCCAAAGGGAGCTCGCATGGATCACTTGAAGTACGCCTGGGAGATTGTCAGCCAGAACCTCGTTGGCTGGATCATCTTCGGCCTGGTGTTTGGTGTCGTCGTCTCGTTCACCGGTGGTCTTGGCGCGGTCCTGCTGCCCAACGCCATTCGGGCCACCCGCAAGGCCATCGGCGGCAACGCGGCTCCCGAGATTGGCGAGCTCTTCGTCTTCGACACCATCGCCGACGACGCCATCACGGTCATCGGCCAGGGCATCGCCAACATGGTCGGCAGCCTCATCTGCGGCATCGGCGTGCTGGCCACCGCCCCGATGTTCCTGTTCGCACCCTACGTCGTCACCGAAGGCACGTACGACGCCATGGGTAGCCTCAAGGTGAGCATGGAGCACGGCAAGGCCAACCTCGTGGGCAACCTCATCCAGCTGCTCATCATCGGCGTGGTCATCAACGTCCTCATCTCGGTCACCCTGGGCTTCGGCGCCATCATCGCCACCCCCATCGCCCTCGTGGCCTTCGAGCACTTCTACCAGGAGCAGCGCTCCCACGTGCTCGCCGCCGGTCAGGCTGCCCAGATCCCCACCAAGGGCTGAGCCACCTGAACGCACACAGCCCCGGGCCGAACGGTCCGGGGCTGTCGTCGTCTTGGCTCCCACCTACAGCAGGTCGAGCACCACTTCATTGGACTCGTGGCCCGACCGGTCGTACACGACCGCGTGCAGCTCGAAGCGTTCAATCTGGTTGCACGGCGCCGAGGCATACGCGAGGTGGCTGTCGTCGTAGCTGCCAATGCACTCGTAGTCGATGCACACGAACAGCTCATCGGACCACATCACGTCGCCCGATGACGGACTCACCGCCCACACCGTGCCGCGTCGGACGTCGGCCGGGCCTTGGGGGTCGTCGTAGGTCGCGTCGAGGAAGCACTTGCTCCCCGACTGGTACACCGTCGCAGACAGAAGCTCCGGTGCGTCGGTGGGGCTGCTCTCCGAGGTGATGTCGATGTCGCCACCTGCCGCACCCGAGTCGTGGAGGTCTTCCTCACCATCGAGCTTCCCCGAGTCACACGCCCCCAGCGTCATCGCCACGACCACCACCATCGCGCTGCGGGGCCCCCAACACACCAGTGAACACATCCAAAGCCTCCCGTGACGCCGAACAGTACGCGCGCCACCCCAACCTGTGACAACCCACTTCCGCTTTCGCTGCACGTTAGGACCCCGCTCCAACCGGAAGACCGATGCTGCATCTTGCCGCCCCCACCCGCGAGTCCTGGCTCGGCGAAGCCACCGCCGACCCCGAGACCCTCCTCCTCGACCACGCCCACTGCGAGAAGAAGGCTGCCGGCACCGCGCTGAACCTCATGTTCCGCTACGCCGACCAACCCTTCCTCCAGCGGCCACTCAGCGAGCTGGCTCGAGAAGAGCTGGAACACTTCGAGCTGGTGATGGACGTTCTCCGCGACCGCGGCTGGGCCTTTCGCAAGCTACGGGCCGGAGGCTACGGCGCACGGCTGATGGAAGGTGTGCGCCGTGGTGAGCCGCAGCGCCTGCTCGACACCCTCCTGGTCTGCGCGCTCATCGAAGCCCGCAGCTGCGAGCGCATGAAGCTACTGTCCGAGGGCTTCCTCGACACCGACCCCGAGCTCGCCGAGCTGTACCGGTCCCTGCTCGCCAGCGAAGCCCGCCACTTCTCGCTGTACACCGACCTCGCCGCCCAGCGCTTCGGCCGCGATGCCGTCAAGGAACGCCTCCCCGTGCTGGCCGCCCACGAAGCCGCCGTGCTGGCCGGTCTCGCCGAAGAAGACCGCCCCATGCGCATGCACTCCTAGGCCGCGCCATGCCCCGCGACCGCCTCTGGACCCCCACCCTCCGCTGCGTGCGGTGCGGTCGGGTGGCCCTCCGAGACGCCCTCCGGGCCTACCTCTTCCAGCCGGTCACGCCCGACGGCGGGAAGGTGCACTTCGAGTGCCGACAGTGCCGTCCACCAGACCGCCGTGGACGGCACGGCTCCCGACGGTAGCGGTCAGCGCACCAGGTCGCCCAGCACCACACCCCACTCCACACCATGGGCACCGGTGCGGTCGAAGGGCTTCAGGTCGGGCTCGTGCAGCGGCACACAGCTCGCACCGTCTTCCACCAGCAGCCACAGACGCTCCACCGGCATGGCCGGCTCGATGAACAGCTGAGCGTAGGGCTCCACCTGGAGCTGTGGGTAGACCGAGTAGGTGTCGGCGGGCGGGAGGTCGTGGATCCAGCCGTCGACGAAGTCATCGCGCTCGCGGGCGTCGAAGCCATAGTCGGCCAGGATGTCGGCCATGGCGAACACGGCGGCCTCGCCACCGAACGGAATGCACCAGCCGGTGTGGCGCTGCAGCGACCTGGCCTGCCAGGCCGTCAGGCTCACCTCGTAGAAGAGGAAGGGGTCGGGCCGCTTGTGGCCGTGTTCGGTCCAGGTGCCGTCGGTGTGGGCCACGCCATGCCAGCCGGCGTCCGGGTACTCGGGCACGCTGGCCACCACCTTCTGCCGTCGGTCGAGGCCCAGCTCCACCCGGGTGTCGGTGTCGGACTCCGGGTAGAGGTAGAGGTTGGGCTTCTCAGCCACAATGCAGTCCTCCACGTACACGTCGAAGGTCTGGATCTCACACTCGGGCGCATCGAAGGTCTCGGAGAGGAACCAGCAGCCTTCGAGGGTGTACACCTCGAGGTAGAGGTCGTCGGCGGGCACAAGCTCCAGCTCGTACATGCCGTCGCTGTCGGTCTCCGTGACCATGGCCTCGGAGTAGGCGTCGCCCCAGACATACACCTGGGCACCTTCGGCGGGTTCGTCGGAGTACGGCCCGGTCACCTGGCCCTGAATCACCGACCAGGTGCCGTCGCAGGTCACCTCCCCTTCACCCTCGCCTTCCCCCTCCCCGGGGGCGTCGTCGTAGATGTCGTCGACATCGTCGTCGTCGCCGCTTTCTTTGTCGCCGCAGCCCCAGACTGGACCGAGGGCAAGAGAGAACACGGCCAGACCGCGGAACGCGCTGAACAACTTGGACATGGTGGCCTCAATCAATCCCGACACACGCACCATGCACCGGTTTGGGGCAGCTGTCACGCACACAGATCAGTCGTCGTTGGAGCTGCCCGGAAAGGTGCCGTGCCGACCCGCCCCACCGGCAAAGCGGGTGGCGCCGGCCAGGCCTTCTGCCCGCAGAGCGTGTCGACCGTGCTGGAGCTCGTTGGCCATGGCCGCATCGAAGTCGAGGTGTTCCTGCTCCAGCAGGCTCAGGCGGTCGTGGCGCAAGCAGGTCTGCGGGAATGCCGCAATGGACCGGGCCAGCTCGAGCGCCGTGCCAAGCGCCTCCCCCGATGGACACACCCGGTTCACCAGCCCCATCTGCAGCGCTTCTTCAGCCCCAACCGGCCGTCCGGTGAGCACGAGGTCCATGGCCCGCGACCGACCGATGAGCCGCGGCAGCCGTACCGTTCCGCCATCGATGAGCGGCACGCCGAAGCGTCGACAGAAGACACCGAGGGTGGCGTCGATGGCAGCCACACGCAGGTCGCACCACAGCGCCAGCTCCAACCCTCCGGCCACCGCGTAGCCTTCGATGGCCGCGATGACGGGCTTGCCCAGGCGCATCCGGGTGGGGCCCATCGGTCCGTCGCCGTCGTCTTCCACACGGTTGGGACGCCCCGCAGCGATGGCTTGGAGGTCGGCCCCGGCGCAGAACGTACCGCCTCCACCGGTGAGGATGGCCACAGCCTGGTCGGCGTCGGCGTCGAAGGCCCGGAACGCATCCGCGAGCGCATCCGCGTGGTCACGGTCGACGGCATTGCGCCGGTCGGGCCGGTCGAGGGTGACGATGGTGACCGGCCCGTCTCGAGCCACGCGAACGGGCATCGTTAGCGGACCAGGTCGCCGAGAACCACGCCCCACTCCACTCCGTGGGCACCCGAGCGGTCGAACTTCACCACCTCGGGTTCCTGGAGGGGCACACAGCTTGCACCGTGGTCGACGACGAACCAGAGGCGGTCCACCGGAAGCGCCGGCGCGATGTCGAGCCCGGCGAACGGGCCCACCTCGAGCTGCGGGTAGACTGCGTAGGAGTCGGCCGGCGGGAGGTCGTGGATCCAGGCGTCCACGAAGTCGTCGCGCTCACGGGCGTTGAAGCCGTACTCGCCGAGGAGGTCGGCCATCGCGAACACCGCTTCTTCCCCGCCGAACGGAATGCACCAGCCGGCCTCGCGCTGCAGTGCCCGCGCCTGCCAGCCCGCGAGGCTCACTTCGTAGAACAGGAAGGGGTCGCGCACCCGTCGGTCGTGTTCGGTCCAGGTGCCGTCGGTGTGGGCCACGCCAAACCACCCTTGTGGACGGTACTCCGGGATGCTGGCCACCACGTTCTGGCGGGGGTCGAGCTCGAGCTTCACGCGTGTGAGCGTGTCTGCATCCGGGTAGAGGTAGAGGTTGGGCTTGTCGGCGACGTCGCACTCTTCGATGTGGATGTCGACTTCTTGCGTCACGCACTCCTCGGCGTCGATGTTCTCCGAGTACGACCAGCAGCCATCCCACGTGGAGGCCTCGACATAGATGTCGTTGGCAGGCGGGACCGACAGCTCGTACAGGCCCTCTTCGTCGGTGGTGGTCTCGAAGTAGTCTTCCCACGCATCCCCCCACGCGTAGACCGTCGCGTCGGCGGTGGGGTCGTCGGAGAACGGGCCCGTGACCTGACCACGGATGATGGACCACGTGCCGTCGCAGGTCTCGCCTTCCCCCTCTCCTTCCCCTTCACCGGGGTTCTGCTCGTAGATGTCGTCGACGTCGCCGTCTTCATCGGAGGTGTCTTTGTCGCCACAGGAGACGAGGCCGACGAGAAGGGGCAACCCCACAAAAAGAAGGCCCACACGACCCGGGGACGAAGCCAACATGATGTTCCTCTCACAACCCGACGCCCCAAGCATGGCCCGGGTGGCGAGTGGTTGCCACCGATCTCGGTCAGTGCGGTAGGCTCCGCCCCCGCCGGAGACACCATGTTCCCTCCAATGATGCGCGTGCTCCCGCTGGTCGTCCTGGCCGGCTGCAGCACCGACCCCACCAAGTCCGCCCCCGCCGACTCCACACCGCCCGACTCCGGCGCGCCCACAGGCATCTGCCTGCCGTCTGCCCCCGCCATCGGCACCTGTGACGCCGGTCCGGTCGACCGCAACAGCCTCATCCCGGGCCCCGGACAGGCCGGCCACGACGCCGAGCTCGCCGAGAAGGCCCGCCGCATGGACCGGGTCTTTCACGCCTTCCACACCCGCAACACCGGCCTCAACACCGAGCTGAACCTGGTCGACGACGACGGCACCGCACGGGCCCTCATCCAGCAGTGGGTGGACGAAGACGACGGCTGGGACTTCGAGGGGTGGTCGGGCGTGCCTGTGACCGACGTCGTCGCCAGCTGGGCCAAGGTGGCGGGAGCCTACGGTGGAGTGGGACTGGCCGCGGATGCCTACCGCTACGGTGCTCTACGCGACGAGGGCGGCGACTGCGACGAAGTGGCCATCGCCCGCCAGCAGCTGCTCGACGGCTTGGACGGCATGCACCTCGCGGTGGCCATCACCGGCGTGGAAGGGGTCATCGCCCGGGGCTTCGCGAGCACCGACAACCCCGGCCACTACGCCACCATCGAGACTGTCCCCCTCTTCGACGACGCCGGCAACCCGCTCCCCGAAGAAAAGAACAACGGCACCTGGCGCGCCGACAACTCGGGCCTGTACCCGGGGCATGTGTGGGAGGACTCCTGCTCTCGCGACATGCTCGTGGGCTGGGCCGCGGGCTTCGGGGCCGCGTGGGAGGTCATCCGCAACGACCCCGACATCCCCGCCGAGCACAAGACCCGCCTCGCCGACGACGCCGCCGCCATCGCCACCACACTGTCGACCGTCCAGGAGACGGGCTACGACCTCGAGATCATGGACGCCGACGGCCGGCGCACCTACCACGGCCTGCTCCACGAAAACTCGGTCGACCGGTACTACATCCCCGACGTCGAAAACGGCCAGAACGCCCTCATGGCGCTCGGAATCGTGGGCGCACTCGCCGCCGCAGCCGAAGACTCCACCGCCCTCGACCACCTCCAGGACGTCTTGGTCACCGACCGCCAGCTGGGTCGCATCGCCCGCGACGCCGCCTACCTGGTCGACCTGGGGCCCGGCTCCAACTTCAGCGGCTACAACATGGGCTTCCTCGGCGGCTGGCTCGCCCAGCGGTATGTGTGCGACGAGACCGCCCGCGACGACGTTGCTCTCGGTGTGGTGGACGGCATGTACGCCCGCCCCGGCGAAGACCGCCAGCCCATCGAGCAGAGCCAGGCGCTGTACCACCTGGTGGCCGCCCAGTCGGCCGGACGCTCATCTGTCTTCGATGCCACGGGCGCTTCCGACACCGCCGCCATCGACGCCACCCTCACCGTGCTCACCGAATTCTCGCCGGCGCCATACTTCCCCGAAGTGCGCATCAACTGCGACGAAGACGAAATCACAGCCGGCGTGTGCACGGCCATCGACGGCACCACCCTCCACCTGCTCGGCGATGTGGGCTGGAACGACACCCTCATCTCCGAAGAGCCGGTGCCGATGGCCATCCGCCCCGCCTCCAACTACCACTGGCGGTCGAACCCCTACCAAGTCAATGGCGACCCCGGCTCCACCACCTTCCTCTCCGGGGTGGACTTCCGGTTCGTCTACTGGATGGGCCGCTACACCGCGCGCTGAGGACAGCGATGTTCACTCCCACCCCCTCCGCCATCCTGGTGAGCCAGAGCCTGCGCCGGCTGGTCGACGACGGCCAGATCGGCGCGGTGAAGCCCATCCTCGCCGACCAGATCCAGCCCTCCAGCCTCGACCTCCGCCTGGGTGCACGCATCTGGCAGCTGCAGTGTTCCTTCCTTCCAGGCGCGGAAGGGGTGGTGCGCAAGCTCGGCCGCCTGGCCACCGCCGAGTGGCGCGTAGACCGAGATGCCCCACTGGTGCTGCATCGTGGCGGCGTGTACCTCGCCGAGGTGGAAGAGGTGCTCGAGCTCCCCGAAGGGGTGTGGGGCCGCGGCAACCCGAAGTCCTCCACGGGTCGGCTCGACGTGTTCGTGCGCCTGCTCACCGAGTTCGGCGAGGCTTTCGACACCATCCCGGCCGGCTACCACGGGCGCTTGTACCTGGAGATCACGCCCCAGTCCTTCCATGTGGCGGTCCGTCGTGGCGACCGCCTGGGACAAGTGCGCCTGGGACACGGTCGCGCGGGCTTCGGATATGCCGACCTCACCGCACGGCAGGATGGGCCGAGCCCGCTGGTGTCCTGGTCCGACGGCAGCGCCGCCCCGGTCGCCGACGGTGTGGTGCCCAGCATCCTGCTCTCGGTCGACCTCGAAGGCGGTGGCGGCCCGGTGGGCTACCTCGCCCGCAGGCACCAGCCCCCGGTCGACCTCGCTCGCAGGCACCTCCCGGTAGACCGCTACTGGACGTCGCTCCCGCCAGCCCCACAGCTCGGCCATGTGCTCGAGCCCGAGCAGTTCTACATCTTCGCCACCCGCGAGCGCCTGCGCATCCCACCCGACACCTGCGCCGAGCTGGTGGCCTTCGACGCCACCAAAGGCGAGCTGCGCACCCACTACGCGGGCTTCATCGACCCTGGCTTCGGCTGGAATGCCGAGGATGGCGGCCCGGGCGCGCGCCTGGTGCTCGAGATCCGCACCCACGACGTTCCGTTCCTGCTCGAGCACGGCCAGCCGCTGTTCCGGCTGCAGTTCATGGCCAACGAAGCCCGACCCGACGTCCTGTACGGCGCCGAGGGCACCGGCAGCCACTACCAGATGCAGGGCCTGCGCCTCGCGAAGCAGTTCGCCGAGTCCACGTAGGGGGGGGCGGAGGGTGCGTGCTGGGGCCCCCTCCGCCTGCTCCGCAGGCACCTCCCCCTGGAAGGGGGAGGACTGTGAGACCGACGATGTCCTCTCCCTGAAGGGACGGGACCTCGTGTTGTGCCCACCAGCTCGGTCAGCCTCGACCGAGTCGTTCGGAGCGTGAGCGCCAGCGAACAAAGCGACGAATCTGGCACCTACCCAGCGATTCGTCGTCCCCCGAGCCCATCGATGCCCAGACCCGACAGCCGGCCCGGGACCAGACACCAGCCGTCGAACCCT
>ENA-OWNT01000811-OWNT01000811.1-seawater-metagenome-genome-assembly--contig:-NODE-811-length-54914-cov-4.561683_pt1 | contig 54914 bp, 62 predicted proteins | sample MGYA00238136_ERZ651165 | MGnify/ENA primary metagenome ERZ651165 (study PRJEB26861, sample SAMN08777766) | seawater metagenome | isolation source: coastal seawater | place: USA: Florida | collected... | reverse complement strand
TCGTCGTTCGTCGTTCGTCGTTCGTCGTTCGTCGTTCGTCGTTCGTCGTTCGTCGTTCGTCGTTCGTCGTTTGTCGTTCGTTCGTTCGCTCGTTCGTTCGCTCATTCGTTGGCTCGGTGGTGTCGTCGTCGTTGTTCTTGCTGTCGCCGACCTACCCACGCATCACCCCACCAACCTACCTACATCGCCGTCAATACGAATACGTCGCTACCGGCTTGTCGGTTCGTCGGTTCGTCCGTTTGATCGCTTTTCTGTCCGTCAGCTTGTCAGCTTGTCTGTCTCGCGCTGGTTTGGGGGTTGGTGTTTGGTGCATGGTGTTTGGTGCGTGGTCGTTGGCACGTCGGCTATGGTTATTGGCGTTGGGAAATGGAACAGGCTATCCTGCGACTGTGACTGCGACGACAGCAATGTTGCTGCGTTGCTTTGTCGCTGACTGTCACTGTCGGCAAGGTTGTTCGCGAGGGCAATATTCTTGTGTTTGACACTTTGAGCGTGCTTGGGTGTAAACGCATTGAGAAAGTTTGTTGCGTTTGCGAAGTTATTGTGTGTGTCGTGTGAGTGATACTTGTCCGAAAAATGAAATTGTTTTCATTCGCTGCTGTATGCGCCGCTACGGCAGCAGCGGCACATGGGGCCGTTGACGCAGACGTGTCTGATCCGCCCACACCGCGACGGCTCGATTCTCTCAGCGTCGACGAAACCGTCGCTTTGCTCCAGGCGTGGGGGTTGCGACCGTATTTCGGAAACGCTTTCCGCAAACTATCCGTCGACGGAGAGATGCTGCAGGAATTGGACAGCGACGACATTCTTGGACCAGACAGTTCTCGCTCCTTCCCTGATGCGCACACAATGCACAAGAAGAAGCTCCTTCGCAAGGTGGGCCAGCTCGCCACCGAGGAACCTGGGTCCAAACTGGTGGATCCCAGCCTTCTCGAACAGGCTGTGGATCCTGTGGAGGATGCTGTGTCGGAAGACAAAGCTTTTGGAAACTCACCGGCACAAGAGCGTCGGCGTTTAGCCACAAGTGTGTTGGAGGATGATGGAGAGTGCGGCATGATCAACGCTTCCGACTTCTCCGGACTGCATGTGAAGCAGGCTTGCGCAGCGGTTTCACTTGGAAGCGCGCATGACGTCCGCGTGTTCCGCAATGCTTCCGGCGTCGGAATAATTTCTGCTGACGAGGAACTGCATTTGCGCGCGCCGATGGTCTATGCTGGCAGTCCACCGTCATTGATTGCAACAGAGCGGATGCTTGATGCCCTCAATGCGACTCTCGTAATGCACTTACAGCAAGAACTCGACGACGTTGAAAACACCTTCAACACACACTTGGCCTTGGTGCAGACGGAGCTAGAGACGCTCGGCGACACGACGTCGGATCTTGAGAGTAACGTGGCATTGCTGTTTGAGGAGCTCTACACTGCTGTTGAGGTGCTGAATAACCACAGCGCCATGCTCAACTCTGTCGCTATCTATCTTGACCCATGCGCCAGTTCTCCCTGCCGCAATGGCGGTACTTGCGAACCAACCGGGTCAATTGGGGGCTTCACTTGTGCTTGCCCCACTTTTTGGGAAGGAACTACTTGTGAATCCTACGCTGCAAGTTCCTGCCAGCACCTGCACGAGATGGGATATTCCGTGGATGGCGTGTACGACGTACAGGCATGCAGAGACGGTGTCAACCACTCAGTGTGCGTAGAGATTGCGGTCTTACTGATTGTTGAAAGTCACCGCATACCTGCACCCTACGCGAGCTGACGTACTTAATGTTGGTGGCTGTAGGTATTGCCAGTTCACCGACGATTATGGGTGGACCTTGCTCGGCTCGTTCGTCAATACGGATTCATCCGTTTCATGGTCGCGCCCGACCGGCTATGACGCATGGGTGGACAACAGTACATTTGGCGATGGTGCGCCAACCCAAACTCTGTCTTTGTACTGTGTGACATCTGTGGTCCCAGAAGCTCGGGGTTTTGCTTCGCAGAGAGAGCATAATCTGACTGACGGCTTTTGTGCGTGCCTGTTGGTTGAAATTGCAGTCAACGATCCCACTTCGGCGGATTACAAGAGCGAAGCGTACTTCTGCATGCCAATCTCAGATATTATGCTAAGTGATGACTACGGGTACGTTGCAGTGTGTGGCCCGCCGTGACGGCGGCAACATTGTGACCCTTCCCATATATTGTCTTGCGCATGTTGCAGCTGGGTCTCCTTCGCCGGTGCAATCTATGACTCCAGCGGTGATCGCATCACGATGAAACAGAAGATGTCCCCCTACAGCTCATGCCAAACTGCACCGGAAGTCTACCCGGGTTCTAGCACGGTGTGTTACGTGGTTGTGTAGGTGGGCGATCCTAAATTTTCCATCAATTGACGGCATGCTTTCGTTTTTGACGACTCATTTCAAGGTGGACTCTTCCGAAACGAACTTCAAGAACTACGCGATGCTCGCGTTCCACGCTGGTGGGATATTGTCTCTTCTCACGTTGGTGGGAGCCAGCATGTGTTCACTCGAGTTTAACGCCGTATGCACATTCGTGGCGTGTAGGTGACCCCAACTCCGCGGATCGTTGTGCCTTCAACGGCCTGAGCGTGCATTCTGATGCAACTATTCTCGCCGTCAGTGGAGCAGGTGCGTTCGTGCATTCCGCAGTGTTGTGTTTGGTCCAGGGACGTCGACGTTAAACGAGCCGTGGACCCTGTGTCGCTTCTGCATGTAGGATGTGGGTCTATGGGAGCTGGTCAATGGGGTACAAACTACAACACAGGTGTGCACACAGACTTCCACTTTGTTCTGTCTCTTGCGTTAGGTTGCCCACGACACACGTTCACCGTCGGTCCGTTCGTACGTTGTTGCAGGTGCGGACTGGCATTTGCGCATTGACGACTCAGTCACATGTGAGGCCTGTGATGCGTGCAATGAGTGGAATGGAGTGGCGGCCGTCACGTCCACTGAGCACAACAACAACGCCGGTGTGCACGATGACTCCGAATGGGGCTTGTTGTGGGGCAAGTAACTGCTGCAACCATGTGAATCTCTGCAACAACAGCGAAGACGTCGATGATTGATCTTGCTGAGCAAGACTCTAATCACTGCACACCCAGACATTGATTAGTAATTATTTTACACTGCACAAAAAAAGCCATTATACCGCGTCGCAGGTGTGATAAGTCGTTGAGAACGTCAGGACTGACACCTCACACAGCCGAATTTATTGGTATTCGCCACAAGTACACGCGTCGTCGCCCAGCACCAAACACTGTCCCGTATCACCGACACGCACTCAAAATCGGGTCAAAATGCCGTACCACTGTCTCACGACCACCGCCGGCGCCGCCACCCAGACCGCTCGATACGGCCATCCACAGCGCCGAATCGTCACCGCGTCTTGCAAAGACTATTTGCGTCGTTGAAATCCAATGAATCGCTGCAAACCACTTCTCAGCACACACAAACACACATGCAAGCGTGCATACGTGCAAGCGTGCATACATCGCAACAGTCCCCGCATGCATCTGCAGCACCTCACCTCAACCACCAAACGATGCTCGCGTTGCCACCAATTCCACGCACATCAGTGTGTCTCACGTGCGTGTTCCCCATCTCGTGTGGTGTATGTCCTTGATGGTTGTTTGGCTGCTGGCTGTTGGTGTTGTTTTGTGGTGGTGTGGTCGGTGGCCGAAAAGTAAGCGTTGGCCGTCGTCGCGGAGTCGGCCATCGAATCTTGGCCATACAATTCGTCGTCGTGCGTCGTCGTTCGTCGTCGTTCGTCGTCGTTCGTCGTCGTTCGTCGTCGTTCGTCGTCGTTCGTCGTCGTTCGTCGTAACGTTGCTGCGTCGCTGCAAAGGAATTTTGGGATGACAGTGAGTCAGTTTGATCCTTTGGTTGGTTGGTTGGTTGGTTGGTTGGTTGTCGACACGTTCACGAGGGTTTGAGAATATCCGGGTATGCTTGCATGGAGGTGACAGCTGGGACTTGAATATCGATGTCGACGACGAGTTGCAGTTGGGAGTACGGATATGATGCTGACGCAAGAAAGTGAGTTGGGAGAGGCAATGGAACTCATGAAGACGTGCCATTTAAATTGCAAACAATTCGCAATTTGATTTCGACGACGATTTGGAAATGTGGTGCGGTGTAATCCCTGCGCAATCTGTCTGAATGGTTAACTTTGTGCTAGTGGGCGGATATTCCATGTAAAGTGATCGTTGGGAGCACATGATGATGCGCGGTACAGCTCAGGGAGTGTTGAGGCATTTGCTCAAAACAGCAGCACCGAACAAGTTGACGTGCTGCCGCTGCTGCTTGAACATGTCAACCTCGACCTCAACTTCCAAACTTCCACACACTTTTTTGAAGCGGTTGGCCCCGAGGTTCTTCGTCCGTCTTGCGAGCATTGCGGCGACGGGAACTGCGCTAGCAATTTGCACGGCACATTTGCAGACGGCCGACGCGCAGACTGTTCTGAGATCAAATGGAGGCGTAGTTCATAGCGACGAAGTCGGGCGTATGTTGACAACGGACTACCTTATCATCGGTGCAACGCTCGCAGCGACCACAGCTCTTCGGCGTATCCGCACGTTGCATCCCGATGCAACATGCACCGTCTTGGTGGAAGATGCGAGCTCTCTTCGCGGTGCGGACCTGGAGCGTTTTGCGGATGCAACACTCGTCGTCGGTCGGAAGCCCGTCAACCTCAACGTTTCGGCGAGGGTTGTTGACTTAGAGCAGAGCGGTCGGGGCGGCATTCAAAAGATTCGTTTCTCTGCTTGCTTGTTTGCGCAGGGCGGCGTTTCGTTGCCTCCGCGAAATTGTGTGAACTTCGGCCGCGGGTGCAAGGAGGAAAGTGAATTTTTAGTGGATTGCTCGCGGAGGCCCGGGGCAGGTGCGTACAACCGTGAAAAGCTGATTGGCAAGGTGCGGTCTGGGCAGCTTCAACATGTTACAATTATCGGTGGCAACTGGCTCGGCATCCAATTGGCATGCGACTTGAAAGCAGCCAACAAAGATGTCGATGTAGTCTTGTCCTGCCCGGACGCTGGACCGCTCGGCACGTATGTCCCGAAATTTGTGCGGAATGAAATCAAAGCAAGGCTGTTGAAAACCGGCATTCTGATTAAACCCTACTCCCTTCTGGCGTACGTTTTTGCCCCCGATGCAAGTCGGGGCAGCAGCAGCAAACCCGATCGTGCCGCTGCGACTCCGGACGTGATTCAATCACTCGCATCATTGCCCGGTGAGTTGTTGGAGACGCCAGACGCGTTTGGTGCGGGCGATGTGGTGGAACTACACGGCTTAGTGCACAATCCGCAATACAACGGTCTTACCGGCAAAGTTGTTGGCCCGAGCTATGATGACGATGATGGGCTGAAGACTTTCACAATTGCGCTTGATTCTGGTGATTCCTTCGACATTTACTCCGCAAATCTGCAACTTCGGCGGAAAGCTGACCGCGACGCAGTCGCCAAGGCGGAACCACGCCGTGCACTAAAGCATGGGATCGGCTCAAACACAGCAGGCCCTTCGCGCAAGGTACTTTGTTTTTGCTGACATTTGCAGCGCGCCATCAGCTGACGTGAGTTTCAAATGGCGTGGTCATGTTCCTTGTTGTATTGTAGGCTGTCAGTGTGACATTGGCGTCGGCATACGACAAGCAGTCCTCGGTGTCGTTCATGACAGATACTGTCGCGCTGGCAGTCTCTCACACTCGTCCTGCCATCGAGGTATGTTGGCGTTAGTCTTAACGCGGTTATGCGTACAGCAGCAACTGTTTGACATCGTTTCCCCTGGTGCAGGAACAGTCGTTCTTGCGCAATGGTGAGGGAGGCTTTTTAGAGTTCGATCCCCATAACGGAGGCATCCTGTGCAACTCCGAATTCAGCGCAGCATCAGGGATATATGCCGCTGGGGACGATGCCTCATTCTTCGACGTAGAGTTGGGGCGGCGACGAGAGCGAAGTGACGCACACGACATGGCTTCGGCCTACGTGGCCGCAAATAACATGGTCGAATTCGTGTTTGCACACAGCCAACGTCCACCAGAGGAACATGCTGGTTTGCAAACATTGCGGTAAGTTGTAGACCAACCAGGTTCTGTTGTGCACATCCCCACCGCCCACCTGATGCTTTGGGTGTCGTGAGCAGAACCATGCAATACACGTCGTCTCCGGTTCAAACTAACTACATCCAAGACACGATATTCTTCGCCATTGGGGACTGCGACGCATCACAGGACACCCACACCTTTTGGGTGGCCCAGAAGCATGAGGCTGGAGCGTGGGGCGGCGGCGAGCTTCGGTCGTTTGTCGGATGGCTGCAGCGGCCGTCCAAGATGGGGATGGTGTTCTACATGCATGGAAACGAAATGGTCGGTGCACTTGCTTGGATCCCAAGAAGCAAAACTGTCATCGACCAGGAAGACAGTGCCACGGATACGTTTCAGGAAATCGTGTTGGGTCTGCGCCACCATATTCAATCCATTGACTTCGACGTACGTACAAAAAATGCTGTTTTGCGCTTGAGCGCTGATGTTTCATTCGCATCGCGTCATTCCAGAACACATGTTGTCGTGATTACTAACAGGTTGCAAACGACAAGGCTCAGAGTTCGCTAACCCATCGCACTTTCCACGACAACGAAATGCTGTTCAACGCGCTGAATGCGTCAGCAGCTGCTTTTTTACTCGGATCCCCTTCGACAAAACTGCAATGGCGTAAAGATTCGGCTGCCAAAATGGAACGTCAACTTCAGCACAAACGCCGGTCGGCCTTCCGCTCGCCGGAGGTGTTCTTGACCGTTGCTCAAAACGCCGCCATGATGCACGTAGGAGACTCGGGTGGCGATTGGGGTGCCCATTTGCGGCAAGCAGCGGAGGATGTCGAAAAGCAGTTGCATCCGCTGGCCTGATGCTATTCACTAAGCAGTCGTTCATTTGCACAACATCCGTTTGATGTAACCTTATTTCACAAACTTAGTCTCTACACCATGGGAGATCTAGCTGGGCGCGGGCTTGATCCTGGAGATTGATGGCGCCTTGGGCTGTCGCGGTTACCATGGAAAAAGCTGTCGCCGCGGCGAAGCAACTGATCATTAACCCGCGCTCGCTGTGATGGTGGCAGACACGCAATCATGGTTTGGAATGCGATTTCGATATTGTGCCCTTGCTCCTCTGACTTTGCGCCAAACGTCAGGCGCACAGGAGTTCCGTCTTCTGCAACGACGTCCACAAGGACGAGATATGGCAGGATCAGCTTGCCGATATGGCCGTCTTTGCGCGAGGCCTCTTGAAATTCGCATCGCATGATTTGTCGCGGCGCAAAACTGTGGGTCAGCATGCTCAAGCGCTGATCATAAACACGAAGCCCATCCCGTGCGATGGTCACAAATTTGTGGTGCCACAACTTCAACTTCGCCTTGCTTCCCTATTTCAGAGAGGGCCCATCGCCACATTGAACGCATGAACCAACCACACACAGTGCAGGTGTGAAAGAAACGAAGGAGAGCTGCGGGGGACCACAAGGCAATGGCACACGTACCAGCTTGAACGCCCAAAACATGGCACCGCCGCATCGCAATCGAGTGAAGCCGTAATCATTCGAAGTGTCTGTTGGTTGCAAAAAGCGCTGAACAGCAGCGATTTCTAGCGTCCTCCGATTCTTAACGACTGCATTCATGATGGCTGAAAATGCACGAAGTCGCTTCTGCGACAGCTCACTTTTAAGTCCGCCATCTTTTGAAGGAAAGGCTGGCAACGCCACATGCATGCCACATGTACGAAGAATTTCCTCGTAGAGTCCACTGAACGCGCTGTAGCGATGACTGCACTTCCAGCTGTCGCCACTTTTGCAAGTTACGGTCATTTCGTACTCTAGCACAGAAGACGGAATTGCCTCCATCAAGCCATTGTACCGTTTCTCTTTCGCGCGAACCAGGCCAGAGACGTCGACCGATTCAATGTCGTCCCACCATCTGTCGACAGGCATGCCAAGTTCTTCGTCGGGAGCTGAGCTTTGACGGCTGCTGCTGGGATCAGCCGATGGACTCACCGGCAACTCGTCTGCTTCCTCCAGTTCCGCAAGCGGTTGGCTCGAGCCGATGGGAAGGTGCGCGAGGGCGAGTTTCGCGGCGTCCAGTTGTCCGATACCGCGCGAATCTGCTCGCCCGCTACGGCTAGGCAGCTCTGACGGCAGTACGCCCAATTCATCTCGTTCTGCATTGGCGTCGGCGTCGGCGTCGGCGTCGGTATTCGTGCGTTCAGCTTCGATCTCCGGGAACTCCGTGGCAGCGTTGGCAGTTTCCGTGTCAGCATCGGTTTTCGCCTCATGTTGCGTATCATCACTGGCAGTGGCATCCCCGGTCTTTGTTGCTGCCGCAGCATCGTTGTCTTCACCTACAGACGGCGTCGCCGTATCGGTCAGACTGGGTGTATCGTTGGCGTTTGTGTCATTGGCTGCAGGCAGTGATGACTGAAGTGCCGTGTCAGGGGTGGATTCGACGGTGTTGCCGACTGCTGCTTTGGCTGCACTCGACTCGTTGGCAGCCTTCGTGCCATCCTGCTCGGCTTGCCCAGAAACCTCTGCCGCGTTTGGCTGAGAGCTCGCTTCGGTAGCGACCACTGGAACCGCGGCGACTTGTTGTTTGTCAGTTCGAGGATGCTGCTGCAGTGCAGCATTGCTCGCCCCCTTGCCCTTTTCCAGGGAAGCGCGGCTTCGACCTCCCGCCGCTTGGTGCAGTGTCTTGACCCAGTTGCGGATGTCGACTTCCCAGCGGGTGTACGTTCGAGCATCAAGACCGAATCCTTCCGGGTTGAGGCCTTGGAATACGTCTTCAAGCATCATTTCTGCAAATCCAGATCCTTTTGCGAGGTCATTGATTATTGGTCTGTGTAATCCAGTGGACATCGACGTACAATAGCAAATCACAGAATTAGCAAACGCATAAATCGACACACAATCATTTCTTGCACGCATCTACGAACAAGACAATGTCGCGAACTCGAGCGCGGTTCTCCTTGTCGATGACAACTTGTTTCGAAACTCTCAGCGATGTGATGCATCGCTGGAGCTGCTGTATCCACTGGTCACGGCTAGACTCCAATTCCGTTGCACAGTGGATGGTGTCCACGTGAGAACCGGGCGTCTTCAGAACAAATTCGTACACGGCACGCTTGTTGAAATGCTGCCCAGGTTTGCCCTTTCGGACTTCTGATTCGGTGGTGAGCCGCATTGCGACTTCACTGCCTGCTTCCATGGCATCTTTGCCAATGCGCAGCTCGAACACTGCAGGGCCCTTCTTCGACTTTTTCTTGCCCTCAATCGACTGGGTGACGGACACCAGTACGCCGTATCTTTTGGTCCACTGCAGGAGGCCCTGTCGCGTCAGGAGCGCCCCTTGTTTGAGCCGAGATTCCACCTTCTGGGCGCGCGGCTGTCGCTGAGGATGATTACCACCGTAGATGCTCTTACTTGATATTCCGCCGGCGATGATGCTGGGCGTTCGCTCTGCCGCGGCTTGTGGGCTACGCGGAGTGGAAGCGGTGGGCGAATTGTTGCTCACGCTGGGCGTAGGTTTCGGCTTGAGCGCAGGCGATTGGGGCGAGGAGCCTGCGGACGGTGTCGCCGCAGGGTCTGCTGTCGTGTCACCACTGCTTAGAGTGTCAACAATTTCACGTCGGGACAGTGGCGCGTGGCTTGGAGAAGATAAAGCGGCATCGTTCTCCTCATTGGCTTGCTTGCCAGCAACCCCTGCAGATGTTGCAGCCGGTGGCTGGAGCTGTTGCGACGATGACTGCGATTGCTGTGGGAATTGCTGTGGGAACTGCGCAATGCCCAGGTTTTGTCTGAAGATCTCTAATGCCTTCGTCTTTCGTGCCTGCTTCAGCCTGGCGATTTGTATTGCTTGCACAACGGGCTCCTTCGTGAAGGTAAGATACGCCCATCCAGCCGTCAGAACACCGACAGCGACGATAGCCTGCACCGGTCCACTTCGAATTTGGGCCACAAGAAGCGCCAGACCGATGCCGATCGTCAGCGCAGCGGCGGCACGGAGATGCAGTTCCAGCGTGGCAACTTTTTTCTCGAGGGCTACTACCTTGGACTTGAGGTCTGGTACGTCGGTAGAGGTGCTGCTAGTCGCAGCGACGGCGGCAGCCTTGCTGCTGGATCCCGAGGCGCTCATCCTGCGCAACCGCAAGAACGGCGAGGGAGTCACCTCACAAAACGCGACGCTGTTGGTTGCGTGTACGCAGCGGGTCGGTCTAGTGGCACGGTGTCGCTCAAAGTCACGCTGACAACGGCTGCATTCCGCACGCCGCGGTTCTTGTCACACACAAAGTACAGACAATTGTATTCGTGCGTGTTGTGTATCTTTTTCTTTCTTCGCCGCCCTCCAGAACAATGGTGATGACAAAGACGACGGCGACCAGCGACAAGCGACAAGCGGTGAGAAACAACCAACGCATTCTCCACAACATCGGCACAGAACGCCGCAAACAAAAGCAGAATGAACACCGAGCCACTGCCAGAACTCACGAAGTCACGTACGTACGAAGTAACGAAGCGAACTTACCTGGCGAACGAACTCGCGAACCAATGAACCAACCAATGAACCAACCAACCAACGGCGTTCGACGTTCGATGCAAAGACTGCGGTGGCGGCGGCGGCGGCGACGACGACGACGACGACGACGACGAACATTCAGTGACTGACGACGAACTGAACAACGAACGACGAACGAACGAACAAACGAACGAACGACGAACGAACAAACGAACGAACGACGAACGACGACCGAACGACGACCGAACGAACGAACGAACGACGGCGGCGTCAATGATCAATTGAAGTCATAATTAGTGAATATTATTTGACCGCCAACATTGTACTACGGTCCGCGCCCATGCTGACACAACTAGGGTGCATTGTACTTACGGTTGTTTATAGTGGTCGTATATCAATAATTATTGCTGCGTTGTTGGTGTTGGTGTTGTTGGTTTTGTGGCGTTCGTTCGCAGTCAGTCAACGAACGAACGCTCGCTCGCTCGCGGTCCGGTCCGCCGCTGAAGACAGACCGTCGAATTTTTGGCGGTTTGTGCGTTTGTGTGGTTGTGTGCGGTGTTGCTGTTTTTTAGAGGCTGTTTTCGGCAATTTCGCTGTTTTAGATGTTTTTAGACGTTTTGAAACGTCGATTTTTGTGTTTTTGTTGCCACACATTGCGAAATTCGACCTCGTACAGTATTGAAAATGGGATAACCATAATGACTGAAATAAAACAGTACAGTGTGATAGAAATAAAGTCAACTTTACTTCAATGGGTATAACGGCGCGTGAATAAATAGGGAACATCAGAAAGTCAACGGTACAGTATGCATTATGTAATGCAATAATTACAATATTGAGGCAAGAAACGACGCACCTACTTCGTTTGACTTTAGATTCGACTTTTGATTTGACTTTGACTTCGTTTGTTTGTTGTCGTTCGTTGTCTTCGTTTGTTTGTTGTCGTTCGTCGTTCGTCCTTCGTCCTTCGTCCTTCGTCGGTCGTCCTTCGTCCTTCGTCCTTCGTCCTTCGTCGGTCGTCCTTCGTCCTTTGTCGTTTGTCGTTTGTCGTTCGTTGTTCGTCGTTCGTCGACTGCGTTGTCGTCTTTGTCATTATGGTATTCATTTACTTCGTTGTCGTTGTCGTTGTCGTTGTCACTGTTCGTTCCACTCCGATCTTCCACGCCGTTCGTCCACTTTTGAGTTCGTTCGACGACGTTCTTCCACTGCTGTATTGTTGGCGGTGTCGCTATCGTTGTCACTGTAGTTGTCACGGCAGTTGTTGTCGTGAGTCGACTTCGATGGTGGGGTTGTGTGGTGGGTTGTGTTTGTCTCGGTAGTTGAGTTTGTACTGCGTCGCTGTTGTGTTGTGTTTTCTTGGTGTGTGCCTTGAGTTGATCGAGCGGCGCAAGCTTCGACAAAGGCACCGTTGCTCGTAGTTTGACGTCAGGCTCGTCGACTTCAACTTTGTTGTTGCCATTCGGTTCTGTTGTGTAAGTTGGGGGGTTGACGTCTTCCTTCCCGCTGGGATTTGGGTTGTCAACCGCCCACTGTGGCCGACGACGGTGATGAGAAGCGTCCGCACGTAAGCAAGCGACCGCCCACTTGGCCCTATTTTGTGCATTTCTCCCGGGTCTTCCCGGTTTTTCTTTGTGCTCTCCCCACGCTCGTTGTGCTTGGGCCAGCTCGGGTTCTCGACCAAAGTCTTTGGTTGGGTCGCGCCTTGAAGACGCCACATCCATCCACTGAACCGAGTGACGCGCACCAAACCGTGTGGGCACCGAAAGAGCCACAATGTCTACGTCACCGCCCACGTCGTCGGGGCAATCGTCCCCGGCAACGCCAATCAAGAGCGGGTTCTCGAGCGCGTCGTCATCGCGCACCGCCTCCCCCAATAAGTCTGGCGCCAGCAAAGGTCGCATGCCTCCCGACGGACACGCGGTGCCAATCGGATCGCGCATCATGTACCACTGTGGGACGGACGAATGCGCCACGCGCACGTCGCTCCACCTTTTGGTGTTCAACCCGAAGTCAATGAAGCCGCTCTGTTCCAACCCCACGTGCGTGAAGTACGTGCTCAAGACTTTTTATTGTCCCCACAGCCTCTTGCCGTCCACGGACGCGCTGCAGAACGACAACAAGAATCGCAGTGCAGGGCAAATCGGGTGCCCGCGCTGCTTCACCACTCTGGTGCAAAAGGCCGGATTCCTCACGACCTCCGAGGACGGGGGCGAGCCCGTGCGGAGCAACGACTTCTACTTGGCATGCCCGTTCTGTTGCTGGACGTCGCTGCCTGATCTTCACGACATCTCTACCAATATGCTGCTGGAAACTGCTATCGAGCGAGAGCGGCTTGAGGAGCTGGAAAGTCGCCTGCATGATTGCATTGATCGCTGCACCGAATCGCATGAGCAGTGGTCTCGCGGTGCCGCAAGCCGGGTTGCCGCCGGAAGCGTCGGTGCCGCCGCAAATCCTGCCACCGGTGGCCGAACGAGCAACAAACAGACTCATGCTGTTCTCGCCCGTATTCGCTCGCTGGCCAACGTGCGCAATCCAGGGTCTCCGAAGTACGTTTTCCCGCTTTTGTCGAGTGGCCTGGCTGGCTTGACCGCATGATGGCATCTGCCCGCGTCCATACTTACAGCCGACGTCACTGTGCTCTCTGGTTGCGTGTGCACTGCAGAATATTTGATAGTCCACGAGAGGCACTGCTCCGTGCATCAAGTGTTAGTAGCATGGGGGAACGCAGGAAGGGAGGCAAGACCTGGCAGGACCTTGAAGACGAGCTGCGCTCGAACACTATGTCTCATGCGCAAGAACAGGTGCGACCGATAGTCTGTTGAGCTTGGCGTGCTTGTTAAAAGCAGTCTCACGAAAATCATTGGTCGTTTGTGTGTGTGTGTGTGTGTTGTAACGACTTTTGTGCTTACAGCTGAACGTGCCGTTGGTTCCAGAAGATGCCACACCACAAGAAGTGTCTTTGGCGGACGATCTAGCACACGGAGTGGACGACTTTGCATCGATGACCCAGACTTTCGAACACTGTATGAACAATGGCAAGGGCACCGAATGTGTCGGCCAACCTGTGTCGAACCTCCGCCCTCTGAGGTTGCCGCTGCGGGTCAAAAAGAACATTCGCTGCCCCAAAACAAGTTCCATTTTAGTCCGACCGAACGTCAACCCTCAGCAGGGTGACTCCAATTTCACGAACAACCAGTCGTCCAACTGGTTCCAGATGTCAAAGTTCGCGTCGGAATACATCCCACGGATGGTGCTGCACCGTGTCACATCGAAGGATATTCCCGGTGGCACAGGCTCCGTGCTCGTCGAGGCCGTCATTGAGATCCGCAAGCCAAGGTGCAGTGCGCGTGACGAAGACAAACTCACCATGACGATCACGGCAAGAGCAGAAGTTGGGTCCAAGATTGAATTGCAAGTGCCTCCGAAGCCTCTTCTTTTGACGAAAACGGATGGCACCACCAAAGACCAAACGGCGGCAACAACTGCGGCAGAAAACAAACCATTTGTGATCTCGTGTGCTGATGGCGCAGCCCTCATCCGCTTGCGAGCAATTGCACCTGGTGTCGGACCTCTCAAGTACCCCCTCAAAGTCCAAGTGAAGTATCCAGTGAAGTACGAAGACCGCAACGAGTTTGAATTCTCCTACAATGTGGACATTGAGACCGTGGCGCCATAGAAACAGCTAAGCTAACTAAAGTGCGATTGCTGGTCAGGCGAATTATTATGACGATCGCTAGTGCGCAGATTCAATTTAGGTTGCTCTGGATTTGTAACAACAATACAGCATTTCTATTAACCGCGATTTGTTTGACATCGTCGCACTTTTGCTGGCCGTCCGTCTGTCTGTTGCTCGTAAGTCACTCTAATACTTCAAGCAAGAGTGCGAGCCATGATTGCATCAGGTCTGTCAAGTCAGCACTTTGATACTGCTCCCACAGTTTGGACGGCAGCTGCGCCTTCACCTGTGTCACACACGCAGATGCATGTGGCGTTCAAACCCCGATGTCCTCATCACAATGAACCTCACGCGTGTTGGTGGTGAACAACATGAACTCACCGCTTCAAACATCGACGAGCCAGGTCTCAGCGGAAGAACTGGATGCATAATGTCCTCGTCCAACTGCAAATATCGCACGCAGGGGTGAGCACATGTTGTGGTATCGAGCGGCAACATTTGATGTTTCACGACATTGCTGAGACGTGTACCTGAAAATATTCGTCTGCCAGTCGAAGAAGCACAGCCTCCTCGTCCGTCGAACAATGCCCGTGCACTCGTCGCCGAGAAAACTCGTGTCGGTCTCGGCAAAATGCGCGGAGCAGTCGAAGGATGCTGCATCCATACGCCCGCCGATCGAACGTGGGGAGTCCGAGAAGCCCTAGTGCGGCGAAGGAAAACTTCTGCATGGCGCGGCCTGTTCGACGAGCAGATAACGCGCTGTAACGCCAATTCGTGTCGCCCAATCGTGGGTTTTGGAAGATAACATACCTTGAAGATACGGAGAATCCGGAAACATCCCGAACGGACCCACAGACGAGTTGTCGTCTGGCCGCTGGTTCACCTTGTGACAAGTTGTTGCCGGGGAGGTCAACCAATGACGTTCAAATTCAAGCACAGTCCAAAAAAGGCGTACCTCCATCACCCAAACTTTTAAGTTGGTGTCGATGGCGATGTCAAAACCTAGCGTGAAGTAACTGCGAGCCCCAGCGTCTCCTATCCAAAGCCAAACAGCAATACAAATGACGAGAACACACCCATGGTCACTCGCACAGTGCTGGTGTGTAGACACGCACCTAAGTTTTGGAACGAGACGCATCCGCGGAGCTGGCACGCCTTTCATAAAACCACGGCCCACAGTAGTTGATCAACTCATGACACGATTCGAGGTAGACAGTAGCAAAGAAGTCCACAAACCAGCAACGTCTGAGCAACGGCAACTTCGATGTCGTGCCAAACGGCATCAAAGTCTCTGTCTTTCATTGACTTGGCTCCGTGCGTGTTGATGTAGTCTTTAAGCGCGGGAATCCGCCATACATATCTTGACTTAACAGCGTGACGATCCCGTAAAAGCTCGGGATCCTACAGTCATATTTGAATACTTGCTGTTGAAACTGTGTGCTTTAAGTCCGCAAAGTACCCAATATGTGTTGCGCACCTCTTTTGAGTTCGCCTTGACACAGTTCTTTCGCTGTGATATGTTGGTGATGAAAGTACAGTTCGTCACATTGCCATTTGCGGACTTCTTCTCCCCCTTTCCTTGCGCCGAGTAGCTGGTGCGTATGTAGAAACCAGGTCAGATTGAGGCAGCGCGAGGGCAACAATGTACACACTAAAGTACTTACGCAAGCCGAACCATACCGTCAGTGTGAATGTACCTGTGAAGTACAAGAAAGCATTGGCGCATTCAGCTCCAAGGGCAACTCACATTGAACGCAGTGACGCCCTTACTCACGCTTGAAGGGGTTCTAAGCTCGTGACCAACACGTATCTGCAAGAAAACACAATTCACAAGCAAGCAGATGTCATAATAGAGTGTCAGCTGTAACAATAAACGAAAAAAAAAAAAGCCGTTGTGTTGTCACAGCAACTAGCTTACAGCCTCAGATCGAACTTGCGGCCTTCCAATAAATAGCTGGGAATGTATGCCTTGAGATTATGCACAAAGTCCACCTTCAGCACGGAGCTACACCGCAAGCAGCACAGCAACTCCAGCGCATACCTGTGCTATTCCCGCGCCCATGGACAGCAGCTTATCCATAGTGTTCACTCGCTGAACACCGTAACCGCCCGAGCCTACTTTAGGTTTGAAAACCCACGTCGTGTCATCGTCGCCGTCGTTGGCCGAACTATATTGACGGCGAGCGTGGTCATACGCGCTAAGGGCCGCTGCTTCGGCTGGCAGTTGAAATGTCGCCTGTGGCCGGTCCGCAATACAAAAGTCAAGACCTGTAAGCGGGGAATGTTTACATCATGCAACAGTTTGAACCACGAACCGGAACAACGTGATCTAGTCCCTGTGTGCACTCCGCAAAACGTGCTTTGTTGTGGAATCCCATGGAGTTCTTGTTCCCTACACCCGTTGCGCAACCCAGAGCCGTCGCATACCAATGTAAAGCCGTGAGCCTTCGGGCGGGCAGCGTTGGCAGCTCGATCACGTACAAAACTGAAGAGCCTTTTGCGGTTTCTTCCACGCATTCTTCGTCCACGATGTCGACTTGGCATTTTCTTTCGAGTAGTCGTGGTAGAAATCGGCCTTTCGCTTTTGGGCTTTGTCAGTGATCTGTTCAATAGCAATTTTCAACGATCAGGTGACAACTCGACGACAATTCACAAAGAAGCGAGCTTATGGATGAACATACCATTGCAAGACCCTTCGCAGTCGCTGCTGATTTCCACGCCGGCATGGAACGACCGCCCACGTAGAAAGTTTTGGCCAAGCGCGAGGAATCTTCGAGAAGCTCAGCAAAGTCGCTCGCCTCAACGGGGCATCGGCTTGCCAACGACAAGACATCTTTCGCTTTCCTGGGAACGACTCCTTCTGTATTCTCTGCTACAGCCGCCTCTTCGCGGAGAAGGCAAGCGCAAACGCACTCCTCGAAAAAGATGTTTGGCTTCTGCTCGTATGTCAGGTGGGGGATGTCCATGTCGATGATGCAGAACGAGCTGCATTTGGTGTACACCAGTTGCAGCTGGTCGTCCTTCGCCCACGTCGACGGATCGCTGCAGAACCCAAGCTCATTGTTGGATGCAATATACGCAGCAGTATCACCATCATACTCGTGTGAATGTGGTAGCTGGACCAATTTGTCGTTCTGGACACTGGCGGTGATCTCGTCTGTGTCAACACCCAGCAGTCGCAGCAACTTGAATCCATTGATGAATATGGAAACTACCACAATGACGATGAAGACGGCATCGCCAAAACGTAAGCGAGTCTTAGATTGACACCGTTGCGCGCAAGAAGCGCGTTGTGACATTGCTGTGAAATACGGGATCCCCGAAATGGGGTGAAGACTACTAGGTCATTTGAGTGAGATCACAACCGCGGTGATGCGGACGTCCTGCACGCGACATCGCGGTAGCATCTTTGTTCCCGTTTCTTCGCCCACTAAATCCAGATGAACGACAAATTGGTTGCATGGAGTGACTGCTTGTTGACACCGGACCATCGGGCCCGATACCAAATCGCCGAGCCAGCTCTCAAAGTCGACATGGCGTACTAAGTGTCAACTGTTGAATGCAACGACCTGCCACACAAAAACGAGGTGGTGCATTCCATCCCCACATTCACAACCTATAAACACATCCCTCATGCTAACGCGTCGTGGCTGCAACCGCCACACCGCGCGACCCACAACGTCCACAAGGCTACTCGTCCGTGAACTTTGCGAGACATGAAAGCCGCGAAGGGAACAGCGGAACGATGGAACGATGGAACGAAGGACGGACGGATGGACGGAAGGAAGGAAGGAACGAACGAAGGCACGATTGATTCAAAACGTATCCTGGCGCGTGTTGCTCAACTTGGATACGCCGCGGCAGTTACCGTTTGGCCGCAACTGGGGTAGCCATTCACCTCATACATTCACGACCACCCCTGCTGCTCCTGCTCCTATATGTTGTTCGTTCGTCGTCGTCGTCGCCCTTGATGTGTGTTGTCGTTGCTACTACTGTCGTCGCTACTCCTGCAGGATTTTCACTCGCTGGTGCTGCGTGTGTGATGGACTGCAGGTGCGATGCAGTTGGTGGTGGTGTCGGCGTGATGAAGTACGGCCGATGATGTGTCACTGCGAGTATGAATGTCGACACGAAGCGCGTCCAAACGAACATTGTGCATAACTGAAGCGCACGTGAATCCAAGGACTCATACGTTACGATAAGGGAATGGCGTGCGCAAAGAGGGCAACGCTGCTGCTGTTGTTGTTTTGTTGTTGTTGGTGGTGGTGGCGATGTTGCGTGGGAAACATTTGGGGGGCTATACCACAACGACGAGATGTTTTGACGACGCGCAGCCTATTGTTTCGCTGAGAAGTTGAAAAGAGATTGTATTTCTTTGCAAGATCCGTTCCAATTCACATTTCCCGCTCACAGCACTGCGGTGCACCAGTGCCACAAGGTTGTGGCACTTGAGGCCGACGACCAGGGTGGACAATGCCTTCACCATTGCTCCCCTTCCTGTCGTTTACCGCCGCTTACTTCGCAGCGGCGCGCGCTCTCACTCTCTGGCTACAAAGCCCAAGCTACAGGTTCGCGCTCCCATTGGTGGCAGCAGGTGGCATTACAGTCGCCAACATCGTGTTGGCTATTGGATGTGCGGTCGGAGCATCTTATTGCTTTCGAGAGGACAGAAAAAACTTGCGCGATGAATGCAACGGCGATGGCGCAGATGCTACCGATGCGCAACCGTCCGAACATGCAACGTCATCCGCAGCATCAGACACGTCAGAGTCAACCACTGGCGCACTTCAACCGAAGGACAGCCTTTGGACCATTCACAACAAACGATATGATTTGTCCAGCTTTATCAAAGTACATCCCGGTGGAGAAACGGCTTTGCTCCTCGGCAGAGGCCGCAATTGCACAGTGTTGTTCGAGTCGTATCACAGCCTCACATATTCAGGCACTGCCGGAGTTGCCGCGAAGTTGAAGCAGTTTTACGTGGAAGACGCAGTCGAAGGCGATGACGACTTCGACACGAGTGGATGGAAATGGAGCGAAGACGATGCGCCGTTCTACACGGATCTCGTGTACTATGTTCGTCGCCATTTCTGGCTCCCGGTGCGTGCCCGGGGAGCTGGTGTGGGCAAACAAACTGCGCCGTCCGAGACAGCTATCTCACGCGACGAAGCGCGGACGGTGACAAAGGCGACGTTCTTGAAGTGGATGTACGCTGGGTCGGGGTTCGTGGGCGCGATCGCGTGCCTGGTGGGGGCAGTGTTCGGGGATTGGGTGTCCATTTTCCTGCTGCCAGCGTTCTATTGGATCGGACCGAGCAGTATGATGCACGACGGCTGTCACTTTGCGCTGTCCGCATCGCCAACGGTGAATAGAATATTTAGTTACATTGGGTCTGCACACATGTCTCCGACTAGGTAAGTTGTGTCAACGTTGGCAAGCTTCTGACTCTGTGCAAGCAAGCATCAGCGTGTTTCAATACATTGATCACTGTGCCTAACTTGTTCGTCGTCGCTGGTTGTAACTGAATCTCCAGCTGGAACCAGCAGCACACTGTGGCGCACCACAGTTACACCAATGAAGCTGGGAAAGACCCAGATCTGTACCACTTCTCAATGTGGAGTAGGAACATTGACCCCAAGTCGGACAAAGCGTCGCACATGTCCACGGCTGCCGCAACTCCTGGATTCCGCACGTCCCTGGAGACGTCACCTGTGCGGACCAAGAGGTGGGGTTGTTTGTTTTCTGGCTGCCGGCAGGGATGTTTTCTCACGCTGAACTCCCCGCTTTCTTGTTGTTCAGCTGTGGATGTCTCTCCCGTCGCCAATTTTGGCGAATGGGGTTGGCGCGGATCTTCCTGTCCACCGTGGGACCCAGTTACATTTGGGACTTGCTGAGGTACGTAATCAACGCCGTCATTTTGATGGTGCCTCAGTCAAGGGCGCAACGCTTACTCACGTTCTCACTTGCGTGTGACAGTTTCACACTTTTTCCAAACGCGTTCTTGGGCATCTCAAAATATGACCCCTTGATGACAACCCGTCGCAGGATGTTGCACTTTGCTGGGCGCGCTGTCGTCATTAGCATTTGCTGCGTACTTCCACTTGCAGGTGGTGCTTGCCTTTATGCCGCCATTTTGAGGCCACGACTTGCTCACCACGACTGATGTATTTTTGTTGCTTCCCGCGTAGGATGTGCCCTGCATGTGTTGTTTGTGCAAGCAGCCGCAAGCCAGCAGGGTTTAGAAGTGTCACCGGCTGTAAAGTCGCTCGCACTGCTTAAAGGAGTGGCATTCGCTTTCATCCCGTAAGAGACCCACCCAACACTGCTGCTGCATTATTTGGGCGGAAAGACGCGCTGACTGCGCACTGCCGTTGCTGTCTCGTAGGTACCTCGTACACGGCGGCATATTTTACGTTTTTTCGCAAGTGTCGCACATCCAGCATGAATGTTTTGACGCTCAACCCCAGCAACCGCAGCGCGAAAAGCACTTCGTTTCGACAGCGAACGATGAAGAATCGAATAAAAGACTGTCTTCGACGTCGCGGTGCAGTTCGAACACTGATAAACTGAAAACCGATTGGGCTGTGGCTCAGGTGACTCACACAGCTGATTACAGTTGTTCCTCGGACCTGTGGTTGTGGCTCTCTAATGGCCTCAACCACCAAACTGCGCACCACTTGTTTCCGGGCGTTGACTGGTGCCACCACCAGGTATGGCAAACGTTGTGTGCTGCTTTGCCGTATGAATGCTCCTTCAAAGATGCTCAGATCGGGTAACTGTGTGGCACTCCCAGGACATAACCCGGATAGTTGTTGCAGTCGCGAAGAAGCACGGTATCACATTCGTCCAGTATCCGTCGTTTTTGGGTGCCTTGCGCAGTCACTTCCGCCATCTTGTGGAAGTCAATGACTCTGGTTTCTTCGGAGAGAAAGGTCGAGAGTTTGTCCGACAACATCCCGGCATCGCGCGCGCACTATGTGAAGAGGACACCGTTCAATAACTGCGTCGTATCACTTTGTTGGGGACGGAGCACACAATGGGTTTCGCTCGATGCGGCAGTCCGAAATGACCGAGCGACGCGGCGCATTGCAGCGAGTCGTTGTCATGTCTAAAATTACATCAATGGGTCCTTGGCGTGCTGGCGACGGCGCCGCTTAAACTTCACTGGTGTTGTCAACAGGGTCGAATCGCGGTACTTGCTTCGTGGCGAAGGCTTGCATGCCCTTCGTGATGTCGACGGTTTGTAGCATCGCAGCATTCCACGTGGCGACATATGCGAGGCCTTCGTCAACGCTATGATCACGGCTGAGAAGGCGAAACAAGCAGCTGGCGTCAAACCACGCGATTCAGTGCGACGCGCATACACGAACGAGGCATCTACCGACCTGTAGCAAAGGTTTCGCTTCGTCCCTTCCACGGCCACGGGGGATTTTGCCGCAATTGTCGTCGCTGTTTCGATTGCTGCGTCTACGACTGCATCCTTATCATCGAGCACACGGCTGACGAATCCACACGACAATGCCTCTGCAGCATGCATTTCTCTAGCAGTGTATCTACACGAAGGAGATCCGTTCGACATAAAGTATGATGAGATCTCCAGCGGGTGGTGCTTTCTGGTATCATTTCCAAAGACACCACGTACGCAAGCTCCCGAAGCAAGCTATCGTTGCCCACGACCTTGGGCATTCTTTGCAAAGTCCCGACATCAGCTGCAAGTCCTACATCTACTTCTTTGATGGAGAAGAACACGTCTTTGGAGCAGTACCGAATGTCACAGGCGGAAACTAAATCGAGCCCAGCACCTATGCACGCTCCCTGCAACAATGGAATCAACAAGCGGTGCAGGAAAAGCGATCAACTTGGAGCATAGACGACACGTGAACTTCGTTCCGTGCTACTGCTCGCACCTGAATAGCTGATATGACAGGCACGCTGCACTTTTCGATGGCCGTAAACGAGGCCTGGTACTTGCGAATGAGTGACTCGACTTTAAAGGCGCGGCGAGCCGCGTCGACGGCAGAACCACCGATCAGCTTCACTAGCATCTGTCCGGTCTCGGCGAGGTCGAGTCCGGAAGTGAAGTGAGCGCCAGAACCAGTCAGCACAACCGCGCGGACACTCGAATCCAGGTGCGCCTGGGTATTATTGGGACGAAGAAGAGGCAAAGTCAGCACGGAGACATCGATGGTTTGCTCCAGCACGGCGACGGACCTGCTCGAAAACCTCGCGCGTTTCCTGCCACAACTGCTCGTTAAAAGCGTTCAAGGCCTTGGGGCGGTTCATGTCCACTTGAAGCACATGCAAGGCGGGGCTGCTGACTTTTAGGGCCTTAAAGTGTTCATAGTCAGACTCGTTGACTGGTGCGGAGGGCGTGTCAGACGAAAAACGTGCTACTGAAGTTGCACGGCTTCGCAAAACACGCCGACCTGAAGCGAGGATGTGCCTCGCCGTCGTAGAGAGTAACATGTATGTGAAGGAGATGCCGCGGGCTAATTAATTACGACAAATGCGGGTAGTAGACAGGTTGTGAAAACAACAACAAGAAACAGCAACAAAAAGTCGAAGACCTCTTTGGGGTCCAACACTACTTCACAACAACCACAATCAGCAGGAAGTAGGTATGATCTGCCAAACTACCACCAACAACGAGGAGGAGGCAACGACGAACGACAATAGCAACCACGCGACGACAACAACAAAAGGCTACATCAATCAACAACCAACGTTGGACGACGACCTCGAACGAACGACACCGAACCATGACAACGAACGAACGGCGACGTACAACAACGAACGACGACGAACGACGATGGCCGAGTACAACAACGACGACGAACGACGACGCCGACGGACAAACGGACAAACGGACAAACGAAGGAAGGAAGGAAGGAAGGAAGGAAGGAAGGAACGAACTTTGGAACTTTGGAACGAACGAACTTTGGAACGAACGAACTTTGGAACGAACGAACGAATTTTGGAACGAACGAACGAACGAACTTTGGAACGAACGAACCAAACGAACGAACGAATGAACGAAGGAAGGAAGGAAAGAAGGAACGAAGGAACAAAGGAAGGAAGGAAGGAAGGAACGAACGAACTTTGGAACGAACGAACGAACTTTGGAACTTTGGAACGAACGAACGAACGAACGAACGAACGAACGACGTCGACAACAACAAAGATTTCAATCTGTGCTTTATGGTTCATACAGCACCCACCGTATTCCATCACCCACTGGGTCATGGTTGTCCATTACAATGGCCACCGCCCGAATGGAATGGAATGAAACAATGAAACGGACAGAGTCACTGAGCGGGAGTCAGTGACCGCTGACTCGCCGGGAGTTTTGTCTCATTCCAATCCATTTGCCTACCTATACAGTACTGCATCCACAATTCACTTCGCACCCACGCCTACATTCTAAAACTGATATTCAGTACCAAAGTTCTCGTCCAGCCATCTGTGATTTGCGGATGGGTGGCTCGCAGTGCGCAGTTCGCATCATAGTGCAGCAGAGAGCAACGACGGCGTCCTCGCTCACTGAAACGCAGTGCACCTGCGTGACGAAGGCGTACATTTTCTGTACACTGTCCGTACATAAACCACACCACTGTATAACAGTGAAAGTGTGGTGAGTGTACATGCAGTGTACATCGGCCGTTCATCGTACAGGATGTCCAGTGCGTGACGCGCGGCGGGTTCGCTGCACTCACTCACTCAATCAGTTACTGTGCTCCGCGTCCACGCACTGTTCCTGAAACTCACGTGACGGCTATTTTACGGTTTCATGAGAATTCAGTCAGTGCTGGTGGCGGTCAGTGGCGTTGAGATTCGTCAGACGATTATTATTCAATCAGTCGGTGCGTAGTGGGAGTGAAGGCGGAGTACTTCGTCACGTGGCCGGAAACTACGAATTGTCGTTATTCTGCGCAAGTGCGCTTCAAAGCGTTCGTTTGTTCGTTCGTTCGTTCGTTCGTTTGTTCGTTCGCCATCGTTCGTCGTTCGTCGTTCGTCGTTTGTTGTTCGTCGTCGTCGTTCGTCGTCGTCCGTCGCCGTCCGTCGCCGTGGTCGCTCGCCGTTCGTCGTTATCAACTGCCAACGACGGCTGTCACTGTCACTGTCACTTAGTGGCATGTCACTTACATTGGTTTCACGGCCGCGATACGAACTACTACTCGAGCAAGGATGCAGTTGCTGCGAAGGGATCGATGGAAGCTTCCGACGACATGGCTTAACGCTAGCGAACGAACGAACGAACGGATGAACGGACGAAGTGCGCTGCGCGCAAACGGAGCGTTGGACTATGTTTACCTGACGCGCCGTGTGACTGCGTAGATGTAATCAATGGGAGAGCGGTTCAAAAGAATTGGGCGCACTCTGTGTCACTGGCAGAACAGACTGACGGGACCGTCGAGCTGACTCTTTTGCATACATGAGGCAGAGAGTTTGAAACGACAGCAGCGGCATGTCAGTGCCACGGTGGTGAACGCAAGCGTGTGGACGCATGCGTTGGCACGGGCAACATTCAGGACTCCGCCGCCACAAACAACTACGGTTCATTCGTTTGCGGGAGACGGACGAAGAAGTCGAGGATTGCACATGTATGTGGTTGGGAACCGGCGGCGAGGAGTTGGCACTGGCATACCAGGAGCTTTGGTGAACCGCTGACGTGGGCGCAGAGAAGCACTTTGTCTGGTGTAGATGCGCAACTGGCACTCACGTAAAGCAGAGCGGAGCACCATCCACACGAACTGCTTCCTGTGTTTTTAAACCCCGCAGAAGAACTTCCGGAAGAAAGAAAACTACTCACACTCTTTTGTCGAAACTTAGACGGCGGGTGTCGTACTTGACCGGCCAAGACCCTTCTCGTGGAACCTACAGACCGCGTTGCAGAAGCGAACGAACAGTCGATCGACTTTATTCCTGCTGTGTTTCCAACCGGCAGGTTATGAACTCGTAGAGGCCCCGCTTGCCACACTCCGCTGCCTCGAGCAAGATGGGCTCCGGAGCACAGAGCACGCCGGCGCAGCCGGAAATGCGACCAGAAGTGGAGGACGTGCTTGTCGTAGAGCGGTCGTCGCGAGACGTGCACATGTCTGACAGTGATGGCCAGCGCGTTGTCAAATTCGACAAGTTCGACAGCGTCACTCTCTCTGATACCTACGAGGACTTGAGAACGGAGACGCCTCGGTACGCCAGTATGGTATCGCGCATGGAATCCAGCGCACGTGTGCGCACAGATGGTGATGGTGGCGGCGGCATGATCTCGCGCAAGAAGACGTCGACAACAATCGTCGCCATGCGTACCTCTGGAAAGAAGCAAATAATTCGCAGGATGTCCACGGACGTGGCTCACCGTCTCATCGCGCAGGCCCCCGATCAGTACTGCACAGTTACTCCTGTGGCGAGCAACAACTTCATGGCGAACCCGTCGAACAGGCAGAGTCCGGCACAGACGCCGAATCATGAAATCACTCGAACTCAGCGCATTAGCGGTAGTAGTGAAGGAAGCGATGACGACACCGATGACAACGACTGGAACTTTGAAGCCGATGAAGACATGGTGCGCCGCGATGGACCTGGCAACGTGGTGTCGGCGCAAGCCGTGACCGGTTCCTCCATGTTGAACAACACCGTGGTCATCGATAGCAAGAAGCACGCCCAGCACGGCGTGCTAGATCTAGAAAGTCACCGGCTGGGAAACCACGAGCGGGATTTGGTTCGCCGCTTTGTCTCTGCCGGCAACTGGCAAGGGAACAAATTCGCCGTCGGAATGACGGTAGGTGTCACTTGCGCTTCGACGCCTGCGGAGAGCACAAGTCCAGGAACGCCTAAAGGCAAAGACGGTTTCGTCCGCACAGGCGTCATCATTGCTGCGTACGTCAAGTCTTACGACATTCGCTTCGATGACGACGACAGTCTGCGCAGTCGTGCCAGCACCGGTGGGACTGTGGCGTCGAGCAACGGGAGCATGTTCAGCACCAGCAGCACCGGCAGCTCGAGTAGTGAGACCAAGCACAGCGAGTCCAAGTATGGCGAGTCCAAAACCCCGGACAGTCCGCCGCTGCTCTCAAGTGTACGGTCGCTGTCGCTGTCGTCGGCGGCGAGTGGGGTCCTCGGCGAGTGCGATGTGGACGAGTCTCGTCTTCACGAACCCGACCATGCGAAGGAAGCGAACGAGCGGCTCCGAGTCGAAGCGCTGGACACGGCAGCCCGTGTATCGCACGCGACGCAATATCCTCTCTGCAACTCGAATGATATTGACAAGTACACGTCCACTCACTGGGTGCAGGCCAACGATGGCAGGTACCATCCCCCAGATGAGTCACAAAGTCATTAGGCACACTGGCCTCCACATCCGTCGCTGACTGGCATCTCTTGCAGAGCATGCGCCGCAATGAAGCAGGACCGTGAACTTGACATCCACGAGTCACCTGCTCGCGCATTTGTCCATTTTTAACCAACTTATTTATTCTATCTGTATGAAACCGCGGTGCAGAAGTGTGTGTTCGTGTATGTTGGTGAATACACTTCGCATTGGTTGTGCTTCGCATTGGTTATGTTTTGCTTTGTTTTCGCACCTTCAACACGATTGGCTTCAGTTGCCGCACTTATTTGTTGGACAAGCGCTCGTTGGGGTCTCCGGCATACCCGCGTGCGAAACGACCCGTAATCGTGGTGCGGGTTGGCTCTAGGGGACGGTACTACGTGCAAGTTGAGAAGACAAACAGGTGAGTCAATGGCCTGAGTACTACTGACGCGGCACGGTGGGAGAACGGGGCAGGCTTCCACGATTTGGCGCACGAAACAAACCTCAAGTTGCATGGACGTCAATGCGATAGGAGTGGCGATGGAAGCGATGACGCCAGCAGCGATGAGAGTATTTCTCTTCGCGTTAGGGTTGGTGTTCCACCAGCCACCAGCCGGTGAGTAAATTTCCGGGTGCCGGTATCGGCGATCTCCACCGAAGCGGCGGGCATGTCGCGGCACGATCGCCGCGGCGCTGCAGACTTTGCGCAGGGAGTTCATGGTTGACAACGAATAACAGCAGTTTGACTCACAACCCGTCCTCCGAGGTCTTGAAACCGGCAGCAGGCACAGGCAAACAGAAAGACGCAAGGGGCGACGCCAAGAAACAGAACAACGCGCAAGAGCCAAAGGCAGCCCAAAAAGCGAACAAAGCAAAACAAACGCAAGAGAAAACAACGAGCAAGGTTCCTCAACAATCGATATTACAGCGTGCTGCAACTCACGACACTGGGTGCGAGTCACGACTAAGAACCATCGTAGGCAACGAGATGAACCCCAAATGTTTCACTCAGTCAACCGGCTGACAAACGAACAATCGATGCGACGATTGACCACTCTGGACGAAGGGTTCCACTGTTCACTCGTTCTCTTTGACGAGTCACAGAGGCGAAACGTAAATCAAGGGCGAACAACAAGGACAGTGACGGCAGTCCGTCTGAAGACGAACGACTGCAATGAATAACGACCAACGACGGACAACGAACAACGCCAAAGGCCGACGGACGGACGGACGGACGGACGATGACGGACGACGACGATGGAGAACAACGACGACGAACGACGGAGAACAACGACGACGAACGACGAACGACAAACGAACGATGACAACGACGACGACAATTTCGGCCGTTCGTTCGTTCGTTCGTTTGCTCGTTGCTTCGTTCGTTCGTTCGTTGCTTCGTTCGTTCGTTTGAGTGAGTGAATGAGTGAGTGACCGCGGTAGTGCAAGAGTGCACTACCATCACCCCTCTCACTCACTCACTCACTCACTCACTCACCGTCACTCACTCACTCACTCACTGTCACTCACTCACTCACTCACTCACTCACTCACAGCCGCCCATCACCACCACCACCAACTTCATCATCAATCAATTCCGTATTTGCGAATACCGGAAGTACGAAGTGGTCGTACTCAGTATTATATAAAATGGAATTAATGTTGATGGTTGATTAAGTAGCTGAACCTGTACACAAAACTTCGTCGTCGTTGTTCGTCGTCGTTGCGTTGTCGTTCGTCGTCGTTCGTCGTCTTTGCGTCGTCGTTCGTCGTCGTTGCGTCGTCGTTCGTCGTCACTTTTTGTTGTCGTTCGTCGTCACTTTTTGTTGTCGTTCGTCGTCACTTTTTCGTCGCAGTTCGTCATTGTTCGTCGCAGTTCGTCATTGTTCGTCGCAGTTCGTCGCAGTTCGTCGTCATCGGTTGTTGTTGGTCGGCGCTGTTGTCGCCGTTGTCGCCGCCGTTGCTGTTTTCCGTAGTGATCACGCAAGTATTCAGTACTCAATAGCTTCTGGATTTTGGTGATCAGCCAGTGAACCATGAGTAGGGCCTGTGATGGGATATTCGCGAGGTGCAGGATGACTTGTCGGTGCAGCTGCGTGGATGTGGTGGCGAAGAAGCAACATTGCGACGCCACAAATGAAACGGGGGTGGACATAGATCCGGCAGCACGACCGTATATTCTTGAATTTGTTGTGTTACGTTTTGTAATTTGCTGACAGGAAGTCAGAAACCGTGTGGCGCACATCGTTTGGCGCCAAAGCGGTTCACCGCCTCAGAGCGTAGTGTTGACGCGTCTTTGTTCCAAGCTAGCCACGCGTCGAAGGGCTTGGCGAATGGAAGCCCTCGGGGGATACGCCAGCGACTCCAGCAGCAGCGACGATGAATCGACTCCTGCCCCCGCAAAGGTGTCGTCGGCAAAGAAGGTTGTTCAAGGTGACGGCGTAGCCGCTGCGTCGTCATCGGTAGTGACAGAAGCATCAAACAAAGGCAGTATCAATGCCGCACCTGCCTTGGCGGCGGGTGGGGCGACAGTGGATCTGGCGGCATCGTTCTTGTCGAGCAGTGAAAGCTCTAGCGAGGGCGATGATAGTGATGACGATAGCAATGACGACGAGGCGCCAGCTGCTGCTGCTTTACCTAGCATCGACAGCATGTTCAATTCCGTGGGCAGGCCAGACTTCCTGAAAGAGGATGAGTCTACGAAATTGGAGGAGAAGGCGGCCGAAGTCTCTGCTCGCCTCGTGCGCCAAGGAAGCGCCGACGACGAAGGAGAAGAAGAGGCCGCCGAGTCTGCCGCTGCAGCGCCCTCAGTTGCCAGGCCACCAGAGGCACAAGGTCATGGCGGTGGGGTCGGTGCGCACAGCATCGGCAACGGTGACGGTAGCGGCGGCAGTGGTGCTCATGACGCCATGCGTGCACTCGAACGAGGAGCTGTAGGGCAAGATCCCGGCAGCGGCAATGCCGCGGCTGGCGGGGGTTTGCACCCAGCTTTGTTACTGGCCGAGCAACGAGCTGCGGAGAAGAGAGCTGCGAAGCGTAGAGTGACAGAAACTGCCAAAGAAAGAGTGAAACGGCAGCGCCTCCGCGGGCAAACGTTAGGTGGCGAAACCACAGTTTGGAAATCTGAAGAGGAGATGCGCATGCGGCAGCAGTTCGATTAGTTTCAGTTGTTTTCTTTGCTTCAATCACGCGTGATTACTTCGTCAGTGTCGAGCAAAACCACCCCATTAGAATTCATAGCATATCACAGCGAGCAGTAGGTGTCACAGAGATTAGTAAATGCTTACACATGTTCATTGCTGAATGGTTTCAAGAGTCAAGTGTATGCTCTCTTGATTGCAACCAGTCCCTCGGCGAAGTCTCAACCGCGCTCGCTAGGTGATCATGTCATCGACGTAGCGGAGCAAAGCGTCGATTCGCTTCTTTGAAGGTGCGATTTCGGATATCGTCAACTTCGAGAGAGTAGGCCCTTTCTCAGTTGAGCCGTTTCCCAATGCAACAGAATCTGAAGTCCTGAGCAAAGAGTTCAAATCGATGTCTTCTGTTGTATCCTGCTGGTCATTGGTCGACTCTTCTGCTGCTGGAGCAGCCTCGAGCATAGCAGACAGCGACCGCCCACCGGTCGGCGCCAATGTTTGTGAGCGCCTTGACATCTCCGAGCTTTGCAGCAACATCTGCTTCTTTTCTTCGGCAATGCTGTCGTCGAAAACGCACAGCATACGAGACGACGTGCTATTGGCTGATGAACTTGGTGGCTGGCCGGACCAAGCTCCATGATTTGCGTCGCCGGAAGCCCAACGTTCCAACAGTTGGTTACGATAGGTCGGCTGCTTCACGTGACGCTTGAATCGGACAGTTTTGTACGTGAAAAGATCCTCGTCCCAGTGCCTGCGAAGAACATTTTCCAGTTGTGCGATTGTAGGTGTCGGCTTTTCATGAGCAGCGTCGAGGCTCCACGCTGTCACGGGCAGGGTCCGCTTCGACGACATTGCGAGCAACGCTGCGGGGAGCTACCCGTTCGCATTCAACACATGGCTATGGATGTAGTGTCCCCACCGTGCATTGCACGGTCAATACCTAATCGGATCCACACTTCCTCAAAAATTCATTGGCTTCAAGATTAGCAGGAAATCCACTTTCAACAACCGAGGGTCCAGCGAATGTCCGCCTTTAGGTGGTTCCGACAAACGTCCGGCACCACGAGGTGTCCCCGATTCCGTTCGTAGGGGAGCGAGACCGTTCAAGTCCGTGCGCACGAGACTTCTCGCCTTGCAAGTCGCTCTCGCTGGTGTACCAACGCTTTGCAGTGGTGTTGTTTGGAAAGTCTGCCGTAGCATATCTCACCCACGATGTGCCAGGGTTGAAGGGACTGCGTGCGCTCGCTTTGTCGAGCAAACGCGTCATGTTCTCCGTATCTTCCGTACTCTCGCCCGACATCCAACGTACACCGCCATCGTACCACCGCGATCACCGCACCAAGAAGCAAACTTGCCACGACATGCCAACAACGTGCAACAAGCACTACCGACACCACGGATAGATCGTAACGCGTACACACACAACACCGGCCTGCGGCGTGTGTCTGATGTCTGATGGACACCGCGAAGAATATCGTAAAGATACCGTCCCCCGAGTGGAGTGCTGTGTGTACCCACGATCACGATCCGCGGTGACGTCCGTCAGTTGTTGGCCTGACTGTGAGTGAGTGGGTGGGTGGGTGAGTGAGTGAGTGAGTGGGTCGCTGACGTTACAACTGAACTCATCGCAACACACCACCAACAACCACCAACGCCCCGACACACCATCGCCCGCGGCACATGTCGCAACAGCAATGGTCTTGATGCCGTATGATAGAGTGGATGGATCTGTCTCGTTCCCGCGTTATGCAGGAGAAAATTGCGGTGGTTGTGGTGGTCGTCGTCGTCGTGGGCGAAGTGTGAGAAGGTGCTGAGCGCATTGGGTGACGGCGTCGGTGACCTCTACAAGCAAGTCGACCGCAATTGGAAGCATGTTATGTGGACATCAACAATAATTATTCATTTTAAATCCTATCAGTGGAAGAAATCTCTAAGCATCATGCTGTTTCAAGTTTGGCAATGATGTTTGCCAACTTTTTGCGAATTGACTTGATCTTGTGCTTCTGATGCAAGTCGTGGAAGTTGGTCAGCAACAATTTTGCAGTGCTCAAGGCAGCAGATTTGCCTCCTTTGTTGCGCAGCGGACCGTCCGGGGGATACGCGTCACACGCCTACGGCAGTATACACGAAACACAACATCAGTGAATCGGCATAGGCCAGCGGTACAGAAAAAAATCGCATGAAACTGTGCGCACCAAGCGGCAAACGGCTTCCATAAAGTCAATGAAATCTAAATCGCAGTTCTTGGTGTTCAAGAAGCAACTAGGCAACAGACCTCAGGTTAGACGAGATCACACCATGTTGAAGGTTGCGGGTGCAAGGTTGTGCTCGAGTACTCACGTGGTCGCATCCATCTTGCTGTAAATAAATGCGCAACGGGCATTATCCAACGTGACTTTTTCGTCGATGAGGTTGTTGCTCATCGTCTTCACGAATTGGAGCCACGTCATGTACTTGCATCGCCTGCAGCACACAAACAGCACCCCGACCACCCTCAAGAATCGACCGCACAGCGTTCCAAACGCAGAAAAAATTGAACCATACCCATGATAATCTCCTCGACTGCGTCCGCTTGCTAAATTGAACAGAATGCGCGCTTCCGCCTCAATAGCTCTGTACAAGTCGTCCATGGGCTCGGTGTAAAAGTGGTCTCTTCGAAAATCTTCGTTGTCCTCCAGAAGTCCTGTGGTATGTACACGAAACGGTGATTCAAAAGAAAGATGGCCACGTCTGGGGTGGCTTTCACTCGTACCATTGCGCTCAGCTACTTGAAGAATATCTTCGACTGTTGCGCGAACGGCTGATTTAAATGGAACGTTTTGGAGCATTTCTCCTGGGCGAACGCGGGTCATTTGTTCCTGCGTTTGCGAGGTGGGTACAGTGAGAATAAAGTCGGGCGGCAGCGTAGTCACGACGAGCCATCAAAACTTACGATTGTCGGCACCGTGGTGTAACGCTCTGCTGCAATTCGTACAACAGCCTCCATCCACTCGAAGCGATTGATGGCGTTGTCGGGGTTGTCGTCGTTCATCTTGCCTTGGGCATCATTCTCTGACGTCTCCTCGTCCGGCTACGACATCACCATACTGATCAGACACGTAGCAGTCGATGAACACCGCCAGCATCCACACCACGCCGCACCTCCAAATTCGTCGTGATGAAGATCAGGTCAAGATCAGATATCGTCAACGGTTTTGCCTTCGACCACTTCGTCGTTCCTGCACGCGCGCATGCGACGATGTCATGTTTGAGCACACTACGACCACCTCGGGATCCGAAGCACAGAACGAGTCCGTACCAATGTCCTTGAAATGATGTTCCATGCCTTCCAAGACGCCAACCTTGCGGCACAGCGTTGTGAAACCATTCTTCTTGATACTGTAGGGATCTTCTTTGGCGTCACAGAATCTGCGAGCAAAGTAATGGTTCTGATTAGTGGCAATGCCGGACAAGTGACAGTTACAGCATCGACATACTTTGCGCATGCATGCTTGAAAATGATCGTGAGCTTCGAGTAACTTTCCATGATAATGTCGTTCATTTCTTTGTCTGTGAGCGCCGTCGCTGTTTCGCCCGATTTCTACACACAAACGCAGATGGCGATGAGACAATGAAACAAACTGTGGAGTGTTCGATGCAAGTCGCAATGTACGGAATCACGTACTGTTGCTTTCTGGCTGTAGAAAGCTCTGAGTTTTGTGAACTTGAAATCTGCGCGGAACCTGTCAAGTTGAGCGGTGCAGCCGTTAGATCGAAGTATTGCAAGCAACACAGCAGCAGACACGGTTGACGACGCGTGGATACGCACATTCTCTGCATGAACTTTTCTGTTCTGTAGAAGCTGCGGCAATCTGCCACGGTGCTTCGCGTTGCGAAAATTGACAAGTTCAAGTTCCATTGGAATCTACGTCCTCCGATTACGCCGCTCGCAGAATCCCGAATTCGAGCATTCCGGCAAGCAATCGCCTGCGGAGCGTGTCGCCAAGACAGGACAGCCACATAAGCACGAGTCTTGCGCAGCCAACGATGCGAAGACGATCAACAAGCTGTTACCTGGTCGTACGGTCGGTGCTTGACATTCAGAGAGTTTACTCGATTCATCAAACACGCCGCAATAAGGTAGCCTTCGTAACGCCGGTCCAGCCAAATTTTCTTGATCTTGCGCTGGCTAGGTGACGTCGCAGGGCTCTCCGCCTTCGGCGAGGTCGCCTCCGCGGACTCAGCGGCTCTTAGAAAGTCGAACACATCATCGCCACTCGCCTTGGAAGCGTCCTCCGCGATGTCTACCCGCCACTGTGCTTTGGGCGGTGCCCAACGTTTCATGATCTCATTCTGCAACCAGTTTGAAAAAGAAAGAGACTTGAAGCCTTCGCTCACGAACACTTTTACATTGGCAGTTGGGTCAACTTCGTCGTTCTGTACAGTGCGCATTCGACACAGCAAACACGAGACAGTGAGTCATCACAGTAGTAGTCTCCAAGTGCGATTGCATCGCAACTCACCTTTGATTCGGCAGAGAATGATGTCTCCACGGGAATGCTGAAAAAAAAGTAGGTATCACCGGGCGGCAAAAACCGGTACGCGAAGAAATCTATTGGGGGATCCTTGGCTTTTGGGGAAGATGGCTTCGATCCACCTCTCCGCCAACCACTCTCTTTCTTCGTCGCACGCTGCAACGCCTACAGAGAACGTCCACGAAGCGTAGCAATAAACTCGACCGAAGCAGCCGCAAAAGTGGACGCATTGTGGAGTCGAGGCTTGCACGCACCTGCGGTCTCCAAAAGTCACACGACAAATGAATGTTGAGTGCGGAACCAGCCTTTTTCACATGCGCGTAAATCTCTGGATGCTCGTCGCGCGTGATGCTCACATGGATTCTGGTTTCCTGCCATGCCTCACAAATCCAACAGTTTTTGAACGTGCCTTTTCGTTGGAGGGTATACGGAAGGTCCAGCCAAGGGCCAGATTCCTGGTACTTCACCGACATGGCAAACTGCTGCATGGCATGGTCACCCGCCGCCGCAAAGCGTGACTTCCCGGACCCAAGTGCTGACGTCGGCGTCTGCGCCTTTCCAGCTTCGAGGTTCTCTTGATCTCCGGACAATTCGCCAGGTGGGGTGCAGTACAGGAATCCGAGTGAGTCATAATACGTTCCCGACACACCTAGAGCAAGCACAAGGTAATTCGAAGGCGTCAGAGGCAGAGATTGTGGCAACGTGTCAAGTGGTGCATGCAGCGTGTACCGGTGATGTGAAGACCAATCAACGTGTGGTTTTCGAGGATACCGTCGCCAATCACGTCAATGTCGTGGACGGAGAAGTTGTTGTGAGACATATCGAGGTGCAAGAGCGTGGTGTTCTTGCTGAGTGTGTCGGCGATTTCGACGCAGTCTGCCACGTGCTCCCCATCGCGCCCCTCGGATCCTAGCGAAACCATGGCGATCTCTAAATGCTCGAGTTTGGTCAAATCCCGCAGCGCTGCGATGGCCGTTCGATGCAGGTTGTTCCACGACAAGCTGACGTCCACCAAGCCGGACACAGAGCGAAGAGCCTCGATGAGATCGACGCCGCTGCTATCGGTGAAGCTGTTGTTCGAGAGATTTAGTCTCTTCAACGAGTCGCAACGGCCGATGCCAGTTGTGAGGTTCCGAATGGCACTGTCCTTGAGCTGATTTCCGCTGAGGTTCAGTTGGCACACTTCGTACTGCTGCACTTGAAGCACGTTCTGGGACAGGCCCAAAATGGCTGGCGCGGTCAACGCATTTCGAGACAAATCAATCTCAAAGCACGTGTCCGGAAGACTAGTGACAAGGGCATGCGCACCCTTCGGACCGAGGCGGTTACCACTCATATCAATGCTTTGGTATCCCATGAGCTTCAAGGCGGGGAGCATCGCTATCACGCGGCTGTCGCCAAGACTGTAGTCACGGATATTGATGCGCTCGGATACCGCTGATCCGGCTTTGCGCAGGATTTTCCCGGGCTCGGGACTGATGCCGAGGCGCTGCGCCGCTTCGAAGTACGCTTGCCGTGGACTATCCTCCTCCTGGTCCCTGCGCAGGATGCCTTGTTTGTCGTTGGACTTGTACATGTCGAAGAAGTCACTGCGGGCCTCGTGTCCCTCGTAGTTGGCCTCAGCTTTCCACACTTTGGACATTTTCTGGGTCTCTGGCAGCTTCGACAGCTGGAGCTGCGTGACTATGTCGGCGACGCCAAACTTGCCCATGGCTTTCCGCGCGGCATTGCGGAACCTACTGGCCAAGCTCGGCAAACTGGCACTTGCGCCGGCGGTCTTGGGTCGCCTTTTGTTGCTGTGCGCGACGAAAGTCTCCCCGCAGACGCATTTGGTCCGCATGTTGAGTTTGTCCTTCGCGACCTTTTTCTTTGTCCCGCACCGACTGCACTTGACAGTGACGCGGCGGTTGGACTTGGTCTTCAATAACTTGGACGCGGCTTTCTGGGCTGAGAGCATGCCTCGAAGGCCGCCTCCTGAACTGGACGGAGCCTTCGACAGCGCAGGCATGCCGCTTGACATGGCTTCGTGACACCCAGCACTCGCACAGTAGAGTGTGCCAAAGTGGCGCTGTGTGAGACGGTGCCAAGCTCACGTGTATCCGAGCAGCAGCCTGCTCGCTTCGCAGTGACCAATCGACCTGCGCACTGTACGCAAAATCGCGGTCAGACCAACCACCACAGCACCTTACTTTTTGGCTTCGAGCACAGCCTGCCACCACAAAATAAGAGAACGAAGGAAACGCAGAAGAAGCAAAACGGCGAACCGAAAAGCGTTTGACGAGGGTCAATTTACGAGAGGGATGCGTTGGTTGTCACCCCAAGACAGCCCGACAGCAAGTCAAGCACGTCGAGTCGACTCACTTTGTCGTGAAGTCACAGACGTCTAATCACAGACTCTAGCATGCAGCACAAACACGCACACAGACCCCAACAAAGTGCGCCAGCAACAATGTGAGACGTAGAGCAACGTGAAGCAAGTGACGAGCCGTGAAGCAGGTGTTGAGTCGTGAGGCAAATGAGTATAAAGCGAGTGATGAGTCGTGCAGTGAGTGACGGGCCGTCGAAGCAGTCACAACCAAAGACTCCAACGAAGTCGACGCTCAAAGTTGCCAACGGAATCACCAACGAAGTCGCTGACGACGTCGACAACGACGTCGAACCTCACGCAAAGTCTCCAACAAACCAAAAAAGTCGCCAACGAAGTCACCGACGACAACGTCAGTAGACAACGAACGAACGAACGAACGCACGCACGAACGAACGAACGAACGAACGAAAGCTCAAAGTCAACCAAAGCTCAACGCAAGCAAAAGTCACGCGAAACGTCACCCAACAACAACGAACGCCCACCGTCACAACAACGACAATTTAACGTTATTCCCGATCAGCGATATGGCATCCCTTCGGTTAAGCGACCGCATGTGTTATCCGTTTACGGTATTATACTGTTATCGCCCCTTGCGTTCAGCGTGTCTGGAATTCGACTGTTCGTGTAATTACACGTTTGGTATCTGTAATTACACATTCACACTGTGTAATTACACGTTTTCTCTGTGTAATTACACGTTTACATAGAACACGGTTTTCCTATCTGAGGATATACATCAGTTCAGATGTGGGCTCACCATTAATACCCACGGTCGGGAATATCTGGGTATGTACGGTTGTAGTGTACATAAACTGTACATCTACGCAAAGTAGTGGTTGAAGGCGATATTTTCAATGTACGGCAAGTGTACAGAAAATGTACGAAGATCGAAGCCGGTCGAAGCCGAAAATCTTTTGCAGTTCGTTCGTTCGTTCGTTCGTTCGTTCGTTCGTTCGTTCGTCGTCGAACGGCGAACACGCGGCCACACACAAACACGTCAGCACGTCAGCAGCAGTTAGTTGTTCAAACAACAGTGTGCGAGGTGGATGGATGGACGGATGGACGGAGTCCGTGCTGGGTGTCGTTGTCGGTGTCGGTGTCGGTGTCGTTGTCGTTGTTGTGTGATGGCGGATGTGTAGCGTTGTTCGTTCGCTGTTCCACCAGAGGAGAAGGGGATCTATCTAATCGTAACACACGCACACCCGGCAATGACAAGTCGTGCGACGGAATGGGCAAGGAAGAAAGTGTTTGGGCAATGTGGCAGTCTGCCACTCCATCCACACACACACACACACACTCACCCGTCCTCCCAATCCACCCACCACGGCCGCACTAACTTCTGCTGAATGTTCTTTGTTTACACACCCAGCTCGTTGGCTTTGGGATGTGTGTGCTTATCGTCGCCGTCACGGCAGCAATCTTCGTCGCCCACTCTGGTGCCTGCGGCGGTAGGGCACACTGTCTTCGGTGATCGGCTCCCGCGGCTGGTGATGCGTTCGTTTCCTGTCCGATGCAGCGAGAAAAAAACAAGAACTGTGAAACTAACACAATCACAAGTCCGCACGTTCTTCCACTAACCTTCAATTCCAACGCACGTTCTAGATCATGGGTAACTTTTTCTCCGGTGAATACCAGCGCCCCGCTGTGGACAGCAAGGTATTTCCTGCCCTCTTCGAGCGGATGCCGTCCATGAGTGGCAAGACCGTTGCCATCACGGGCTGCACCTCGGGCACTGGCCAATGCCTTGCCACGAAACTCGCTGAAAAGGGAGCACGTATTATTATGCTGAACCGCCCGTCGGAGCGAGCGGCAGCTGCCCTCGCAAAGATCCGCGAGATCGCCGGTGACGACAACCTCGTCGATCACATCGACTGCGACCTCATGGACTTTGACTCTGTCCGCGCAGCGGCAGACAAGCTGCTCGAGAAGAACGAACCCATCGGTGCGTGCCATTGTCTGCGTTTTGAGTGGCTGTTCAATGATGTCTCATCAGATCTTGGTCCCTTTTGTGCACTGCATTAGATGTCCTCGTCAACAATGCCGGCATCATGGCGACTGGCGACATCGCCACCAAAGACGGCTATGACATTCAGATGCAAACGAACCACCTGTCCCACTTCCTCTTGACCGCTCGCGTGTGGCCACTGTAAGTTCGCTCATGTGCTGCCGTCACCACGATTTCGCACCAACGCGTCAAAGCACTGCCCGCCTCACATTGTTTGCGCCTCGTTTGTTCTCGTTTCGAATCCACGCCACAGCCTCGAAGCTGCCGCAGCCGCCAAGGGAGAAGCTCGCGTGGTGCAGCACTCCTCTGGCGCCAGACGCTCTGCCAAAACACGTACGCTCCTAGACTGCATAATACATCTGTGGTGGCGAGCTGCGCTGACGAGGTTCCATGTTGCTCGTGCTGCTTTTTGGTGAACTTTTCTGGCACAAAATTTGCTCGGTAGTTCTCATGGACTACGTCGGCAAGAACGGAGGAAACCTTGGGGGTGACAAGAACGGATTCCTTCCGTTCACGGGAGCCCGCTGGCAGCGTTACGGGCAGTCGAAATTGGCCAACGTTGCCTTTTGCCACGCTCTCCACGATCGCATCGCTGCTGCCGGGTACGTTGACTCTGCTAGTGTATTTGTGCAATGCGGTGTGTGGTCGTGCATGCGTGTGTTGCTGCACGAAAAGAGTGTCGTGCTACTCGTGCCGGGCGCGGAGCCCTCCCATCCCAACACCACTGAACGTGTGTATGCGCAATGTGTGCTGTTGAATAGGGCCGACTCACCTAGCGCGAACATCAAGTCTCTTGTGGCGCACCCTGGTCTCAGCGCAACCAACTTGCAAGTGAAGAACGCTGGCGAAGGAGTTGGGCACTTCGGGTACAAGATGCTTATGAAGCTGGCCCAGTCGTGCGAAGACGGCACCAGTGGCATCTTCCGTTGCACTTGCGACCCCGAGGTCGAATCACGACAGCTGTACGGCCCGGCGAAAATCACTGGAGAGGCCGTCCTCAACGATCCCGCCACGGATATCAAGAAGCTGCCCGCTCCTGTGCTCAACGAGTTTTGGCGAGCAAGCTGCGATGCAACGGGGGTGACGTTCTTCCCGGAAGACCCGCAATGAGTGGTGCGAGACGTCGGGATCCCGAAAGAAAGTTCGGCCTCGACATCGGGTTCCATTCCAACAGACACACTTTCCAACACAACAACTTAGTTTTAAACTTTTATGAACCATGTGAAACACCCTGCACAGCACATCGGCTTAATGCGGCATTGCGCGTCGCTGCGCCCAGATCTCCAAAATTTAATCGATGTCGATGCTGAGGATCTTAACTTCGTCCTTCGGTTTGTCGTCAGAGGTCACCTACATGAGTGTTTAGAGGAGGAAGAAATCAAATTGGCGTCGCGGTGGGATGATGGTGAAGAGGAAACGAACCGGTGTCTTCTCGATGATGGACACGATGTCCATGCCGCGGTTCACGCGTCCAAACACAGTGTGCTTGCCGTCGAGCCAAGGAGTTTCTACTGTTGTGATGAAGAATTGCGAACCATTGGTTCCAGGCCTAAAGATATCCAAGCCAATTGGTGAAGACACAACACACACGCAAAACGTTGAAGCGGTCTACAGCGTTGCGCGTACCCAGCGTTCGCCATCGAAACGGTAAATGGGCGGTCGTGCCGCAGATCACGATGAATTTCATCCTCAAAGGTGCCACCTGAACATTCACACATCGCCAGGAACGTCGTCACAGTTCGCGAATGCAGCAACGGCATTTAATTGCACTCGTCGGACGTACCCCAAATACTTTCCCCGCCAGTGCCATCACCAAGGGGATCGCCTGTTTGGATCATAAACCCTTTGATAACTCGATGGAAGATGACGTTGTCGTAATAGTGGTTGCGACTGTGCACGCAGAAGTTTTCCACCGTGCGAGGGCAGCGCTCGCCCTCCAGCACAATATGAATGTCGCCGAGGGTTGTGCGAATGACAGCGTTCTTTCCGATCTTGTTCTGCACCGCGGCGTCCACCTGCAGCACCTGCTCGTCGGCAGCCGGCTTCTCGTTGAACACGTCACGGCCAAAGCCATCTTCGTCTTCCTCCTCGCTCGGCTCCCGATTGGAAAAGCAGTAAAACCGCTTTTTGTTGTATGCCGTCTGAAGAAGGAACGGTGTGAACAGCGCAAGAAGTGAGTGGGATGAGATCAGGCGGCGGGACGAGAGTTTGCGATTGACACGCGCGACGCACCACAAACACGGTGGGGTCGCTACTTGGTGCATTTTGGTCGACCTTGACGTTCATTTTGGACTGGTCCTGTGCCAACAGCAGTTGCGTGTCCACTTTCGGAACACCTTGGAACAGAGCCTACCCCACGAAGAAAATTACCACAACAATCAAAAACCTTCAGTCACCAGCAAGGTTTATCACCACATGTGACAGACTGCACAACCTACCATGTGGCAGAAACGCTCGGAAGACTCCACCTCGCCCAGGGTGCGAACAACTTTATTGGTCACTAAGTTTAGTACTTTGATGCCGAGGACGGTGGGAATGAGGAGGAAATTCCCGGTCTCGTCAAACGCGCAGTTGGGGGCCGCAATCGGCTCAGCCTCGCGCATTTCGCGGTCGACGGCCTTTCGCTTGCCGAAAGCGATGCTATCCATCTACAGACACAAAAAGAGTGAGGCGCACAATCCCAATGACACGCGCGGGCCCTCGAGATCACTCACATCTTCAAGGGCTCCATCAGCGATGAGCTTATCGTATGCGCCAAGAGATTCGTCGTATCGCCTCCGCAACTTGCCCGTGAGGAAGCTGAACACTCGGACCTGGGCGTCTGAGGACGTCACGGCGAACGAGTGGCCGTCGGGGGACACAACGAGGGAATCCGGTTTCGCCTTGGCCTTGGCCAGGTCGTACAGGTCCGTGTCTGATTTGTACTGAAAGAGCACCTTGCCTTTCGGATCTGTGGCAGTTTTGCCGGGAAACTGGTAGTCGCCGGCATCCCAGTACTCAATGACGCCGCGCATGTCGATCGACACGACCACGTCCGCGCGGTAGTTGAGAGCCATGTGGCGCACCGCAAACGAGTGGGCCTTCACGACACGCGGCGGCGTGTCCGAGGAGGCCTCGACGTCGTAAACGCGGATGGCGTTGGATCCAGAGTCACCGACGGCAATCTTGGGCGTGCGCCCTGGCCGGTCCAGCCACACGCAGCACGTGGGCTCGAAGCCCAGTGAAATCATGTTGATCATGTCGAAGCCCATGACCTCGTAGACTTTGAGAGTTTTGTCGCTGGAGATTGTGCACACCCGGGAGCCGTCTTGGCTCGCCTGGAGGTCCACGATCGGGCCCAGGTGCGCCTTGAAGTGTTTGACGAACTGAATACCGCCGCGCAGCTTCTTCCAGAACTTGAGGTGCCCGTCGAGGCTGGCGGTGACGATGAAGTCTGTGTTGCGCGTGACGCATATCCGCGTCAGCGTATCGCGGTGCATGTAACTCTTCTCGTACATCAAAGCCTTCGGCAGCGCCTCCAGATAGAGTTTCTCGTGCTTCAGCTTGTACGCGCGGCGTTTCTTGGCGGGCGCGGCAACAGGCTTGGGGCCGAAGTCGTCGTCGCTGTCGTCGCCGGCGGCGGCAGCCTTTCGCTTTGTCGGACCGAGGTCATCGTCGCCGGCCATCATGGCCTCCTCTTCGAGAGCCTCATCGAGGCGGGCACGGAGTTCCTCGATGGAGCCATCAACTGCGAGGTTACGCAGCTGCAGCTCCTGCACCAACTGCTCCTGCGTCATGTTGTCGGACATGGTTTGCCGGTGGGCTGGTCCACACAAGTGATGGAGCAGGGACTGCCACTCGGCTGTGCTTTGCGTTCAAAGACACGCGACCGCGCAAACAAAGTGCCGCAATGCTCACGGGGGAGGCAACGACACAACTGACCCTTCGCCGGTGGCGGGCCGCAACAACACCGCCGAGAGCGAACCAAACAAAACGAAACAAAAGACAACAACAACAAAAAACCGGACCACAAACCAACCAACGCAATCAGAAGCAGCACACGGCGAGTGGGCCAACATCACCAGGATGGCCTACTGGGCCAAACGCAATAGAAGAAACACCGTCTGAGAGTTGGAATTTCGTCGTACCACTGTCGTCCTTCGCCCGTCTGATGCCGACTGTCGTCATGCATCGCCACACATCCGTCTTCGTGTCGTGTCCCTTGTATCTGCCGCCGTGTGCGTCCAAGCACCTGTCCATCTGCCGTTGCCTTCACCCAGTTGTGACCCACCTGTCGTCTATCACCTGAAATCTACCAGTTGCCGTTGCCGTCGCGTCCGTCCGTCCTGTCGTCTTCCAATTATCATCGTCGCCGTCCGATCACCATCGTCGTCGTTTGACGTCATTGTTGTTGTCAGCGTCGTCGTCGTTGTTGTCCACCTTTCGTCTTTCGTCTTTCGTCGTCCACCTTTCGTCGTCGTCGTCGTCGTTCGTCGTTCGTCTTTCGCCGTCCACCATTCGTTCGTTGTCCATCTTTCGTCTGTCGTTCGTCGTTCTGTCGTTCTGTCGTTCTGTCGTTCTGTCGTTCGTCGTTCGTCGTTCGTCGTTCGTCGTTCGTCGTTCGGTCGTTCGGTCGTCGTTGGTCGTTCGTCGTCGTGAGTTGTGAGTCGTGCGTGAGTCATTGTCATAGTTGTCGTTGTCGTTGTCATTGTTATTGTCACTGTCATTGTGTGTTGTGTTGGCATCGGTGTCGTTGGCTTGGCTGTTGTTAAGTTATCCGTCAAAGCAATGACAAGACTGGCGTTGCGGTTGTGCTGGTGGTCGTGGGGTTTGAGTTTGAGTTGGAGTCACAGTTAGAGTAGCTGTTGGCGGCGTTCCTGTCGTTGAAGTCGGCATTGTGGCTGCTGTGTTGTGTTGTGTTGTGTTGTGTTGGTGATGCTGTTGGTGCGTGTGTTGATGTTTTGCACTTGTGTGTGGACGACGGTTCCTGTGATGTTGTTCCTGTTTTCTTTTCTTTTCTTTTCTTTGTTGTGTTGTTTTCTGTCGACTCGCCGTGCAATACAGGTGTATGCGGCGACAACGTGCCCTCTCACATTTTTGTGACTTAGATCCGGCGTGAACCTGCTCGAAAGGAAACACCACGCACATTGCCCGCCGCTGCAACGGCTTCGGACTGTACGCGCACCACATGAAATGCTGTGCGTGACTTGAATCTTGCTTGAAGCGGTAATCGCAAAGGCTCGCGATGGATTCCCCGGCTGGCTTGTACGGTGCGTATGACAACACGTTCCAGAACCACAGTGACCTGGGTTACAACGACGGTTTCAGCCCTGCGCACACCTACGGTGGCCCCGCCGCCGCCGGCGATTCCCCCGGCGGAGCAGGAGCAGGACTTGGACAGATTACGACGACCACCACCGCGCGAGGCCCTAACCCCAACATACAGTATGCCAGCGACTACAATCCCAGCAACTTTTATGTGCAGCGGTCGAGTCCAACACGCACGATTCCGTCCATCCGAGAGCCGAGTGCCAGCGACTATGGTGGGTTTGGGTTCCGCAGAAGCCCCGGGCACGGTGTCGGAGGGAGTGGCGACATGCCGTCGCCGTATCCCGACCGTGGGGCGCCGTATGGTGGAGGCTCATACAATGCCCAGCAACCCGCACATAGCAACATCCACTACGAGCGGTCTCCGCACCACGTCTCGGACCCCCGCGTGATCCGCCTCCGCAATAGCTTGAGGGACAAGGATGTCAAGCTTCAGGAGCTCTTGCGCAAGATCCGTAAGACCAACGAAAAGCTAGAGCAGGTAGGTGTCGATCCATTGCTGCAGACGCATTCCACCTATCTGCCACACAGTTTTCCTGCACTGTTCTTCTGCGTCGTCGCCGTTTACGCAAAGCACGTTCAATGACACGTGAAGTGCTGCGCGCGCACCTGCTTTAAGTGTGATCTTGGTGTGGATTGTGAACACAGGCCCGCGCGGATAAGGAACATGCCCGCCATGGACCGACCAAGCTGGAACGAATGAAAGTCAGGCTGGAAACGGAGAGCGAGAGGGAACAGGAGCTTGCTGCAGCGGTGAAAAAGCTGGCCAGGGCCGAGCGCGAAGACGCTCGGCAAATCACTCTGCTTACGAAGGTGAGGATCCAGCAGCTCGCGGCGTGTGGAGCCTGATGTATCTTTAATAATTGGCATGTATCGCAGGAGCAACGTGAATGGCCATCAAAGATCCATCAAATGACGATGGCACTCAGAGTCAAAGAAGATGAGGTCCACAAAATGGTTCTTCGTGCGGATGAGGTGGGCATTTTTTGTGCAGCAGCAAAACGCGAGTCGGTTGAGATAATGTCCCATTGAATGGAATCGTTTCTGTTGTCCTGCTCGAAAAATGACGCCTAGGCGGAGCGCAAGCACGAAGAGCGCTGCGCGCGCATAACTGATTTGAAAGTGCGCTTCGCCACCTTGAGCGAAGAACTGCGCGACCACGGCCACGACGACGTCTTCCAAGAAATCGAAGACAAAAAGCGCGAACACAAAGAAATGTGGGAGGAAAAGTTCAGAGAATACGAGCAAAAGGTCAAAACGCTGCAGAAATATAAGGCGGACCAGAAAAGCGAAACGTTGGCGGAGATCAATGCCGAAACCCAGCGAGCCGCCCGACTGGTGAGTTTCGTGCAGCAATGCCATCCGACTGCGTTTGCATTGTGGGCACGGCTAATCCAGCCTAACTCTTGAAAATGATCAAATACTGTTTGTGTGTTGCAGGCAGAAGTGGTAGAGTCACAGCAGGAGCTGCTCACAGACTATGAGCGCGATCTGCGACTCAAGTTGTTGCACATAAAAAAGCTTAAAGGGGCGTTGCAGGACATCGCGGACAAGGGCAAAACGAAGCTGGACCTTCGTCCAATACAACCTCTGTTCGAGGACGACGAGGATAGCGACTCTGACGACAGCGACATCAGTGAGAGCGAACCACACGAACAAGACCCTCGACTTCGTTCAGGAGAAGGAAGACAAGTCGAACAAGAAATAAAACATGGAGACACCTCCAGCAGCGCTGATTCCGACGAGGATAGCCATGTCGGCGGCGTTCCCAACGACGAGATGGACGGCCACGTGTCTGACTCGCGAGTCCAACGCAATAAGTCGCCCACCAACGACACTACCAACGCCGCATTCGCCCCTTCCGATAGAAGCCCCGAGCACGCAACCTCGCCGTCCAGGCGACCAGAACCCATTCAAACGGCGGCATTGGCGCGAGCCCGTGATGATATGAGCGTGCCCAGTCCCAAAACTCCTATTGAAAGCGACATACAGTCAGATGCAGGATCAAGAGGCCATATCGGTCGCCTGATAGCCCAAAAGGCTTTGCGAAGCACAGCACCATCACCTCGGAACCGCCGCAGCCCGCGCTTCCAACAGCCTGGCAGCCCAGTGATTTCCGGCGCGGGAGCTGGACATGGCGAAGGACACGGGGCCAACGATGGACAAGCTCGATCAGGTACGATTCACGATCACTGCTGGCATGGTCATCGTTTCAACGTACTCGAGTACTGTAAACTGTATCTGTTAACTGATGTCTGTATTGCTGTCGGTGTAGATGAATCGAACCAGAGCAGCGCGTCCAGAGGTGCTTCTCATGAAGGGGAACAGAAGGCAGATGCGCGCTTTGGCTTCGAGGACTTCCTGTCGATGGTGAGTCGCTTCTGAAAATGAAGAACAACGATGGCAATGTTGCCCACGTGATGATATTGTCTTGCGCATGCAGTTGCCCTCAAGTTTCTCGGAGGCAGAAGCATTCAAGATGTTCCAACGTTTCGACAACGATCAAGACGGATTCATTCATCTCAACGCAAGTCAAATTGAGTTTTTTGGCACGCTGCAGCCGTCAGGCGACGCAGACACAGACAGCGACGACGACAGCACTTCCTCCGGGTCACAGTTGCTGGAGGAAGAAGATTCCAAAACGTTCGACGACGATGACGAGGGGGATGCACAGACACAGTCACAGACCAAAAGCACCGTCGACAGGACACACGTCAGCCTGGACGAAGACGAAGCCGATTTGCTGCGCAACATTCGCGGTGAGTTTGCGACACCAGTACAGACAGAGAACGCTACGGACCACGAACGAGAGGTGCGCCGAAATGCGACCCTTGTTTGATTGCTGCTGTTTTTAGTCGGTAACACTGTGAACTTGCGTCTTTGCAGACGTTTGCTTCGGTCCCCGACACGGACAATGCTAGTGCACCGCAGTCGAAAGGGAGTTCACCTGCGCACCCCAATGGCGCGGAGCCAAGTGGTACTTTTGCAACAGCGGCAGAGGATTTCTTGTCCGCGATGAACCGGCAGAACGAACACCATGTCCCGCCTTCGTCCAAACAGGGTGCGGCTGATGTCGACGCCGAGCTGCAAGAGCACATCGAGCAACAAGACCGCCAAATTCTTGAGTTAGACTCTGAGCTCGCGAACGCAAAACAGGTGTGCATGCTAGCTTTGTGGTGGTGTCCAACTCGGATTAGCACATTGTTCACGCCATTTTCTGATTCTATTGCACCGTGCATCGCTAAGGCTCGCGCTCAGCTCACAATAAGGATCACTGCTGCAGCTGAGGATCTGCGTCGACGGGCTGAGGTGGGTGCTCACATGATCGCTCTGATCGCGACGTTCCTCACCACGAACATTATTTCTTGCAGGTGTGGGGACGGCAAAGAACGGTCGACGAAGCCGATGTGACGCCACGCAGCACGGCAGCGGCCATTGGAAACGTGAGTCACGAGGCAGACCGTAGCAACGAAAGTGCTGACGATATCAGTTCCATAAAACATGCTGATGCAGCAAGTCATGAACAAGAACAAGAGGAAGTTGTTCTTGACAGAGATACCTCCGACCAGTTCGCTGGCGGTCAACCTGAAGACGACGGTGGCAGGGATGTCTCTGATGAAATTGATCCCATCGAAAATTTAAAGATATCGTTCGACCACGTGGATCAAGATCAAGATGGGTACGCAAAGGCATCGCTACTACGACTTCCCGCCGTGCCTGCTGTAGTTGACGACGTTTTGGTGTCTGTGCTCAGATACATCGAGCTGTGTCAGTTCACTGACCTTATTCGGATACTGCGAACCAAATCAGGAGTTCGTAACGGTGGAGATTATGATGCTGCTGAATCCCTGGCGAAACAAGGCTATGCCGCGTTGGGCAAGTCGCAAGATGCACTGCTGCGGTTTTCACACGTTATCGAGTGGTTCGAAGAAATTTATGCCGAAATCGAGGTATTTCCCGAGGAGACGGCCGACTCAGACACTTCCTCTACGTCGCCGGTTGCAACTGCACGCGGAAACCTGCATCAAGCGTCCGCGAGCGCGCCACTCAAGGAAACTAGCTCCATATATGCCAACGCATTGGTTCGTTGTTCTGATTGTTATGCCTGTAACCCGCTGTACGTTGGTTTATTTACATGTGTGGTTGTGTATATGCAGGCAAACATTCTACAGCGTTCGATTCAAGGTGGTTCCGGAAGCACGCAAAGCACGGCAAGAACGAGAATTTCAGAGTCAAAGTTTTCTCAGAGTTCCTCAAGTTCAGATGCATCGCAGGCTGCCCGTGCTGCGTTGACAGCAGCATCCAAGGTGTCAAACACAGTCGAATCAAAGGTGGCTAGGAATGCTGGCAGTCAACGAGACCCACTCGCTGCGGCTAGAGCAGCTGCTGCCGCGGCAGCAGCGTACCTAAATACTGACACAGGAGCTCCACTTGCAATGAAAAGCAAGGCGTATGCAGCAGCGCTTGAGCGCGTGAGTTTCGGCGACAAAGAAACAGAACAATGAACAAGAATATCTCGGCTAATGTTTGACGTATCATAGCAGTTTACGAGTCGCTGCTGTCGCTGGAGTCACTCCCAGAATCATCGTCGTCGTCACTATCGTCGTCGTCGTCGTCACTATCATCATCATCATCATCATCATCATCACCATCATCATCATCATCATCGTCGTCGTCGTCATCACCATCGTCATCTGCACCGTCTCCATCGCTTTGCTCAGCACCAGCGGCCTCGTCTCCACTCCCACCGCCGTTTTCGGCTGCATCGTCGTCCGATCCATCGTCAGTTTCATCGTCGACCTCACTCAAGCCGTGCTGCATCAGTCGGAATTTCAGGGCCGAAATCTCCGCAGCGTACGTTTTGGCGTTGTCCTTCAATTGTTCTTCCAACACCTCGATACGTGCCATCAAACCCTGCGACAGCAACGAGCGGTGACTAACTAGACGCCGGCGGATTGCTGCTCGCCCGCAGCACCAAAACGGCTTACCTGTTGAACACCACCCTCAGCAGCGTCTTCGATCTTGTCGTTGGCAATCTCTTTGCCAAATCGAAGGCGGGTCAGTTCCTCTTCGAGCTGGTGCAAGTATTCGTCTGACGCAGCAGCTTCGTGTTCTCCTCCAATGCGCTCCATCGCGGCGTTGACGGCGCGCACAAACTTTTCGGAAGGCAACGAAGCTTTCGCAGCTTTGAGAAGTTTGGGCGCATCCCACTTTGACGGCTTCGCGGGAACACTGGGAACACTGGGGTTGCCCGTCGCTATGACCTGCTTTTTGAGCAACTCTTGCAGCTTCTCAATTACTCGACTTTGCGTGATTGCCGTTGACTCAAGGACTTTGACCTCATTAGCCTTCAGCGGCAGTATCACAAGTTCACCTCAAACTGCGCGGCGCGTGACGAAGTTGGTGGAGGAAAGTTGCAAGTTGAACGAACCGTTTTCTGTAGTTTCAGGATGTACTTTTGGGCAGCAAGATGCGCTTCATGCAGCTTGCGCAATTCTCTCTTCATCTTCTTGGCTTTCTCAGCTTTCTTCAGCAGTGATTGCACCTTTTTGACGAGCTTTGCGTTCTGTACTGATTGCTGACGGAATTTTTCCTGCAGTTACAAACCCAGCTACATCGTTTAAATACCGCAATTCAGATGTTCAAGCAGTCATGTTGTACACGGAACCTGAGCCATCACAGCAAGTTGTAGCGCCTCCTTGTGTGAGGTATTGTCTGGATTGCGCGCAGCCTTGAGAACGAGCAACACAGTGGTGATTCGCAAAGCAGAAGCGGAGGACTGTTGCATTCTTAAAAGGCACACCTGCTCGATGGCGCGGGCTTCAGCCCTGTCTCGGTTTTGAAGAGTCTGGATCAGTCGGTCAGTTTCAAGGCGCAGTCTCTCCTTCTCCTTACGTAAAAGAACGATTTCTGTGCCACATTGGCGAATCGCATCTTCTCGATCCCGCACAGCTCGGCGAAGCTTTTTGTCGGACGCCTTTCTCGAACGAAGTTCCTTCCTCAGTCGAGACACCTCCGCACGGAGCTCAGCATAGCGAGGATCGACAGGTTTCTTCTTTTTCTTCACCTAAGATGAAGGAGTACGCAGTACGACATTGAAACAATGACAGGGATGCACACGTGGACTTGAGGCACGCATAAACCAACCTCTGGTTCTGGTTCCGGCTCCGACTCAACACCGTAGTCCCAAGCCAATAGCGCCGGCACAGACACGAGGTCACCTTGAATTGCGAAGTCAATTACCGGAATTGCCGGACTACAACACAATGTCGAAAGCAACCATGATCTTCTCACCGCACACTTGAAGACTTCAGATCTTCGTGTGGCAACTTACGCTGCATCCTGGTCAGCCGTGTCGAAGCAAAGCTGTCCGTCAAGTCCGCGCCATCCCTACAATCGTGAACATGTCAGGTAATTGGCGAGCAGAACAGATGGTGTCATGTTACATGCTACAACACGAACCCCCTCAGCCGGGTCCCATGCTTTCGGCATATCCACTGGTGATACGCCAAGCCGGCGCATGGTCTGTGTATCAACAGCCATTTGCAAGAGGTGCGATTGAGTGAGATATGTTGGAAAGCTAGTTCCCTCTGAAAGAAACGCAATTCTACGAACCGGTTCTGGGTCATCGGTGTTCAGAGCGTCTCGAAGTTCTTCAAGCTCATGGTCCGCCAGCTCAACCTGCATTGCAATACGATCACGAATACATCTTGTCAAAGACAAAACACTTTTGCAACACATGGTGCACTTCCAAGGCACACACGCACTTGGACGCCCGATGGTAGAGATTCGCGTAGTTTCGCCTACATTCACCAACCACGTTGTGACGCACTGGCGATTGGAGGCAGTCATATTCTCACTGCAGTACTACGCACTTGCTCTTCTCGTCGCTTTGCTGCCTCTTCCTCCTTCAATTTTCGCGCCTCTTCCTCCTCCGCCTCCTTTCGTTTGCGTTCTTCCTCAGCAGCTGCCGCTGCTTCTGCAGCTTCTTTCTCCTTGCGTTTACGTTCTTCCTCAGCTTTGCGAGCTTCTTCTTCCGCAGCGCGTCGAGCCCTTTCTTCCTCGTTGTACTTGAACTCATACTTCGTGAGGGACTGTGTGTCGGTGATGAAATCAGGCGGCGGCGGTGTGCTGCATTGATCTAAGATCAATGCGTCGTCCCGCAGGAGGTGCACGCGCTCCGAAAGTACGTTGCCGAGCGAGACAGTAACTTGCATCTACATGGAAGGGTTGTGGTCGTTTTCAATGTTGGTACGGCTGGCAATAAAACAGAGCGATGGCCACAACCACAAACGCAGCCGTGAAGCAATGCGCGACGTACCTCCTTTGCATACTCGACAACTGCCGGATTCAAGTTCGGGGGATGGCTGTGCGGTTTACTGCCGGCGGCCAGGAGTTCTTGTTGCTTTTCAGCATCCACGGGTTGCATTTCTTCAAAGTCCACCATGTATCTCTTGCCAACTTGCATTTTCTGCGGGAGCGTATAGGTTAAGTGTCCAACAAACTGTAAGTGATGATCGTGGCCAGATTCGGCCCTCGCGGCAACGGTGCCGTTCACCTCCGCTTCATCAAACTCTCGAGACCACGAGTCAAGGTGGTGGTGGTAGACTTCAAAAACGACGGAGAAACCGGGGTTCTCGGCGTCGAAGGATTGTTTGCTGGAATCCGAGCCAACACTTGAGCTGTTGAAGAAAAACTTCGCGTCCCGCTCCATTCGAGGAGTGAAGCGGTCCTTTGCGCTGTGATGTTGGAAGACATGCAAAGGGAGTTCTCCTTGAGCTTCAGCCAACTTGTTAGCTCTTGCCAACGACACGTTCATGGCTTCGTCCGCGCAAGACGAAACCCCAAGATGCACCTTGTGCTGACCGAAGTGTCCGACTCGTGCGATCGCCTACAATCAGCAAGATGACGGAAAGTGTTGATCAATCGTCAATTGCTCATGGAAGGGCGTGTGCAAGAATCAAGTGAAACGGGGCGCGGCTGGACAGTCAATGGCGCAGCATACCTCACTGCTGTGCTCCGACTTTACGAGATGTGCCACAACCCAAATATTTCTAGCTCGAATGCGCTCGGCCGCCTGATTAACGACAGGGTGTACAACATACACACAATTGAGGGCCATGGATTTAAGGTCAGTGGCGTGGTCAAGCAAGCGGTTGGTGCGGTTGGTGCGGAGTGTGGCTGCATGGACACCGTGCGGTACCTTATTCATTGCTTCTCTGCCTTCTTCATCTTCCAAAAATTTGTCGCGAGGGGTGGGCACGTGAGTTGAACTATTCCACGCTGGTGTGCCGTCGATTGTGTCCACATCGTCCTCGCCGTCCTTGCCTTTCTTCTTGTGCAAGGACAGCAGTCTGAGGCGCAATGTTTGAACAGAGTGCTTCACTGCCTCCATCGGATCTTTCTTTTGTGCCGTCGCATTCGTCGATGTTGACGCCTCATCGTCGGCAAGGTGTTGCAGCTGTGCATCTAAGGACTCAAGTCGTTCAAGAGACATGCACACTCGGGCCGCTCTGCCGTCCGTCCACAGGTCCAAGATGTACTGTTGTTGGAAGTTAAACTGGGTCAGGTCGATGCTAAACGACTCTGCACGTTCGACGGCCTCGTTCTTGACTTGGACTAGGACATCCACGCACAGAGGCCCAGCCACTTCGGGGGTTACAACGCTTAGCTGTTGCACATAGAGTGACAACAAGACGACTTAATTTGCGAGCAAACATGGCAACACAACAGACGCCGGCCCATAGAGTGAGGAGAGGTGCACATACCCGAGTGTTCCAATGGAGCTGATCCGCGGGTCGCCGCTCAAACGTGTGTGCTCTGGTGATGCCATCTGCGTTCTGGGCATATAATTAATTGGACGAAAAGAACACATGAGAACTACAGTTCCACCACAAGGGCTGCTACAGACATCCTGCGGAGGGCTACGTACCTGTCCGTGACCAGTCGTGAGTTGCACTCGAACAGATTCCACATCACTTAAATCGTACTTCCCGGGCTGGTTTGCACGCAACCGCAGTGGTCAACAGTCAGTGAAGCATCGACTAAGACTGAATGGCGCATGCACAGATTCGACCACAGTCAGCAACGAATTTCAGACGCACCTGCAAGGATATGTCATGCAGGGTGATTCGGGCAATCGGCATTGCCATTGGGTTTGTGTTGTACGTGTCAACATCGTCGGCGTCCTGTAGGCACAGTCGATACTGCACAAGTGCGGGAATGTCTCGTTTGATGGGAGCAGCGAGCTTGCCACCGCCGTTCGTCGTCGCATCCCCGTCCCCGTCCTCGTCCTCATCCTCGTCGTTCTCCTGCTTCGCAAAACGGATGTGGCCGTAGTGTACGGCCCGCCGCATGAGATTATCCGCGACGTGGTCCCGGACATGGACTGTGTTTCGGCCCAGCAGCTCGAAGAGGGCGCTGCTGAAAAGCGACACGTCGATGCGGTCGCTTGATGTGAGGGAAAGCGGGTTCACGAGTTTTATCCCAATGAACGGCTCCCCACTGAACTTGATGCCGTCCACATCGTAGGCCTCGTCCGTTTTATCGGACCGGTTCGTGGTGTCATTGTGCTCGACGGCCACGAAGTGGGATTGCTTGGCGAAGAAATGTGCTTTCTCGATCCAAAACCGCACGTTGGGGGGTTCGGTCGTCGCCGCCTTGATGGCCGCGGCCGACTTCTCGCCCAAGGTGCGTTCTGGGGGTGACGATGGTTTCTTGGGATTCGTCGAGGCCGCAACGTCGCCGTCGCCGTCGCCGTCCCCCTCACCAGCGCCGTCCCCCTCGCCAGCGCCGTCCCCGACCCCGTCGCCGTCGCCGTCTGCGGCTTTGCTCTCCACGTCCTCTGCCGCTACCTCATTCGGAGCGCTTTCTGCCGCGTCTTGCCCTTCATCGATGGGTTTGATGTCCTTGTCGGCGCTGCCTTCAGTCTCTTCACTTGCCGCAGGAACGTTCGCAGTGATAGTGGCCGTGTCTGACGGCTCCGGAAGAGCGTGGGTGTCCTCACCGGTGGGGGGTGGAGCGTCATCGCTCATATTCCTCTCCCGTCCGCGCACCTCGTGTCGCGGCGTTCACGGGGACTTTAGTCTACCATCGACGATACTCTGGCGCTTCAATTCATGTTCGGTCGTTTTCTTTTCCACAAATAATTTTGACCAAAAGCAAAGCCACGGTGACGTCTTCATTGTCGTCGCCATCCACACCACCGCTAGCAACCACCGCGTCTGTCGTTGCGTGCGTGCTGCTGCAATGGAGTTCCGTCGTGGTCGTGGTTGTCGTTATCTTGATCTTCTTCTTCATCTTGTTGCCGATGGTAATCATCAACGCCGCTGCCGCTGCCAACGCCTGTGCCAACGCCGGCATCAGCACTTTATGCCACCACTTTCTCGATCACCATAGCACTGCTGTTGCCATCAATTATCAATTATCCGCTTCCGCTTCCTCTTCCTCTTCGTCGTCGTCGTCGTCATCAATGCATCAGTACCCACTGTCATTACATAGGTCGTTCGATCGTTGGTCGTTCGTCGTTCGATCGTTCGTCGTTGGTCGTTCGATCGTTGGTCGTCGTCGTTCGATCGTTGGTCGTTGGTCGTCGTCGTTCGATCGTTCGATCGTTCGATCGTTCGATCGTTGGTCGTTGGTCGTTCGTTCGTTTGGTTTTGAAACGGTCGTCGCTGCTGTCGACGTCGTCGACGTCGTCGCGCGGCGCCGTTCGTAATTTCATTTCGCCCTACTGTGCATTTGGTCTTCCGAATGCACAGTCAGTCAGTCAGCGGCACAGGAATTTCCGAATTTACGGAGTAGACTTCAGTACAGTAACGGCAATGCAACGAACGCAGACGGCAACGGACTGTGGACTGAGTTTCGAAGTAACTTTGTTGTGATCGAACGACGAACGACGAACGACGAACGACGAACGACGAACGACGAACGACGAACGACGAACGACGACGAACGACGAACGACGAACGACGACGAACGACGAACGACGAACGGCGAACGACGAACGACGACGAACGACGAACGACGAACGGCGAACG
>ENA-OWNT01000810-OWNT01000810.1-seawater-metagenome-genome-assembly--contig:-NODE-810-length-55054-cov-11.039453_pt1 | contig 55054 bp, 44 predicted proteins | sample MGYA00238136_ERZ651165 | MGnify/ENA primary metagenome ERZ651165 (study PRJEB26861, sample SAMN08777766) | seawater metagenome | isolation source: coastal seawater | place: USA: Florida | collected... | reverse complement strand
CGATCGTGCGGAAGTAAATGACATTTTAGCGGAAGTCGGCTCAATTTCTTTACATTGTGATTACTGCGGCACGAACTATACGTTCGACGAAGCTCAAGTCTCAGAGCTGTTCGATCAGACCGATTCAGGCAACAAAACGCTGCATTAATTTTCATAATTTAAGAAGCACGTAATTTACCAGTCAAAAGGCCAGCACATCGCTGGCCTTTTTGTGATCAAAACCCCGTAAACATTAGCCTTTCACGTAATAAAGCAACCGCTTAATTTTAATCAATTAATAATCCTTTTTGATCTAGCGCAATCCTTTGCGCGCGGGATACACTATCCCAGCCAATATGTGATGAGTCGCTTAAAACCCCATAGAAATCATGGATAATTTTTGAGCTATATCCCTGTTTTCACTCAGACCCGTTGCTAGCATGGTGAGCAGATAACAATCAAAACATTATTACAAAATCCCTACAAAATATTCCTACAAGGAGCACCTATGACCGTTATGGAACATACAAAGGCTGCAACAATTGATCTTACCAAACACGGGCTTCAGAACGTAAAAGAGGTTGTTCGCAACCCTAGCTACGAAGTGTTGTTCGAAGAAGAAACTCGCGCTGATCTGGAAGGCTACGAAAAAGGTGTAGTTACCGAGTTAGGTGCAGTCGCTGTTGATACCGGTATTTTTACCGGCCGCTCACCAAAAGATAAGTACATCGTTAAGGATGCGACGACTGAAGAACATATGTGGTGGACTTCAGATGCCGTTAAGAATGATAACAAGCCTATCGATCAGGCCGTTTGGAATGATCTGAAAGAGCTTGTGACTAACCAGCTTTCTGGCAAACGTGTTTTCGTGATTGACGGCTACTGTGGTGCAAACCCGGATACGCGCCTAAGCATCCGTGTCATTACCGAGGTAGCATGGCAGGCACACTTCGTAAAAAACATGTTCATCCGTCCAAGCGAAGAAGAGCTAGCAACATTTGAACCTGATTTCGTGGTAATGAACGGTGCAAAATGTACTAACCAGAAGTGGGAAGAGCACGGTCTTAACTCTGAAAACTTCACTGTATTCAACCTGACAGAGCGCATGCAGCTTATCGGCGGTACCTGGTACGGCGGTGAGATGAAGAAAGGTATGTTCGCAATGATGAACTACTTCTTGCCTCTAAAAGATATCGCTTCTATGCACTGTAGTGCGAACAAGTGTAAAGAGAACGGCGATGTCGCTGTCTTCTTCGGTCTGTCTGGTACAGGTAAAACAACGCTATCAACTGACCCTAAACGTGAACTAATCGGTGATGACGAGCACGGTTGGGACGACGATGGTATCTTCAACTTCGAAGGTGGCTGTTACGCTAAAACCATCAAGCTATCTAAAGAAGCCGAGCCAGACATCTACAACGCGATTCGTCGTGATGCTCTGCTAGAGAACGTTACTGTTCGCTCAGATGGCTCTATCGACTTTGACGATGGTTCGAAAACAGAAAACACTCGTGTTTCTTACCCTATCGAGCACATTGAAAACATCGTTAAGCCAGTATCTAAAGCAGGTCACGCGAATAAGGTTATCTTCCTATCTGCGGATGCGTTTGGTGTTCTTCCACCAGTATCTAAGCTGACTCCAGAGCAGACTAAGTACCACTTCCTATCTGGCTTCACTGCTAAGCTAGCGGGTACTGAGCGTGGTATTACAGAGCCAACACCAACATTCTCTGCATGTTTCGGTGCTGCGTTCCTGACACTACACCCAACCAAGTACGCTGAAGTACTGGTTAAACGTATGGAAGCGGCTGGTGCGGAAGCTTACCTGGTCAACACTGGTTGGAATGGTAGCGGCAAGCGTATTTCAATTCAGGATACTCGTGGCATCATCGACGCGATTCTGGATGGTTCAATCGAAAACGCTGAGACTAAGCACATCCCTATCTTCAATCTGGAAGTACCGACTGCACTGCACGACGTTGACCCAGGCATCCTGGATCCACGTGATACCTACACAGATCCGCTACAGTGGGAAAGCAAAGCGAAAGATCTTGCTGCTCGCTTTATCAATAACTTTGATAAGTACACGGACAATGATGAAGGTAAATCACTAGTCGCAGCTGGTCCTCAACTGGATTAGTGACCTCTGCACTATTTGTTTATCTAAGCCCCTCATTTGAGGGGCTTTTTGTTGCCTGAAATGAAAATTTGTTCCAAGCTAGTATCACTAATCATTAAGGGACGTGATTCATCGTGAAAAAAGCACTTTTGCTGCTGAGTATCCTGCTTGTCAGTATTGTCACTCTATCTGTGTTAACGCTCTATGTCGTGATGCAATCTCAATATGCGCCCAAAGCGGTCAATCTGATAATAGACAAACTCACGCCCTACTCTGTTATTGCCTCAGAAGTACAATATAGTGCCCCATTTCAACTGCAGCTTCGCGACGTTGAGATTGAGCACCTTGATCAGGTAGTGACGCTACCAAAGCTGACTGTGTGGCTAAGCCAGTTCCCTTGGCAAAATGACAAGCTTTCATTTGATTCCATCCTTATCGAAGGCGCGACTATTGACCTTAGCCAGCTTAACTCTGAGTTATTTAGTGGTGTTACCCTCCACCAGCTAGCATTGAAACATGTTGATATCAGCGGTCCCAAATGGTCTGCTCGCGACGTTAATCTGCAAATAGAGCAGCCTATCTGGTCATCTTCACAACAGACTCTGCCCTACGGCGATATCCAGCTTTCTGCAGAGCAGCTCTATATGCAGGGGGAAGCTCTCGACAAATTATTAGTTGATATGCGTTACCGCGCACAAGACAGCACTATTTTTGGTAGTTCATTTAACTGGCGTGGTGCTTCGTTTTCCGGGCAAGCCGAACAATACGCAAAGGGCTGGTCTCTGGTTAACGTGACCATCGACTCGCTATCGTTACCTGAAAGCGAGCAGATAGAACAATTGATCACTACGCTGGGTAATCTCAGCCTGCCAATCAGTCACATCAATAGTCTGGATATTCTCAACAGCTCTTTTAACTATGCTCACTGGCGTTTAGAACGTTTAGATGCGTCACTGGAAAACCTTACTCTGGAAGGTTCGCTGTGGCAGCAAAACGATGGCTATCTCTCGTTCGACGCAGAGAGTATCAGTGATCAGCATATCCAGCTGTTCTCGCCAAGAGCGCGACTGGCACTAACACCTCAACAAGTTGCAATTGAAGAGTTTGACGCTGACTTCAAGCAAGGGCGAGTCCAGCTTCAGGGAATAATTTCACCAACACAGATCGCTCTGGAGCAACTCAAAATTGCTGGTATTAAATGGCTCGAACAGACCGAACAGTTACTTCCTGCGTTAAAAGAGAATACTGACAGGCTCAACCATCTGACGATTGAACAACTCAAAGTGGAAAATGCTCAGTTTATTCAGGTAGAAAAGCTGCCCTACTGGCAAGTTTCAGGACTTAATATCGACGGTTCTCAACTAACTCTTATCCAAGACAACAAATTTGGTTTGCTGGACGGAAACTTAGAGGTAAGCGCAAATGCTGCGAGTATCGACAAGTTAATCGCAACTCAGGCCCACCTTAAAGCTCATGCGGATAACAACCTTCTGACCCTCGACCGGGCATTTGTTCCTTTAGAGCAGGGTTATATTGAAGCATCAGGTCGATGGGACAGACGCTCAGCCAGCTCCCCCTGGCAAGTCTCATTGCACGCCGATGGTCTGCCTCTGCAGCATTATCTGCTAAAACAACAATTACCCTTCTCCCTGACAGGATTGGCGGAAGTCGAAGTGGAGTTAAAAGGGCTGTCTGGTGATTACTCTATGTTATCCCACAGCTTATCTGGCTACATTAGCGCTAACTTACATCAGGCACAGCTAAACGCCTCCAGCTTCGATGGAGAGCAAAGCTTTGAACAGAATTTTGATTTGGGCGAGATTAAGCTGCGCGCCGATCGGGGACGTATCTTGATTGCTGCGCAGGAGGGAACGACCCAGTTAGCCGGAGAAGCAGACCTAACCAAACCTCAGTTTGCAACCTTGCTACTAAAAAGTGAGCAAACGTGTCAGGAGCTTTGGTCAGATATATTAGGTAAAGCCAATGTGATTAAGCAGACCTGCGGTGAAAAATCACCTCAATCACCACAGGCTTCAGATGCTCAAGAATCAGCTGTCGCTTCAGGGCCAAGTACCGCTTTGTAATCAGGCAGCAGCATATAAGTGCCAATGAACTCGACTGCAGCTGTATCGCCACTGAAGATGGTCACATGAATAACGATTCGGGCTTTACGTCCTGAGGCGAGGCGGTCTAAGTCGCCACTAATACCGTCAAGAGAGGTCGACGCAACCGGGTTCTGAGTCACTGGGTGGCGATAACGAATCTGACTATCAGCCAACACAATGTCACCGGTCAGGTTGCGCTCTTTCATCAATAGCCAGGTCATTCCCCAGCCAGTTAAAGTCGCTAGAGTAAACGCCGAACCCGCAAACATAGTGTTATGCGGGTTTAAGTTAGGGTTTAGCTGGGCGCTACACTCAAACTGATACCCCGTATACTGGTTGATCTTGATGCCCATCTTGTCACTGATTGGGATCTGATGCTCCCATCGCTCTTGTAGCTCAGTACACCATTCAGGCTTACGCAGTACATTAGCCATTGGGTCAAGTTGCTTAACCATCTGTTGGTGACGCACAGGACCACGTTCATCGGTTAACTCACCGCGACGTTCAAAGCCACTCTTCTCATAGAAAGAAATCGCATCTTCACGGGCATTACATACCAGACGTTTAGCACCTTCCTGACGTGCCAGAGATTCAAGGGCAACGAGCAAGAGTGAACCCATACCTTTACTGCGTCGGTTGCCTTTCACCGCCATGTAGCGGATCTGACCTTCACTATCTGGAGTAATGTATAAACGACCAATTGCCATCGGACGGCCGCGACCATCAACAATCATTCGGTGATGACTCATTGGGTCATATTCATCACGCTCGGAGCCGATAGGCATGCGCCAAGGCTCTCTTAGCATCTGCCAACGAAAGTGATAGTACTTGTTGAGTTGGTTCTCTGTTTTTGGCGTGATCAGCTTAAACATAAAAGTCCTTTTCTATGGAGACAGCTAGCGTCTCCCCACTAGCCTTATAATTATACTTGCAACCAGAAGGTTACGGGACCGTCATTAACTAACGACACCTTCATATCTGCGGCAAAGCGTCCACGCTCTGTCGGCAGTACCTCTGCACAACGATCGGCGAAGTACTCATACAATCGCTCTGCATCAGCTGGATGGGCGCCGCGAGAGAATCCCGCACGTGTACCTTTTTTAGTGTCAGCAGGCAGGGTGAATTGCGATACAACCAAAACTTTACCATCAACTTGCTTCACGTTGAGGTTCATCTTGTCGTCTTCATCACCAAATACTCGATAAGTGGTCACACGCTCCATCAAGCGTTTTGCCTTTGCCTCATCATCGTCTTTCTCTACCCCAAGTAGCACAAGTAGACCTTTGTCTATCTCTCCAACCACTTCACCATCTACGCGTACTGCGGCTTCACTCACTCTTTGGATCAGGGCTATCACTGTGCTTTCCTTCTGACGGTTCTACTTCAATTTTTGTCGAGTGTACCACTTCTGTCGGCTCACTCCACTGCTCTCTTTCTCCCAGTGCAGCAGTAACCTCAGCACCAACCAATACGATTAGCCAGCACAGATAAACCCAGACAAATAAGATCGGAATCGCCGCCAGGGCTCCATAAATCAATTGATAAGAAGGGAACTGGGTAATGTAGGCAGCAAAGCCTTTTTTGCTCGCTTCAAACAATAGTGCCGCGATGATAGCGCCGACCATAGCATGGGAAATCCGAACTTTTTTATTTGGTACCAGCAGGTAAAGTCCGACAAAGGCGAAGAAAGATAATAAGAACGGCAACCAACGCAATAATTGGTTATAGAGACCGGAGATGGCTTCACTCTCAAGGATCTTCAACGAGGTCACATACGAAGTTGCCGCAATACTTGCGCCAACTAAGATTGGACCAAGGGTCAGCACCATCCAGTACATTGAGAAAGAAAATACAGCACGGCGCTTGTGCTTAACCCGCCAAATATAGTTTAGGTTTTTATCAATGTTAGAAATCAACATCAGCGCGGCGACAAACAGAAATGCACCACCCACAGCACTCATCTTGCCGGTATTAGCAACAAACTCCAGCAAAGCGCCTTTGACCGCATCACCAGCGGCCGGAACAAAGTGGGTAATAACGAAATCCTGAATCGCATCGCCAGCATTTTCAAAAATTGCGAAGGAGGACAAAACGGAAAGCAACACCGTCAGCATAGGCACAATCGATAGCAAAGTAATGTAAGCAAGATAGCCAGCATTAACATTGACTCTATCGTGACCCATGCGGGTCAGCAGATAGCGTGCAAATAACACTGCTTGCCTAATCAATGGTTCGATTTTCAACTTGTATCTCCTAACTAACTCAGTCATCCTAACGTTCTAATTCTAAAGGAAAGGAACACATCATGCCGTACTTACTGGCTATTGTATTGTCGATTTTTACCTTAACCGGGTGTCAATCAGCCTATTACTCTGCAATGGAACAGGTAGGCTACCACAAACGCGACATTATGGTGGATCGCGTTGAGGATGCGAAAGAGTCACAGCAAGATGCCCAACAAGAATTTACCAGTGCACTGGAAGCTCTCTCAGCACTAACCAACTTTGATGGTGGTGAACTGGAAACGGTTTATAACCAGATTAACGACAAGTATCAGGATAGCGAGAAAGCAGCACAAGAAGTGAGTGACCGAATTGCGGCGATTGAAGATGTTTCTGACGCCCTGTTTGCCGAATGGCAAAGCGAACTCGACCTGTACACTAGCAGTAAGCTTCGTCGTGCCAGTGAGCAAAAACTAAAAGAGACACAACGCTCGTACAAAACGATGTTATCAGCAATGAAGCGAGCTGAAGATAAGATGACACCGGTGCTAAACACACTGCGTGATAACACTCTCTATTTGAAGCATAACCTCAATGCCAGTGCTATTGGCGCCCTGCAAGGTGAGTTCACCAGCCTGGAACAAGATATTCAGTACGCGATTAAGCAGATGAATGCTGCCATTGCAGAATCAGACAAGTTCCTGCAGAAGCTAAGCCAAAAATAATTGATAAACCTCCTCCTCGTGAGGAGGTTTTAGTTTACAGTCTCACCACTCAGAGCCAGCTGCTTGGCAACAAACGTCACTCTCTCCGTTACACTTGCCCATGGCACATCCACCACTTGATAACCTAACTCAGTGTAGGTCTCGGCCAATATCCGATGTATCTCTAATGCTTCCTCAAAGCTATGAGGGCGCACTTCGTCCTGAACATAGATGGGTTCCTCAGGACAGCAAAAGAATACCTTAGGATGATAGCCAGCGCTTTGTGTAGCAAATTCCGATGGAACTTCACAACCAGCCACTTTCAGATAGCCAATAATATCTGCAATCGCTCGGTCAACGAACGCAACCGGATGGTTTAGTGCCTCGTTTTTCTGCTTAGCCATCAGATCGAGACATAACTGAGCAAACGCAGGCAGATTGGTCCAGGGCAGAATGCCATTGTCCAACTGACTTTGTTGCTCGATTAAAGTGCGTGAGCCCTCAGCAAAAGTTGCGTAACCTTGCTCTCCCAACGCATTCAGTAAGGTGGTTTTACCCGCTCCGGGCCCACCGGTAATAATAATCGGCTTCATGGTGACAATATCCAGATAAAAAAAGCCCCGAGCATTGCTCAGGGCTTATCAACTTAATCCGTTACAGATTACTTCGCTGAACGTGAAGCGCGCTTACGATCGCTTTCCGTTAGGAACTTCTTACGGATACGGATGCTTTCTGGCGTTACTTCTACTAGCTCGTCGTCATCGATGAATTCTAGAGCCTGCTCAAGAGTCATCTTGATTGGCGGAGTAAGTACCTGCGCGTCATCTGTACCAGAAGCACGAACGTTTGTTAGCTGCTTACCTTTCAGTGCGTTTACTGTCAGGTCGTTATCACGGCTGTGAATACCGATAACCATGCCTTCGTAAACTTCAACACCGTGACCGATAAATAGACGACCACGCTCCTGAAGGTTGAACAGTGCGTTAGTAAGAGCTTTACCCATCGCGTTCGCGATTAGTACGCCGTTTACACGTTGACCGATGTTACCGCCTTTGTGTGGGCCGTAGTGATCAAATGTATGGTAAAGAAGACCAGAACCAGAAGTCAGCGTCATAAACTCAGTCTGGAAACCGATTAGACCACGAGATGGCATTTCGAAGTCCATACGTACACGGCCTTTACCATCTGGAGACATATCTTTCAGCTCACCTTTACGTAGGCCGATGTTCTCCATGATACCGCCCTGGTGCTCTTCCATAACGTCGATAGTTACAGTTTCGAACGGTTCCATTAGCTGACCATCTTCTTCTTTGATGATAACTTCTGGACGAGATACCGCTAGTTCAAAGCCTTCACGACGCATGTTTTCGATCAGGATAGACAGGTGAAGTTCACCACGACCTGATACGCGGAATTTGTCTGGATCGTCTGTTTGCTCTACGCGTAGTGCAACGTTGTGTACCAGTTCTTTCTCTAGACGCTCTAGGATGTTACGTGAAGTCACGAACTTACCTTCTTTACCAGCGAACGGAGAAGTGTTCACCTGGAACGTCATTGTTACTGTTGGTTCATCAACAGATAGAGCCGGAAGTGCTTCAACCTGGTTTTGAGCACAGATAGTGTCTGAAATCTTCAGCTCACCAAGACCAGTAATCGCAATGATATCACCAGCATTTGCCTGCTCAACTTCGTGACGGTCAAGACCCAGGTAACCCATTACAGTACCTACTTTACCGTTACGTGTCTTACCGTCTGCACCGATAATAGTTACTTGTTGGTTTGGCTTAACGCTACCACGAGTTACACGAGCAACACCGATAACACCAACATAAGAGCTGTAGTCTAGCTGAGAAACTTGCATCTGTAGTGGACCATCTAGGTCTACTTCTGGTGCTGCTACTTCTTCAACGATAGTTTCGAATAGCGCTTCCATGTCTTCAGCAGTTGCGCCTTCTTCTTTCGTTGCCCAACCGTTTAGTGCTGAAGCGTAAACAACTTTAAAGTCTAGCTGTTCGTCAGTTGCACCCAGGTTGTCGAATAGGTCGAACACTTGGTCCATAACCCAATCAGGACGCGCACCCGGACGGTCAATCTTGTTGATAACAACGATTGGCTTAAGACCGTGAGCAAATGCTTTTTGAGTAACGAAACGAGTTTGCGGCATTGGGCCGTCAACAGCGTCAACGATAAGTAGTACAGAGTCTACCATCGACATGATACGCTCAACTTCACCACCGAAGTCCGCGTGTCCCGGAGTATCTACGATGTTGATGCGGTAGTCATTCCAGTTAATTGCTGTGTTCTTAGCAAGAATGGTAATACCACGCTCTTTCTCGATGTCGTTTGAGTCCATGACTCGCTCTTCAGCTTCGCCGCGAGACTCTAAAGTACCTGATTGCTGTAGTAGTTTATCAACCAGTGTTGTTTTACCGTGGTCAACGTGCGCGATGATCGCGATATTTCTTAATTTATCAATCTGTGGAGTAGCCATGGATTTGATTCGCTCGATAGAAGAAGCCCGCTAATAAAAACTCAGTTTTCAATAGCGCACTTACTTGATTAAAAAAACGGCCATAATGTACCAGATTCTAGCGAAAAACCCAGAAATATGTGATCTGATTCGCTGCATTTCAGCAGATATTTTTCTAAGAAACGCTAAATCACTCTGAGTAAGACCAAATCCCGATTGACATCGATAGCAAAACTGGGCTGAATGGAACACGATTTTGTTTACTCTTGGTGCAATACCACACCAATGCACCAATTAGGTGCAGCGCAGGATCATTTTGGTGCATTTTAGTGCACCAAACTAAACACCAACGCTCTAATTAATTGAAATTAATGGATTAATTTTTTTGGCACGGTTTTGGCTTTAATAAAATCAGCATCGATTAATACGATTGAAACGAAATTAATCAATGCTGGATTTAATTAAATGAATCGAGCTATACCGCTTTAATAACACTGGAGGTTATCCAAGATGTCAGTAGAAAACGTTCTATCGCTGATCCAAGAAAACGAAGTTAAGTTTGTTGACCTACGCTTTACAGATACAAAGGGTAAAGAGCAACATATCTCTATCCCTGCTCACCAAATCGACGCAGACTTCTTCGAAGAAGGTAAGATGTTCGATGGTTCTTCTGTTGCTGGCTGGAAAGGCATCAACGAATCAGACATGGTAATGATGCCAGACGCATCATCTGCTGTTCTTGACCCATTCACTGAAGATGCAACGCTTAACCTACGTTGTGACATTCTAGAGCCTGCTACAATGCAAGGCTACGACCGTGACCCACGCTCAATCGCTAAGCGCGCTGAAGACTTCATGCGTTCTACTGGTGTTGCTGACACAGTACTTATCGGTCCTGAGCCAGAGTTCTTCCTATTTGACGATGTTAAGTTCGCAACTGACATGTCAGGTTCATTCTTCAAGATTGACGACGTAGAAGCGGCTTGGAACACAGGTTCTGACTACGAAGAAGGTAACAAAGGTCACCGTCCAGGCGTTAAAGGTGGTTACTTCCCAGTAGCTCCAGTTGATTCTTCACAAGACATCCGTTCTGCTATGTGTCTAATCATGGAAGAAATGGGCCTTGTAGTTGAAGCACACCACCACGAAGTAGCGACTGCTGGTCAGAACGAAATCGCAACGCGCTTCAACACGCTAACTACGAAAGCTGACGAAATCCAAATCTACAAGTACGTTGTACACAACGTTGCACACGCATTTGGTAAGACTGCGACATTCATGCCTAAGCCACTTGTTGGTGATAACGGTTCTGGTATGCACGTTCACCAATCTCTGGCAAAAGACGGTGTTAACCTGTTTGCTGGTGACAAGTACGGCGGTCTATCTGAAATGGCGCTTTACTACATCGGTGGTATCATCAAACACGCTCGTGCAATCAACGCATTTGCTAACCCATCAACTAACTCGTACAAGCGTCTTGTACCAGGCTTCGAAGCACCAGTTATGCTTGCTTACTCAGCGCGTAACCGTTCTGCTTCTATCCGTATCCCAGTGGTACCAAGCCCTAAAGCACGTCGTATCGAAGTTCGTTTCGGTGACCCAGCAGCTAACCCATACCTATGCTTTGCAGCAATGCTAATGGCTGGTCTTGACGGTATTAAGAACAAGATCCACCCAGGCGAAGCAATGGATAAAGACCTTTACGATCTACCAGCTGAAGAAGCTGCAGAGATCCCAACAGTGGCTTACTCACTAAAAGACGCTCTAGCTGAACTAGATGCTGACCGTGAGTTCCTAACTGCTGGCGGTGTATTCTCTGATGACTTTATCGATTCATACATCGACCTTAAGTCTCAGGACGTAGAGAAAGTAAACATGACTACGCACCCACTAGAGTTCGAACTGTACTACTCTGTATAATCGAATTTAGTGCGCAACAGAATGTTGCCATAGACAAGATTAAGGCTCGCCACTCGGCGAGCCTTTTTATTATCTGAACCAAAATGGTGAGTTAACAAACGCAGTTCTAGTCATTTGATAACCCATCACTCTTTTGTAATTCAATAGCTTATAGGCGGCAAGCTTATTGCATTATAGATAACGATAACGGTGTATTTGCTATCAAGGTAGCGAGTAGTTGAGCTAAATCGACACCAAAAGCCCAGTATACGGTGCTATTTAGCTTCAGTTCTTATAATGAATGCGCCATACTTGAATTATTAACCGCACCATTTTGGTGCATTGCACAATTCAAGTTCAAGGATGGGGAGAAAGCAGTGGATAGCGAACTCAATGACATTATTTTAAATCACCAGGTGACCGCAATTCTGATTATGAATGAGTCGCTACAGGTGAAGTATGCCAACCCTGCAGCTGAGCAGCTGTTTTCTCAAAGTGCTAAGCGAATTGTCGATCACCCGTTATCACACCTAATCCAACATGCTTCTATGGATCTGGCTCTGTTATCACAGCCGCTGCAGAGCGGACAAAGTATCACCGACAGCGATGTCACCTTTGTTGTCGATGGCAAACCTCTCATGCTAGAAGTGACCGTTAGCCCGATCTCCTGGAACAAAGAGTTAATGCTATTGGTTGAGATGAGAAAGATTGGTCAACAGCGCCGCCTATCTCAAGAGCTCAATCAGCATGCTCAACAACAGGCCGCTAAGCTATTGGTTAGAGGGCTTGCTCATGAGATTAAAAACCCTCTCGGCGGATTGCGCGGTGCAGCTCAGTTATTGGAGCGAACACTGCCGGATCCAAGTCTAGCGGAGTACACCCAAATAATTATCGAGCAGGCTGACCGGTTAAGAGCATTGGTTGATCGATTACTTGGTCCTCAAAAACCGGGTAAGAAGCAGCCTGAAAACCTCCATCTGATTCTGGAGAAAGTCCGCCAGTTAGTTGATTTAGAAGCCAACCAAAGTGTCAGTATTGAACGCGATTACGATCCGAGTCTGCCAGAGATTTTGATGGATTCAGACCAGATTGAACAGGCACTACTCAACATTGTGAGTAACGCAGGACAGATCCTTAAAGGACAACAGAATGGCGAAATTGTCATTCGCACCAGAACGGTGCATCAAGCCAATATTCACGGTCAGCGCTGTAAGCTCGCCGCAAGAATAGAAATTACTGATAACGGTCCGGGCATTCCAGCCGACCTGCAAGATACTCTTTTCTACCCTATGGTCAGTGGCAGAGAAGGGGGGACAGGATTGGGTCTATCGATCGCACAAAACTTAATAGACCAACACCAAGGCAAGATAGACGTTGAGAGCTGGCCTGGAAGAACCACATTTACTATTTACTTACCCATTTAAGCCAGGTGAGTAATGTTGCTGCAAGGAAATCAATATGAGTAAAGGATACGTCTGGGTTGTTGATGATGACAGCTCAATCCGTTGGGTGATGGAGAAGACTCTATCGTCTGCCAACATAAAATGTGAAACCTTTGCAGATGCTGAAAGTGTTTTAATGGCGCTAGAGCGAGAGACTCCCGATGTACTCGTTTCAGATATTCGTATGCCAGGCATCGATGGGATTGAACTGCTTAAGCAGGTACATCAACGCTCTCCAGAGCTACCAGTGATCATCATGACAGCTCACTCAGATCTTGATGCTGCGGTAAATGCATATCAGAAAGGCGCTTTTGAATACCTGCCTAAGCCTTTTGATGTTGATGAAACCCTAACGCTGGTTGAGCGTGCTATCACCCACAGTCACGAACAGAAGCAAGAGCAAGCCTCACTGGCAGATGATGATTACACTCCTCCAGAGATCATTGGTGAAGCGCCTGCAATGCAGGAGGTATTTCGCGCAATTGGTCGACTTTCGCGTTCCTCTATCTCAGTGTTGATTAATGGCGAGTCCGGAACGGGTAAGGAGCTGGTCGCTCACGCCTTACATCGCCATAGTCCTCGTGCAAGTAAACCTTTCATCGCCCTTAACATGGCAGCGATTCCAAAAGATTTGATTGAATCTGAGCTGTTTGGTCATGAAAAAGGAGCCTTTACCGGGGCGAACAGCGTCCGTCAGGGACGTTTTGAGCAAGCCAACGGAGGCACACTGTTTCTGGATGAGATTGGTGACATGCCACTCGATATTCAAACTCGCTTACTACGTGTGTTAGCAGACGGACAGTTCTATCGCGTTGGTGGTCACTCACCAATAAAAGTAGATGTACGCATTGTGGCTGCAACCCACCAGAATCTGGAACAGCTAGTCACTAAAGGGGACTTTCGTGAGGACTTGTTTCACCGCCTGAATGTAATTCGAATTCAGATCCCAGCGTTACGTGAACGTAAGCAGGACATTGAAAAACTCACCCTGCACTTTTTGGCATTAGCCGCTGAGGAGTTAGGCGTCGATGTTAAAACTCTCCACCCTAATACGGTTGAGACACTTAACCGTCTGGACTGGCCGGGCAACGTACGTCAGTTAGAGAACATCTGTCGCTGGCTGACCGTAATGGCAAGTGGCTCAGAAATTCTTCCGGGAGATCTACCAGGAGAATTACTCGAAGAGAAAAAACACAGCGATATCAGTGCGTCCGGTTCTTGGCAACAACAATTAGCTAGCTGGGCAAAGAGCTCCCTATCTCAAGGAGATACCGAGCTACTTTCTTACGCACTTCCTGAATTTGAGCGTATACTTTTGGAAGCGGCCTTAGAACATACCAATGGCCACAAACAAGATGCAGCGAAAGTTTTAGGCTGGGGACGTAATACGCTCACTCGTAAACTAAAAGAGCTTTACTAACAAACCATCGCTTAACCACCTTAGCGATTCAAGGTGATTGCTGCTATTTGATCTTGCTGGGCAGGTTAAATGTTTCAGGTAATCACCTTTTTAACCCTCTAACACTCGCCTTTATTAATCAGAAAGTGCACAAGGGGTCGAATGAAAGCGAAGACGAAAATCACCCTCAGAACCGCTGTTGTGCTGCCCTTTGTATTGATATTTATCTTTACAGTCGGCGTGATAATCTCTGTCCAGAAGAACAGCTATGAAGAGATGGTTTCTGACATCAGCGATAAACAGTTATCAGCACTGACGGAAAACGTAACGCTCGAACTCAATAACTTTCTTAATCAACCCTTTCAGGCCAGTTTAGCTCTCAGTCACTCAATAGGCTTTAACCGACTTTATCGCTCAGGTGATACCTCCGACATTGAGCAATATTTCCTAACCGCATTCCGCCACCTCTACCACACCTTTCCTCAGCTCGATGTAATAGGGTTCGGTGGTGAAACTGCAGAGTATATAGGCTTTCGCAAAGAGTCGAATAGTGACTACACCTTAATGGTTCAAGATGCGCGCACCGATTATAATTTAGTCATCTATAGAGGCGAGGAGCTCAACGAGGAGATTCGCTCCGTAATAGAAAATTACGACCCGAGGATCAGACCTTGGTATGCTCCCGTTGCACAGTCATTAGTACCAATGTGGTCTTCTATCTACGCCAATGCAGACGAACGACAAGAGATCACCCTATCTGCCTTAACCCCAGTGTTCTACGAACAAGAGTTCCAGGGTGTCGTCGTTACCGACATCAAAATCGATACCTTCAACACCTTCCTTAGACAGCAACAACAGCATACCAACGCCGTTATTTATATCGTCGATGACAAAAAACGGCTTGTGGCCAAATCTACCAGTGGCAGTGTTGTCTCTTGGGGAACAACATTGAGCAAAAAAGGCGAGCGACTGTTAGCAACCGAAAGTTCAAACCCTATCGTCAAGGCCAATGCTGAATACTCAGTCTCACAAGAATTTTTCAATCTTGATCAGACCCAACGATTTGCATTAGACCTCGACGGTGAACGTTACTTTAACCACCTCACTCCCTATACCGATGAGCACGGTTTGAAATGGTACATTGGGGTCGCAATTTCCGAATCCCACTTACTAGGTAAACTCCCGGAAAGCCAAAGAAATAGCTGGGTAATCGGCTTAATCGCCAGCTTCACTGGTATCGTGATTGGCTTGTTAGCGTTTAATCAGATTGTGACACCAATAACGTCTACCGCAGCAGCGGCAAAGCAGCTCGCTAAAGGCGATTGGGACAGCCATATGCCTCAAGCTGGCAGTATCTACGAAACCTCAATGCTAGTGTTCGCTTTCAATGAAATGGCTAACAACTTGAAAGCATCATTCCGCGCCTTACGCTCTCAGTTACTCTATGACTCGCTGACCAAGCTTTACAGCCGTGAAGGTCTGATTGAGACCTGCGATGCTCTAAACAAACTTGATGGTACCTTGCTGCTGGTAGGCATCAACAAATTCCGCGATATCAACGATAGTCTCGGTCACGGCTTAGGCGATCAAATTCTTACCGCCATATCAGGTCGGCTCAAGTCGCTGCTTATTAATCAACACTACCTAGCCCGGGTGGGTGGTGACGAGTTCGCCATCTATATTCCAGAACAGCTGGACGAGCGGGATTCAAAAGAGTTGGCAAATAGAATTGTCGAGATGTTTGCTTCACCATTTGTTATCGAACATGAAAGCATAGTGGTTAGCGCTTCTGTAGGTGTCGTTGAAAACGGGCCGGACTCAAATATGACGGTATGGCTCCGAAGTGGTAGCATCGCACTTAGCAACGCCAAACATGACGCAACAAGTATCAGCTACTATCGTTCTGAGATGGCAGATATTTCTCGCAAACGAACCTTGATGCTGGCAAAAATCAAAGATGCCATCGAACACAAAGAATTCTTACCTTTTTACCAACCCCTGGTCGACCTAAATAGTGGTCAAATTGTTGGTGCAGAAGCTCTGGCAAGGTGGCTTTCACCGTCATCAGGTTTATTGCCACCAATCGAGTTCATCCCCTTAGCTGAAGAGAGTGGCTTAATTGGAGCGATTGGAGAAGATATCCTTACGCAAGCTTGTAACGACACCGCAAAAGGGATTAAAGAAGGAAAGTGGGACGCTTCGTTTGATATGCATGTGAACCTTTCCGTCAACCAACTCTCACAGCCTGATTTCATTACCACTCTGCAGAAAATCTTAACTCAGTCAGGCTTAAATCCGGGCAATCTTACTCTAGAAATCACCGAATCGCGCATTGTCGATAACGACTCAGTGACGATCCAAAACTTACAGGCTATCCGGGATCTTGGTGTCAAAATCGCTATTGATGATTTCGGCACCGGATACAGCTCTCTTGCTTACCTACATAAATTGCCTTTTGATTGCCTGAAGATCGATCGCGCCTTCGTTAATAGTATGGACCCAAACAACCTCGACACTTCGATAGTAGCCGCCATCGTGAATATGACCCGAGGCATGCGAGTGAACATTGTCGCTGAAGGGATTGAAACCGATGAGCAGGTACATCTACTCACTCAACTTGGTTGCCCTCTAGGCCAGGGGTTCTTATACAGCAGACCTGTTCCTTATGAAGAGTGGCCGACGCATTTGGTGAGTTAGAAGCGAGAAGCGAGAAGCGAGAAGCGAGAAGCGAGAAGCGAGAAGCGAGAAGCGAGAAAATCTTGGAAGGGTTGACAGTGCATGTCAACCCTTTTCTTTTAAATTCAGACAATTAAACCTAAATATTAGCCAGCGCTGCCTGCTACTTTCGACTCTCTCACCACAAGCTCCTCTCGAAGGACGAAGTCCGTTCTAAATTCTCGTAGGGCGAAGTCCGATCTCAAATCTCGGAGAGAAGCTTTCTACCGAGCTTCGCCAGTTCCCGCTCTTAACCCTTTCAACACCTTCTCCAATTTCGGTTCCATTGGGGCATTAATCTCCATCCACTCGTCGTTAGACGGGTGCTGGAACTTAATGTTTGCCGCGTGAAGGAATAAGCGGTCTAAGCCTACTTTTCCAGTGTATGCATCGAAGCGACGATCACCGTATCTGTCATCCCAGGCAATTGGGTGACCAGTATACTGAGTGTGCACGCGGATTTGGTGAGTACGGCCTGTGATCGGACTGGCCTGAATCAGAGTTGCATCAGCAAACTTTTCAAGGATTTTGAAGCGAGTTTCAGATGCTTTACCATTTGGGTTAACTCGAACAATGCTGTTTACTTCATTCTTTAGCAGAGGTGCATTCACCACTTTGCAGCTGTTCTTCCATTGCCCCATTACCAGAGCAAAGTAAAACTTCTTAACCGTCTTTTCTCGGAACTGAGCTTGCAGGTGACGTAGCGCAGAACGCTTTTTAGCTACAAGAAGAATGCCCGATGTATCGCGGTCAATACGGTGAACCAATTCTAGAAAACGGGCTTCCGGACGTAATGCTCTTAACGCTTCAATCGCACCAAACTTAAGACCACTTCCGCCGTGAACCGCTGTACCAGAAGGCTTATTAAGAATCAGCATATGGTCATCTTCATAGATGATCATATGTTCAAGCTCTGCGACTTTGTTGAGCTTAGTGCTAGGCGCAACTTCTTGTGCTTTTTCTTCGATAGTGACTGGTGGAATTCGTACCAAATCCCCCGCTTTTAACTTGTATTCCGCTTTTACGCGTTTTTTGTTTACTCGCACCTCTCCCTTGCGCAAGATTCGATAAACCATGCTTTTAGGGATACTTTTCAACTGGTTGCGTAAGAAATTATCAATACGCTGACCTGCCATATCGTCGTCAATATCGACAAACTGGACTTTCGTTCTTATTTCACTCATCTGATTATTCTATCATTCAAAGTTGCGCAGAATCACATTTTCTTCGCAACAAACTGGAAAATTACTCAACTAATAATGAATGCAAATTCCGCTACGAATAAAAATCCATCAACTTTATTACAAATTTCAAAAATAGGCTCAATAAAACCTATAAAACAGATACTTACGGAAAATAAAATCAGCTTTTTTAGCGAATTATTATAAAGCGGATTGCTGACTTTAATGGGTACTGCTATAGTTCACCCCTGCAATATATGATTTGGTTGCCTTTTAAACAAACCGACTCATATCTGAGCAATAATTTGAGTAGCCCGTTAATTTACCAAAATGCAGCACACGGCGTAAGACATTTTCGAAATTAACACTCTTGTCACCCTACTCGTCGCTCATCATGTTGAGTGTTTACCGCCAATAATGCGGCTCACAAGCTTTACGAGAAATGCTTGTGAGACTGAAGTGCCCGAGCGCATCCCTCCAGCCGGGAGGCTGCAACGATTAAGCCATGGGATCTGGCACCATGAAAGCGATAGCAGTGACAAGAACAAAAAATGAAGAATGACAACGAGATTTATCAATGAAAAGAATGTTAATTAACGCAACTCAAAAAGAAGAGTTGCGTGTTGCTTTGGTTGATGGTCAGCGCTTATACGATTTGGATATCGAAAGCCCTGGTCATGAATCTAAGAAAGCAAATATCTACAAAGGACGTATCACTCGCATCGAACCAAGCCTAGAAGCGGCTTTCGTTGACTATGGTGCAGAAAGACACGGCTTCCTCCCTCTTAAAGAAATCGCCCGCGAATATTTCCCTGAAGGTTATACCTACCAAGGTCGTCCAAGCATTAAAGAAGTGCTTACAGAAGGCCAAGAAGTAATCGTACAAGTTGAAAAAGAAGAACGTGGCAGTAAGGGCGCAGCTCTTACAACGTTCATCTCACTTGCGGGTAGTTATCTGGTTCTTATGCCTAACAACCCTCGTGCCGGTGGTATTTCTCGCCGTATCGAAGGTGATGAGCGTACTCAACTGAAAGCAGCTCTAAGTACATTGGAACTACCGCAAGGTATGGGTCTGATCGTTCGTACTGCTGGTGTTGGTAAGAGTGCAGAAGAGCTTGAGTGGGATTTGAACGTGCTTCTAAACCACTGGGGCGCTATCAAGCAAGCTTCAGACGCGAACGCAGCACCTTTCCTGATTCACCAGGAAAGTAACGTTATCGTTCGAGCGATTCGTGACTACCTACGTCGTGACATTGGCGAAATCCTTATCGACAGCAACACAATCTACGAGCGTGCACTAGAGCACATCCGTCTGGTTCGTCCTGACTTCGTAAACCGTGTTAAGAAGTACGATGGTGAAGTACCGCTATTCAGTCACTACCAAATTGAGAGCCAAATCGAATCAGCGTTCCAGCGCGAAGTTCGTCTACCATCTGGTGGTTCAATCGTTATTGACCCAACAGAAGCTCTGACTTCAATCGACATCAACTCTGCTCGCGCAACCAAGGGCGGTGATATCGAAGAGACAGCACTAAACACTAACCTAGAAGCAGCAGAAGAGATTGCTCGTCAACTTCGTCTGCGTGATCTGGGCGGTCTAGTGGTTATTGACTTCATCGATATGACGCCTGTTCGTCACCAGCGTGAAGTAGAAAACCGTCTACGTGATTCTGTTCGTATGGACCGTGCACGAGTACAAATTGGCCGAATTTCTCGTTTCGGTCTATTAGAAATGTCTCGTCAGCGCTTAAGTCCTTCACTTGCTGAAGCAAGCCACCATATTTGTCCTCGCTGTACAGGTACTGGTGTTGTTCGTGACAACGAATCATTAGCTCTTTCTGTTCTTCGTCTGATTGAAGAGGAAGCACTAAAAGACAATACAGCTCAAGTTCTGGCTGTCGTTCCTGTGCCTATCGCTTCTTACCTATTGAACGAGAAGCGCCGCTCAGTGAACCATATTGAGCGCATCCAGGACGTTAAGATCACTGTTGTACCTAACTCAGATATGGAAACGCCTCACTTCGACGTTATCCGTGTTCGTGAAGGTGAAGAGTTTGATCTGCTTTCTTACCTACTGCCTAAGAAGATCGAAGCTCTGAAAGAAGCTGAAGGTAAAGAGCCAGTAGAAACAGAAGTCAAACCTAAGAAGATTGAAGAACCAGCGCTGAAAGGCTTTGCTGCGCCAACTCAATCAGCTCCAGCGCCAAGCCCAGTAGCAAAAGCGCCAGAGAAGAAAGTCGAGCGTGCTGAGCAACAAGAATCTCAACCTGGTCTTGTTAGTCGCTTCTTTAAAGCACTAGGTAGCTTCCTATTCGGCTCTTCTGAACAAGAAGAGAAGAAAGAAGAACAGCAACCTAAAGAGCGTAAAGAAGGTAACCGTAACAACCGCAACCGCCGTAACCGCAACGACAACCGTCGTCGCAACAACCGCGATAACCGTAACGAAAATCGTGAAGACAAGCGCGACAACAAGCGCAAGAACACTCGCGACGAAGCGAAGAGCGAATCAAAAGGTAACGAGCGTAAGCAACAGAACCGCAAGCCTAAACAGGAACGCCGTAACAAGCGTGACGACGTTAAAGCAAGCAAGGTTGCTGAAGAAGGTCTGAAACTAGCGGCAGATGCTCAGCAAAATGAGAAACCTGAAGCGCGTAAAGATCGTTCTGAAGAAAAAGCTGCGAAAGTAAAAGAGCGCCGTCAACGTCGCAAGCTTTCTAAACAAGTTCGCGTTAAAGATCAGGCTGCTAAAGCGAAAGCTGATGAAGAAGCGAAGCTAGTTGCTAAGGAAGCGAAAGCGGAAGTGATCGAAGAGGCCGTTGTTGAAGCTGTAGCAGAAGAGTCTGCAGAACAGCAACCTAAGCAACGCCGTAACCGTCGTTCACCTCGACATCTGCGCGCGAGCGGCCAACGTCGTCGTCGCGGTCGTGACCGTCGCCCTAACCCATTCCGCCTGCGTAAAGGTGGTGTAGCATCTCCAGAGATGGCGATGGGTAAAGTAATGCCAAGCTACGGCATCATCAAACCTGCACCTAAGCAACAAGCTAAGACTGACAAAGTTGAAGCACCTGTTGTTGAAGTGGCATCAGTGGAAACAACTATCGCTCTAGGCGGCGTTGCTTGCCCTGAGATGGCGATGGGTAAAGTGATTGTTCGTCGTGAACAGCAGCCAGCTGAACAACCTGTAGTAGAAACTGCACCAGTTGTCGCTGAACAGCCAGTCGCTAAAGAAACCGTTGTTGAAGCGCCAGTGGCTGAAGCTGCTCCAGCTGTTGAAGTAGCAGAGCAAGCTGAACCTGTTGTGACTCAAGCAGAACCAGCGGTTACGTCTGAAATTGTGGTACCACAAGGCTTCAAAGGCCACTCGAGTGCCCCAATGGCGAAAGCACCAGGCAACACTGAGATGAAAGAGATTACTGTTAACGCAGCACCGCTTAAGCAAGACCGTTACCAGTCTCGCGGCGCAGGTAGTCAAGTAGCGACTAACCAAGCTGGCGCAGTAATGACTAAACCTCAGTTTTAGTCCTCGCTGACCTGATTAAAAACAGCCTCTACTCCAGAGGCTGTTTTTTTATCTCTGGCACGCTTCTTTGTAAGTACGTACCTACAAGAAGGGGGAATTGAGCGATTTGTACCCATTGGTCACAAATATGGTTCAATATCAGTATCAATCTTGAACTTAATCACACTTTTCGGTAGCATGCGCCGACTCGATCTGAATCTATACTCTACATAAACGGGTATCTAGTTTAGTCACTCTGCTCTTTTACATTGCATTTTTGCCCAGTGGCGACTAAATACAATTCAGAATACTTTTAAACACTTAGCCAAACTGAGCAAACATGTTTGAATTTCCTCAATTTTCTAAACACTCTGTAAAAAATGATGTTTTATCAGGCTTAACCGTAGCACTTGCTTTGGTTCCTGAAGCTGTAGCATTCGCTTTCGTAGCGGGTGTAGACCCAATGGTTGGTTTATATGCAGCTTTCATCGTCGGTCTAATCACTTCAATTTTCGGTGGTCGTCCAGGTATGATCTCTGGTGCGACTGGCGCAATGGCCGTTGTAATGGTCTCTCTGGTAGCAACGCACGGCGTACAATACCTATTCGCTGCTATCTTACTTGCCGGTATCCTTCAGGTTGCTGCAGGTCTGTTTAAGCTAGGTAAATTCATTCGAATCGTGCCACATCCGGTAATGATTGGCTTTGTAAACGGTCTGGCGATTGTTATCTTCCTTGCTCAGCTAGGTCAGTTTAAAGCACCGGACCTGAGCGGCGCGTTAACATGGTTACCAAATGATCAAATGATGCTGATGCTAGGTCTTGTCGCCCTGACTATGGCTATCATTCACTTCTTACCAAAAATCACGACTGCTGTACCTTCATCGCTGGTTGCGATTGTGACTGTAACAGCACTCGTTGTTGGCTTAGATCTTGAGACGCGTACTGTTGTTGACTTCCTGCGCACCATGTCTGGTGACGAAGCGGCAACGCTAGCGGGTTCACTGCCAACTTTCTCTGTTCCAGCCGTTCCGTTTACGTTAGAGACTCTGCAAATCATCCTGCCATACGCAATTATTCTTGCGGCTATCGGCCTGATTGAGTCGCTACTGACTCTGACCGTACTGGATGAAATGACGAACACACGCGGCCAGTCTAACCGTGAGTGTATCGGTCAGGGTATGGCAAACATGACATGTTCAGTGTTTGGCGCTATGGGTGGTTGTGCGATGATTGGTCAGTCTATGATCAACGTTAACTCTGGTGGTCGTGGTCGCCTATCGGGCATCGTAGCAGCAGTAGCGCTTCTGATGTTCATTCTGTTTGCGTCTTCACTGATTGAGATGATCCCGCTGGCTGCACTTGTTGGTGTAATGTTCATGGTTGTTATCGGTACATTTGAATGGGCAACCTTCAAGCTGGCTCGCCGTGTACCTAAACAAGACTTCTTTGTTATTGTACTGGTAACCGTTGTTACCGTTATGACTGACCTTGCTATCGCAGTATTCGTTGGTGTTATCGCATCTGCACTTATGTTTGCATGGCAGCATGCTAAACACATCTACGCAGACACTAGCATCAATGAAGAAGGCTCAAAAGAGTACAAGATCCACGGTCCAGTATTCTTCGGTTCAGTGGCAAACTTCCTTGAGATCTTCGACGCGCATGGTGATCCAAGCGATGTTATTGTCGACTTCGCCGATTCTCGCGTTACTGACCACTCTGCAATCGAAGCAATTGAGACACTGGCTGAACGTTACTCAGCGCAAGGCAAAACACTGCACCTGCGTCACCTAAGCCCAGACTGTCGTAAGCTGCTTGATAAAGCGGGCAGCCTGGTTGAGATTAATGTTAAGGAAGACCCTAGCTACAAAGTTGCGACTGACGTACTAGCAGGTTAATCCGAGCAAATCGTAAAGGGCTTCCAGTTGGAAGCCCTTTTTGTTTCTCTTTATCAGAACCTATTAAAAAAGCTCCCGAAGGAGCTTTTGTTACAATAACTTATTTAACTTTTCGCCAAACAACTCTAAACGCCAGCTTTGCATCACATCCGGCAGTGACGCTGGGTCACGGTCTTTCTTCCATACCCAACTGATCAACTGATTAAGCTGCTTCTTAGAAGCCAGAAACTCGGTTGCAAGACCACTTGTCTGCGACGCACGCTTCACTTCATCTTTAAGCACTTTGAACTTTTGCTTGTAACCCGGCATATCCATCAAACGTTCGATTTTTTGTGGGTACTCTTCTTCTGGAGTCATCTGCGCTGCTTTAACAATCGAAATAATACGAGCGCTGTGACGCTGCACTGAACGCAGATCCATACCTTCCTGCTCCATACGCTTACGATTCTGGATGCCTAAGCGAGCAACGGTCAGCAAGTCATTCTCTTTGAAAATGAAGTTAAGTGCTAAATCACGTTTCAATGCCTCTTTTAAGCGCCATGTTGCCAGAGGTTTAAGGATCGCTAACTCTTTAGGCTTAAGCTGCCATGCCCCCTTAACATCAAGGTAAGCACGCTCAGGATTGACTGTTTTGATGCGCTTAGACGCGATCAGATCACTCTCCTGCTGCGCCGCCTGCCACCAGCCTGCCTGAGTGATGTTTTCAAACAACTGCTCGTAAAGAGGTAGCAGGTAGTAAACATCGGCAGCAGCGTATTCAAGCTGCTTATCTGTCAGTGGTCGCGCTAACCAGTCGGTACGTGACTCGCTCTTATCAAGTTCTACGTTGAGATACTCGTTAACCAGAGCAGCAAAGCCTGTCGATAGACCATGACCTAAGAAAGCAGCCATTAGCTGGGTATCAACCATAGGATAAGGTAGGCAACCAAAGCTGTTTTGAAACACTTCCAAATCTTCGCCACAGGCATGCAGAACCTTGAGTACTGACGTATCCTGCAGTAAGTGTACAAACGCCGTCATGTCGTCAATAACCGTTGGGTCGATTAGAGATAAGGTCTGCCCATCATAAAGTTGGATCAAACCTAATTGAGGGTAGTAGGTACGGGTACGGACAAACTCTGTGTCCAGCATAACTACATCGAATTCCCTAGCGCTTTGACACACAGTCTCTAACTGCGATGACTCGGTAATAATCTGATATTTCACTAACTTCTCACTATGAGCGATTTCCAGCGGCTATAAAAAATGCCGACTACGATTAGTCGGCATTCTATCATCAATCAAGCAGGCTTGTTTAGTTAACTCACTTAACCCTGTTGAGATTCTGCTAGCTTGGCATCGTTTTCTTCACGAAGCACACGGCGTAAGATCTTACCTACGTTTGTTTTCGGTAGATCGTCCTTAAACTCAACCAGCTTCGGCACTTTGTAACCTGTCAGGTGCTGGCGACAGTGAGCAATAATCTCATCTTTAGTCAGGCTAGGGTCACGCTTAACGACGTAGATCTTAACCAGCTCACCAGACACTTCATGCGGCTGACCAATTGCAGCCACTTCCAGTACCTTACCGTGCAATGCTACGACGTCTTCAATCTCATTTGGATAAACGTTGAAGCCAGATACCAGAATCATATCTTTCTTACGGTCAACGATATGGATAAGACCTTCATCGTCAAACTTAACGATATCACCTGTCGATAACCAACCTTCAGAGTTGATCACCTCTTTCGTCGCTTCAGGACGCTGCCAGTAACCTTGCATTACCTGAGGACCACGAACTTGCAGCTCGCCCACTTCAGTGTTCGGTACAGGGTTACCTTCGTCATCAACGATACGTACTTCAGTAGAAGGTACAGGCAGACCAATCGCGCCAGTGTAGTCCGTCAGATCGTAAGGGTTACCAGTTACTAGCGGAGAACACTCCGTCAGACCGTAACCTTCAAGCAGGTGAATACCTGTGGTTTTCTTCCATTGCTCCGCCACTGCACGCTGAACGGCCATACCACCGCCAACAGCAAGCTTGAGATTGCTAAAATTAAGCTCATGGAAGTCTTCGTTATTTACCAGTGCGTTAAATAGAGTGTTAACACCCGTAATTGCGGTAAATGGATACTTCTGCAGCTCTTTAACGAAACCTGGAATATCACGCGGGTTGGTGATCAGTAAGTTTTGACCGCCCATCTCAATAAACAGCAAACAGTTCACCGTCAAGGCAAACACGTGATAAAGCGGTAATGCTGTCACGACCAGTTCACGACCTTCAGCCAGAACAGGACCATATGCCCCTTTCGCCTGAAGAACGTTAGCAATCATATTGCGGTGAGTAAGAATCGCACCTTTTGCTACGCCGGTAGTCCCGCCTGTGTATTGCAAGAAGGCAATATCATCACCAGACATAAATGGCTTCACGTACTGCAGACGGCGGCCTTTGTGCAGAGCCTGACGCATAGAAATTGCACCAGGAAGGTCGTACTTAGGCACCATGCCTTTAACATACTTAACCACGAAGTCTACCAGTGTACCTTTCGCACGTGGCAGCATCTGACCAAGACTAGTCAGAACAACGTGTTTAACTGGCGTGTTATCAACGATCTGTTCCAGTGTGTTAGCGAAATTAGAAACGATAACAATCGCTTTTGCGCCTGAATCGTTAAGCTGGTGCTCGAGTTCACGAGGGGTGTAAAGCGGGTTAACGTTTACCGCGATCATACCTGCACGTAACACACCAAATAGTGCCACTGGGTATTGCAGTAGGTTTGGCATCATCAGAGCAACACGGTCACCTTTCTGCAGTTTCAGTTCGTTTTGCAGATACGCTGCAAACGCGCGGCTGCGCTCTTCTAACTTACGGAAAGTCATTACCGAGCCCATATTCATGAATGCAGGCTGGTCAGCGTACTTTTGTACTGACTGTTCAAACATCTCCACCAATGATGGGTATTGATCTGGGTTGATGTGCTCTGGCACATCACTTGGATAACGTGATAACCAAGGTTTATCCACGGTAAAACTCCTCGAAATTAGCTGGCTGTCATCTATGTGAAACGCTCTGTTTTCATTGAGGTCTATTACAGCACAGGCAGGCCGCTTGAGCACGAAAGACTCAAACACTTGTTTAAATTTTGTTAACTAAGCCAAAAATTAGGTTAGCTACTCTAAAAGGGGCTTGCAGATGACAATGATGACCGCCTTCGATCATCTCAATTTGAGTGGAGTCTGAAGCATCATTTTGAAAAGACTGCAAATAAGAGAAACCTTGCTCACCAAGAATGACCAGTTGAGATACTGTGACTTGTTGGCGAAACTCTGCTGCATGTTCGAGCGACATTCGATACAAAGACTGACTTTGTAACTTGACGTCATGCCGCCATTGCCAGCCATGTTCAACTTCTATCAAGCCACGTTTAACAATCGGAGCGATAAGTGCCGCGTCTAGCTGATTCACTTTCGCACGCCGTTCTATCGCCTCTTGCTGTGACTGCATGGCCCGCATCGGTTTTCTTCGGACTCTCTGACGACTCAGAACACCTTCTCTTAAACGGGTAACCGTATCTTGAGAGGGCTCCGCCAGAGGACCATACCCTTCTATCTGAACTAATCCGCTGATCTGCTCAGGAAAGGCGGCACTATAACAACTTGCAATCAAAGCACCAAGTGAATGACCCACTAACACCAGTCTGTTTGGCGATAAGTTAGCCAAAAACTGGTAAACGTCATCTATATAGTCGTGAAATGGGTAGAAATTGCTGCCATTTTTGTGGCTAGAGAAGCCGTGGCCAGGTAAATCGATTGCGCATAGGTGGAGGTTTGGAGCAATGGAGTGCAACTCATTCATCACGGTTTCAAAGCTAGCTGCATTATCGAGCCAACCATGTAAAAAGACCACGGTCAGATCAGCGGTCTGCTTCGAACCATATTCGATGGTAGCAATATGCCCTGAGGCTATATCGCACCTTTGTTCATGACGCATTATTTCACTTCTTGAATGACTTGGCCCTGGCGGGTTCCATAACGATTTTCACGGCAGTAAAGCCCATGACATGGGTACAGGTAGCTATCAAAGTCATGAATAATAACACGCTCTTCAATTCGCCATAGGTGGTAACCCTTCACTTTCATTACCGGGAACTCGTAGTTGTACTCCCCCACCTTGCCCTGTTCACGCCCCTGACTATCACCAATCAGGGAAATGAGCCGACCTTCAGACAGTGTTACCGGATCAGCAAATCCGCTCACATAGCCGACAAAACGCCCTTGCGCTTCCTGGTTAATATCTGGTTTACCAGCAGAGTTAATTGGCAGGTTCACGACTTCGATTCGAGTTTTGTCCTTGAGGTTAGTCACCTTAGCGATCAAACCGCCCAAACGGACTTCACTCTGCGCATCCTCACTGCTCTGCCAGACAGAGTAGTCGGTAATTAACTGGGGATTATCAGATTTCAAGCTTTCTGGTAATGAACTACAGGCTGAAAGCGTCAAAGCTGTAGAGAAAACCAGTAAAGTTTGTAATAGACGGAAAGACATAAAATTACGCAAGCTCATCATGTTAGATATAAATATCGACACCCAGCATTTGTGAAAGTTCATCACGCTGTGTCTGGGTCATCACCTTCATATACTCTTCCATCGCCCTACGACCACGCCCTTCTGGCAGGTCGTATTGCACTTGCGCTTTATGGATATCAGACTCATTAACATGACGGATAGAGTGGGCTACCGCGTTAGCCACCTTACTCGGCTGGCTGACTGGCGTGTTATCACTCGATTTTTTAACCTCATTCTTCTTGTTAGCCTTATTAGCCCGGTTAGGGCCTGGCAGTGAAGGAGGTAATCCATTAATTGATACCATACTATCCGTCTATGTTGTGGCTAGGTCAGCGAACTTATTCTCTACCTGGTAACTTCTTCCAGGCAACAGTATCACGAAGATAAACCGGACTGGCTTCTTCAGCATCGACCGTGTTTCCTTTCGCCAGCTCAAACTTAGCGAGCTGAACGATATCTTCCGCATCTGGGAAAAGTACATCACTCTTAGCCGTGTTGAACTTAATACCTTCAAGCTGCTCTGAGTAAGCGTCCCACCCGGTACCAGCAGTAAACCATTCAGACTCATCAGCCTGACTATTGTCAGCCACCAACTGTGGTGGTGTTACACACTCCTGGTCGGTTGCGAGCCAAGTGCCATCTTCTTGACGTGTGAAGCGTCCCCAGTAGACTTCACTCATGCGAGCGTCAATCGCAGTCGCTACATGGCTTTGAGCGTGTTTGCGATAAACACCTTGAGCCATAGCTTGCAGAGTCGAAATACCAATCATAGGTAAATCCGCACCGAATGCTAAACCTTGTGCAATACCAATGCCAATTCGTACTCCAGTAAAGCTGCCCGGACCACGTCCATAAGCCAGTGCGTCCAGTTCAGCGAGCGTTAAACCCGCTTCTTTCAGCACTTCATCTACCATAGGCAGTACTTTCTTAGTGTGGTCACGTGGCGCAACTTCACTACGCACGTAAACTTTATCGTCTACTAAAAGAGCAACTGAACAGTTCTCAGTCGCCGTATCTAGAGCAAGGATCTTTACACTCATTGATATCTCTGATTATTCGTTTGTTTTTAACATTAATTATGTTCAAGAAAGTCCTGCACCACCGCCAAATCTCGCGTGCGGGGGATAGGTGGCAAGCTAGCTAAGAACACACCACCGTAATCTCGGGTCACTAAGCGATTATCACATATAATCAGCGCCCCTTTGTCTTTCTTGTCGCGAATTAGTCGCCCAACCCCTTGCTTTAAGGTAATAACCGCATCAGGTATCTGTACTTGGGCAAAAGGGTCACCGCCTTTAAGCTGGCAATCTTCAATGCGCGCCTTTAGCAGCGGGTCATCGGGAGCTGTGAAGGGCAATTTGTCGATGATAACACAGCTAAGTGTGTCACCTCTAACGTCAATCCCTTCCCAGAAAGCCCCTGTTGCCACCAGCAAGGCATTACCGAGTTCCATAAACTCAGCAAGGGTCTTCTGTTTGCTGGTTTCTCCCTGCATCAAAACAGGTACCGTCAGACGCTCGCGAAAGCGCTCGCCTAGTTCTTTCATCATGCTGTGAGAGGTACAAAGGAAGAAACAGCGTCCCTGATTTTGCTCGATAACCGGAGTAAGCATTTTTACCAACTTATCCGCCATCCCCGGGCTATTGGGCTCGGGCAGGTAACGAGGCACACACAGTCTGGCCTGACTTTGATAATCGAACGGGCTTGGCAGCGACAGTTGCTGTTGAGGTTTAAGTCCCAAACGAGCGGTAAAATGCCCGAAATCGTTATTAACCGCCAGCGTCGCGGAGGTAAAAATCCAGGCCCCCTGCTTAAGCTCAATCTGTTCGTGAAACTTATCGGCAACCGTTAATGGCGTAATGTGTAAGCTAAAGTGACGCGGTGTGGTGTCATACCAGTATGAATAACCGGTAATCGACACATCACACACCCTATCAAGTCGGGCTTTGATGGTATTGGCACGCTCAAAGGCACTATCTAACAGTTGGCTGCGCCCTAGCGCGAGTTTCAGCACTTCCAATACAAAATCGAGTGCATCTTCAAGACGGCGCAACTCTCTGCCAATCGAGGGCGACGTAATCGCTTCACGCCAGTTTCCTCGAAAACCGGGTTCGCCAAGTACAATACGTAAGTCCATCGCCGTCTGATAAAGCTTCTCACCCGCTTTTTGTAGTTGGCGCATATCTTTGGCTTCAGTGCGATAAGCGATTTCGATGTCTTTACAAAGTTCTTGGATTTGGCGACTGGAGAGCGATTGTCCAAAGTATTGGCTCGCAATATCAGGCAGCTGGTGTGCCTCATCAAAAATAAACACATCTGCCTCGGGGATTAACTCTCCGAATCCAGTTTCCTTAATCGCAAGATCAGCTAAGAACAGGTGATGGTTAACCACGACAACATCAGCATCCATGGCTTTCTTTCGTGCCTTAAGTACAAAGCAGTCCTGATAACTCGGGCACTCTTTACCAAGGCAGTTGTCATTGGTTGAGGTGATGGTCGGAATGACCGGACTGTCTTCCGCAATCGCATCACAGTCGCCTAAGTCACCTGTTTTAGTTTCAGATGACCAGCTACGCACCTTAACCAGTTGACTCAATAAGGTGGGATCAGCGGTCTGGTTATGACTCTCAACCATTTGTCTGCTTAAGCGGTCTAAACACAAGTAGTTTGCACGCCCTTTAAGCAGCGCCACTTGCCCATAAAAACCGAGCGCACCGGTCATCAAGGGTAAGTCTCGGTGAAAAAGCTGTTCCTGCAGGTTTTTAGAACCGGTACTGATGATGGTTTTCTTACCACTGAGAAGTGCAGGAACCAGATAGGCAAATGTTTTACCCGTACCTGTGCCCGCTTCAACCACGACCTGACCTTGTGTTTTGATTGCATTAGCAACCACTTCGGCCATATCGAGCTGCGCTTGGCGCGGTTGAAAACCAGGTATCGCTTTACCCAGAGCTCCTTCAGAGGAGAAGGTTTTTGAAATCATTGAGTGCAGAGAGTTGTTCTTAAGAGGGGGTAATTATGGCAGTTTTCCAGCCTAGGCGCGAATGAGATTTCGCGCCCTAGAAAAATGGAAATTATCGTTTGTTGAGATAACGAGTTAGCCAGGCAGGTCCTTCAAAGCCTTCTTGTTGGCAATCAGATATGGCGCGTGCAGCTTCAGCTGGGGAGGCACGGTTTTCCCACATTTCGTCTAATAATTCTTCGTCTAGTTCTTTTCCACCAGTCAGGGCACTGACTCGTTCTGAATACAATTTTCGGGCTAATAACTCTTTATCCATAAATACCACCTAAAAACGCGACAAGAGAAAAAATACCAACATATAATTCGAGCAAACGGTTAACTCAGATTAATTGTTGAAACCAACTCGATATTAGTTTAATTGTAGCTTCAATAATGCGGGTCAGCTCACCGTTCGAGGTCCCGTAAAAAATTCACTATTCAAAAAAAATAAATCACGGAAGTTTTAACTTGATGGAAAAGAAAACACTACTAACGCATTGTACGGACGCCCCTGGTCTCATCTCAAAGATCACTAATATCTGTTACAAGCACCAACTCAACATCATCCATAACAACGAGTTCGTTGATAACACCAGCGGCCACTTTTTCATGCGTACTGAGCTGGAAGGTTACTTCAATGATGAGACATTTCTCGCAGACCTTGATCAGGCTCTGCCACAAGGTGCAAAACGTAAGCTGATGGGTTCAAACCGCAAGCGCGTAGTGATCTTAGTGACAAAAGAAGCTCATTGTCTTGGTGACATTCTAATGAAGAACTACGACGGTAGTCTGGATGTCGACATTGCAGCCGTTGTGGGTAACTACGATACGCTTCAGAGCCTGACAGAGAAGTTCGATATTCCTTACCACCATGTTTCTCACGAAGGTCTTAACCGCGAAGAGCATGAGAAGGAGATGTTGCAGGTTATCGACCAGTATCAGGCTGACTATCTGGTATTGGCTAAGTACATGCGCGTTCTGACGCCATCATTTGTTGAGAAGTACAATCATAAGATCATCAACATCCATCACAGCTTCCTGCCTGCATTTATCGGTGCAAAGCCTTACCAACAGGCGTATGAGCGTGGCGTTAAAATCATTGGTGCGACGGCCCACTTTGTCACCAATGATCTTGATGAAGGCCCAATTATCAAGCAGGACGTTATCCCTGTAGACCACAACTTCAGTGCTCAGGATATGGCTCAGGCTGGTCGAGACGTAGAGAAGAATGTTCTTAGCAAAGCGCTAAACAAGGTTCTTAACGACCATGTCTTTGTTTACGGCAACAAAACCGTAATTTTGTAAGTTCAGTCAAAACACTAAGGCCTCCAATTGGAGGCCTTAGTTTTATCATCTTCAGCTTACAGTTTTACCGCCAGCTCCACACCCTGCTTAATTGCTCGAACCGCATCGAGTTCGCCAGCATAGTCAGCACCACCAATGATATGAAGTTTATCGCCCAACTGGTGCCACTGGCTTTCAAATGGGCGAACCGACTCTTGGCCCGCACAGATAATCACGGTATCTGCATCCAATAGCTGTTGCTTGTCATCAACGCTGATGTGTAATCCATCGCTATCAATCTTATCATAGCTGACGCCACCTAACAGATTTACGCCACGTTTTTCCAGCGTGCGCTTATGAATCCAGCCTGTCGTTTTGCCTGGACCTTTACCGACACGCCCTTTACGACGTTGCAGAACCCATACTGTCTTATCGCTCATTGAGTCAGGGTAAGGGAACAAACCACCCGGATGAGAAATTTCTTTATCAATGCCCCACTCGTGCAGCCAGTCATCAAGATTGTGACCACTTGGTTCGGTGAGCATTGTCGCTACATCTACACCAATACCACCAGCACCAACGATAGCCACTTTATTACCAACAAACGTTTTCTCTTTAATCAGAGTTTGGTAGTCGATGACTTTATCAGGTGTATCAATACCTTCGATATTAACTTTACGCGGTTCAACACCGGACGCCATTACCACTTCATCGTACTCTGCCAGTAAGTCGTAATTCGCTTCGGTTTCGAGGTGAAGTTTTACACCTGTCTCGTCGATTCGATTAGCAAAGTATCGAATGGTTTCTCTGAATTCTTCTTTACCCGGGATCTGCATCGCCAGACGGAACTGACCACCAATCCGGTCATTACGTTCAAACAGGTCAACATTATGACCTCTTTCCGCCAGCGTGGTTGCACACGCCAGACCCGCAGGTCCTGCACCGACAACCGCGATGTTTTTCTTGACGTCAGAAGGTGTCACAACGAGCTCAGTTTCACGACAGGCTAACGGGTTAACCAAACAGCCAGCACGTTTACCTTTAAATACATTATCCAGACATGCCTGATTACAGCCGATACAGGTATTAATCAATTGCGACTGATTTTGCTCTGCCTTAATGACAAAATGCGGATCGGCGAGGAAAGGTCGCGCCATGGAAACCATATCCGCATGACCACTTGCCAGAATTGACTCAGCCTCTTCAGGAGTGTTAATACGGTTACAAGTCACGATAGGGACATTGACATGTGGACGTACCTTTTCGGTTACCCAGGTAAATGCACCACGTGGTACCTGAGTCGCGATAGTTGGAATTCTCGCCTCATGCCAGCCGATACCGGTATTGATGATGGTCACTCCCGCTTTTTCTAGCTCCTGAGCCAGTTCGACCACTTCTTCAAAGGTGCTTCCCTCTTCAACCAGATCAAGCATTGATAGACGGAAGATAATAATAAATTCGTTACCCGCTGCTTTGCGGATAGCTTTAACCACTTCCAACGGGAAACGGATTCGGTTCTGGTAACTGCCGCCCCATTCATCGTAACGGGTATTGGTACGTTTACAGATAAACTGGTTAAGTAAGTAGCCCTCTGAACCCATGACTTCAACGCCATCATATCCTGCTTCAACCGCTAAAGCGGCACTCTTAGCAAAAGCTTCGATAGTATTGTTTATCTGACGAGTACTCATCTCACTTGGAGCAAAACGAGCAATAGGCGCTTTGACTGATGACGCACTTTGAGCGAAAGGGTGCATTGCGTAACGACCGGCATGTAATAGCTGGAGAGCAATTTTGCCACCGTGTTTATGAACGGCTTCGGTAACAACCTTATGGGCTTTAGCATGTTTAGGCTTACTAAATTCAGCACTAAATGGGTGCAAGCGACCACGTAAGTTTGGCGAAAAGCCTCCGGTAACAATCAGGCCTACTCCACCCTTCACACGTTCTTCGTAGAACGCTGCAAGCTTGCCGAGACCTTCTTTATGCTCTTCAAGCCCCGTGTGCATTGAGCCCATTAATACTCGGTTTCTCAACTGGGTAAATCCGAGGTCTAGTGGTTTTAGTAGGTTTGGGTACATGGAAGACATCACTTTACTCTTTTTTATTGTGGTCTGACCAGAATACAAAGGCATTAAATAAAAATCAAACACCCGTTTACATTTCTGTAACACCGATCAATCTTACGGTTGTTTGGGTATACTAGTTTAAGTAGGATGTAACTTGATCTGGATTTATAAGGTCTTACAGCGGATAAGCCTTAACCTGCGACCTTCGCAGCGGAGAAAAAATGAAAAGTATATTTAAGTTTGTTGGCATGTTTTTTAAAGGTATCTGGAAACTTATCACCTTTATTCGTCTCGCCCTCGTCAACCTGATTTTCCTAGCGAGTATTGGCATTATTTACTTCATCTACACCAGTGCTGAAGCGCCTGTCCCGACAGTGCCTAAAGAGTCAGCTCTGATCGTCAATATTTCTGGGCCGATTGTTGAACAACCCACTTACGTTAACCCTATGGACTCTTTGACCGGTTCATTCTTCGGTCAAAGCCTGCCTAAAGAGAACGTGTTGTTCGACATTGTTGATACGATTCGTCATGCCAAAGATGATGAGCAAATCAGCGGTATTGTGCTGGCGTTACGCGACATGCCGGAAACCAACCTGACCAAGCTGCGCTACATAGCGAAAGCGTTAAACGAGTTTAAAGCGTCAGGTAAACCTATTTATGCTGTGGGTGATATTTACAATCAAAGCCAGTATTACCTGGCCAGCTACGCCGATAAGATCTATCTGGCTCCAGACGGTGCAGTAATGCTTAAAGGCTACAGCGCATACTCTCTCTACTACAAAACCCTGTTAGAGAAACTGGATGTGAACACTCATGTTTTCCGCGTCGGTACCTACAAGTCAGCGATTGAGCCTTTCGTTCGTGACGACATGTCCAAGGAAGCGAAAGAGTCCGCCTCGCGCTGGTTAGGGCAACTGTGGGGGGCTTACATTGATGATGTAGCGACCAACCGCCAACTGGCGTCTGAAACTCTGAACCCTGATATGGATACATTTCTTAAACTGTTGAAGCAGAACAATGGCGACTTAGCGTCACTTTCTCTCAATGTTGGTCTTGTCGATCAACTGGCGACTCGTCAACAGGTAAGAAAAGATCTTATCGAAGTCTTTGGCAGTAATGGTGAAGATAGTTACAACTATGTCGATTTCTACGAATATCAATCGACAATGACACCTAAGTTCGATCTGGCTGCTGATGATATCGCAATCGTAGTGGCAAGCGGTGCCATCATGGACGGCTCGCAACCGCGTGGTACCGTTGGTGGTGACACAGTGGCTGCGCTGCTGCGTCAGGCACGCAATGATGACAAAGTAAAAGCCGTGGTTCTACGTGTTGATAGCCCGGGCGGTAGTGCGTTCGCCTCTGAAGTGATTCGCAATGAAGTCGAAGCGCTGAAAGAAGCGGGTAAACCAGTAGTGGTATCGATGTCGAGCCTTGCTGCATCGGGTGGTTACTGGATCTCTATGAGTGCTGACCGTATCGTTGCTCAACCAACAACGCTTACTGGCTCAATTGGTATTTTCAGTGTCCTGACCACATTTGAAAAGGGTCTTAACAAGCTCGGCATCTACACCGATGGTGTTGGCACTTCTCCATTCTCAGATGTTGGTGTAACAACCGGTTTATCAGACGGTGCTTCTCAAGCATTCCAAATGGGTATCGAACATGGCTACAACCGCTTTATTGGATTAGTCAGTCAATCACGTGAGATTCCATTAGAGCAGGTCGATAACGTTGCCCAAGGGCGCGTATGGACAGGTCAGGACGCGCTTGAGTTTGGCCTGGTCGATAAAATTGGTGATTTCGACGATGCCGTTGAACTGGCAGCGGAGTTAGCGAAAGTTGAACAATATAATTTGTATTGGGTAGAAGAACCACTCTCTCCTGCTCAACAGTTTATTCAGGACTTCATGAACCAAGTTAGTGCTCACTTAGGCATCGACCCAACAGCCATGTTGCCTCAGGCTCTTCAACCTGTTGCTCAGCAAGTGATTCAGGATACAAATATGCTACAAAGCTTTAATGATCCTAAAGGTCAGTACGCTTTCTGTCTTAACTGTCAGGTTCAATAATCGGATTGACTAAACCGACCAGAGACTAAAGGGGGATTCCTGTGCGGAATCCCCCTTTTTATTGGCCTAGATTGATATATAATCCCACGCTCTGTTCCCCCTACAATTAACTGGTTTCAAAGCAATGGCAAGAAAACATATTTATATCGCGTACACTGGCGGTACCATTGGTATGCAAAAATCCCATGATCACGGTTATGTTCCAGTAGCTGGTTTCATGGAAAAACAATTAGCAAGTATGCCAGAGTTCCACAGACCAGAAATGCCTGAGTTTACTATCCATGAGTATGACCCGCTTATCGACTCATCAGATATGACACCAGCAGATTGGCAGCAAATTGCTGACGACATCCGCGATAACTACGATAAGTACGACGGTTTCGTAATCCTACACGGCACTGACACAATGGCTTACACAGCCTCAGCGCTCTCTTTTATGCTAGAGAACCTTGGCAAGCCAGTGATAGTGACAGGCTCACAGATCCCTCTTGCTGAACTGCGCTCAGATGGTCAGGCAAACCTGTTGAATGCTCTGCACATTGCCGCTAACTACCCGATCAACGAAGTAACGCTGTTCTTCAATAACAAACTGATGCGCGGTAACCGCAGTACTAAGTCTCATGCGGATGGTTTTAACGCTTTCACTTCTCCAAACCTGCCTCCACTACTGGAAGCGGGTATCAATATTCAGATCAGCAACGATATTGAAGTTGGTAAACAGCCTGAAGGTGAATTTAAGGTTCACGACATCACGCCACAACCGATTGGTGTGATAACCATGTATCCGGGGATCTCCCATGAGGTTATCCGTAATACCCTGCTTCAACCTGTTAATGCGATGATTCTGTTAACTTTCGGCGTTGGTAATGCCCCCCAGAACCCTGAGTTACTGCATCATCTAAAAGATGCTTCAGAACGTGGCGTAATTGTGGTTAACCTGACGCAATGTCTTGCGGGCAAGGTCAATATGGGCGGTTACGCAACAGGCTGTGCCCTTGCAGAAGCTGGCGTGATCAGCGGCTACGATATGACACCTGAAGCGGCTCTGGCAAAATTGCATTTCCTACTAAGCCAAGGTCTGAGCTACGATCAGGTTAAGGTGAAGATGCAACAAGTGCTTCGCGGTGAAATGAGTATCTAAACTCAATCACTCATAGCCTTGCAAAGCCGACTTTATGTCGGCTTTTTTGTTTCCCGCTGGTACAAAAAAGGCGACTCACAGAGTCGCCTTTTATTAACTAATCTTTCGATTAACCGATGTGCGTTGCGCCGCCCATGTACTTCTGAAGTGCAGTTGGGATTGCGATACGACCATCAGCTTCTTGGTTGTTCTCCAGAATCGCAACCATTGTACGACCTACAGCAAGACCAGAACCGTTTAGTGTGTGCACAAGCTCAGGCTTCTTCTCGCCTTTACGACGGAAACGAGCTTGCATACGACGAGCCTGGAAGTCCCACATGTTTGAACAAGATGAGATTTCACGGTAAGTCTCTTGCGCTGGAACCCAAACTTCAAGGTCGTAAGTCTTACGAGCACCGAAGCCCATATCACCAGTACACAGAACCACTTTACGGTAAGGAAGCTCCAGAAGCTGAAGAACTTTCTCAGCGTGGCCTGTTAGCTCTTCTAGTGCATCCATTGAATCTTCTGGCTTAGTAATCTGTACCAGTTCTACTTTGTCGAATTGGTGCATGCGGATAAGACCACGAGTATCACGACCGTAAGAACCCGCTTCAGAACGGAAACATGGTGTGTGTGCTGTCATCTTAAGAGGCAGATCTGCTTCATCAGAAATAGTATCGCGTACCATGTTAGTTACAGGTACTTCCGCTGTTGGGATAAGAGACAGTTTACGTGGCTCTTCGTCGTTCACTTTCTCTTCTAGCGGTTCAGTGTGGAACAGGTCTTTACCAAATTTAGGTAGCTGACCAGTACCAAACAGGCTGTCAGAGTTTACCAGGTACGGTACATACATTTCTGTGTAGCCGTGCTCTTCTGTGTGAAGATCTAGCATGAACTGAGCAATTGCACGGTGAAGACGAGCAAATTGACCTTTCATTACGATAAAGCGAGCACCAGTGATCTTAGTTGCGCTTGCGAAATCAAGACCGTCACCCATCTCACCAAGATCTACGTGATCTTTCAGTTCGAAGTCGTAAGTTTTTGGCTCACCCCAACGAGAGATTTCTACGTTGTCGTCTTCATCTTTACCGTCTGGCACATCGTCTGCAGGTAGGTTTGGAACAGACAGAGTGATCTCTTCAAGCTGAGCCATTACCGCGTCAAGTTCAACCTTTTTCGCGTCTAGATCGCTACCAAGTGTACCGATTTGCTTCTTGATCTCTTCAGCGCCTTCTTTGTCGCCTGCAGCCATTTTCTGGCCGATCTGCTTGGAGATGGAGTTACGCGTGGATTGTAAATTTTCAACTTCTACTTGAATCGACTTACGTTGTTCTTCAAGTGTACGGATTGTTTCTACGTCAAGCTTAAAGCCACGACGTGCTAGTTTTGCAGCTGTTTCATCCAGCTCTGTACGAAGTAATTTAGAATCCAGCATTGTTAATCCTATGCTTTTTTTAGTAGTGAAATCGCGTTCAGGCTTCATGCTCGAACGCTAAAAATATTAACCGAATAAATGTATCTAAAATGGACGCTTATTCATAGCGTTTTTGTGGGCTTTTTGCGTCTAAACTAGCCAAGTAATCTAACTTTTCGCCAATTTTAGTTTCTAAGCCACGATTCGTCGGCTGGTAGTAACTTTTTCCTGACATTTCTGGTGGCAGATATTGTTCACCTGCGGCATACGCTCCTGGTTCATCATGTGCGTAACGATACTCTGCACCGTAGCCAAGATCTTTCATCAGACTGGTTGGTGCATTACGCAGATGGGGCGGAACCTCATACTCGGGCAAATTATGCGCGTCGGTCAGAGCTTGCTTCCAGGCAGTGTAAACAGCATTACTTTTTGGAGCACAGGCTAAATAGACAATCGCCTGAGCAATTGCACGCTCGCCTTCCGCTGGTCCCACGCGGGTAAAACAGTCCCAGGCAGACAGAGCGACCTGCATAGCACGCGGGTCAGCATTACCAATGTCTTCAGAGGCAATCGCCAACAATCGACGCGCAATATAGAGTGGGTCACATCCCGCTGCGATCATTCGTGCAGCCCAGTAGAGTGCCGCATCTGGGTTCGAGCCACGAATAGATTTGTGTACCGCAGAGATTAAGTCGTACCAAATATCACCTTTGTTATCGAATCGGGAGACCTTTTCTCCAGCCACTTCCGCCAGTAATGCCAGTGTGATCTGTTTTTTTCCCTGAGCATCTTCTTGAGCCATATCATAGAGCAGCTCAAGATAGTTAAGAGACATGCGCGCATCGCCGTTGACCAGCTCAGATAAGCGGTCGAGAACATTATCGACAAACTCAACCTCTACTGCCCCCAAACCCCGCTCTTTGTCATTAATAGCCTGCTCCAGCGCAAGACGGATGTCTTCCTTAGCGAGCGACGTCAGTTTATAAACACGAGCACGTGACAACAATGCGTTGTTAAGCTCAAAAGACGGGTTTTCCGTTGTCGCTCCGATGAAAGTGACAGTGCCATCTTCGATATGGGGTAAGAAAGCGTCCTGCTGCGATTTGTTAAAGCGATGCACCTCGTCAACAAACAAGATGGTACGTCTGCCAGCGAGCTTGTACTCACGGGCCTTTTCTATCGCAGCTCGGATTTCTTTCACACCGGAGGTCACCGCAGATACGCGCTCCACTTCCGCGTTAGCGTAATTAGCCGCGACTTCAGCCAGAGTCGTTTTCCCAGTGCCAGGAGGTCCCCAAAGAATCATTGAGTGGATATGGCCGGCCTCAAGAGAACGTCTTAATGGTTTACCTGCTCCCAAGATATGTTGCTGCCCGATATACTGCTCTAGCGTTTCCGGGCGCATTCTGGCTGCAAGGGGACGAAAATCTTCATCCCCGGAAAAATCCAATGTGTAGTTACTCACATTTAGTTCCTTTGGTCATCGACCTCAACACCTTGCGGAATTGCAAAAGTAAAACGGTCGGCACTAGGTTTAGTCAGCTTAACATTATTGAACGTGAAGTTACTTTGCTGACCATCTTGCTCAACAACACTAAAGCCTTCTACCTTACCTTTCGAGTCAATTTTTAATTTAAACTGCCCCTGATTAGTATCCGCTGCGGTTGGCGTCAACGTGAAGGTATTACCTTGCTGTTCAACCTTGTAGTTGTCCCAGTCACTAGCGCGGTTACGCGTCAGCAGAACAAATGGGGTTTGCTCTGTCGCTTGCTCTTGCCAATAAATACTCACTTGTTCGATAAACGGGCTGTAGTACCAAAGGCTCTTACCATCAGACACTAAGACGTTTTCGTCTGGCGCTGTCGTTGTCCAGCGAAACAGACTTGGGCGTGCAATTTCTACATTACCCTGCCCTTCCATCACAACGTCGCCTTCAGGGCTGATTAACTGCTGAGAAAAATCAGCACTAAACCCATCATTCATTTGCAGTCGCTGGCTAAGCTCATCTTTAGGAGCCGCCATAACTGAAAAGCTCATCATTAGTAATACAGCAAGTTTTTTCATTCGATTGTTACCCTAATTGGTCGCGTACGTACCACTTATATCTTCTAATTCGTTCTAATATGACCGAACAACGTTAACTTTGTTCGATCAAATTTTCTTACTTACCGCAGCACTGCTTGAATTTTTTGCCACTTCCACATGGACACTCATCATTGCGACCAATGTTTTTGTATGGGTTAACACTTTGAGATTTGGCTCCGGTCATTGCTTCATCAGCCGCCTGAGCGACCTCTGCAATCATCAGGTCAATCTGATCGATAAAGTCATTCAGAGTCGGAGGCGTTTCAATTCCTGACGCTTGCATTTGGCTGCGAGTCTGGTCTTCGTCTATCGCCAACATAAAGGTGGTTAACATTGCTTGCAGCATACGCAGTGTGCCATCACCAACGTTCGTCTCTAGCCACTGTTGTTCAACTGTTGGCCATAAGGTCATAAAGCCTTCAGCAAAGTCGGCAAGTTGATCGCGCTGAACCTCTGAGTCTAGTAGAGCTAACAGCGAATACTCACCACGCTGCAGGTAGTTATATTGCTGATGAATATGAGCTTCAATGCTTGGTCTTGCCGCTTCCGCTTGCTCAGCAAATATCGAACCAAGCCAGCTTTCTGGCGCCAAAGGTTTCGTCGCCATATTTGCCGCTAAGGTTATACCTTCAACAAACATTGCTGATTCGACAGTAATTGAGTCTTCGAGTGTCAGAATTTGATACTTCATTTTCTAGTTCTAGAGTTAATCGTTGTTTAGCCGCATTATAACCCCATGCAAGGCTCTGGGTCACTTCGAGACTTCCCTCCCTGATTCGATGACTGCACTTGCAACGGTTTTGGTATTGTTCCCGTCACGGCTAGTCTCGATTTTTTGGTTCCTAGCCTTTTTCTTTCTTCACTCTTCATTTATCAATCCCAGTTGAGGGATGACTTTGCTCGCCAATACCTCTAAAATCACGCATCCTAATTCTGAGGTGTTATTTATGCGAGTAGTTCTGGGTCCTATGGAGGGCGTTTTAGATCATTTGATGCGAGAGATCTTAACCGATATCAATGACTATGATTTATGTGTCACTGAGTTTGTTCGTGTTGTAGATCAACTCTTGCCTGATCACGTTTTTCATCGCCTGTGTCCCGAGCTACAACAAGGCTCTCAGACTAAATCTGGCGTGCCTGTTCACGTTCAGCTACTTGGTCAGGATCCTCACTGGATGGCAGAAAATGCCGTCAAAGCTGCCGAACTCGGTGCGAAAGGGATCGACCTTAACTTTGGCTGCCCCGCTAAGCTGGTAAACAAAAGTAAAGGCGGCGCTGCACTACTTCAGCATCCGGAGCTGATCCATAACGTCGTAAAAGCCTGTCGTGATGCGGTTGACCCGGCAACGCCTGTTACTGCCAAGATTCGTCTTGGTTGGGATAACCCTGAAGACTGCTTCGAGATTGTTGATGCAATTCAGACCGCTGGTGCAAACGAGCTTACGGTACACGCACGTACTAAAACTGGCGGATACAAGGCTAGTGAAATCAAGTGGGATTACATTAACCAGATTCGTCAGCGCTTCTCGATTCCACTTATCGCTAATGGTGAGATTTGGAACTATCAGGATGGTCAGGCGTGTATCGAAACAACAGGTGTTGATTCTTTGATGGTCTGCCGTGGTGCGTTCAATGTTCCTAATCTGGGTAACGTGGTTAAACATGATCACGCAGTGATGCCATGGTCAGAAGTGGTAGAACTGCTGCTGGTTTATTCTCAGTATGAGATGAAAGGCGATAAAGGGCTTTACTACCCGAACAGGGTCAAGCAATGGTTCTCTTACTTGCGTCACCAGTATCCTCAAGCTGACGCTCTGTTCCGCGAGATTCGCACCTTTAACAAAGCGGCACCAATTGTTGAGCACATTACTCGCTACCGCGATGGCTTAGTTGCCGCTTAAAACACCAGTTGGTCTTTACCGCTATTTTTCGCGTGGTAAAGCTTCTCATCAGCAGCTTTGAACAGTACATCAAAGCTGCCTGCATTCTGTGCCTCAATCACTTGCGCGCCACCCGAAACAGTAAAGCCACTCTCAAGCGCTGAAGCTGAATGCTGACAGACCTCGTTACGAACCCTCAGCATGCTTCTCTTCAGCGGCTCGATCGCATTACCTGTCATATAAACCACAAACTCTTCGCCACCGATTCGCGCTGCAGCATCACTACTACGAATGCTGGCACTGATCTGTTTAGCCATATATTTAATGACCTCATCGCCAACATCGTGACCATAGGTATCATTGATTTGCTTAAAGTCATCAATATCAAATACCCCTAATGCTACATAGACGCCTTGCTGGGTATTATTCTTCAGGTAGGCTTGTAAACCTCTTCGATTAAGCAAACCTGTCATCGGATCCGTAGCCGCAAGCTCTTTGAAGTAATCGTGCTCAACCCGGGTATTAATAAAGAACAACACCACCACTGAGAACACATAAACAAATAGCGTTACCAGCAAACTGTAGCGTTCAAAATAGAAAAAGTGGCCAATCTCTTTCGGCAAATCGAACAGGTAGAACAAGGAGTAGCTACTGGCAATTCCTTCTATCTCGATTCTCTTAATCCTGAAACTGTTATCAGGTGGAGAAAGGTAACCAGTATTAATAATGTGTAGCTCACCTGCCAACTTACCCTGTGTGGCAAGTAGCTCTTCATAAGAGATATCTAACGAAAGCATGCCCTGATGTTTTCCCTCTCGGAACACAGGCATTGTCATACTTAAAATCGTATCGTTACTTGCAATAATAGGGGCAGGTCCCGAGAGAGTAATCTCTTCGCGATTGTTTGCGGTTACTGTCCAATAAGGGCGAACCTGTATGTTGTCCAGCAGTTCAACCGACAGCCCTTTGGCATAATCATCAGGAGAAGACATCACGTAGCCTTCACGATCGATGTAGTGAATCCCTAGTAGATACGGGTCGATGTCATGCAAGAAAGAGAGAACAGGAGCCAGAGACACTTGACTTGAGGCACGTTGGTATATTTCGCTGCCGGGAGTACATAAGCTCTCTTTGCCAACCAGCATATAATTGATATCGACAGCGGGTATATCGAAACCTCGATCATCGGATCTTAGTAGCGCATCAATCGGCCACATCTGACATAGACCATCGACAACACGGCGATTGTGCTCCAGCAACATTATGTTGGTGGATTTCTCATGATTGGAGAAACTGTAATCGATTGCTGCGATCACTTTAGCGGCGCGCGAAGTCGCTTCGATAACTCGCGTGTACTCATCATCAATATCGCGGTTAACCGAGTCATAGTAGTTTTTTACCGTTAGTGCGAATACCACTAAGGACAAAACCAAAGGCGTCAAAAACACAAACTTTAAGCTAAAGTGCCTGTCGACCTGCATTGATACCCTCACAAAAACAAAACCCACCAATACTGTAATACAGTTGATGGGTTAAGTAGATATACAAACTGAGATTATCTCATACATTCGATGGATATCTCGGTAACAAATTGTCAGCAAAAGCCTAATTTAATAACAAACTGTCATCCGCTAACTCTTCGCCACGAACTTTGGAGAACATCTCCAATAGATCCGGAACTTGCATATTGGCACGCTGCTCCCCGGCGACATCAAGAACGATTTCACCCTGATGGAGCATTACAGTGCGATCACCACACGCCAACGCATCTTTCATTGAGTGAGTAACCATCATTACGGTGAGATTAAACTCCGAAACAATTTTCTTGGTCAAATCAATAATGAAAGCTGCCATGCGAGGGTCAAGTGCAGCAGTGTGCTCATCGAGTAACAATAGCTTACTGTCGGACAGTGTCGCCATCACTAAGCTGACCGCTTGACGCTGCCCCCCAGAAAGAAGGCCAATACTGTCTCCGAGACGATCTTCTAAGCCTAAGCCAAGAATACTGATCCGCTCCTGGAAAAGCTTACGGCGTTGTGAAGAGAGAGAAAGACTCCAGCCCCTCTTTTTACCACGCATATAAGCCAGTGCCATATTTTCTTCAATGGTCAGCTCGCCACAGGTACCAGCCAGAGGGTCCTGAAAAACCCGGGCACACTGCTTTGCACGCTGATCGACCGTTTGGCGTGTTACATCTAACTCATCGATAATGACACGCCCACCAACCATAGGTGTCTCGCCGGTCACTGCACCAAGTAAGGTGGACTTACCCGCACCATTAGAGCCAATCACCGTTAAGAATTGGTGTTCAGGAACCTCAAGAGATACGCCACGCAATGCACGGTTTTCTAATATAGTGCCTGGATTAAACGTCACCTGAATATCTTCAAGACGAATCATGCTACCTCTCCTGACTCTTTTTCCTGCTTTGATGAAGTACCACTGTCCATCGCAGGGCTACGCTTTTTTGATTTAAGGTTACCTTTAATTTTTGGTGCTATTAATGCTGCCGCAACAAGAACCGCTGTGACCAGGTTGAGGTCGGAAGCTTGCAGGCCAAACATGCCGGAGCTCAGGGCGAAGGCAACTGCCAGGCGATACAAAACAGAACCAACAATAACAGCCACCACTGCGACCCATATCTTTCTGCCCGGGAGCAGAGTCTGACCTAAAATCACGGCTGCCAGACCGACAACTATGGTACCTACACCAGAAGTCACGTCAGCAAAACTGTTCGTTTGAGCGAAAAGCGCCCCTGCAAAACCAACAAAACCATTGGAAAGAGCGAGACCAAAGTAGGTATAAAACGACGTGCTCGCCCCTTGGGCTGATACCATACGAGCATTGACACCCGTTGCGCGCAGGCCAAGACCAAAATCACTGTTAAGCAAACGTACCACCAGCCATGCCGAAACTAACACCAGAATCCCTACCACAAGCGGACGAACCAGCATCGGATCACCGATCGCTTCGAATGGTGTCAGGATGGTATCTTCACCTAACAAAGCCAGATTTGGCCTGCCCATAATACGGATATTGATAGAGAACGCTGCGATCATCGTTAAGATCGATGCCAACAGATGTAGAATTCCACATCGAACCGCTAGAAATGCCGTAACCCAGCCCGTAGCCGCACCAGCGACGATGGCCATTAAGGTCGCTAACCAAGGGTTGATACCAGCAACGATTGCAGTCGCAGCGACAGCAGCCCCCATCGGAAAGCTGCCATCAACACTCAGGTCAGGAAAATCGAGAACACGAAAGGTGAGATAAACGCCAAGGGCAACCAGACCATACAACAGGCCTATTTCCAAAGCGCCAAAAAATGCAAAAGCAGACATAACAACTCCCTTTTCTGCTAAACACTAAACAAACCCCAAGCAAAACCGTTCCACGTTTACTTGGGGTTTTGGCTTATTTCACGCTTGTTGCACGATCAAGGACAGATTGAGGAATAGCTACACCAAGTTTGTTTGCTGCGCTTTGGTTAACAACCAGATCCGAACCTTTTGCCACTTTGACATCAAGTGAGCCCGGAGCGGCACCTTCGATAATCGCAGCAACGTAGTCGGCAGTCTGAACGCCAACCTGGTAGTAATCAAAACCCAGACTTGCGATAGCGCCTTTTTCTACATATGAAGTCGCACCACCCAGTACTGGTGTTTTAGCCTGATTTGCCGCAACGATCATACCTTCAATTGCGCTGGCAACTGTGTTGTCGGTTGGTGCGTAGATAACGTCTGATTTAGCCGCAATAGCTTGTGTGGCAGACTGAACGTCAGCACTCTTCAGGGCAGTTGCTTCAATAACCTGAATACCCTGTTCTTCTGCGCTACGTTTTAGCAGTTCAACCAGAGTCACGGCATTCGCTTCACCCGGGTTAAATACCACACCGATAGATTTCGCTTCAGGAAGAATTTCTTTAATAAGTTCAACGTGCTGGCTAACAGGAGAAAGATCAGACAGACCCGTTACGTTTTTGCCTGGTTGTTCAAGAGTTTTAACCAGCTTTGCACCTACAGGGTCAGTAACCGCAGTAAATACAACCGGAATTGAGCGAGTTGCAGACACCAGTGCCTGAGCCGTTGGTGTAGCAATACCAACCAAGACATCTGGCTTTTCACCCACATATTGGCGTGCAATTTGTACCGCAATAGCTGGATTACCTTGTGCGGTCTTGTAATCAAATTCTAAATTTTTTCCTTGCTCATAGCCCTTCGCTTTTAGCCCGTCGATCAGGCCCTGACGAGTTGCATCTAGTGCTGGATGCTCAACGATCTGAGAAACAGCCACCTTGGCAGTTTTCGCCATGATGCTGGTTGAAGAGAGTAATGTGACACCTGCGAGAACGGCGGTCGCAATGACTTTTCCTGCTTTCATCTTAACTCCTTGATGTAGTACCAACACCATTGACTATCTAAACATTCTGTAAGGCCACAAGTGCATAACCGGAAGGAAAGCGATGCCAATTTAACAACGACAAGTACCATCTGCGGTGCTCTCAGTCCCTTCGCCTAGCAATAACCTGAGTACACAATTAATGGCGCTGGTATAAGCAATAATATGTTGTGTGAATTTCTGTTTTGTATTTATGAATTGCACACTTTATGTGCACATCAATTATTATTACCAGCAAGCTGTACAAAAGAAAAGCAAGTTTTAACATTAAAGCAACAAAAAGAGACGCCGCGTTGCTATCTACACTTTCACCGCATGAATCAGTATGTTACGAGGGGTCATCGCTCTTGAACAGAACTGAGATATTTCCACCTGATAGCCGTTCTCGGCAAGGAAAAGCGCTTTGTCTAAAACCAGCCACATTTCCAGACAACGTCTGAATGGCTGCTGTACCAGACCAATTCGCTCCATCTGCCAATATCTTTGCAATCCGAGTTGATGATAGTGGTCGAAGTCTGCCTCAGGAAGTTGCAAGTTCTTTTGCTCGCATGCCCATTGGCAAAACACTTTAAAACCATCGGCTAGCAGGGACTTCTTGATACTTGGTACTGGCTGATAAGCGTCAAAGCCTAACTCGGTTCTTAACAGCAGATCGAAGCCGAGGCGGTAAGACATCTCTTCAATGCGATGCCGCTTAACTCGCTCTCCCCCTGTTACCGTCTCTTGTAGTGGGATTCTTAACTCAGCTTTAGTTAACTTGAGCTGAGACGCTCTACCAGTGGCGGATAGCGCTTGATAGACGTCGCCTTCCACTAAGTGGTAGCAACAAGGAGAAAAGGTTATCGCTGGTAACTGCTTGGTAGTGGCGTGGTTAAGCAGTGAAACATGCAGGTCTCCGCAGGCGTGGAGGGCCACGGCATGTTGTTGTTGATTAAACACATTTTCCGCTTCATCACTGAACGCATCGCCTTGAACAAACTCCATTGGCAGACTCTGTTTATCCGCTTCAAGTTGCCCGGAATCACACAGCATTTGTTGGAACTCAAAGCTGGTCACTTTATGTTGTGTCTGACTGGCTAAGATTCTACCGAGGAATCCCTTACCAGAACACCACTCAAGCCACTCGGTGCCATGATGGTCACGCAGTGCTGCTTCACCCATAGAGACAATCTGTTCAAGCTTACGCCCGGGAACGCCGTTATCTACCCCTCTAGCCAGAGTCAGCCCCTGCTTTTCGAGGAAAGCGAGTCCTGTCCACTGTTCGACCTGTTCAAGGCAGGATAAGTAGGGTGTTAAATCAGCGATGAGGCTGGCATTGTCTTGCTTATAGCATTCGATCTGCTGCGGAGAGAGGCTTTCCAGCCAGTCACACAGTTGCGGATTGGTCTGTGTCCAGGGAAGTAAGGTATCCAGACAAGAGAAAAACGCTTCAAAGCGCCAGTATGGCTGCTGCTGCGTTAAGAATTGATCGAGTGATTTGAATTGGTTTTGCATGACTTCCCCCACAGTGCGTAGTTTAGAGGGAAGTCAGCTTAGATGGTAGTGGCTTAACGAACTGGAAGGTCGATATCTTTGAACATTTCTTCGATTTCTGCGCTCGATTTAAGAGACAGTGCCTGCTCGACAACTGGACGAGTCAAATGAGGCGCAAATCGTTCCATAAAATCGAACATGTAAGTACGCAAGAAAGTACCACGTCGGAAACCAATACTCGTCGTGCTGGCACCAAAGATATGACTAGCATCAATCGCAACCAGGTCAGTGTCCTGCTCCTGGTCAATTGCCATACTGGCGATAACGCCAACACCAATACCCATACGAACATAAGTTTTGATGACGTCCGCATCCGTTGCAGTAAACACAACTCTTGGTGTTAAGCCATATTTATTGAATGCCGTATCCAGCTCAGAGCGACCAGTAAAGCCAAATACATAGGTCACTAGCGGGTAAGAGGCCAGGTCCTGAATAGTGACCTTCTCTTTCTGCGCTAGAGGGTGGGATTTAGGAACCACAATCGAACGGTTCCAGTGGTAACACGGTAGCATGATCGCGTCTTGATATAAGTGAAGTGCTTCAGTAGCAATGGCGAAGTTCGCCGTGCCTTTTGCAATCGCCTCTGACATTTGTGACGGCGTACCCTGATGCATGTGTAGCGACACTTTTGGATAGCGTGCAGTGAAACCTTTAATCACATCAGGAAGAGCATAACGCGCCTGAGTATGGGTCGTTGAGATGTTCAGTGTACCCATTTCAGGATGAGTGTGTTCACCGGCAACCGCTTTAATACTCTCCACTCGCGCCAGAATCTCTTGAGAAATACGGATGATATCTTCACCCGCGCCAGTCACTTGTGTAAGATGTTTGCCACTACGCTCGAAAATCTGAATGCCAAGTTCATCTTCTAAAAGACGCACTTGCTTACTAATACCAGGCTGAGACGTATACAGACTTTCAGCCGTCGCTGATACATTTAAGTTGTGGTTAACGACCTCAACAATATACTTCAATTGTTGTAATTTCATTCTTGACCTCGTAATCCCTTACTCGACGACCCACTGCGAGCGAACATAGTTTATAATATTTAGTTATAACGCCTATAAGATTAAATTGATAGTCCAATCGCTAACTCGCTCCATAAAAGCAGAGTCTTTTGTATTTCAAGTGGCTATTTTGCAATCAATTGCTCAGAATGAGTCTTGCGTAGACATTTTTCATTAATAAAATCGTACATTTGAGCGATAATACAAAACAGGTGCAGGTAGTGAGTATAATCGTGTATGCTTTCCTGCTAACCAGTAAAAAAATAAAACATAAGATACGGAATTTATGAATATTGGGTTAATCATAGCTTTAGTTGCAGTCTTACTCGTCTTGGTGCTGGGCTATAACATTATGCTGCAGTACAAAGTAAAAGCAGAAACTGCGAAAAAACAGGAAAGTTCTCGCTATCTGCAAATCATCGATGCTACAGAAGAGCTGATCGGTCACGCTCACCATTTACCTTACAGTAAAGAACTTTTAGTGTGCCTGAACACCCGTATCTTAGACGCACTGCAAAACATGCACGAACTTGATCCTAAGAATAAACAACTTGAGCAGCGGGTCGAGCACGTAAAACAACAGATCAAACAGTTTAACGAGAGCCAACAGACTGGCGAAAGCACTGCGTTTAAAGTGCCAAGTAGCGACAAACAAGCGATTGTCATGCTTAAGCTGGTTAAACGCCTGCGCGATACAATTCGCAGTGAGCATAATAAAGGTCGCTTTGAAACTCAGGCTTACGTGGCAGAAAACGCTCGTCTGGAGACGATTCAGATCCGAATCAACATTGAAAACGTCATTAAGCGTTCCAACGACGCTATTGTCCGCGGCCAACCGGGTACCGCTGTTCAGTTATTGCGTAAAGGTATTGATGCACTGAGCACTAAAAATGATGCCTATTCAAATCAGGCTCGCGAAAAACTTCAGGGTATGTATGATGACCTTGAATCGAAACGCCAAAGCAAAAATGCTGAAGAGTTACACCAGATCGAAGAAGACCAACGCAAAAACGATATGGACCAGCTCTTTGGCGAGAAGAAAAAGTGGTAATATAGCCGCGATTACACATCCTCTAAAGGTCGCTGTTGCGGCCTTTTTTATTTGAATTGATAGATTTTGTTCAAGATGATTGAGTTAGACCAATACCAAGCTTTGCTAGAGCCTATTAACGGTTTTCTACACTGTTCAACACCTGACGCGTGGGTAGATGAGGCGCGCAAGCCAGAAAACCTTAAGGTAGTACTGATTGACCACTTGCTTTGTGAGCTAAAGGCAGGCCAGTCAGCAATGTACTTAATTCGTAAGTATGCCGTTGATAAACAGAGCGCGCACAGCCTGTTGGATTGGTTCGAACCATACGAGAATTTCGCTTACCGTAAAACAGGTAGCCTTGAGACACTTAAAGGCAAAAGTCAGATCTCGAAAACGATCATGGCAAAGTCAGACTCACCATATAGTCAGGACTTGATTGATAAGATGGTCATGCTGATTAAAGAAGAGCTACACCACTTCTATCAGGTTCTGGAAATCATGGATAAGCGTGGTATCGCGTACGAACCTGTCCAAGCGAGTCGCTACGCTAAGGGGTTGATTGGAAATATGGCGACTCATGAGCCCCAGACTCTGATTGATAAGCTCATCATCGGTGCCTATATCGAAGCCCGCTCTTGTGAGCGCTTTGCTAAGCTGGCACCACATATGGACGAAGATATTGCTAAGTTCTATATCTCTCTATTGCGCTCAGAAGCACGCCATTATCAGGATTACCTTACTCTTGCAGAAGAGATTGCCGGTCAGGATATCAGCGAGCGTGTCGCCTATTTTGGTCGTATCGAAGCACAACTCATCTCTTCACCAGATAGTGACTTTAAGTTTCACAGCGGTGTACCAGCATAATTAAAAAACTTGTTACCTCTGAGCTTTCAGAGACAAAAAAGCCAGCACAAGTGCTGGCTTAAAAACGATAATCAGGCTTAAACAAGCGTCGCGTTGATTTGTGCTAATACCGCCGCTGGATCTGGCGCTTGAGTAATTGGACGACCAATAACCAGGTAATCTGAACCCGCTTTCACGGCATCGACTGGTGTCATGATACGTTTCTGGTCGCCAACAGCAGCACCAGCAGGACGAATACCCGGAGTAACCAGCTTGAACTCCTGACCTAATTCACCTTTCAGCATAGATGCTTCCTGAGCTGAACACACTACCCCATCAAGACCTGAATTTTTAGTTAAGTTGGCCAGGCGAATGACTTGCTCCTGTGGCGCAATATCCAGACCAATGCCTGCTAAGTCACTCTGCTCCATACTGGTCAGTACTGTCACACCGATAAGCAGTGGACGATCCTTTCCATATGGTTCTAGGATTTCACGTGAAGCTGTCATCATACGCTCACCGCCACTTGCATGAACGTTTACCATCCAAACGCCCATTTCAGCCGCTGCACGCACTGCTTTAGAACAGGTATTTGGAATGTCATGAAATTTAAGATCTAGGAATACCGAGAATCCACGTTTGTGAAGCTCTTTAACGAAGTCAGGACCAAATAAGGTAAACATCTCCTTGCCGACTTTAAGACGACACGAGCTTGGGTCAATTTTATCAACAAAAGCGAGTGCATCGGCCTGGTTGTCATAGTCCAGCGCAACAATTACTTTTTGGTCGATCATTTCATCTCCTAACTTTTAAATAAATCGAAAAAAAGCAGCGGGATCACCGCTGCCATTTTGCTATGGGACAAGCCCATAAAAACTATTCACCATCCAATCCGCGGATTGGCTTGATCGTTCCCCACCCTTTACATGAAGGACAATGCCAATACATCGAATGGGTTGAGAAACCACATTTACGACATCGATAATGAGGTTTCACTTTTAACTGTTCACCAACCAGTTTTTGCAACGTACCTAAACTGGCCTTAGCACGCCCTTCTTCAGCTTCAGCCAAATGGTAGTCCATCAGGCGGTAGAAGCCCTTCATAGTCGGGTTCTTAACTAACTGGCGCGTTAGCAGCTCCTGTGCGGCACCCACGCCATCATGCTGTGCGACAAGCTGTGCCAACATCAATTCGGCCGATACACCCGCTTTATTGACGATACACTGGCGTAAGAAGTTCAACAGCTCATCTTCTTGACCTAAATGGTGATAACACTCAGCTAGTGTCGGTAAGACTTCACTAACGAAGTCACTGTCCTGATCCAGTACCATCTCCATATATTTGATGGTGCTGCGGTAATCTTCATTGTCTAAATAAAGCTTACCGAGTGCGATTGAAGCACGAACACATTTAGGATCTTCAGCTAATGCACGTTTAAAATTCTGCATTGCCTGAGCGTGGTTACCTTCAGCCTTCTCCTGCATTGCAAGCTCACACCAGAAATGTCCAATGCTGGTGCGCATACGCTTACGCCCCATCTTAACCAACAGTGAAGCGTAGTTAATTGCTTTGCTCCACTCGCGCGTTTGCTGGTAGATCGCAACTAATTGCTGCAAAGCAGCTTCTCTGTGGTCAGGCTCATCAACCAATTGTTCGAAGATTTTTTCCGCTCTGTCGAGGAAACCAGAAGCCATGTAGTCTTTTGCCAGCTGCTGCAGAGCAATGTTTTTCTGGTCTATGGTAAGCCCGGAGCGGGAGATAAGATTTTGGTGGATACGAATTGCTCGATCGACTTCACCTCTCGAACGGAATAGATTACCGAGAGCTAAATGGGTGTCGATCGTTTCGTTATCGACTTGAAGAAGCTCGATAAAGTGATCAACTGCTTTATCAGACTGGTCTGATAAAAGCAGGTTTAAACCCGTCACATACTGACGTGAGATTTGGTTTGATTGTTTCTGCTTGTCTTGCTGGGCACTGCGATTACCCATATACCAGCCGTATGCGGCTGCAATTGGCAATAACAAGAAGAGAATTTCTAACATCGAGTAACAGCCTACCTAATACAACTTTTAAGCTTTACCTTGAGTTGGTTCACTTGCTGCAGGAGAGAGCTTAGTTAATTGTTTTCTTAGTTTGCGCACCTGTAATTGAGACTTAAGATGCAAGCTACCGAATATCAACCATGCTAGCAGGAAACCAACAATAAACACGCCACCTAGCAGAGTTGAGAGATGAAACTCTCCCTGCGCCAACAGGTAGTTAAACGTAACAATCGCTTGGTTCTGAGAGCCTAAAGCCAGTGCAATCAAGAATAGGGCCAGTACAAGAACGATTTTTATAATTTTCATAGTCCATCACCTAAGATAAGTTCTGCCGTTACGATTATGCAGTAAAAGATACAAACAAACCATGGTTATCTGGGTAATTCCAATGATAAAAAAGCGGCATACGCTATGTATGCCGCTCTTTTATCAGTAATTTCGGGAATCTAACCGATATTTACTCGCTCTCGTAACTCTTTACCAGGTTTAAAGTGAGGAACAAATTTGCCTTCTAACTCTACCTTGTCACCTGTTTTAGGGTTACGTCCAACACGTGGTTCGCGGAAGTGAAGAGAGAAACTACCAAAACCACGAATCTCAATTCGGTCTCCACTTTCCAGTGTTGAAGCCATATGCTCTAAAATATCTTTCACAGCATCTTCGATCTCTTTAGCCGAAAGGTGCGTCTGTTCTGCACAGAGTCTTTCGATCAATTCAGACTTAGTCATAGTTGCCCTCATAGAGTAATTTATCACTTATTATAGTAAGTAATACCAGTTCCAACAAACACTTGCCTACAATTTTAGACAAAATTTGAGCAATGTGTGTAATGAAAAAGTGTATTTAACAAAACATCTTGCAGAGATTGGTATTACCACTAGCAAAACTGGAAACATAAAAAAGGAGCCTTTCGGCCCCTTTTTCTTAAAAGCGATTAATTATTCGCCTTTAGCTGCTTTGAAAGCGTCAGCCATAGCGTTACCGAATGAAGCATCGTCTGCTTTGTTCAGTGAAGCCATTGCTTCTTGCTCTTCAGCTTCATCTTTAGCTTTGATAGATAGGTTGATTACGCGGTTCTTACGGTCTAC
>ENA-OWNT01000809-OWNT01000809.1-seawater-metagenome-genome-assembly--contig:-NODE-809-length-55098-cov-11.170808_pt1 | contig 55098 bp, 45 predicted proteins | sample MGYA00238136_ERZ651165 | MGnify/ENA primary metagenome ERZ651165 (study PRJEB26861, sample SAMN08777766) | seawater metagenome | isolation source: coastal seawater | place: USA: Florida | collected... | reverse complement strand
GCGCAGCGAGGCGGAGGGGGCCCTGCCGCGAAGACCTTGGCTTCGCGGCCCGCGGAGGCTGTGCCGGAGCGGCCCCGCCCTACATCCGTTCGAGAACCGGGATGCCGAGCACGCCCAGGCCGCTGCGGAACACCTTGGCGGTGAGGGCGATGATGGCCAGGCGGGAGGTGTTGACCGTGCCGTCCTTCTCGAACACTCGGCAGGCTGCGTAGAAGCGGTTGAGGCGCTGGGCGGTCTCGAAGAGGTGGTCGCACAGCAGGTTGGGGCGGTGCGAGGCGCGGGCGATGGTGACGACCTCGGGGAACCGCGCGAGGGCGAGGATGAGCTCTTTTTCGCGGGGGTGGTCGGGGGCGATGGCCTCGAGGTCGACGGTGACGCCGGCGGCTTCGGCCTTGCGCAGGATGCTGAAGCAGCGGGCGGCGCTGTACATCAGGAATACGGCGGTGTTGCCGTCGTGGGAGAGCATGCGGTCCCAGTCGAAGATGACGTCGGACTGGGGGTTCTGCGAGAGGTCGGCGTAGCGGACGGAGCCGATGCCCACGGCCTCTGCGATGGCGGCGCGTTCGTCTTCGGGGATGTTGGAGGACTTGTCGTCGACCACGGCGCGCGAGCGGGTGACGGCTTCGTCGAGGAGGTCGACCAGGCGGATGACGTTGCCCTGCCGCGTGGACATGGAGCCTTCGGGCAGCTTGAGCGTGCCGAACCAGGAGTGGCGGAGGGCGACGTCGGTGGTGGAGAGGTCGCGCTCGGCCCGCCAGCTCTTCCAGCCTTCGAAGACCTGGGTGAAGTGGAGCTGCTGGCGGCCGTCGGTGACGTAGACGATCTCGCGGGGGGCCCACTTGTCGAGGCGGTACTCGAGGGTGGCGAGGTCGGTGGTGCCGTAGAGGAAGGCGCCGTCGGACTTGCGGATGACCAGCTTGCGGTTGCGCACGGCCTTGACGGGGTGGTCTTCGGGGAAGGCGATGATGACCGCGCCGGCGTCTTCGATGGCGATGTTGGCGTCGAGGAGGGCCTGGACCACGCCGGGGAGGGCGTCGTTGTAGAAGCTCTCGCCAAGGGTGACGTCGAACTTCACGCCCAGGCGCCGGTAGACCGACTCGAACTCCCGCAGGGAGATGTCGATGAACTGGTGCCACAGCGCGGTGTTCTCGGGGTCGCCGGCCTGGAGCTTGGCGGTTTCCTGGCGGGCGAGGTCTTCGAGGGAGGGGTCTTCTTTGGCCCAGTTGCGGAAGGCGACGTAGAGGCGCTCGAGCTCGCCGACGGGGTCGGTGTTGAAGGCCTTGAGGTCGAGGGCGCGGTTCCAGGCCACGATGAGCATGCCGAACTGCGTGCCCCAGTCGCCGATGTGGTTGTCGGCCACGACGGTCCAGCCGCAGGCTTCGTAGAGGCGGTGCAGGGCGTTGCCGATGATGGTGGACCGCATGTGACCGATGTGCATGCGCTTGGCGACGTTGGGCGAGCTGTAGTCGATGACGACGGTGCCCTCGGCTTGGGCGATGCCGGCGGTGGGGGAGGCGGTCTGGGCGGCGACGTGAGAGGCGACCCAGGCGGCGTTCAGGTGGAAGTTGATGAAGCCAGGCCCGGCCACGGCCACTTTTTCGATGCCGGGATGTTCGGCCAGCTCGGCCACCACGGCTTCGGCCACCTTGCGGGGGTTGGTGCGCAGAGCCTTGCCCAGGCGGAAGGCGTGGTTGGACTGGTAGTCGCCGAACTTGGGGTTGTTGGTGGGGGTGGCGGGCTCGACCGTGTCGAGCACACCGGCGTGTCCGGCGCGGTCCGCGGCGTCGACCACGATCTGGGACAGCAGGTCGGCGAGGGTGGGCACGTGCGTCATGGGGGGGCTCCGTCGGATTCCGGGGGCGGGGCGACTAACCGATGCTCGCCGGGGTGTATGCTTCCGGCCTTCCGTCTCCATGCCTCAGTTGTCGTTGCGTCCTCCGCGCGACCACCCTCCCGGGAGCTCCCATGTCCGCCAGCGCTTTCCTCGACCGCGTCTTCGCCAACCTGCCCACCGCCCGCGGCAGCGACCTCACCTTCAAGGCCTGGCGCCACGCGGGTCGCCCCACCAGTGAAGGCGTGGGCGTGCTGGCGATGCCGGGCGTGAACGTCGACAAGCTCGCCGCCACCATCATGAACGTGGGGCAGTACCGTGGAAACATCGACTACGTGGAGGAGAGCCGGGTCATCGCCGACCCCAAGTACACGCAGCCGCAGGCCGTGCGCTTCTACCAGCGGGTGAAGGTGCCGATGCTGGCCCAGATCCAGATGGAGCTGGTGCTGACCGACTTTGGCGAGCGCAACGGCTGGCGCGTGCTCGCCTGGACGCAGCTCGACGCCGAGACCGAGCGCCTGAACCCCAAGCAAGGCGCCCGCAGCGACTACAACGTGGGCGCCTGGCTCATCAAGCCCGACGCCGTGGCCTACGCGCTGTCGAGCGCGCCCAAGAAGAAGGACGTGGGCCGCCTGAAGTTCGCCGCGCTCACGAAGGGCGCGGATGCGGGCGCTGCACAGGTGGTGAAGGCCAACATCCGCGGCATGGTGGGTTGGTCTCGGCGCTGAATGTACGGTGCGTAAGTAATACACCGTACATTCAGCCTTGACTTTGCGGGGGCAAGCCCCCGCGCCGCGCATCAAGATGCGCTCCCCCACGGCATCACCGCTACGCGGCGCTGCCGCCGTCCGCCCCGGTGGGGCGTCCGGGATGTACGGTGCGTAAGTAACGCACCGTACATTCAGCCTTGACTTTGCGGGGGCAAGCCCCCGCGCCGCGCATCAATATGCGCTCCCCCACGGCGGCTCCGCTGCGGTCTTCTACTCCGCGATGATCTCGCCCCGAAGCTCACCGAACGGGAAGCCGTCGGGGGCGGGATCGCCGTTGGGCAGCGTGAGGCCGGTGCTCGTGAAGATGTCTTTCATCGAGTGCACGAGCAGGAACGCGTGTCCGTTCTGAAGCTGGTCGGCGATGACGTCGTCGCCGGGGAACACGCCGGCGTCGACGAAGCCACCTTGTGCATCGCCCAGGATGGACAGCTCGTCCCGAACGAACGAGAAGCCGTCGGCGGTGTCGACGATGGAGCCGTCGGGCATTCCGTAGGAGAGGTCGAGCACGTTGGGGCCGAAGGCGCCTTGGACACCTTCGCCGGGCAGGTGGATGTGGAAGGGGGTCTCGTTGGGACCGAAGTCGCGGAGGTCGGCCACGGCCATGCCGGACACCTCGACGGAGATGTCTTCGAGCGCACGGCTGTCGAGGTTGAGGGTGGCCCGGAAGGTGCCGGTGGCGGTGCTGGGGACCACGCCGAGGTCGTCGGAGAAGTAGGCGGGGTCGGTGCCGGTTTGGTTGGGTGGGGTGAGCGTTGCAGACAGGGTCACAATATTGGCGGCTTCTGCAGCGGAGTCCTTTGGGTCGCCAGAACATGCGATCAAAAGGGCGGGGGCCGCGAGGTGTGCGAAATTGCGGCGAATTGCGACATGGTGAGAATGGGGCTGGTTGCGTGGGGTCTTACGCATCGTGTCTCCGATATGGGTGGTTTGATGGGGACGATGCGGGACTAAAAGGGAGGCTTCCCGGAGGCAAGTGGGCTGGCGTGTTGGATTGGTTGTGTGCCGGGAGGCGACACGAGTCTGCAATTTGCGGAAATTCGATCCGGTGCCAGGTGTTGCTTGTTGTGCAGGGGTGTCAGGTGTTGCGTGTTGCGCCAAATTACGGTGTAGCCCTGGGTACGGTCGCGTGGTCAGAGTAGAGGTCTGGACCACCACTGGAGGGCCCCGATGCCTCGAATTCCCCGCCTGGATGCCCCCAACAGCATCCACCACGTGATGAACCGCGGTGCACGCAAGGTACAGGTGTTCATCGACAACGACGCCCGCATCCGGTTTCTGCACCTGCTGTCGCAGCTGCCGCAGCGGTTCGGAGTGGGGGTCCTGGGCTACGCCATCCTGCCCAACCACTTCCACTTGCTCCTGCGGGCCGGTCCGTTGGGGCTCGGTCCAGCGATGCAGTACGTACAAGGGCAGTTCAGCCGGTGGTTGAACCGCCGCGACAGCTGGGACGGGCCGGTCTGGAAGTCGCGCTTCCGGAGCCGCCTGGTCGAAGACGACCGCTACCTTGCACATGTGTTGGCCTACATCCACCTCAACCCGGTGGAGGCTCGCCAGGCGGTGCACGTCGACCGGGCCGAGTGGACCAGCCACGCGTTCTACGTGGGTGGCCGAGAGCTGGCTGACTGGATCGACACTCAGACGCTCCTCGATGTGTTCGGGTCGGTGGATGCGTACCGTACATACGTGGCCGAGGTCCGCGCCGGCTCCAGGCTCGGGCCGCCGGAATTCCACCCCGAGCAGCTTTGGGTGACCCCCCGGAAGACCCTCCCACCGCCCGCTTCGGTTCCGCGGCGTCCGGCATCCGAGCCGCTGGACACGGCGTGGTCGGTGCTCGAGCAGATGTGCGGCCTGACCCGCGACCAGATCCAGGCCCGACCCCGCTCTGCACGGGCCCGCGATGCGTGGTGGCTCGCGCTGTGGTGGCTGCCCCGCGCCACTGGAATGCGCCCCGCGCAGGTGGCCACGGCCCTGGGCATCCACCGGTCGGCGTGCACGCGGGCCGAGCGGCGGCTGCAGGAGCTGTCGGCGACCAACCGGTGGCTGCTGGACGCCTGGCGCAGGCTCGATGAACGCGGAGTGGGCGGTTGACGGGTGCCAAGTCACTTGTAGGGTACGGGTAGGTGTTGCGCGTGGTTTGGCGCAACACGCAACACCTGGCACCGCTACTTGTGCGGTACGGATAAGTGCTGTGGTGTTGTGCGTGGTTTGGCGCAACACGCAACACCTGGCACCGCTACCGCTACTCGATGCCTTCCGGAGCGGGCTCGGCGCACACCTCCACCTCACCGGACCATGGGAAGTGGTGGCCCTCCGCCGACCCTGTGAGGCTGGCGGCGATGAGGTTGCCGTCGAAGTTGCCGTTGTTGAAGGTGATGTCGGCGTACGGGGCGAGCAGGCTGCCCTCCCAGCCGATGCTCGAGAGCGTGAGGCTGGTGGCATCCCAGAAGTTCCACAGGATGGTGGTCTCGTCGACGCCCGACATCGTGATGGCGAAGTTGCCCGTGGTGATGCTGCTGCCGGTGACGTTCACCACCACCACGCTGCCGGCGGGGGCGGAGATGGACACCGACGTGGCGCTGGCGAGGTCGGTGCCGGCCACGGTGAACACGTTCTGGTCGGTCTCGCTGCCCGACATCGAGATGGCACCCCACGCGGAGACCGACGCGGCAGCGGTATCGGTGAGGCCGGCCAGCAGCACGGAGAGGTCCTGCAGCGTGGCCTCGGCGGCCACGAAGTCGATGGGGGAGCCCTGCTGGAGGGTGCCCCCGGTGACCGTCACCGTCGACGTGACCGACTGGCTCCCCCCATACCAGGCATCGCCGTACACCGTGCCGCCGTCGAGGATGAGGTCGGCACCAGCCACCACGGCGTCGCCACCGGGGGCGCTTGCGTTGATGGCGAAGCTGGCCATGTCGACGTCACCGCCTGCTGCCACGGCCCCCTGCACGTCCACGCCATCCACGTAGTCGCCGAACACGAAGACGTTGTAGTCATCGGCCACGTCGAGCGTATACACGTCGCAGCCGGTGCACTCGGCCGTGTCTGCACTATCCGTGAGCCCATCGCAGTCGTTGTCCACGCCGTCGTCGCAGGTCTCGGCGGCACCCGGGAAGATGGCTGCGTCGGTGTCGTCGCAGTCGCCGTCGCAGCTGGTGTGGCCGTCTCCATCGACGTCGTAGGTCTCGTCGACCCGGCCGTCGCAGTTGTCGTCGGCGCCGTTGCATGTCTCGGGCGCGCCCGGGTACACAGCGCTGCTCGTGTCGTCGCAGTCGCCGCCGCACACGGTGACACCGTCGCCGTCGCTGTCGAAGCCATCGTCTACGGTGCCGTCGCAGTCGTCATCGACACCATTGCAGGTCTCGGTGGCTCCCGGGAACACCGCGGCCGCGCCGTCGTCGCAGTCGCCCGAACATGACGTGAAGCCATCCCCGTCGACATCGTGGCCGTTGTCGATGGTGCCGTCGCAGTCGTCGTCGACTCCGTTGCAGGTCTCGGTGGCGGCCGGGTTCACCTTCACCGAGCCGTCGTCGCAGTCTCCCGCGCAGGTGGTGAAGCCGTCTCCGTCGACGTCGAAGCCATCGTCGATGGTGCCGTCGCAGTCGTTGTCGACGAAGTCGCAGGTCTCGGGTGCCCCCGGGTACACGCTGCTGTCGGCGTCGTTGCAGTCGCCCGCGCACGCGGAGGTCCCGTCGCCATCCCCATCGGGGTCGTTGTCGACAATGCCGTCGCAGTCGTTGTCAACACCGTCGCAGGCCTCGGCGGCACCGGGGTGGGTCGAGCCATCGCTGTCGTCGCAGTCGCCGTCGCAGCTCGACACGCCGTCGCCGTCGGCGTCGAAGCCTTCGTCGATGGCGCCGTCGCAGTCGTTGTCGACACTGTCGCAGGTCTCGGCTTCGAGCGGCGACACGGCAGGGTCGGCGTCGTCGCAGTCCCCGTCGCAGGTGGTCACGCCGTCGCCGTCGAGGTCGTAGCCCTCATCCACGGTGCCGTCGCAGTTGTTGTCCACCCCGTCGCAGGCCTCGGCGGCCTTGGGGAACACGCTTGCGTCGGTGTCGTCGCAGTCCCCGGAGCACGGTGTGACGCCGTCGCCGTCGAGGTCGACGCACACCGACGAGAATGTGCCGACGCCCGGGATGAAGTCCTCACCGATGCCAGCATCCTGGAAGGAGCCCATGAACGCGTACACATCGAAGCTCCCGCCCGTGGCCGGAACGCCGACCGACGCGGCCAGGCTGGAGAAGTCGGTGATGGTGAACTCGAGGTGCGGTGCGCTGCTGTCGGGCACGCCGAACACACCGCCCGTGTGGTGGGGCAAGGGGCTGCCGAAGCTGGTGCCTGGACTGTAGACCGACCCCGCGAAGGTGGAGACGGTGTAGCCGTAGAGGTCGGTGGTGCCATCCCCGGGAACGCCTGCGATGATGTCGAGCACGCCATCTTGGTCGAGGTCGATGGCCAGGGCGAACGACTCGGTGCCGCCCAGGTCGGTGGCGTCGGTGCCCCCGAGGCCGGCGAGCCAGCTGCTGGTGGTGCCTTCGTCGCTGTCTCCGTCGGCATCTCCGCCTACACCGTAGGTGGCGAAGCCCACGGAGAGGGTGTCGTTGCTGGGGTCGTAGTCGAGGGCGATGCCGTCGAGGTCCCAGCCGCTCGTGGCGCCCCCCGCAGCGGTGGGAACGCCGACGTCGAGGCCGCCGGGGTCGGTGATGTGGACGGCGCTTGCGTGGGCGAAGTCGGTCGACACATCTCCGCTGAACCAGGTGGCTCCGGTGGGGAGGCTGCGGCGGTCACGGGCGTCGACGCCGGAGTCTTTGACCGGGGAGCGGGCGCAGGCAGCAAGGCCGAGGATGGTGAGGATGGCTGGACGGGACATGGGTTCTCCGACGCGGGTCGCAGAGGTCTGCAGACCGAGGGGGCGCGGCGGGGAACGGATCTGGCGGTGGGGAGTTCAAGCGGTCTGTGCCCGATCGCAGAGAGGGAATGCCCTTACTCCAAGTACCCCATCTCCCGAAGCAGCTGAACCTGGGCATCGTCGATGCCACTGCCCTGGCCCACCTCGATCGACGTCTGCTCGATGAAGCGCTTGGCGGCCTGGTGCACCTTTTCGCCCAGTGCGGGCTGTGCCTTGGCCAGGTTGTTGGCTTCACGGGGGTCGGTGTGTTGGTCGAATAGCCAGCCCAGGCGGTCGGGGGTGGTGGGCGACCGGCGAACATAGACCAGCTTGTGTTGCCCATCGTAGTAGTAGCGCATGCCGCCGTGGTTGCCGCCGGTGTTGGGACGGTCGGTGGTGTCGGTGCCGCGTGCGACCGGCAGCAACGACTGTGCGTTGACGACCGTGGGCGGGGTGATCTGGGCGAGCTCGGCCAAGGTGGCGTAGAGGTCCATCGTGCGGACCGCCGTGTCGACGCGAGCGGCAGGCAGCTTGTCGGGGTACCGCAACACAAGCGGAACGGACTGGTTGTTGTCGTATGGGAAGTTGTGCCAGGCGCGGGCGTTGTCGTGGTCGTTGAAGGCTTCGCCGTGGTCGGAAGTGAACGCGAACACGAGGTTGTCGGTGTGGCCGCCTTGCTCCAGCTTGGTCCAGAACGCGCCCAGGTGGTGATCGTTGCGGAGGATCTCGCCGTCGTACATGCGCTCCAGCTGGTCCCATTGGTCGGCGTCGAGGACCACCTTGCCGCTGTTGACGTCGCACTGGTTGACGTGCCCTTCCGGTGCCTCGACCGACTTGTTGCAGCCGCGGATGTTGACCGGGCCGACGTCGTCGCGCACCCAACGGTCCCACGGAGCTTCCGGCGTGTAGGGGGCGTGGGGGGTGAGGTACCACATGACCAGGAGCCAGGGCCGGTCGTCGTCTTCCTGCACGTACTCCAGCGCTCTCTGGGCGAGGCGGCCTTCGCCGATGAACTCGAACACCTCGAAGCCCTGTGCGAAGCTTGGGTTGTCGGTGATGATGCGTGAGGCGTTGAGCATCCCGGTGCGGTAGCCGGCCGCGTTGAACATCTCGGCCAGAGTGACGGCCTCGCTGGGCAGCTCGATGGAGTAGTCGGGGGTGCGGTAGGGCTCGAAGTCCACGCCGTGGTTGTGGGGGAACAGGCCGGTGAGCAGGCTCGCGGCGGCGGGGACGGTCCAGTAGCCAGAGGTCTGGGCATCGGTGAAGACCACGGCGTCTTGGGCGATGCGGTCGAGGTTGGGGGTGGTGGGCCGTGTGTGTCCGTAGAGGCTCAGGTGGTCCATGCGGGTGGTGTCCCAGACCATCATGAGGACGTCGGGACGCGTGTCTTCAGCCAGCGCGGGGGTGCCGGCGAGTGCTGTCGCGGTGGTCAGCCCCACGATTCGGAACAGGGTGGACAGGCTTGTGTTGCCAATGGAAGCGTGCGTCATCGGTGGTCCCCGTGGCTGTCCCACCCCAAGGCGGTGGGTGGACAGTGTTGTACCGGGGGGCACATTGCGAATCCCTCGCAGGTCATTTCGCAACATTGCAGCGCGGCTTCGGAGCCTACTTCTTGGGTAGGGGGGGCCCGCCGTACTCATCCACCCAGCCTGCGGATGCTTCGGGGAAGGCGTCGGCGTAGGCCACGTAGGGCTTCACATCGAGCACGGGCGTGCCGTCGATGAGGTCGAGGCCGGCGACGTGGATGGTGGTGCCTTCGACCCGCACGACCCGAACGGCGGAGAGACCGATGGGGTTGGGGCGATGGGGGGCCCGGGTGGCGAGGATGCCGCGCCGGGGGCCTCCGCGGGGCGGGCGCACGAGGTTGGGCCACTTGGGGCCGTTGAGGTGCAGCCAGGTGAGCAGCCAGATGCGGTCGAAGCCGTCGAGGTCGCGCAGTGCGTGGGGGTGCACGATGTGGGGGAACAGCTCCACCCGACCTTCGACGCGGTCGGCGGCGTCGCCCGTCTTTCCGAGACAGGCTTGCCGTGGGGTGCCGAAGCGCTCGGTGAAGGGAGAGTGGATGCGCCCGATGACCTGCAGGCCGACCTGTTCGGGGAAGTCGACGACACCTCGGTAGTCTTTGGGCGGCGTGGACCGGCCGGACTCGGGGAGCTCGATGTCGGTGGGGAGGGGCGGCTGGTCGTGGCTCACGCGGGTGCCTTCGGGGCCTGCGGGGTGCCCCATGCGAGGTGTCGGGCGAGGGCTCCTTCCCCGAAGAGCTCGATGGCGAGGGGGTGTCGGGCGGGGAGGAGCGTGACGCCGGTGCCGTCGGCCAGGCGGTTCATGAAGGCGAAGCAGGCGGCGACTTGGACGATGTCGTGGATGGCGCGGTCGTCGAGGCCGGCGTCGCGAAGCGGCCCGTGGTGGGCCCGGGTGATGTGTCCGGGCGTCCAGGTGAGGGCGATGGTGAACGCGACGATGGGGTCGGGGGAGACCGCGGAGATGACCTGCTGGACGGCGTCTTCGGGGGGGAGGTGGGCGGCGTTCCGGGCGGCGGCCCAGAGGCCGCGGATGAAGGGGAGGCTGTTGGGGTCGAATTCACGCAGGTACCCCGCGTGGGCGACCGTTCAATAGAAGCAGTCGTTGAGCGCGGAGACGGTGACGGCGATGCGCTCTTCGGTGGCCCGCCCGAGCGATGAGCCGCCGAAGGTGACGGCGCTGTTCATCTGGACGACGCTGCGCAGCGCCCGCGGGTTGAGCTTCATGGGCGCGATGACGGCGGGAACGGGCTTGCCCTGGTTGCGCCAGGGGCGGGTGGCCCGGGCGAGCTTTTCGGTGTGGGTGTCGGCCGGGAGGAGGAGCCAGCTCATCCCTTGGACCCGCGCAGGGCGGCCGTGACTTCGTCGACGGGGACGGGGTTGCCGATGTAGAGCGGGGTGCGGTCGTGCAGGCCCTCGGGGGTGAGGTCGAGGATGCGCTGGTGACCGTTGGTGGCGCGACCGCCGGCGGCTTCGACCAGGAAGGCGAGGGGGAAGGCCTCGTACATCACGCGGAGCTTGCCCTGCGGGTTCTTCTTGGTGGCGGGGTAGAGGAAGATGCCGCCCTGGAGGAGGTTCCGGTGGAAGTCGGCCACGAGCGAGCCGATGTAGCGCTGCCGCCAGCCGGCCCCTTCTTCCTTGCGCTGGGCCACCCAGTTCTGCACGGCGGGCGCCCAGGTGGCGGTGTAGCCTTCGTTGACGCTGTAGAGGCGGGTGTCGGGCTGCAGGCGGATGTCGGGGTGCGACAGGAAGAACTCGCCCACGGAGGGGTCGAGGGTGAAGCCGTGCACGCCGTTGCCGGTGGACAGGACCATCACGGTGCCGGAGCCGTAGATGACGTACCCGGCGGCCACGATGTCGTCGCCGGGGCGCAGGATGTCGGCCATGTCGGCGCGGCTGCCTTCGGGCGACTTGCGGCGGAAGACGGCGAAGATGGTGCCGATGGTGGCGTTGACGTCGATGTTGGACGAGCCATCCAGAGGGTCCATCGCGAAGATGTAGCGGCCGCTGTGGAAGCGCTCGGGCGTGTAGTAGGGGCCTTCGTCTTCTTCGCTGAGGATGGCGGCCACACAGCCGGCGTGTTCGAGGGCGCGCTTGAAGGCGTTGTTGGCGTATTCGTCGAGCTTCTGGACGAATTCACCCTGGACGTTGACCTCGCCGGTGGTGCCGAGCATTCCGGCCAGGCCGGCGCGGTTGACGCGGGCGCTCACGAGGCGCGAGGCGAGCGACACCTGGCGCAGGAGCGTGGAGAACCGACCGGTGGCCTCGGGGTGGGCCTGGGCGGTCTCGTAGATGAAGCGGTCGAGGGTGATGCCTTCTTCGAACTGCGCACGCATCGGGACTCCGGGTGGGCTGGCGGACCTAACCGTCGGAGGCCGGGGGCGGGGTGTCGTGGCAGTACGGCGCGACCCGCTCCCGGAACTCGGCGGTCCACGGAATGGGCTTGTGGTGCACCATGTCGATCTTCACGAGGGTGCGGGTGCCCCGGGCGTGGGGGCGGTCTTCGTCGAGGGGAAGGATGGCGAAGCCGATGGTGAGGCTGGTGGTGCCGAGGCGCTCGATCCAGATGCGGCAGCGCACCTTTCCGGTGCCGCGGACGGCGCGCTCGTAGGAGATTTCCTGGGCGCGGACGAGGTGGTGTTGGTCGGGGTTGTCGGCGTCGTCGGCGATGGTGCCCCAGCCGAGGTGGTGCCAGAACGACCCGATGGTGCGCTCCATGAGCAGCAGGTAGCGGGCGTTGTGGAGGATGCGAAAGGCGTCGAGGTCGTCGAAGTAGACGCCGTGGTGCTCTTCGTGGAAGCGCATGGGGTGCTCCGGGGAGGGGCTCGGGGCCTATCTCGATGGATGGGGCGTGCGGTTGGGCAGACCCGTGACACCGGAGGGTGTGCGGAGACTGGAGCGATGATGCGCTGGATCTGGATGCTGGGACTGAGCTGGCTGGTGGGCTGTGGGACGTTTGGTCGGACGCGGCCGGTGTCGGTTGGACTGCCGACGGTGGCCCCGGTGGGGGTGGGGCAGGTGGACTTCGACCCGCGCCAGGCCGACATGCAGGGGGTGGGCACATTCGAGTTTGGCGAGTTCAACGAGCAGGACAGGGCATCGTTGGAGCGCTCGCTGGACCGGGTGTTGAGCGGCTCGGAGGGCGGGCTCCAGGCGCATGTGTATGTGCGCAGCCACGTGATTGTGGCGTCGAACAACGCGGGGTCGGCGCTGGCGTGTGTGGCGTGGGCGCTGACGGAGCCGGACGGGGCGGTGGTGTTCGAGGAGCAGGTGTACGTGGGCTCGGAGGGCCACCTCATCGTGACGCTCGGACACTTGAAGGAGCGGGTGCACAAGGGGCTTGTGGCCCGGATTGCCGGTGTGGCGGGGGTGTTGGCGACGGGTGGGACGGCGGCGGACTTCCCGGAGATGCCGGAGGGGGTGTCGCACGACCCACAGGAAGCGGCTCGTGGGCTGCCGGTGATGTTGCAGTCGCACTATGTGTTCACGCTGGGTGGGTATTTGTACTCGGGGCACTCGGCGACGAGGACGGTGGACTATGGGGCGAATGCGCAGACGGAGCGGTTCGATTGGGTGGGGTATCTGGGAGGGTTGGCGGCTGATAGGTAGCGGTCAGCGGTCAGCGGTCAGCGGTCAGCGGTCAGCTTTCTCGTGCCGGTTCCGTTGGATGTGGTTGCCGGGTGAGGGTGGTGAGTGGGTGTGGGTCATCGGCTGCCTGGTGCCTGACGATAGCGGCCAGCGGCCAGCGGCCAGCGGCCAGCTTTCTCGTGCCGGTTCCGTTGGATGTGGTCGCCGGGTGTGCGCGGTGGCAGGCTGTGTTGTTCGGCTGGGGGCCCCCTCCGCCTCGCGATGCTCGGCACCTCCCCCTGTGAGGGGGAGGACTCTTGCTGGTCGCGGGTGGGGAGCCGCCAGCCTCCTTGTGCCTGCTGGCTGCTGGCTGCTGGCTGCTGGCCGCTGGCCGCTGGAAGCCCGCACAGGCACCACGCTTTGGCGTGCCCTTCCGCCCGGGGTCCTACTCCGCCCGCTCCACCGCCCACATCAGATCCAGCAGCTGCCGCGTCTCCGCCACATCGTGCACCCGGAACGCCCGCGCTCCACGTTGAAACGCTGCCGCCACTGCCGCCAGTGAACCCGGCAGGCGGTCGGCTGGGCTGTCGAGGCCCAGGGTGTGGCCGATGAAGCTCTTTCGGGACGCGCCGATGTAGACCGGCAGGCCCGTGGCCACCAGGGCTTCGGTGTGCTTGAGCAGCGAGAGGCTCTGGGGGGCCGACTTGGCGAAGCCGATGCCGGGGTCGAGCCACACCTCTGGGGACCGAGCTCGCTCCGCAGCGGCCAGCAGGGCGTCTCGGACCTCGACGATGAGGTGCTGGTAGTCGGTGAGGCCGCGCATGGTCTCGGGCGTGCCGCGCATGTGCATGACCACCGTGGCGGCGGCATCGGCGGAGACTGCGGCCATCTCGGGGTCGCGCAGGCCGGTGACGTCGTTGATGATGGTGGCGCCGGCTGCGAGGGCTCGGGCGGCCACGCTGGCCTTGGTGGTGTCGATGCAGACCGTGGTGAGCGGGGCCAGAGCCCGGATGACCGGCAGCACACGCCGACACTCTTCGTGGGCGTCGACCGGAGTGGCGCCTGGACGGGTGGACTCACCGCCCACGTCGATCCAGTCGGCGCCGGCCTGGAGCATGGCCATGGCGTCGGCCAGCTGGCGGTCGAGGGAGGGCCGGACGCCTCCGTCGAAGAAGGAGTCGGGCGTGCAGTTGAGCACCCCGACCACGATGGGGCGCTCGGTGGGGGCGGGCATCAGGCGGACCGGGGCACGGGGTAGACCGGGTTGAGGCCTTGCACGATGTCTTCGAACTGGGCGCCCTCGACCGTCTCTTCGACGAGCAGCAGCTGGGCCAGCTTCTCGAGGATGTGGGTGTTCTGGTTGAGGATGCTCAGGGCGAGGTCGTCGGCTTCGGTGAGCAGGCGCTTGACCTCGGCATCCACCAGGCGGGACGTGGCTTCGCTGACGTTGCGGGACCGGCCCAGGTCGCGGCCCAGGAAGACCTCGCTTTCTTCTGTGATGCTCATGGGGCCTACGGCGTCGGACATGCCGTACTGGGTGACCATGGCGCGGGCGATGCGGGTGGCCTGCTTGAGGTCGTTGCTGGCGCCCGTGCTGATTTCGTTGAAGGTGAGGGCTTCGGCCGCGCGCCCGCCCATGAAGACGGCCAGGCGGGTGGTGAGCTCGTGGGCCGTGGCGCCGAGCTTGTCTTCGTCGGGGAGCATCTGGGTGACGCCCAGGGCCCGGCCGCGGGGCACGATGGTGACCTTGTGGACGGTGTCGGAGTGGGGCAGCAGGCGGGCGACGATGGCGTGGCCGGCTTCGTGGTAGGCCGTGCGCCGACGTTCTTTTTCGGGGACCACCAGGCTGCGGCGCTCGACGCCCATGGACACCTTGTCTTTGGCGCGCTCGAGGTCGACCATCTCGACCTGCTGCTTGTCGTCGCGGGCGGCGAGCAGGGCGGCTTCGTTGACGAGGTTTTCGAGGTCGGCGCCGGAGAAGCCGGGAGTGCCGCGGGCGATGATGGCGAGGTCGACGTCGTCGGAGAGGGGTGTCTTGCGGGTGTGGACGCCCAGGATGCCCTCGCGGCCCTTCACATCGGGGTTGGAGACCACCACGCGGCGGTCGAAGCGGCCCGGACGCAGCAGGGCGGGGTCGAGGACGTCGGGGCGGTTGGTGGCGGCCATGAGGATGACGCCGTCGTTGCTCTCGAAGCCGTCCATCTCGACGAGCAGCTGGTTGAGGGTCTGCTCGCGTTCGTCGTGGCCGCCGCCCATGCCGGCGCCCCGGTGGCGACCGACGGCGTCGATCTCGTCGACGAAGATGATGCAGGGGGCCTGCTTCTTGCCCTGTTCGAAGAGGTCGCGGACCCGGCTGGCGCCCACGCCCACGAACATCTCGACGAAGTCGGAGCCGCTGATGCTGAAGAAGGCCACGCCGGCCTCTCCGGCGACGGCGCGCGCGAGGAGGGTCTTGCCGGTGCCGGGGGGGCCCATGAGCAGCACGCCCTTGGGGATGCGGCCGCCGAGGCGGGTGAAGCGGCGGGGGTCGCGGAGGAAGTGGATGACCTCTTCGAGCTCGGCCTTGGCTTCGTCGTTGCCGGCGACGTCGGCGAAGGTGACCCGCTTGCCCGACTCGTTGAGCAGCCGCGCCCGCGACTTGCCGAAGCTCATGGCCCGCCCGCCGCTCATCTGGAGCTGGCGCATGAAGAGCACGAACAGCACGATGATGAGCACGACCGGAACGCCGGTGGTGACGATGGTGTCGAGGCCGATGGCTGGCTCGGGGACGAACGTGTGCTCGACGTTGTGTTCGTTGAGCAGCTCGATGAACCAGTCGGAGTCGGTGGGGCCGACGGTCTTGAAGCGGTCCTGGTTCTGCAGGACGCCCCGGATTTCGTTGCCCTGAATCTCGATGCTGACGACTTCGCGGTCTTTCACGCGCTGGATGAGCGTGGAGAAGGAGGCGTTTTCGTCGCGTCCGGTGCCGGTGCCGCTCACCATCGTGAACGCGAGCATGAGCACGAGAACCAGGAAAACCCAGAGAAATAGGCCGCGGCTGTAGCTCTTCATTGGGGGGCCCGTTCCGAGGGGGTCTGCCCGGCTGGCGGGGCAAAACTAGAATCGCCCTTAGCCCCCGAGTGGTGACCGGTCGACCGGCCCGCCAACCCCACCCCGGCGACAACCGGATTAGAGGCCCGGCCCTGCGCACGATGCGCGAGAACGTGGAGGCTCGGGTGGCCGAACAGCAGACGAACAGCACCGGCAAGACCATCGCGATGGCAGGGGGCGGCACGGGTGGGCACGTGTACCCGGCGCTGGCCATGGCCGATGCGCTCACCGAACGCGGCCACACGATGCTGTACCTGGGCGACCCCGGCCGACTGGAGGGGCGGGTGGTGCCGGCGCGCGGGATGCCCTTTCATCCGGTGCCCGCGCTGCAGTACCCACGGTCGGGGCTGGTGGCGAAGGCACGCTTTGCGCTCGGCCTGCTGTCTTCGGTGATGGCGAGCCGCCGCCTGCTGAAGAAGCTGGGTGTGGAGATGGTGGTGGGTGTGGGCGGGTACATCTCGGCCCCTCCGGTGCTGGCTGCCTGGACCCTCGGCATCCCCACCGCCATCCATGAAGCCAACGTCACGCCCGGGATGGCCAACAAGCTGTGTGCCCGCGTGGCCGACCAGATCCTGCTCACCTACGAAGCCACGGCCACGCGCCTTCCCGGCAGCGCCCCCCGCGAGGTGGTGGGCTGCCCGGTGCGGCCGGTGGTGCTGAAGGGCAACGCCGATGCGGCCCGCGAGCGGTATGGGCTGACGGCGGACAAGCCGGTGGTGCTGGTGGTGGGCGGCTCGCTGGGGGCCAAGGCCATCAACGACCTGGGCCTGGCGCTGGCCCGGCTCCCCGACCGCAACTTCCAGCTGCTCCACGTCACCGGCCCCAAGTACAAGGATGCCGTGGCTGTGGAGCTGGGCGAACCACCCGAGGGTGTGGTGCTGGTGGGCTACGAAGACAAGATGCAGGACAGCCTGGCCGCCGCCGACCTGATTGTGGCGCGGGCGGGGTCGTCTACGCTGGCCGAAGTCACGGTGGTGGGCTTGCCGTCGGTGCTGGTGCCGTCGCCCAACGTCACGGACAACCACCAGGAAGGCAACGCGCGTGGCCTGGAGGCTGTGGGTGCGGCGATGGTGGTGGTGGAGCGCGACCTCGACCTGGCTGCTGCGGCGCGGTCGATTGCCGAGCTGGCCGGTGATGCAGAGCGGCTGGCGAAGATGGGCGCGGCGGCGAAGACTCTGGGCCGACCTGACACCGCACAGCAGGTGGCCGATGTGGCCGAGCGTGTGTTGGCTCGGAAGTAGGCTCCCGCCGAGGAGACTCGGGCTTGTCCCGAGGCTCCGAGGCCCCGGCGAGACCGCAGGGCTCGACGGGCCGGGCGAGACCGCAGGGCTCGACCGGAACCCCCTGAAGATGGGTGCTACCGCGTGAGGGCGAAGTCGCCGCGGGTCTTGCCGCTCACGATGACGGCGCCGCGGAGCTGACCGCTGGACAGGCGGCCCGACCATGCGGTGCGGGTGCCGGACAGGCCCAGGGAGATGCTGGCCGAGCCGGTGGTGCCGAGCTTGTACTTGCCGTAGATGCGGTGCTGTTCGGTGCGGGCGCCCACGCGGACTTCGGCGATGCCGGACAGGGTGCCGTCGGGGTTGGCGATGAGCTGGACGGTGGCGGGGCGACCGTTGACCATGCCGGTCCAGCGGCCGTTCAGGATGTCGGCGGACGGGGGAGGGGGGGCCTCGGGCTCGGGCGGCGGGGTGCTGGCTTCGGGCTCGGGGGCGGCTTCGGGCTCGGGCTCGGGCTCGGGTGGTGGGCTGGCTTCGACGTCGGGCGGCGCGCTGGAGCCGGACTCGGGTGCGGACCGGCTGGCTTCGGTGCGCCGGGGTTCGCGACGTGTGGGCTCGGACCGACGGGTGCGGGGGCGACTGGGCTCGGCGGTTGCTGCGGGCGGCGCGGCCTCGATGGGGGCGTCAGGGGGGGCGGGGACCTCGGGTTCGTCGGGGACGACCGGCTCGGCGATGGGTTCGATGGGGGCTTCGGGCTCGACCGGGGGGGCTGCATCGGCCACGACCGGAGCGGGCTCGGCGGGGGCGGAGACGAGGGCGGTCTCGGACTGTTCGGCGGGTTGGTTGGCCACCCACATGAAGACGATGCCTGCGGCGGCGGCGGTCATGGCGCCCAGGGCGATGCCGCCGAGCTTGAGGAGGGTGCCGCTGGAGGGGCCGGCTGTGGGTGGAGGGGCTGCTGCTGCGGCGGCGGTGGGCACGGAGGCTGCTGCTGCGGGGGCGCCGTCGAGGGCGGCGATGACCTCGGCCATGCTCTGGGGACGGGCTCCGGGGGTGCGGTCGAGCATGCGGCGGAGGAGGTCGTTGTGGGCGGGGGAGATGCCGATGGAGTCGGGGATGGCGACGACCGGGCCGGGGCGTTCGTCGGCCCAGGTGATGCGGGAGGCGTTGTGGGGGTCTTTGCCCGTGACGAGGGACCACAGCACGAGGCCGAGGCCAAAGACATCGGAGCGGGGGTCGGCGATGCCACCGCGCACCACCTCGGGGGCGGCAAAGGGCAACCAGGGGCCGACAGCCACTCCGGGGGGCTCGACGAGAACAGCGACCAGGCCGTTGGGGTCGTCGACGAGTGCCACGCTGCGGGGGCAGACGTCGCCGTGGACCAGGCCGTGGGTGTGCAGGCGGGCCAGGCCGTGGGCGAGCTCGCGGGTGAGGCGGATGCTCTCGTTGATGTCGTGGTCGCCGATGCAGGTGATGAGGCGGGGCGAGGGCTGCAGGCGGTCGATGCGGTAGGGGCGGCCCCGGTGGCGGCCGGTCTGGATGGGCGACCGGATGGAGGGATGCCGGACCTCGGTGAGGGTGCGCGCGCGGTCTTCGAAGGTGGTGAAGAGGGCGGGGTCGCTCACCCACGACATGACGCCGACGGTGGTGGTGCCGTCGATGGCTCGGCTGGCTCGGGAGCGGAGGGCGGGACCCTTGGCGCGCAGAGATGCTTCGATGGCCCAGCCGGAGCCGTCGTCGAGCTTGGAGGCGCCTTTGGTCATGATGCGGGCCCAGCCGGTGGGCGGTCGGGCCATGTGGCAGTCGGGACAGGTGGGGTCGTCGAGCTGACGGTCGGCGGCGCAGATGGGGCAGCAGCGCTGGTCGGCTGTGCCGGGGGTGACCAGCGAGAGGTGGGGCGCGGAGCGGTCGGGGGGAGTCATGTGGAGTCCTCTCGCGGGGAGGGTATCATCCATGTGACAGACCGAAAGGGTCTGTGTGGCTCCGGGGCGCCTGCTTCCCGAGCCGTCTCGAGGGCTGCCGATCAGGCTGTGTGGCAGCTCGCTCCCCGACACGGAGTCCGCATGTTGCGTCGGTTGCTTCCTCTGCTCGCCCTGGTGGTCGGTGCGCCCGCGCTGGCCGGAGAGGGCCCGTGGACGCTCCAGCCGGGCGAACACAACCTGTACTTCGGCCTCCAGACCTTCCGATATGGCGAGTACGACGCCGGAACGGCCGATGCGTCCCTCGACACCGATGTGGTGGCCACGGGGGCGGTGGCGGTGTGGACCTATGGCCTGTCCGAGGGGCTGGAGATGGAGCTCCAGGTGCCCTACGAGTCGGCGCGGGTGGGCGACCCCCGGTCGGTGGCGTGCACGGATGCGCCGCGGCGGAGCTGGTGTGCGCCCACCAGCGGGCTGGGGGATGTGGCGGTTCTCGTGAAGACCCGCTTCGTCGACGAGGTGTATGCGGCGCCGTTCACGGTGTCGGGGGTGTGGGGTGCGCGCACGGGCGAGGCCTACAGCAGCACGCGGGGTCGGCTCACCAACCTGGGCGACGGCCAGACCGACCTCGGCGGCACGCTCACCCTCGGGCGCACGGATGTGCTGGGGAAGGGCTGGTACCGGGTGGCGGGCTCGGCCGGGTACTGGTGGCGCCTGCCGCACACCACGGTGCCCAGCAAGATTCCCGCCGATGAGCTGCGCTTCGACTTCAACGCGGCGGTGGCCATCGTGCCGGCGGTGTCCATCGGGCCTGCGGTCTACGGCTTTACGCGGCTGGGTGGGGTGGACCTGCCTGCGGCCGACCTCACCCATATCAATGGCTTCTCGTCGCTGAATGCGTCGCAGGTTCAGGCGGGTGGGAAGCTCGGCCTGCACCCGCCGGGGTCGCTGGGCACCGTGACGCTCGGTGTGTTGCGGACGGTGGCAGCGCGCAACAACCCCACCGACACCCTGGCCGTGAGCTTCGGCATCGGGTTCTTCCTGCAGCCGGGCCAGTCGTCGACGATGGCGCTTCCCGAGCTACTCCCGCCCGAGTGAGCGCCTGCGGAAGAGGGCCAGCAGCGCGGGCAGCGAGAGCCACCCGAACGAGGTGCGGGGTGTGGCGGCGCAGAGGGTCTCGGGTGCGGGCTGGGGCGCGCGGATGTCGACGGTGGGGCCGGAGAGCAGGCGGGTGCCGATGTCGAGCTCGGGGGTGCGGTCGCCCAAGACGGCGTCGGACGCGACCGAGACGGTGAACCGGGCGATGGTGTCGTCGAGTCGGACGGCGTCTTCGATGACGATGCCGGGACCGAGGTCGAGGCGGGGGTCGTCGGGGAGGGCGACGTTGGTGCGCACCAGCAGGCGCTCGCGCTCGCCCCGGACGAGGAAGGCGGGGTTGGTGGCGCGAATCACGGGCCGGGTGCTGTCGGTGCGGACGTCGAAGGCGCCGTGGGCGGTGACGGTGTGGTGGTCGGTGTCGATGGCGACGGTGCGGGGGCCGGGCGATGCGCTGTCGGCGACCTGGACCCGGGCTTCGATGGTGTCGACGTCGATGACCTCGAGCTGGTCGACGGTGAGGCCCGAGCCGAGGTCGAGCGACACGGCGCCGTCTTCGAGGAGGAGGTAGCGGCCTTGGACTTCGATGTGGAGGGTGTCGCCGGGCCAGGCTGCTGCGGGGGCCACGCGCAGGATGGTGGGGGGGTAGGCCGTGACGTCGACGGGGTCGGACTGGTCGCCTTCGAAGTAGCCGCTGGAGGTGTCGAAGCGGGCGGACACGGTGAAGACGTCGTGGGCGCTGGCGACCGGGGCATCGATGGGGGGCGCGGGGGTGGACGCGACCGGCTCGCCGCCTCGGTAGACGATGTAGTCGGTGATGTCCCAGGGGGTGTCGGGGGGCGTCCAGGTGAGGGGGACGGTGGTGTCGACGATGCGGCCGTCGGGGGCCTGGAGGTGGGTGGGGGCGGGCAGGTAGACGCGGAAGGTGGGGCCGGTGGCGATGCCCACGTTCTCGGCGGCGTCGCGGGCTTCGACCCACCACACGATGGAGGTGCCGGGGTCGGCGCCGGGAAGACCACCGGTGAACACGCCGGGCTCGGCTTCGGTCATGGGGGCTTCGGCGCGTTCGCTGGCGCCGGCGTACCAGACCAGGCGGACGTCGGTGACGGCGACGTCGTCGGTGGCGTGGGCCTCGACGGGGTAGGGGCCGGGGATGTCCTGGGTGTCGGTGGGGGCGGTGTGGATGGACACCCGGGGCGGCACGGGGTCGCCGTCGACCAGCTCTACGGCGCCCACCACCCAGCCGTCGCGCGCCACGGCACCGTCGGCAAAGAAGCGCAGCCGGACGTCGGAGAGGTCGGCCACGCGGTCGAGGGGGAAGTAGTCGGTGCGCCAGCCTTCGCTCTCGCCGTCGAAGGCTTCGGGACCATCGAGGGGCGCGACGGGAGACCAGGCGATGCCGTCGTGGAACTCGACCACGCCGTAGTCGGCATCTCCGGGCTCGAGGTCGTGCCAGTGGGTGAGCACGAGGACGGGCTGGGTGGTGTCGGACAGCGACCGGGTGGGGAGGGTGAGGCGGTCGTCGGCGTGGTTCATGTGGACCTGCGCCAGCCGGGTGGCCCAGCCGTTGGGGCCCGCGAAGCCTTCTTCGGGACCGGCTTCGATGGTGCCCCAGGCCCATTGGTCGGGGTCGCCAGACGGGACCAGGCCGCCGTCGTCGGCTTGGAGGTCGGTGGACCAGACGGTGACGGGGGGTGCGGCGGCAGCCAGCCCGACGAGGAGGAGCCAGGGGGTCACTCGGTCACCGAGCGGGCGATGGTGTAGCGGACCGACAGCGCGGAACCGAGCGGCGGTGGGGTGTCGAGAACGATGGCGGGTGGGTCGAGATCGAGCTCCCAGACCCCGTCGAGGCGCACCCCGTCCACCTCGACGCGCACGGTGTCGGGGACCGGAACGGCCTGCAGCTCGAAGCGCCGGGTGCCGTCTTGGACGAGGGTGCCGAGCTGGCGGACCACCGTGCCCAGGTCGGCGTCGCAGATGCTGGCCACCGCGCCGTCGCTGGCTTCGGCGACCTCGGCGTAGATGTCGCCCGGGAGTGCGGTGCCGGCCAGGCCGGTGCAGCCGGTGCCGGGGTCGCCCACGACCGCGGACAGGGCGGTGGGGTGGCCGGACATGGTGGCTTCGTCGTCGAGGAGCTCGAGGAAGGCTTCGGCGGGCTCGACGCCCAGGACGGAGCCGCTCTGGTCGTCGGCGTCGGAAAGGACCACGATGTGGAGGGCGGCGTCGGGGCGTCGGAAGCCGCGGTTGTCGGTGCTTCGGCGGGGCTCGGTGAGGGCGCGGGTGGCGGCACCGAGGCCACCGGTGGGGGCCTGGCCGGGCGCGACATCGAGGGCGCGGGCGAGGGCGGCCGGACCATCGGTGGTGGCGGGGGTGATGATCCAGGGCTCGCCTTGGAGGACGCCGGAGAGGTGGGAGTCGAGGTCGGTGGAGACCACGCCGAGCTGCCAGGCGAGCTGGTCGGCGTCGAGGGTGGCGACGAAGCTCTCGGCGGCATCGGCCAGAGCGGCGCGGGCGGGTTCCATCGAGGCGGTGTTGTCGACGACGAACAGGAGGTCGACGCGGGGGCGGTCCACCTGCTTGAAGGTCTCGGTGACCTCGACCTCGTCGTCGGTGGGCTCGGGGTTGTCGCGGAGCACGAACTCGGTGCACCCCACCAGCCCGACCACACACCCGAGGGTGCAGCGCGGAAGCAAGAAGTGGCGCGCAGTGGGGGGGGACACGGTCGGCGCTCCAAGGCCCGGGGACGCAGCTTCAAGGTGCCATGTCCCGAGGACACCGACAAACCGGGAGTTGGTCCTGTGCGCTGGCTACCGTCGGCCCACGTGCTCGCCGGGGATGAACTGCCAGATCTCCACCTCGGTGACGAGCTCGTTGCGACGGGACTGCCGCATCATGCGGATGCGTCGGATGCCGCGTTCGTGGTTGAGCCGGTACTCGCGGTGGGTCTGGATGGTCTCGCCCACCTGCGGGGGCAGGCCGATGAGCCGGAGGACGTCGGCGCGCCGCATGGGCTCGGGCAGCGGAATGCGCAGCATGTAGATGCGATCATCGAGCGCTCGGATGATGCCGCGTTCCATCTCCAGCTCTTCGCCCCGCCCGGGAGGGAGGTTGGTGGACTGGAGCAGAGCGCCCATCTGGGCGAGCACCTCGGCGCGGACCTCGGACAGGGGGTGGCCGCAGAGGTACTGCACGTCGACCATCACGCCGGCGGGCCGCTCGTAGACCTTGGGGGCTTCGGGCGCGGGGGCCTGCGACGGGCCGGGCTCGATGACGACCTCGGGAATGCCCGGCAGCACGGGCTCGGGCTCGCTACATCCAACGGTGGAGATGAGCACGGCCAGGAGGAGCGGCGTTGGGCTTCGGCGGAGCATGCCGGGATGATAGCCCCCTGCCGACCCGGAGCCGGTGCGAGCACACCGGTGGGCGAGGGAAGCACCGGTGGGCGAGGGAAGCATGAGTGGACAGAAGGATGGGCACACCGCCGCACACCTGCAGGTGACGGTGTTGTTGTTCGCAGGCCTGCGGGAGCGCTTGGGCGCCGACCGCTCCGAACAGACGGTCGCGGCTGGCACCACGGTGGCCGACCTCTACGCGCAGATGTTCCCGGTGGGGCCCCAAGGGCGGCTGCCGGTGATGTTCGCGCTCGACCAGTGCTACGTCTCGGGCACCACGGCGCTGCACGACGGGGCCGAGGTGGCGTTCATTCCGCCGCTCGGAGGGGGCTGAGATGATCTTCCTCACCCACGCGGTTCTCGACGAACCCACCCTGCGCGCCGCGGTCACCCACTCGGGCGCGGGTGCGGTCCTGGTCTTCCACGGCATCACCCGCGACAACTTCCAGGGGCGCACGGTCACGCGGCTGTCCTACGAAGCCTACGAAGGCATGGCGGAAGCCCAGATGACGGCCATCGCTCGGGAGGCCGAGGCCCGGTGGCCGGGTGTGCGGGTGGCCATCGGTCATCGCCTGGGCGTGGTGCCGGTCGAAGAAGCCAGCGTCATCATCGCTGTCTCCGCACCCCATCGCGGCGACTGCTACGCGGCCAGCCGGTTCGCCATCGACACCCTGAAGGCCCGGGTGCCCATCTGGAAGAAAGAACACTACGCCGATGGCGCAGAGTGGAAAGCCAACAAGGAAAGCGGCCACGGGGTCGATGTCGGGGAGATTGAGGAGCGATGAGCAACTTTGGTCGTCAGAACCGGCCGTTTCGCGAGAAGGTGCACGGCCGCCCGCAGAAGTCCGAGACCAACCCGTATGTCGAGCTCCACGCCACGCTCGGGCCACCGGTCATCACCGCCCACGAAGCCCTCGACCACGCGGGCAACTGGGACGCCTGCTTCGGTCGGTCGGCGCCGCTGCACCTCGAGGTGGGGTCGGGCAATGGCTTCTTCCTGGCCGGGATGGCCGCCCGTCACCCCGAGCGCAACTGGCTGGGGCTCGAGATTCGCTTCAAGCGCGTGGTGCTGTGCGCACGCAAGATCCAGGCGGCGGGCATCACGAACGCCCGCATCTCCCGGTACGACGCCTGGTGGCTCGACGACCTCTTCGGCGAGGCGAGCCTGTCGGGCCTGTACGTCAACCACCCCGACCCCTGGAAGAAGAAGAAAGAGGCCCGCAAGCGCTTGATGGGCCGCTACTTCGCCGAATTCGCGGCATGGGCACTGAAGCCTGGCGCCGAGCTGCGGCTGAAGAGCGACTTCCCGGGCAACATCGAGGGCCTGGTGGGCGCCATCGACGGCCTGCCGCTCACCGTGGTGGGGCGCTCCGACGATGTGCGGCGCTCGCTGCCGTGGGATGCCGGAGACGACATCACCACCAACTACCAGTCCAAGTTCGACAAAAAAGACGCCCCGGTCTACGCCGTGCGCCTGGTGCGTGGACCGGGTGAGGCCAGCCCGCCGTCGGCCGCCCGACAGGACGCCACCGAGGGGTAGGGGTCAGCCGCCGGACAATGCGCCACCGTCGAGATCGATCACCACGCCCGTGACCGCACCATCTGTGAGGTCGAGCACATCGTCTTCGAATGCGTAGCGGGCGTCGTCGGCGTCGGGGCCGTCGCCTTCGGGGTCGACGTAGGCACGCACCACCACCTCGCGGGCCTGGCCGACGGGAAGCACGAAGTCGCCGGGGCCTTGGACCTGGATGGACTTGAGCACGGTGGAGTTGCCGCGGCCGGGCAGCACGACATCGAGGTGGATGACGCCCCCGGGCGGGAAGTCGGCCATCGTGATGGTGCCTTCGATGCGGTACTCGGAGGGCGGACCATCGGTGGGGGCCTGGACGGAGGGGCCGCCGTCGTCTTGGCCCTTGAGGAAGGGGTCTTCGTAGTCGGGGCGGTCGGCGCCGGTGCCGTGTTCCCACAAGCTGTTGCCTTCGTGCCAGCCCTTGTCTTTCAGGAGCTGACCGAGGGCCTCGCCGATGATGCGGTGGCCCTTGGTGGTGGGGTGCATCTTGTCGAGGAAGAGGTCTTGCTTGGACAGGCCGGATGCGCGGAAGAGCTCGGGGACGTCGATGACCGGCGCACCGTGGCGCTCGGCGGTCTCGCGCATGACCTCGCGGTAGGGCGTCCAGGCCTTCATGGCGCGGGCGTCGTCGCCGCCGGGGCCGAGGTCTTCGTTGTTGGACAGCAGCAGGAAGACCACATCGGCATTCCGTGACTTGGCGATGTCGACGAGGTGGTCGAGGTTTTCGGCGTAGTCGTTGATGGACACCCGCCGCAGTCCGATCTGACCGCGGTCTTCGGAGGACTGCTGCCAGTCCACCACGCGCACCTTTTCGATCTGGGGGCGCACCCGGAGCTTCCAGTCGGCCACGCGGAAGATGGCGCTCTTCGACAGCACACGCTTGGCGGCGCCCACGGAGCTGCCCTCGTACCCGGCGAGGGTGGCGATGGTGTCTTTGTCGACGAAGGCGTCGAAGTTGTTGTCGGACCACAGGTTGCCGATGACGATGAGGTCGGGCTCGGTGGACAGGCCGCGCAGGCGCAGGAGGTTGAGCGACTGGTAGGTGGAGTAGCCGGGAGTGGCGCCCACGACGGCTTCCACGCCATCTCCGAGGAGGTCGGCGGCCACGCTGCTGAACACCTCGTTGTCTTCCACACCGAAGCCGAAGACGGAGGAGTCGCCGGTGGTGATGAACCGGCGCATGCCCGCGGGCTTCGGGATGTCGAGCTCGGGGCCCCGCAGGCCGAGAGAGTTGATGGTGAGGGTGACTCCGCCGTCGCGGTGTGTGCCGGGGACATACTCGTAGATGAGGTAGGGGTGGCCTTGCATGACCGCGACGCCCTTGCGGGGGCTGGGGGGAGGGGACTCCCAGGCGGACAGCTCGGCGGCGTAGAGCACGGTGACGACGCCTTCGAGGCCAAGCCACGCGCCCACGCTCACAGCGGCGGAGAAGAGCAGGCGGCGGCCGAACGAGAGGCGGCGAGTGGGGGTGCGGGGCATGGTCGACCAGCGGTGAGGGCTGCGGAGCGCAATCTTAGGCCACGCGCGGCGGCAGGGCAGGGGAGGGGGTCAGTCCGGGGGGCCAGACGCGGCAGCGCGTTCTTCGATTCCGAGGCGCCGGAGGTTGTCGCGGGCGGCGACGTTGTTCGGATCGATGCGGAGCACGGCATTCCAGGCTTGCTCGGCTGCGGCGACGTCGCCCTTCACGGCGCGGATGCGGCCGATTTCGCCGTGGGCTGCGGCGAAGGTGGGGTCGAGCAGGACGGCCTGGCGGAAGTCGCGCTCGGCGTTGTCGAGCTGGTCGAGGCGCATGTGGGCGAGGCCGCGCACGAAGTAGGCTTCGGCGTTTTCGCCCATGACGATGGCACTCTCGGCGTGGACCAGGGCGTTGGTGGGGCTGTCGGTCTCGAGGTACAGGCGCGCGAGGGCGAGGTGGGGGGCGGACGATGCGCCCCGGGCGTAGTCGAGCGCGCGCTTGAGCTTTTCCTTGGCGTCGTCGTGGCGGCCACTCTCGAGGAGGAACACGCCGAGTCGGTGCCAGGCAATCCACTCGCGGGGGTTGGCGGTGACGGCTTCTTGGAAGTACCGCTCGGCCGACACCTTGTCGCGGCGCTGGCGGGCCACCCATGCCAGCCCGGTGAGGGCGTCGAGGTCGCCGTCGGCCAGCTGTTCGGCTTCGGAGAAGTGGGCGTGTGCGCCCTTGAGATCCCCTTGAGCCAGGGACATCGAGCCCAGGATGACCAGGGGTTCGGGGCTGGTGGGCGCGATCATGCGGGCGGTGGTGGCGAAGCGGTGGACGTCGGCCCATGCCCCGCTGGACGGGCCTTCCTTGATGGCGATGGCCAGGGCCTTTCGGGCGTTGTCGAGGTGGGGGCCGACCAGGGCCCGGAGCGCCCGCTCGCCGCCTTCGTCGTCGGAGAGCCCGCGGGCCTTGTCGAGTGCGCTGGCGACGTCCCCCCGCGCGGCGTCGCCGAGGAGCTCGAGGAAGCGCTGGCGGGTGTCGAGGCGGCTGGCGAGGGCTGGTGCGCCGGTGGACGCGCCGTCGAGGTCCCAGATGCGGTCGACCGTGGCCACGTGGGGGGCGAATGCAGCGAGGTGCAGGGAGAGCGGCCCACGGACGGCAGAGCCGAGCAGCCAGCGCGGTGCGGTGGGGGTGTCGGTCTGCCAGGCTTCGGCGCTTCGGGCGTCGCCGACGGCCATGCTCGCCAGGGCGGTGATGTTGGGGAAGCCCAGGTTGCGCATGGTGGGGAGCATGGGCTCGACCCGCTCTTCGGCACGAGCCAGAGACAGCGCGCGGCCGGACGCGACGAGAATCATGGAGTCGGCGCCGGTGGGCGGCAGCCACACCTGGAGGTGGCCGAACTCCTGCGCGACCGTGGCGGCGAGGGCGGCGGGCTGGCCGGGGGACCAGGCGTCGAGGTGGACGACCAGCACGTAGACCCCGAAGTCGCCAAGGGTGCGTCGGGCGGTGGCGATGTGGGCCGGGGTGGGGGGGGCGTGGGCGCCGTCGAGCCAGGGGGCGTGGGCGATGTCGACGATGGCAGCGGGGGCGGGGGCGCGTCGGAGAACCGTGGCGGGGTGCTCGGGCCACAAGCGGGTGCCGGGGGCGAGCCAGCGGTCGCGCCGGAGGGGGGCCAGGCGGGCGATGTCCTGGATGACGCCGGGTGCGGGTGTGGCGATGTCGACGGCGGTGGGGGCGGCGTTCGAGAGGCCTGTGAGCGCGTTGCCGACGTCGTCGCCGAGGACGAGCACGCGGTCGAGGCGGGGGGCGAGGAGTCCGGCGAGCAGGCCGCCCATCACCTCGGCCTCGGCGGCGCGACCGACCGGCCTGCCCACGCGGCCGGCGAGGTCGGTCTCGAATGGGAGCGCATCGGAGGTGGCGCCGGTGGCCCGCCAGTCTTCAGGGGCGGCGAGCACGGTGCCGACGGTGCCGCCGCCGAGGTGGGTCTGGCCGGGGACGAGGTCGACGGCGCGGTCGAGGTGGGTGGTCCAGGCCTCGGTGTTGCGCAGGCCGGGGACGGGAGACAGCACCAGGACGTCGACGGGAAGGGCGGTTCCGCGCCAGATGGCCGCGGCGAGCAGCCCACCGAGCACCAGGCCACCTCCCTGAACGGGGCGGCTTCCCGCGAGCAGCAGCGCGAGGGTGGTGACCAGGCCTGCCATGTAGATGGGGAGCATGCCGGCCGGGTTCACCACAGAGAGGCCGAGCACCAGGCCTGCGGCAGCGGCGAGTGGGCGCTCGGGTCCGGTGGACGACCGGGATGCGGTGGCGGTGCCGACCACACCGAGGACCACGCCCACCCCGGCGCCGACGAGGGCAGGACCGAGGGACGGGGAGTGCTGCAGCGCCACCCACGGGGTGATGGTGGTGTGGATCAGGCGCCCGAGTCCGACGGTGTGGGGGAGTGCCACTGCGGCGGCCACGCAGGCGGTGCCCACCAACAGCCATCCCACCCATGCGCCGCGTGCGAGGGGGGCGATGGGCACCACGAAGGCGGCGGTGGCGCCGGCGACCAGCCACATCAGTGGGGTGGGGTCGAGGGGGGGCTGGAGGATGAGGAGGGCATGGACGCCCAGGGCGGTGGCGAAGGCCACGCCGCCGGCCGAGATGCCTCGCTCCAGCCAGCCGTCGTGGACGGAACCGGTCGGTTGCGCCGCGGGTGGTGCGCCAGCCGCCAGTCCGCCGACCACGAGTGCCGCGAGGGGACCGGGCGCGAGTGCGCCGGCAAACACGCCGAGGCCGAAGCCGATTCCCCGGAAGTGGCCGGTTGCTGGAAATGCGCGCGCGGGTGCGAGGGCGGCGAGCGTGCCCATGAGCACCCACAGAACGGGCAGCACCACGCGGGGAAGGGCCAAGGCACCCACCCCCGACGCGAGCGCATCGGTGAGCCGTGGGCTGGCCAGGATGAGCGCAGTGGTGATGCCGATCGTGGCCCACCGGAAGGCGTCGTTCGACAGCCGTGCGGAAAGACGGGCCGGGACCCCGCGCACGAGCGCAAGAGCAAGGAACCACGCGCACCATGGCAGGACAAGCGCCTCGGGCGTGGCGCCGAACGAATCGGTGACGACGCGTTCGAATGCGCCGACCATCGCGCCGGCAGACAGGGGGGCGAGCGCCGCGCGCGCTCTTGTCGTGGAGCTGGACATCGCGCCGGAGTCTACCTGGGTGAGAGGTGCTGCACACGCGGGTCTGCGACAAGCCAGGGCCGTCCCGGGAGCCCTTCGGGCGCTGGCCGACGTTGACCCGGGGAAGTCGCCGTTGGTAAACCCTCTCCGAATGAGCGGTGTCGCGCCAAGTGGGCGTTGACCTGTCAACACTCCAGCCGTTACCGTTCACTTGTCGGCAATTGTCCGACAACCTTTGTGCTCCGTTCGGAAGGACCCATGGGCCTCTTCAATCGCAAGCGCCCGACCATCGGCCTCGACATCGGGTCCAGCAGCATCAAGCTGATGGAGCTCGAGCATGGCAAGGATGGTCGACACCGCTTGAAGCACTTCGCGATGGCACAGCTTCCGCCCGAAGCCATCGTCGACGGTGCGGTGATGAATACCAATGTCATCGTCGACGCCATCCGGGAGCTCGTCCAGCAGCACAAGGTGAAAGCCAAAGACGTGGTGGCTTCCATCTCGGGCAACGCCGTCATCATCAAGCGGGTCACCCTCCCGCAGATGAGCTTCGACGAGCTGGAAGAGTCCATCCAGTGGGAAGCCGAGCAGTACATCCCCTTCGACATCAACGACGTCAACATCGACGTCCAGATCCTCGAAGGCACGAGCGACGACCCCGGCCAGATGGACGTCCTGCTGGTGGCTGCGCGGAAGGAACTGGTCAACGAGTACCAGTCCATCATCTCGCAAGCCGGCCTTCGCCCCGCGGTGGTCGACGTCGATGCCTTCGCCGTCGCGAACATGTTCGAGCTTTGCTACGAGCCGCCGGAAGACACCGTGGCGCTGGTCAACATCGGCGCCAGCACGGTCAACATCCACCTCCTGCGCGGTGGCGTGAGCGCGTTCACCCGCGACATCGGCATGGGAGGCCGCCAGTTCACCGAGGAGATTCAGCGTACGCTGAACATCTCCTACGAAGAGGCGGAGGCGATGAAGATCGGCGGCAACGACGAAGACGAGACCGCAGTGGTCCCCGAGGAAATCGAGCGTGTGCTCTCGAGCGTGGGTGAGAACCTCGCCACGGAAATCCAGCGCAGCCTCGACTTCTACCTGTCCACCTCGGCAGACTCGGGCATCGGCAGCGTCTTCCTGAGCGGCGGTGCAGCGCGCACCCCGGGCCTCAGCCGGGCCATCGAGCGCCAGACCGGCCTCCCGGTCGAGGTCATCGACCCCTTCCGGCAGATTCAGATCGACGAGCGCAGCTTCAACCCCGCCTACCTCAACGATGTGGCTCCGCAGGCCGCAGTGGTGGTGGGGCTGGCGATGCGCAAGGCGGGTGACCGATGATTCGCATCAACCTGCTCCCCATCAAGACCTCCCGGCGGCAGGAGGAGGTCCGAAACGAGCTCATCCTCACGGGGCTTGGTGCGGGGGTGGCCATCTTGCTTGTCGTGGTGCTGCTGGTCATCCAGAGCGCCCAGGTCAACCGCATCAAGGCGGAGAACGCCAAGCTCCAGCGCGACATCGAGCACAAGGAAGAAATCCTGCGCGAGGTCGAGGAGATGGAGAAGATGCAGGCCGAGCTCGAGAAGAAGCTCGCGGTCATCGCCACCCTCAAGCGCAACAAGAGCGGCCCGGTGATGATGCTCGACCAGCTCAGCCAGGCCACACCCGAGAAGCTCCAGCTGCTGTCCCTGGACGAAAAGGGCGGCAAGGTGGAGTTCACCGGTGTGGCGGTGAGCAACGAGGTCATCTCCCAGTTCCTCTCCAACCTCGAGAAGTCCCCCCGCTTCACCGACGTCTTCCTCAACGAGATCGACCAGATCGAGGAAGCTGGCGTCAAGCTCAAGAACTTCAGCGTCTCCGCCCGCCTGGTCAACGACAAGCCGGCCACCGACGCAAGCGAGAAGGGCTGAGCCATGAACTTCTCCACCATCCTCGAGCGGCTGTCCCGAATCGCGCGCAACCAGCGCATCGCGATTTACGTGGGCGTGGTCGTTCTGGTCGCGGGTGCGCTCTTCGCCGCCTTCTACCTCCCCACCAGCAGCACGCTCGACGACCTCGAGCGCACCCGCAAGGGGTACAAGGAAAAGCTGGCGAAGGTGGAAGTGCGGGTGGCCAACCGCAACCTGGCCAAGGAACGCCTCCGCCAGCTGCAGGCCGACCTCACCCAGGCCCTCAAGGAGCTGCCCAACAGCCGGGAAATCCCCGGTCTGCTGAAAGGCATCTCCACCACCGGCAAGAAGGTTGGCTTGGAAGTCCGCCGCTTCACGCCGCTGCCCGAGATCAAGCGCGAGTACGTCGCCGAGGTTCCGGTGGCGCTCGAAGTGGGTGGCAGCTTCCACGAAGTCGCGATGTTCTTCGACCGGCTCTCCGACATGAACCGGATTGTGTACGTCAAGGACATCGAGATGGGCGTTCCCGAAGAACGGGGCGGCAAGGTCTACCTCACGGTCACGGGCAAGGCGGTCACCTTCCGCTTCCTGAGCAAAGAAGAGCAGGAAGCACAGAAGGAAGGCGGCAAGAAGAAGCGTCGGCGCCGTGGTCGCGGCAAGGCCAAGGGGGGCTGAGCCATGCGATTCACCATCCAGACTGCTGCACTGCTCGCTGTCGTGGGCCTCTCCGCCGGCTGTGACTTCCTGGTCAGCGGCTCGGGCACGCCCAACCGCGAGAAGGCTGCCGGACCCGTGGGCCCGAAGGCCATCGACGACACCAAGAAGAAGGCCGTCGAGCAGGAATTCGTCTACAACCCCATCGGCAAGCGCGACCCCTTCCAGTCCTTCATCAACATCGAGGACCCGGGCGCCACAGGCGTGGGGCCGCCCCCCACCGGCACCCAGAAGTATGAGCTCGACCAGTACAAGCTGGTGGGCATCATCTGGGGTGTCGAGCGTCCCCGCGCGCTGATGGAAGACCCCGACAAGGTGGGCCACGTGGCCGAGATCGGCACGTACGTGGGCCGCAACTGGGGCAAGATCACGATGATCACCAGCGGTGAAGTCGTGGTCACCGAAGAGTATCAAACCATCGACGGCGAGCTCGTCGTCAACAACATCTCCATGCGCCTGCCCGGCACTGAGGACCTTGGAGGGTCCCAATGATCAGGCAGACGATGCAGCAGTGGTTCTCCGGCCCAACGCAAGAGCGTGGTGGGGCCGGAAGCGGAGGCGACCCGATGCGGAAGGGATTCCGGAGCCTGAAGCTGGCCGTGCTCCTGGGACTGGGGGGCCTCGTGCTCACCGCTCAGGAACCCGTTTCTGCCCAAGACCTCAACCTGAATGAGGTCAAGGTGGTGGCGGGTGACACGACCCAGGTGCTCCTCTACCTGAGCGATGTGGCGAAGGGCTCGGCCGTGAGCACCTTCACCCTCGAAGACCCCAACCGACTCGTCATCGACATCGCGGACACCACCGCGAACATGGAAGTGACGAACGTGGAAGGGGACGGGGTCCTGGTGGACCGGGCCGAAGTGGTGTCGTTCGACGACGGCACGGGCCTCACCACCCGCATCACGCTCTACCTCAACCGGTCGGCCGCCGACATCCAGCCGCAGGTCATCACCGACGGCGCCAAGGTGACGCTGTCGCTGCCCATCGTGGAGCAGGCGGACGACCCGGTCGGCGATGCGCTCGAGCCCGACGGCGAGTGGACGCCCCAGAACTCCGGCATGGGGTCGCGCGAGCTGTCCGGTCCCGACCGCCTCACCGGTGGCAAGACCCTCTCCACGCTCGACTTCAAGGTCATGACCGACACCCACCGCGTGGTGGTCGGCCTGTCGGGCACCGAGGCCTACACCGTCTCCCAGCCGAGCGACAGCCTCATCGTGGTCGACATCCCGGGTGCGTTCGTGCCCTCGTCGCTGCGCCGCCCCCTCGACACGGGTGAGTTCATCTCGCCGGTGCGCATGGTGCGGGCCTACAAGACCGGCAACGGTGCGCGCGTGGCCATCAGCCTGCGCCGCAACACCAAGTACCGCCACTCCATCACCGGCAACGGCATCGTGGTCATCGACCTCGACGTTCCCGAAGACATGCAGCGGCAGCGCGAAGACTCCGTCCAGTACGGCAGCGGCGTCTCCCCGTCGCGTCCGGATGGTGGCGGCAACGCGTACGCAGAAGAAGTGGTCATCGGCGGCGACGGTCGCTCGATGAACCCCTCGGCCACCTGGGACCGCGTGGGCATCAACGACCCCACCTCGTCCTTCTCGGGTGCGGCCGGCTTCATGTTCGACTCGTCGTCGTCGTCGTCGATGCCGTTCAGCGGTCGTCGCATCAGCCTCGACTTCGTCAACGCCGACATCCACAGCATCTTCCGCCTCATCAGCCACGTCTCGCGTCTCAACATCGTGGCGAGCGACGACGTCCAGGGCCAGGTCACCGTCCGCATGACCGACGTCCCCTGGGACATGGCGCTGGCGGCCGTGCTCCAGTCCAAGGGCCTCGGCTCGCAGCGCTTCGGCAACATCGTCCGCGTGGCGCCCATCGAGACCATCAAGTCCGAGCAGCAGGCGGCCCTGGAAGCCAAGCGCGCCATCGTCGAGATGCAAGACCTCTCGCTGCTGGTCATCCCGCTCAACTACGTCCAGGCGGCCGAGCTCGAGCAGCAGGTCGAGGCGCTGTTGTCGTCTCGCGGCAGCATCCAGGTCGACGTCACGAGCAACCAGCTGGTCATCCAGGAGACCGAGAAGCGCCTCGCGCAGATTCGCGAGCTCATCCGGTACCTCGACCGCCAGACCCCCCAGGTCCTCATCGAGGCCCGCATCGTCGAAGCCAACAGCAACTTCGCCAAGGCCATGGGTGTGCAGTGGGGCTCCGAGCTCGATGCCACCACCCGCACTGGCTACGGCACCGGGCTGTTCTTCCCGAGCGGCGTGGGCATGGGCGGCGCCATCGGCCGCGACGGCACCGGCACCTTCTACGAGCCGGGCACCGACGCCCTCATGGTCGACCTCGGTGCGGAAAGCGCCAACAGTGGTGTGGCCTTCAGCCTGGGCTCCATCCCCGGTCTCGTCGACCTCGATGCTCGCCTGAGCGCCCTCGAGACCGACGGCTTCGGCAAGGTCATCAGCCAGCCGCGCATCACCACGCTCGACAACAAGGCCGCGAACATCTCGCAGGGGCAGCGGATTCCGTTCCTCAGCACCTCGGCCGGTGGCACGAACGTCCAGTTCATCGAAGCGGAGCTGGCCCTCCAGGTCACGCCCCACATCACCACCGACGACAAGATCTTCCTCGCGGTCGACGTCACGAACAACCGTGCCGACTTCTCGCAGCTGGTCCAGGGCAACCCGGCCATCCAGACCAAGGAAGTCTCCACCGAGCTGCTGGTGGCCGACGGCGACACCACCGTCATGGGCGGTGTGTTCGCCACCGAGCACAGCTACAGCCAGGACCGCGTCCCCGGCTTCTCGAAGATTCCCCTCATCGGGTACCTCTTCAAGAACTCGGCCGAGGCGCTCACCCGCAACGAGCTGCTCGTCTTCCTCACGCCGCACATCGTGACCCGTCCGCAGCGCGGCGGGAACTGAGTCGCCGTCGGAGGCCTCCGGGTCTCCGTGGAATCGTCATGCACGCGTCGACAGGGCCACTTCCTCAGCCGGACCATCCGGTGAAGGGAGTGGCCCTCGCTGGTTTCATGGGGGTGGGAAAGTCCACCGTCGGGCCGCTGGTGGCTCGGTGTCTGGACCTGCCCTGGTGGGACCTCGACCACCGCATCGAAGCGGTGTCGGGGCGGTCTGTGGCCGAGCTGTTTGCGCAGGAAGGGGAGGGGACCTTCCGGGCGCTCGAGCTCCACACCCTTCGCGCCGGCGTGGTTGATGGACCGGCGGTGGTGTCGCTGGGCGGGGGGGCTCTGCTCGACCCCGCTGCGCAGGAGGCCCTCGCACAGGCGGGCTTTGTGGTGGTGGTGCTCCATGCGCCGTGGGAGCTGGTCGCCGAGCGCATCGCCCGCTCCGACCGTCCGCTCGCAGCCGAGGCCGCACATCGCTACGAAGCCCGGCGCCAGCACTACGCCACGGTGGGCCACCCGGTCGACACCCGGGGGCGCTCGCCACAGGAGGTGGCGGACGCAGTGGTGGCCGTGTGTCGGAGGACCGCATGCAGTCGGTAGACGTGAACGTGCCGAGCGGGGCCTATCCGCTGTACATCTCGGCCGGCGGCGTGGGGCAGCTCGGGCCCTTGCTGGCGCGGCACCGCTCGCCCGGGCGGGTGTTTGTGGTCACCAACCCGGTGGTGGGGGCGCTGTACCTGGCGGACACCCTGGCCAGCCTGGAGGCGGCGGGGTTTGCGCCGGTGGCGGTCGAGATCCCGGATGGGGAACGGCACAAGACGCTCGATACCTGGCGCGCGTTGGTGGAGCGTCTGGTGGCGCTGCGCATCGACCGCAGCACACCCGTCGTCGCGCTTGGTGGTGGGGTCACGGGCGACATCGCGGGGTTTGCGGCCGCGACCGCCATGCGAGGGGTGCCGCTGGTGCAGGTGCCCACCACCCTCCTGGCGATGGTGGACAGCGCGGTGGGGGGTAAGACCGGGGTGAACACCGCCCATGGCAAGAACCTGGTGGGCGCGTTCCACCAGCCCGGGCTCGTGTTTGCGCCGCTCGCTGTGCTGAGCACCCTTCCGGTGGCCGAGGTGCGGGCCGGGATGGCCGAGGTGGTGAAGCACGCCATCCTCGGAGACACCGACCTGTGGAGCATCCTCGAAGCGCGGGGTGCAGCCATCGTGGCCGGTGACGACCCATCGGGGATGGCCGCGTGCGTGGCCCACAGTGCTGCGCTGAAGGCCCGGATTGTGTCGGAAGACGAACGGGAGACGGGGGTTCGCGCACTGCTCAACTACGGGCACACCGTGGGGCACGCCATCGAGGCGGTGGCGAAGGGTGGGATGCGCCACGGCGAGTGTGTCGCCCTGGGCATGCTGGCCGAGCTTCGCCACAGCGAGGCCGTCGGACGGTCGACACCCGGCCTGGCTGCGCGCCTCCAGACCCTCCTGGAGCAGCTCGGCTTGCCCTGCATCACCCCGAGTGGGCTGTCGCGGTCGGAGATGGTCGACGCGGCGGCCCACGACAAGAAACGCATCCGTGGTACAGTCCGGGTGCCAGTGGTCCACCACATCGGAGCCGCTGCATGCATTGCTGTACCTCCCGCCGAGGTTGCCGAGATGATCAGTCATCTCGACGCCACCGTGCCTCGCGGGGAGCTGGATCGAACGGTGGCAGTGTCGGAGAATTCATGAACGCGCGACGTCTCGGTTTCGGATCGACTCTCCTCGCCGCTGCTTTGCTCACTTCGGGCTGTGCGCGCGAGGCCATGTACGACGCCCCGCTCGAGTCTCAGCTCCAGGTGCGCCCCGCGAGCATCGAGGTTGGTCGCAGCAGCTACTTCTTCGAAGAAGACAACCTGGGCATGGCCTTCCTGGTCGACGTCATCGTCACGTCCACGGCCGACGACAACGAAGGCATGCCGCTCGGCAACATCCGCGTCGAAGCCCTGGCTCCTGGCTACGGCGTGTACCTGCTGCCCCGCTCGGCCGTCACCACGCACGACTTCGAGACGCCCGACAACTGGGAACAGATCCGCGACGACGAGTGCTACGACGAAAACGGCAACTTCGTCGCGGGTGGCAACCCGCTCTGCGCCTGGCTCACCGACGAAACCACGGGCGAAGCCTACGAAATCGCCGAGAGCTTCGCCCAGCCCGAAGACTACGCGCCGAACTACCTGCGCATGGCCACCTCCGCCCAGACCGGTGTGGCGCGCTTCTGGGTGTTCGTCGATGCCCTGCCCTACGACACCTCGGTCCTCGCCGACGGTCAGGACGCCTCGTCGGCAGAGCAGGGCGACGCCTCGGTGTTCATCACCACCACCGCCTCGGCCACCACGCTCACCATCCAGACCGTCAACTGAGGTCGAGCCAAGCGGGGCTTCGGCCGTCCGCGTCGGGTGCGAACCATGGCCTACATCTCGCCTGACATTGAACGGTACCGTCGAGAGCTCGAGGCCGACCCGACTTCGCTTCGCTTCGTCCCGCTCGCGGATGCGTTGCGACGCTCCGGCGACCTCGACGCCGCCGAGACGGTTCTCTCGGCAGGGCTCGAGCGGCATCCCAAGCTGCGCAGCGCACAGGTGGTGCGTGCCCGGCTGTGGCGCGACCAGGGCCGACGCACCCGTGCGCTCACGCTCCTCGCCGACCTCTACCCACAAGATGCCGGCAACGTGGCGCTCACCGAGCTGTACTGCGAGCTGCTCATCGAGCTCAACCACTTCGACAAGGCCGAAGAGGTGCTGCAGCGCGCCCAGTTCACCGGAGTCCCCGACGCCACACGCTCCCGGCTCGAAGCTGCGCTGGAGCTGGCCCGGTTCCCCGCTGCAGATGTCGAAGACGACGACCCCAACCTGTCGTCGCTCACGGGCGTCATGACCCTCCCCGGGCTCTTCCTCGAAGAGCTGGGCGACCCCTTTGCGGTGCCCGTCATCGCCGCGCGGGTGGGGCGTACCGGCAAGCGGTCTGCCGCCAAGGCCATCTGGCGGGAGGTGGCGCGGCTCCACCCGAGCTTCAGCGCCCGCGCCAACCGCGAGATCGCCCGCCTCGACGGCATCGCCGGCCGCCTGCCCCGCGGTGTCGGCCCGGCTGTGATGCCCACCCCCACAGACCCCTCCGCGGCTGCACAGCGCATCCGTGCCTGGGCCGAACAGCTGGGTCTGGACGTCTGAGTGCGTGTCCTCCTCGTCAACGGGCCAAACCTCAACCTCCTCGGCACCCGTGAGCCCGAGCGGTATGGTCGCCAGACCCTCGCCGACGTCGTCGCTGAGCTGCAGGCTCTGGGCGAGGCGCTCGGCGCGCAGGTCGACCACATCCAGAGCAACCACGAAGGCGTGCTGCTCGACCGCATTCATGCCGCCCGCGGGGACTACGACGGCATCGTGATCAACCCGGGCGGCCTGGGCCACACCTCGGTGTGCCTGCGCGATGCCCTCCTGGGCGTCGACCTACCGTTCGTCGAGGTCCACCTCACCAACATCCACGCGCGTGAGGCGTTCCGCCACCGCACCCTGCTGTCCGACGTGGCGGCTGGCACCATTGCAGGCTTCGGAGGGGTGAGCTACTCGCTGGGTCTTCGCGGCTTGGTGGCCCATCTGCGCGCACGCGGATGCGGCGGACCACCCCCACCGCCCGACATCCTGTCCGGAGTGACCCCATGAGTCTGTCCGACTCCCTGCCCCAGATCGCCGACCTGATCAGCCTGATGCGCGACAACGACGTCGCACGCGTCGACTTCGAAGACGAAGACGTCAAGATCTCCGTTCGCTTCGGCGGCGAAGTGGTCGTGGCCGCTCCCGCAGCTGCCGCTCCCGCTGTGGCCGCTGCCCCCGCTGCGGGTGGTGGTGCGCCGGCCGCTGCAGGCGCTGGCAACGTGGTGAAGTCCCCCATGGTGGGCACGTTCTACCGGGCCCCCGAGCCCACCGCTCCCCCCTTCGTCTCCCCCGGCGACCGCGTGCAGAAGGGCCAGGTCCTCTGCATCATCGAAGCCATGAAGCTCATGAACGAGATCGAGAGCGACATGGACGGTGTGGTGGCCGAGGTCCTGGTCGACAACGGCCAGGCTGTCCAGTTCGGTCAGCCCCTGTTCCGGGTCGAAGCAGGCTGAGCCCCGCGCTCGGTCTTCCCCTGCCGTCGACGCGGAGGCCACGTGTTCGAGAAGGTCCTCATCGCCAACCGGGGCGAAATCGCGCTGCGCGTCATCCGCGCATGCCGTGAGCTCGGAATCCCCACGGTTGCCATCTACTCCGAAGCGGATCGCACCGCCCTGCACGTACGCTTCGCCGATGAAGCCGTGTGCATCGGCCCGCCGCCCGCCAAGGACAGCTACCTGCACATCCCCGCCGTGCTGAGCGCTGCCGAAATCACCGGCGCCGATGCCGTGCACCCCGGGTACGGCTTCCTCGCCGAAAACATCGGGTTTGCCAAGGCGCTCAAGTCGCACGGCATCACGTTCATCGGCCCCGAGCCCGAGCACCTCGCCATGTTCGGCGACAAGCTCTCGGCCAAGGCGGCTGCGCGCGCTGCAGGTGTTCCGCTCCTGCCCGGCAGCTCCGGTGCGGTGAGCGATGCGGTCGAAGCGGCTGTGGTGGCCAAGGAAGTCGGGTACCCCGTGCTCCTCAAGGCTGCCTTCGGTGGCGGCGGCAAGGGCATGCGGGTGGTGCGCTCCGAAGATGAGCTGCACCGCGCCTTCCGCATCACGTCGGCCGAAGCCGAAGCCGCCTTTGGCAACGGCGCCGTGTTCATCGAGCGCTTCCTGGAGCGTCCGCGGCACGTCGAGGTCCAGGTGGCCGGCGACCGCTACGGCAACGCCATCCACCTCGGCGAGCGCGACTGCTCCCTGCAGCGTCGCCACCAGAAGCTCGTCGAAGAAGCCCCGGCGCCCAACCTCGACCCCAAGGTGCGCGACGCCCTGCGCGATGCTGCGGTGCGGCTGGCGGCCTCGTCGAAGTACCCCACGGTGGGCACCTGCGAGTTCCTCGTCCAAGACGAGGAGTTCTTCTTCCTCGAGGTCAACCCGCGCATCCAGGTCGAGCACCCGGTCACCGAACAGGTCACCGGCATCGACCTCGTGTCGCTCCAGATTCGCCTCGCTGCGGGCGAGAAGATGCCGTACGCCCAGTCCGACATCACGCTCACCGGCCACTCCATCGAAGTGCGCATCAACGCCGAAGACCCCTGGACCTTCATCCCGTCTCCGGGCCGCATCACGGGCTACCACGCCCCCGGTGGCCTGGGCGTGCGGGTGGATGCCGCGGTCCACGAGCACGCCACGGTGCAGCCGTTCTACGACTCGATGGTGGCCAAGCTCATCGTCACCGCGAAAGACCGCACCGCAGCCATCCGGCGCCTCCAGTGGGCCATGGATGAGTTCGTGGTGGAAGGCATCCGCACCACGCTGCCCATGCAACGGCAGCTCGTCGCCGATCCGATGTTCGCCGCGGTCGACTACCACACGAAGACCGTGGACTCCTGGGTCACCACCCGCGACAACTGACCGCTCCAACCGATCCCACCGCCCGCCCTGTGGCAAAATCCACGCCTTGTTCGCCCCCTGTCGGGCGACGTGGCTACGGAATCGGAGGACGCGGTGGGCATCGATCGGAACCGGCTCGAACAGGAGGCGCTGCGTCTGCTCCAGCGGGGGCAGAACGAGCGTGCGCTCGAGCGCTACCTCACCCTCCTGCGCGACAAGCCCCGCGACCTGCGTGTGCGCCAGCAGGTCGCCGACCTCTACCTGAAGGTGGGGGACAAGAAGAAGGCCGAGCAGCACCTGCGTGAGATTGCCCGCTTCCACAAGAACAGTGGCAAGGCCCGGGCGGCCATCGGGGTCTTCAAGCAGATCTTGCGCATCAAGCCCGACGACACCGCGCTCTACGGTGATCTGGGCGAGTGCTACGAGTCCGCCGGCTTCCCCAAGGAAGCCAAGCAGTCGTACGAGCGGGTGGTCACATCCCTGGCCAAGTACAACCCCGACAAAGCCGTGCCCTTTCAGCAGCGGCTCATCGCCCTGCAGCCCGGCAACCTCCCGGTCCAGGTGCGCCTCGCCGAGCTCTACGAACAGTCCAACTGGGCCGAGCGAGCGCAGAACGAGTGGCGACGCCTGGCCAAGGAAGCCCGCCGCCACGGCAAGCTGGACGACCGCGCCCGCTTCCTGATGAAGTCGCTGGCGATGCGCGACAGCCACGAGATTGCGCTCGAGGCGGCCGAAGCCCACATCGACATCGGTGAGTTCGACGCCGCACTGCCGCTCCTCCAGAAGGCCACCGGCAACAACCCCGAAGACGCCCGCGCCCTCACCCTGCTCGCCCGCACGCTCACCGGCCTGGGCGCCAAAGACAAGGCCCGCCAGGTGTGGCTGCTGGTCGCCCGCCTGCACCTCGCTGCCGGGGATGCCACCGCACGTGCCGAAGCGCTGGTGGCCGCCCTCGAAGCCGGTGCCGAAGACCCCGCCCTGCGGTCCGAGGTCGCCGCCGCCAACCTGCTCGCCGAGCGGATGGCCCTGCGCCTCACCGCGTGTTCCTGGGCCGACCCCGGCGACGATGCTGCAGGCGTGCTGGTGGTTCGTGTGGGCGTGTTCTCGGCCTACGGCATGCCCGAGAAGGCACTGGAAGCGCTGACCGAAGGCAAGCAGCACCACTCGGTGGTGGCGGTCCAGGCCGCGCTCGTGGAAGCCCACGCGGCCGCCGGCGACGCCGAAGCAGCACTCGCCCAGCTTCGGGGCATCGTGCCCACCTCCGACGACATGCGGATGGACCTCCACATCCGCGAGCTCGTGCTCGAAGGCCGCCCCGAAGACATCGGAAAGGTGGACGACGACTCTGCGCTCCTCGACGACGACGATGAGCTGCTCGACGACGACGACCTCCTCGACGATGAGCTGCTCGACGACGACGTCACGGATGCCGGCGCGCTCGACGACGACGACGGCGACGACGAGCTGCTCGACGACGATGAGCTGCTCGATGACGACGAGCTGGTCGACGACGAACCCACCGCCGAGCCCGCACCCCCGCCCGCCCCCGAGCCCGTTGCCGCCGATGACGGCCTGGCCGACCTCTTCGGTGGCTCTTTCGACGACGACCCCCAGCCTCCTGCTCCCGCGGGCGACGACGGCCTGGCCGACCTCTTCGGTGGTGCTCTGGGGGGGCCCGAAGCGCCCGCTGCACCCGTGGCCCCTGCTGCTTCCGTGCCGGCCGCGCCCGCAGCGCCGGGTGCCTTGGCCGACGCCGAAGCCCTCATCCGGGTGGGTGCATTCGACCAGGCCCGGTCCCTCGCCGCGGCAGGCAGCTCGCTGTACCACCTGCTCGTCCAGGCGCAGATCCTGCGGGCGCAGGGCGACTGGAAGGGCGCGCTCAACGACCTCCGCGATGCTGTCGACGACGCCGCCGAGGACGACCCCGCCTTCCTGCCCGCCCTCATCGAGATGGCGGAGCTCACCGCGGGCACCGGCAAGCTGCGGCGTGCCCGGCGCCTGCTCGACGAAGCCGAGGACATCGACGCCACCCACCAGGCAGCCCGCGTGGCCGCCATCCGGCGGGGGCTGGCGCTGCTCCAGAGGTGAACCTCCCAGACGGTGGAAGCGGCGCGATGCCGGCAGCCGAATCGCTTGCCGCGCCCCCTCCACCGTGTGAAGAAGGGCGACAGCCTGTGGAGCCAGCCTCCGCAGGTTCGCACCCCTGCGGGCGTAGCTCAGTTGGTAGAGTACAAGCTTCCCAAGCTTGGTGTCGCGGGTTCGAATCCCGTCGCCCGCTCCATTTCACGCGCCCGGTCGGAGTCTTCGGCCGGGCGCTCGTGTTTGGGCACCCATGACCCCTGCACCCGAAGCGCCTTCCCGCCCCCGGTCGCCACGATGGCGGCGGGCACTCGTTGTGGGCGCAGGGCTCCTCGGCGTGATGGGAGGCCTCGCGTGGCTGGGTCGCTCCGACCTCCTCTCCGACACCGTCGCCCGAGAGGTCGGGCCGAGGGTCCGTGAGCTGGTGGGCCTCGAGGCCGTCATCGGGCGCTTCGAGGTCAGGCCGTGGCTGGGAGAGGTGCGGGTCGAGGGCCTGGGCCTCACCCACTACACCCCCGACGACCCCGCGCTGCACGGGGCACCGGTCCTCACCGTCCAGGCCGTCGAGGTGGCGCTCGGTCGGACCGGGATGATGCCCGCGCTCGGCCGCCTGGAGATCTGGCGCCCCGCACTGCACCTGCGCACCGGACCCGACGGCCTGCGCGAGCTGCAGGGCATCGACATCGAATTCGACGGCACCGGCGACCGCATGCCGTGGAATGCCCTGCTCGTGCACGACGGGCAGGTGGTGGTCGAACACGAGAAGTGGCAGCTCGAGCTGGTGGGCATCGACATCTCGCCCGCGCCCGAGCACCGCAACGACCTCCGGGTCGACACACTCACCTTCCAGCTCCGCGACTTCAAGCAGACCGTCACCGACCTCTACGTGCCGAATGTGGGCCTGGCACCGGGCAGCGTGGATGTGCCCGAGCTGAAGCTGTCCTCCGAAGCGCTCGACCTCGACGGCCGGGTGTCGCTCAAGTCGGGCGACCTCGACGGCCACGTCGATCTGGCCGTCCGCCTCGACGAGCTGGCCACGCTCACCCAGCCACAGGTCCGCCTCGAAGGCCTGGCCCGACTCGCAGTCGACATCGATGGGTCCACCAAGGGCCCCGACATCCGCGGCCACCTCGATGTCTCCAACCTCCTCGTCGACCGCCTCCGCCCCGACGGCGTGCGGGTCGACCTCTGGTTCGGCGACCTCGAGTCCGACCTCCACCTCGCCAACGGCATGCTCAACGCCAGCCCCATCCGGGCGGGCTGGTCGGGCGGACAGGTCACGCTCCACGCCGGCATCGACCTCGCCCACCTGGGTGTCTCGGTGTCGGGGCAGGCCCGGAGCCTGCAGCTGGTCGACTTCCTCAAGAATCTGTCCGTGGCCCCCACCCCCTGGGTGGCCCTCGACATGGACCTCGACCTCGACGCCGCTGGCACCCTCCGTCCCCTGCGGTTGGCCGGTTCCATCGACGCCGTCGCCCGCCGCCTTCGGGTGGGCAGCGCGCCCATCGAAGACCCCAACACCCCCCTCGTGTTGGCCGTCGAAGAGGGGCGGGCATTTGCCCAGATCGCCCTGCACGACACCACCCTCGATGTCGACATCCACCGCTTCACCGCGTCTGAGGGGGTCGACGCCCGGGTGTCCATCGACGCCGAGGTCACCACACCCCCGTCCATCGACATCCGCGCCGACATCGCGCGCTTCCCCCTGCACGTGCTCCAGCCCCTGGGCGGCAGCGACCTGCGCGGCATCGCCAGCGGCTACGCGCACCTGTGGGGGGCGTCGGGGCGGTTCCAGGCCGAGTCCGACCTCTCCGTCGACGGCATGGGGGTGCTGGGCTTCCACCTCGCCGACCGCGTCACCGGGCACCTGCGCTCGCCCGAGATGAAGTCGCTGCAGTTCTCCGACCTCTCCGCGCACCTGGGCCGCACCCACTACACCGGCGCCATCGACGTCCTGCTCGGCACCGACCCCATCGGCCTCGACATCGACGTGGTGGTGCACGAAGGCAGCCTCGCGGATGTGTCGGGCATCGTGCTCGAGATCCCGGGCCTCGACGCCGACCTCACCGGCAGCGCACGCCTCGCCGGACCCTGGAACCGCACCAACGGCGACATCTCGCTGCAGTTCGCCAACATCGACCTCTTCGGCGAGCCCTTCGACCTCGGCGGCGCCCGCGGCACGATGGCCGACGGCGAGCTCTTCATCGACCAGCTCACCGTGTCTCGAAGCTCCGACGACTCCGGCTTCGTCGGGCGGGGGCGCCTGGGCCGCAACTACACCCTCGACCTCGACCTCCACGCCGGCGGCATCGACCTCTCCGAGTCGGTGCTCGTGGGGTCGAGCGGGGCCAAGCTCGACGGTGCTCTGTCGGCCGACGTCCACGTGTCCGGCACCGCCTTCGAGCCCCAGCCTGCCGGGCGCATCGACGTCCAGGGCTTCACCATCGGCAAGCGCACCCTCGGCGAGGCCACGGTCGCGTTCGAGACCCTCGGCACCCGCTTGTCCTTCGAAGGCGTGGGCTTTTCCGACGGCCTGCGGGTCGACGGCGGGCTCACCCTCGACAGCACCGCCGACTGGATGGTCGACGCCGAGCTGCGCGACTTCGACCTCGCACCGCTGCTCCCCGACCCCGTCAACGGCGGCACCTACACCGCACTCGTCACGGGCGACGTCTCGGCGAGCGGCCAGTACGACAGCCCGGCCGAAGCCTCAGCCCAGCTCGACGATGTGCTGCTCACCTGGGACCGCCACCGCCTGCGGGCCCCCCAGCCCTGGACCCTCGCCGCAACCGGCCGCACCTTTCATGTGGAGAACGTCGCGCTGGAGGGTGGAAACACCAAAGTCCAGGTCGATGCCCGCAAGGATGCATCCGGCGATGTCACCTTCGCGGGCTCGGGCAACGTCGACCTCGACATCCTCCGTGCGGTCATCCCCGGGCTCACCCGCTCCGCCGGAACCGCCGCCTTCGCCGTCGAAGCCTCGGGCCACGGCGACGGGTTCGTGCCCGAAGCCGACATCGACATCCGCGGCGGCTTCTTCCAAGGCACCTGGTTCCCCCACGCCTTCGAAGGCATCTCGGGCCACATCGACGCCAGCCCGTCCGGCTTCGTGCTCTCCGACGGCGTGGGCCGGCTGGGCGGGGGCGCATTCACCATCGGTGGCACCATCGACGCCGACGCCTGGATGCCCACCCACATCGACCTCGTCACCGATGTGCAAGACGCCCGCGTGCGCTACCTCGACTTCCTCCCTGCGGGCGTGGGCGATGCCAGCCTGAAGTTCGGAGGGCCGATGGACGACCTCCTGCTGTCGGGCGACATCCAGATCGAAGACATGGTGTTCGCCGAGCGCATCGACTGGGAGAGCTGGGTGCTCGAGTTCTCTGGCGAGCACCTCACAGGCGCCGTGGAAGCGGGCACCGAGGAATACTTCAACATCGACCTCGCCGTGAAGGGCGACGACACCATCCGCTTCCGCAACAACGTGGGCGACTTCTCGGTGTCTGCCGACCTCCAATTCCAGGGCAACACCAGCCGCCCCGGGCTGGCTGGTCGGGTGCGCGTCACGCCCGGTGGTCGGGTGCTGCTCAAGGAACGCGAGTTCGAGATCAACCGCGCCGAGCTGCGCTTCACCGACCCCTACGCCTTCGACCCCGACGTCGACATCGACATGCAGACCGAAGTGTCCACGCGGGAGCAAGACTACGACATCAACTACAGCGTCACCGGGCTCTACTCCGACTGGCGCACCACCACCCGCTCCGAGCCCGGTCTCCCACAGGCCGACATCAATGCGCTGCTCCTCTTCGGCCTCACGATGGAGGAGATGGAGCGCTACGGCGGCGCAGTGAGCGCGCTCGCGGTCGAGGGCGGCGACCTCCTGGCGTCGAAGCTGGGCATTGTGGAGCGGGTGGGACAAGGCGTGGTGGGACTCGACACCTTCCGTCCCGAGCGCATCGACCTGGTGTCGGGCGTGAGCGAACGCGGCTCGGGCTCGGTGTCCTCCGACCTGCGCCTGCTCGTCGAAAAAGACCTCGACTGGGCCACCCTCATCTTCGAGCAGAACCTCTCGCGCTCCATCGACACCTACCTCGGCCTGGAGCGCCGCCTGGCCCGAATGTTCTACCTCCGCACCTACTGGGCCCGCGAGCAGGTGGGCCGTCGCCTCGACATCGGTGGCGCCTATGGCTTCGAGGCCAACATCCGCGGTGAGCTGGACTGATGGTGCTTGCCGCCGCCCTCGTGGCACTGCTGGGTCTGTCTCCGGCGGTGGCCAGCGTGCCCGAGTCCTCCGACCCGGCCACCGAAGCGCCCTGGTACGTGGGCATGCCGGTGGGCCTGGTGTCGCTGGTGGCGGCCGATGGAGGGCTGCCGCCCGAACAGCTCGAGCCTCTGCTGCGGGTGCGCCAGGGTCGGCCGCTCAATCCCGGCGACATCCGTGAGGACATCGGCCTGCTGTACCGGGCGGCCTCGTTCGCGGCGGTCGAGGCGGAGGTGGAGCGCTGGATTGCCACCACGGATGACGGCGAGACGGTGGATGGTGTGCATGTGGTGTACCGGGTGGTGCCCCCGGCGACGGTCAGCCGTGTGGAAGTGGACGGGCCTGCTGGACCGGCGAGGCGTCTGGCCCGACGGTCGCTGGGCGTCCACCGCGACGACCCCATCTTCAAAGACGACGACCTCCCGCGCCTCACCGCTCGGGTGAAGGGCGCTCTGGCCGACGCAGGCTGGGCCGATGCGCAGGTCACGCTCCGCACCGTGCCCGATGGCGAGCGGCGCGAAGAGCTCATCATGGAGGTCGTCCCGGGCGAGCCGCGTCGGTATGGCGAGATCAACGTGCTGGGCGATATTGTGGGTCCGCGGAGCCCCCGGTGCATGGTGCGCGATGTGGGGGCGCGGTTCTTCCGTGGGGTCGACCGTCGGCCCGACTGTGGGGTGAGTGCCAGGCGGGTGCGCCGGTGGCTGCGGCGGTCTGGGGTGCGGGAGGGCGGACGCGTCGAGACCGGTCAGCTCGAAGATGCCTTGGTCGAGGTGCGGCGCAAGCTGGTCCGGCGAGGCTGGCTGCAGTCGCGCATCGGCTTTCACGTGGGCGCGGCGGCAGAAGAAGGCGGAGGCCTGTCGCGCACCATCAACGTGGAAGGCGGTCCGCGCTTGATCCTGGCGGTCGACCGCAAGCGCTCGTTCCGGGAGCGCCTCCTCCCCACCGCCGGCCAGCTGCAGGACACCCTGGGCTTCTACGGTGGCGAGCGCATGGACGACCTCACCATCGAAGAGGCCACCACCCGCCTCGAGACCTACTTCGACACCGACGGCTACATCGCGGCTGCGGTGGAGCTGGAAGCGGAAGAGGTCGACGGCGGGACCCGCCTGAACATCGTGGTCGACCCCGGACGGCGCCACCGCCTGGGCCGCAACCGCATCGAGGTCGCCGGCACCGAGACCTTCACGCCGGCATTTGTGGCCGGGGCCATGCGCGAGGCCTCCTTCGAGACGCTCGGCGAGAACAAGGTGAGCCGCACCGGCATCTCGCGCAGCCTCGACGCCGTGGAGGACGTCTACCGGGGGGCCGGCCACCTCGAAGCACGCGCCACCTTCGAGGGCCTCACCGCACCACGGTCGTTCGAGCCCATCTTCCTGCGCCGACGCCGCCCCGTCCGCACCGGCGTGCGGGTCAAGATCCACGAAGGCCCCCGCACCACCCTCGAGACCCTCGAGATCGACGACCCCGCCGGCCTGGCGCACACCAAGGTCGCCGAAGCGGTCAACCGCCTGCAGGGGCAGCCCTACAGCCCGGGCGAGCTCGACCTCCTCGAGCGCACCCTCACCGGGTACTACCAGTCGCTCGGCTACCTCAACGCCACCACCGACCTCGAGGTCGACGTCGACCCCGACCAACACGTCGCACGGGCGCGGCTGCACGTCTCTCCTGGCGCACAGGTGCGGCTCCGGTCGGTCGTGGTGCGGGGCAACCGGCGCACGCGTCGGCGGGTGGTCACGCGCGAGCTGTCGCTGGAGATTGGCGAGCCCATCACGCCTCAGGCCATCGCCGACAGCCGGAGCGCGCTGTACGACCTGGGCCTGTTCCGCGTGGTGTCGCCCGAGCTGGTGGGCGACGACGACCGCACCCGCGACCTCATCATCCAGGTCGACGAGCGGAAGAACATCCTGGTCGAAGGCGGTGGACGTGTGGCCACCGACCAAGGTGTGGTCGCCACGGCGCGGGCCACCCATCGAAACATCGCGGGCCTCGGCCACAACCTCAGCCTCACCGGCCAGCTCGGCTACGGTTGGCTGGGCGACGAGTGGCGCATCGACACCCAGGCGCCGGTCTGGCGGGTGGCCACGCGGTACACGGCCCCCTGGGTACCTGGCAAAGGGCACGAGCTCATCGTGGAGGGGCTGCTCCGCGAGGTGGCCCAGGAGCCCACGTTCCGCATCCAGCGGTCGGGCGTGCGCCTGGGCATTCGCTCCAAGTTCGGCGGCAAGGTGGAGACCTTCGTCGACTACAACGCCCAGGTCCGCAAGCTCGAAGACCTCGACCCCGGCGCCCTCGTGCCGGGCGACCCGTGGCTGCCGTTCCTCGACCTCAACCCCGACGATGCCTCGGGTGAGCTGTCGGTGCCCAGCGACAACCGGGTCCAGACGGGCCCGGAGCTCCTGTTCATCGTCGACGGCCGCAACGACCGCTTCAACCCCACCCAGGGCGCCTACCTGTCGATGCAGGGCCAGCTGGTCGACCGCCTGCAGTCCGACACCATCATGTTCCGCGGCGACCTGCGCCTCGAGACCTTCACGGGTGTCGGACCTCTGGTCGTGAACTGGTACGGACGGGTGGCCGGTGGGCGCGCGGCCGGGACCGGGAACACCCTCCCGATTGAAGACCGCTACTACCTGGGTGGCGCCGGCTCGATGCGTGGCTTCCGCCTGAACCAGGTGGGCCCGGCCAACTTCTCGGCGCGCCCGAACCTGAACATGCCCTCGGCTCTGGAGCCGGCGGTGGAAGGCAAGGCGCTGCGCAACCAGGCGGGCCACTGGGTGTGGACTGGCGGCGACTCCCTCTTCCAGACCACCCTCGAGCTGCGCATTCCGCTGTCGGTGCTGCTGGAGGACTGGGACACCACCAACATCTTCCTGTTCTCCGATGTGGGCCAGGTGCAGATGCTCGACGACGCCATCGTCACCTCATCCGACCAGATGGGGCTCAACCGGCCCTACCGGTACGGCGTGGGTGGTGGTGTGCGGGTGGCCACGCCGATTGGGCCGGCGGCCATCGCCATCGGTGTGAACCCGTCGCCCATCACGGACTGGGAGGAGCCCACGGTGCTGCCCCACATCACGCTGGGCGAGCTGTAGAACGGAGTGGACGAGTGCCCGCGTTGGCCCTGCTGGTGGGGGCTTCCAGCAGCCGGCAGCCCGCCGGGCCGCGTCGCTCCGTCGCGTTTAGGGCTGACGGGATTCGGACCTGCCACTACTTTGTCGGTGACCAGCTCCAGTGGCGCAGGCACGACAAGGCTGGCGGCTGGCGGCTGGCAGCTGGCGGCTTTCAGCAGCACGCCCTGGCGATGCGATTGGTGCTGACTTCGCCTCGAGCGAGCTACTCTGCCAGGAGTCCGTGGCGGACGCCGCCGATGCTCAACCACAGGCTGTCGCGGTGGGCGTGCGTGCACACGGCTTCGAGCACGCATGCGCCGGCGAGCAGGTAGTCGGCGCGTTCAGGGCTGACGGCTGCGCGGGCTCGGCGCTCTTCGGGAGACGACGCGAGCAGGAGGTCGGTCCAGCGGCGGAGGGCGGCGCGGGTGAGGCGGAAGCCGTGGACTTGGGTGGGGTCCCACATGCGCTGGCCGAGCTGCATCGCGCCCAGAGTGGTGGCGGTGCCGGCGACGGCGACCAGGGCCCGGGGCAGCACCGACCAGGTGAAGCCGTCGAGCTCTTGCTTGATGTGCGCCTTGAGGCGGGAGAGGTCGGTGGGGCGGTAGCGGCCGGGTTGGTCGCCGAAGAAGGTTTCGGTGAGGCGCACGCTGCCCAGCTCGAGGCTCTTGCGGGGACCCATGCGGGGGCCCTGGCCAATCACGAGCTCGGTGCTGCCACCGCCGAGGTCGACCACACCCACGGGGCCGTCGGGAAGGCGGAGGTCGAGCAGTGCGCCCCGCCAGGTGAGGCGGGCTTCTTCTTCGCCGCTCACAATCTCGATGCGCAGGCCGGTCTCGCGGTGCACGCGCTCGATGAAGGAGCGGGCGTTCAGAGCGCGGCGTGCGGCGCTGGTGGCGGCCACACGGACTTCGAAGGGGGGCACACCCAGCCCGGCAGCTTGTTCGGCGTAGTGCGCGAGAACATCGACCGCGGCGTCCATGCGGTCGGGGCGGAACATGCCCTTGTCGCCGAGTCCCTTGCCGAGGCCGACCACGACGGCGTCGTCGTAGATGGCTTGTCCGTCGTTGTCTTGGACAAGCAGCAGGATGGTGTTGCTGCCGATGTCGACCGCTGCGCGAGGCACGGCTCCTCCGGGGTGGTCGGGTCTACCAGTCGAGCTTGGGCGACCAGTCCGGGTTGCTGTATCCGCCCTTGCCGCGGGTGAGCTGGACCTGGTGACGACCGTTGATGGTGCTGGCGTGGATGTGGCTCTGGCCCGTGCGGGTGGAGCTGAACGCGATGTAGTAGCCATCGGGGCTGAAGACGGGGTCTTCGTTGTCGCCCTGGCCCTGGGTGATGCGTGTGAGCTCGGAGCCATCGAGGTTGATGGTGAGGACGTCGAAGTTGCCGTCGCGGCCCACGAACGCGAGCTTGTCGCCGTCGGGGTGCCAGGAGGGGTCGACGTTGTAGTTGCCCATGAACGTGACCCGACGGGGGTTGGAGCCGTCGGCACTGGCCACGTAGAGCTGGGGACCACCGCTGCGGTCGCTGGTGAAGGCGATCTGGCTGCCGTCGGGCGAGAACACCCCACCGACGTCGATGCCGAGGTCGCGGGTGAGCTGGGCGACCTGGCGGCCGGTGTTGCCGTCGATGGTGAAGACGTCGGGGTTGCCGCCGGGCGACAGGGTGATGGCCAGCAGGTTGCGGCTGGGGTGCCAGTCGGCGCCGCTGTTGATGCCGTTGCGGGCCGAGATGCGGGTGATCTGGCCGGCCCCGAGGTCGGCGACGTAGAGGTCGGGGTTGCCGGCGGCGTAGCTGGTGTACGCAATCTTGGTGCCGGTGTGGTCCCACGACGGCTGGATGTTGATGCTGCCGTTCTTGGTGATGCGGGTGAGGCCGTAGCCGTCGAAGTCGACGGTGTAGATTTCCTTGTTGCCCGAGAACGCCCCACTCACGGCGAAGCGGGTGTTGAACGGACCATCGCGCAGGGTGACCCGGTAGATGATTTCGTTGGCCACCTTGTGGGCGAGCAGGCGGGCGTGGTCGCCGTCGGCGGAGAAGCTGCGGGCGCCCAGGCGACGGTTGCCGGCGACGTCGTAGACCCACACCTCGGCGTAGAGCTGGTTGCCGTTGCGCGACTGGAGGAGGGTCTTGCCCAGGACGGCCGCCCCGAGGCTGTCCCAGTCTTCGTAGCGGAACTGGCCGGGGCGCACGCCGGTGCCGGCCGGCTCGAGGAAGGCGGCGGGGTCCATGATCTCGAACCAGCCCGACAGCCGGAGGTCGTTCTCGAGGACCTCGTAGAACTCATCGACAGCACCCGACCCACCCACGGGCCGGGGAATGGCGATGGGCATCTTCTTTTCGCCCGGGTACGACAGCTCGCCGGTGTAGAGCTTGAGCTCTTCGGCGAGACCCTCGGCTGGCTGCAGCGACAGCCCGGCCACCACGGCGAGGGGGGCCGCCACTGTTGCCGTGGCCCGCGCCCAGAAGGAGCGCTGGCGAGACCGGCGGGAAGCCGAGCCAAGGCGTGAGAACATGCGGGCTCCTCGGTGGGGCATCAGTTGGTGGGGACGGTGAATTTCACGTTGAAGCCCACCTTCTCGAAGCTGGCTTGTAGCTTCTTGGGCGGCGCGGGCACGCGGGCGGTCTTGTAGATGGCCATGAGCGCGGCGCGGTCGAGCGACGACGAGCCCGAGCCTTTCACCACTTTCGGGTCTTTGAGCGTGCCGTCGGGGAGGATGCGCAGGTGCACCAGGATGGTGGTGCCGGCGTACTTGCGGCGGTCGGCTTCGACGATGACCCACTTGGAGAGCAGCGCAGGGCGGGCGGCTTTCCACCACTTGGCGGTTTCGGGGTCGGAGTTGACCGAGGCTTCGCCGACGGGGCCGCTGCTGGTGCCATCGGGGGAGGTGCGGGCCTGGTCGCGGTCGCCGATGGCGGCGGTGGGGTCTTTGACCAGGGCTTCTTTGCGGGCCTTGCGCAGCAGAGCTTCGCGGTCGCGGGTGCGGTCGCGGGGCGTCTCGACTTCCTTGCCTTTTTCGGGCTCGGGGTTCTTGTCGGGGAGCGTGAGCTCGCTCTTCTTGGGCGGCGGGGGCGGCGCGGCGTCTTGGGCCTTGGCGACTTCGGGCGCATCCGGCGTGCGGGTGGGGCGTTCCGGCAGGATGGACTGCTGCCGGGGCAGTGAGCCGGCGCTGAGCATGACCATGGTGTGCTCGGGGACCATCGACTTGGGCTCGGACGAGCGGAACCAGGTGTCGAAGGCGACGAGGCCCACACCGAGAGCGAGGTGGAAGCCGACGGATGCGGCGATGGTCCAGGGGGCGATGCCCCGCTGGGCGAGCACGGAGGGGCCGGCCATGGGCTAGCCCTCCCCACCGAGCTCGGTGACCATGCCCACCTTGGTGACGCCCAGGCTGGTGCAGGTGGCGAGCAGCTTGGCCACGCGTTCGTACGGCACCTTGGCGTCGGCTTTGATGAAGACGACCTTCTCGGGGTCGTTCTTGGCCAGCTCTTTCAGGCTGGCGGCCATCTGCTCTTCGGAGCGTTCGGTGTCGTTCCAGTACCAGGAGCCGTCGGCTTTGACGCCGAGCACGAGGGGCTCTTGGTCTTCGACGGCCATGGGCGGTGCGGCCGCGTTTGGAAGGTCGACCTGCACACCGACGGTCATCATGGGCGCGGTGACCATGAAGATGATGAGCAGCACGAGCATGACGTCGACGAATGGGGTGACGTTGATCTCGGCCATCAAGCCGTTGTCATCGCCTCCGGTAGACATCCCCATGGTTCACCCCGTCTGCCGGTGGCGCTTGACGATGTTGAGGAAGTCGTCGGAGAAGTTGTCCATCTCGGTGGCGAGCACGCGGATGCGGCTGTTGAAGAAGTTGAACGCGATGACGGCGGGGATGGCGGCGGCGAGGCCCACGGCGGTGGCGATGAGGGCGTGGGCGATGTCGGGGCCGACGGTGGCGACGGTGGCCTGGCCGGTGACGCCGATCTTCTGGAAGGCGCGCAGGATGCCCCAGACCGTTCCGAACAGCCCGATGAAGGGAGCGGTGGAGCCGGTGGTGGCGAGGAAGGTGGTGAGCTTCTGCATGGACGTGCGCTCGACGGTACGGGCACGGCGCAGGGCGCGGGTGAGGTTGTCTTCGCCGGAGATGGCGATGCCGCCGCCGGCCTGGCTGTCGCGGGCGGAGAGCTTGGCGAGCTCGGTGTACCCGGCCTTGAAGACCATCGCGACGGGGCTGCCGGCGTATTTGTCGACTTGGTCGTACACCTGGTCGATGCGGCGGGACTGCCAGAAGCGCTCGAGGAAGGCGGCGCTGGTGCGCTCGGCCTTGGAGAGGGCCTTCCACTTGTTGATGATGATGACCCAGCATGCGACGGACATGCCCACGAGGACGAGCAGCACGAGCTGGACGATGATGTCGGCTTCGGTGATGAGCTCGAGCATGCCGGGCTGCGCGGGTGCAGCCTCGATGTCGCCGATGGTGGCGAGCAGGACCGGGATGGCGTCGGTCATGGGGCCTCTCTGGTGCCCGGTGGGTGCCGGGGGCAGGGCGCGGGGACGCGCGGGATGCGCGAGAAGCGTGGAACAGCACGCAAAGGGGGCGGGAGCGCCGGATGGTCCCTTCCACCACCAGAGGAGTGTGGTGGACGGGCGATGCGGGAGGGGAATCCCGCGGCGGGAGCAGGTGGAACACCTGCCGCCCTGGCATAATCAGCGCAAAGGGGTGGCGCCGCAGCCAGGGAGAATTCGGGGGAGGGTGGAATTGTCGGGGCCCCCTCCGCCTGCTTCGCGGGCCGGCTGCGCAATTGCTGTCGCGGATGTGCTTCGTGCTCGGGGGCTTGCTGTCCTTGAAGGGGGACTCTGGTGCGCGACGGCAACTGTTCGTACCCCTTGGCGACAACTACAATTCCCCATCCGTCGGGGTGAGCGTGGCGAGCCGGAGGGGGTCTTTGTTTCGCTGCCTTCGCTGGTTTGGTGGAGGATTTTTGGGCACCCTCCGTGGAGGGGGAGGACTCTGGGGCGGCGCTGTTTGCTGGCTTGGTGGGGGGCTCTTGGGCCCCCTCCCCCCCGCTTCGCGGGCACCTCCCCCTGAAGGGGTCTCCTACCCGCACAAGTGGCCACAGCGTCCCTCCAACCGGACGACTTCAGGTGAGAACGACGATGTCCTCCCCCTTCAGGGGGAGGTGGCCCGAAGGGCCGGAGG
>ENA-OWNT01000808-OWNT01000808.1-seawater-metagenome-genome-assembly--contig:-NODE-808-length-55126-cov-5.630983_pt1 | contig 55126 bp, 47 predicted proteins | sample MGYA00238136_ERZ651165 | MGnify/ENA primary metagenome ERZ651165 (study PRJEB26861, sample SAMN08777766) | seawater metagenome | isolation source: coastal seawater | place: USA: Florida | collected... | reverse complement strand
TTTCGGACACGATGCATCGTGTCCCTACACAAATGGGTATTTTAGTAGCGGACAAGCCTTAAATCCCCTCCCCACTGCGCTTCGCTGGTAGAGAGGGGACTTAAAAACTGCCTACATTCATAACGGCACAGGGAATCGGGATCATTACAAAAGAAATACTAAGCAGAACAATCATTTTTCTGATAATAGATTGAAAAATAATCATGGAAATAGAAAAAGAAAAAGGCAAAACACTGGTCGAACTGAACGGGGTACATCGTTACTTCGAGAAGGATGGTCAGCAAATCAAAGTTTTACAGGACATCAACCTGAGCATCAAACCAAAAGAGATTTTATGCCTGGTAGGGGAGAGTGGTTGCGGAAAAACGACCACAGGCAAAATTATTGCCGGATTACTCAAGCAGTCTTTCGGTGAAGTTCATATTGATGGGATTCCAGCCGATGAGTATCGGGGACGTGAATTAAGGGCGATGCGGCGCAGTATGCAAATTGTGCATCAAGACCCGTTTGCGAGTTTGAATCCGGCACATACAATCGGTGAGATACTGAGTTTTCCTCTCAAGCGGCATAAAATGGTTGATAGCCGGGCGGCATTGCGGCGACGTATCTGGGAGTTACTGGAATTGGTCGATTTGACGCCGCCGGGTGATATTGTCAACAAATATCCTCATCAATTGAGTGGTGGTCAACGTCAACGGGTAAGTGTCGCGAGAGCGTTAACTGTTAACCCGCGTTTGATCGTTGCCGATGAAGCTGTAAGTATGGTGGATGTCAGTATTCGCGTCGGTTTGCTCAAGATGTTGCATCGTCTGCGCGAAGATTTTGACCTGAGCATCGTATTCATTACCCATGACCTTGCGCTGGCGAAATATTTTGCTTGGGAAGGTCGGATTGCGGTGATGTATTTAGGTCGCATTGTCGAAATTGGACGCACGCCGGATGTGATTGCAAATCCGACGCATCCTTACACGCAAGCGTTATTGGCTGCTGTTCCCGAAGCTGATCCTTATACGACCCGTAAAAAGCAACCGATGCAGTTACGCAGCGAAGAAATTCCGAGTTTGACAGCAATTCCGCCAGGCTGTGCATTTCATCCACGATGCCCGTTTTATCAACCGGGTGCGTGTGACAATAATGTGCCGGAATTGGGCTATGTTCCCGGGGCTGTACAGGATGTTGCCTGTAATCCGTTGCAGCACTATGGTGAATTGACATTGTATGAATCATCCGATGCAGCAAACATCGTGCAGGGTATGTCAGATGGATAGAGAGTCGCTACGTGGTTTTCTATCAATAGGAATCTTCGTCGGTGGAGGTGGTTTTTTACTGGCGCTGGTTCAACCACGTGATAGTGCTGAGTTCGTTGTCAGTATCTGTAGCGGTGTTATTGGCATCATGCTCATCGGGCTAATTCTGTTCCTGAACCGTATTATGAGCTAGCAACATCTTATTAAAATGAATTATGAGTTCTGATTATGTTAGACACAAAGTCATCCAAGCCGTTATACGAGCAAATTAAAGATTATATTTTGCACGGCATCCATAGCGGCACATATCAAGCCAATGAAAAAATACCGTCTGAACGTGACCTCAGTGAACAATTCGGGGTTAGTCGTTTGACGGTCAATAAAGCAATTAAGGAACTGGTTCACGAAGGCTGGCTTTATGTGCAAATCGGTAAAGGTACATTTATCAGTGATGAGCCAATTGACCAGCAACTTGAAACACTAACCAGTTTCAGCGAAGAAATGGCAAAACGCGGACAGGAAACAACCAGCCGGGTGCTGGCAGCAGAAATGGTTGCAGCCGATGAAGCAATTGCCCGTCAGTTGAATATTCCTCCAGCAGTGCCTGTCATCTGTTTACGGCGTGTGCGTCTGGTCGGGAAACAACCACTTGCCTTAGAAACATCCCATATCGTGGCAACAAATTGTAGCGACATTATTGAGACCCATGATTTTTCGAAAGAATCTTTGTATGCGGTGCTGAGGGATGATTATCAGATCACCTTGACCCACGCCGAACAGGTTTTTGAGGCACGGGCGGCATCTGATAAGGAAGCGGCACTTCTGGAACTTGAGATTGGCGACCCTGTGTTAGCGATTTCGCGGGTGACATTTACCGCTAATAATCAACCAATAGAGTATGTTCAGGCAGTCTATCGGGGGGATAAATATAAATTCCGGGCAGTCCTGCGTCGCATTTAAGTAAAATTACTGTACAATCCTGTTATCAACCTATGTCATCTCTTTAGAAGAATGGAAATTATAATGCGATTAGCAGATAAAGTAGGACAGATGTTGATGGCTGGATTCTATGGATTAGAAGCGCCACAACATATTTTAGACTGGCTGGCAGAGGGCAAAATCGGTGGCGTGATACTGTTTGCCCGTAATGCAGAAACACCGGAACAGGTCGCAAAATTGTGTAAGCAATTGCATGATGCGGCGAAATATCCCATTTTGATTGGTATCGACCAGGAAGGCGGGGCAGTTACCCGTTTGCGCGAAGGATTCACTGAAAGCCCCGGTGCGATGGCGCTCTCTGCAACCGGAGACGAGATTATTGCAGAAAAAACCTCGAAAATTCTGGCAGAAGAAATGGCGACTGTCGGCATCAACTGGACGTATGCGCCTGTCGTAGACATCACATACAACAAAGATAATCCAACTGTTGGTGTGCGGAGTTTCGGTAATGACAAAGAGACTGTGAGCCAATTTGCATCAGCATCCGTGCGTGGTTTTCAATCCGGCAATGTCGCAGCCTGTGCGAAGCATTTTCCTGGATTGGGCGATACCACGATAGATACGCATCTTGCGCTGGCAACCTTAGATGTTCCGGTTGAGCAGGTGATTCTCAACGATTTACTGCCGTATCGCGTCGGAATTGATGCCGGGCTTGCGACTATCATGACCACGCACACGGTTATCTCAGAATTAGACAGCGAATATCCCGCCACATTATCTCCTGTTGTCGTCAATAAATTGCTACGCGACGAACTCGGTTTTGAAGGTGTTGTCACGACTGATTGCATGGAAATGAAAGCGATTGCAGACAATTTCGGGACAGGGGAATCGGCAGTGCTTGCGATGTTAGCCGGAGTCGATATTGTGCTGTTCAGTCACACCAGAGAATTACAGGAAGCCGCGTATGAGGCAATGATAGAAGCAGCAGAATCGGGTCGTGTTCCTGAAGATATGATTGATGCTGCGAATGCCCGTATCGCAAATCTCAAAGAACAATTTGCCGCCGACGTTGGTGATATTAGCACCCTTCGCAGTGAAGAAAATCTGAAAACTGTCAATGATGCCGCAGAAAAAGCTGTTGTGATGATAAAGAATGACGGTGTGATTCCTCTGGATACAGAAAAACGCATCGGCTTAATTGAATTTGCGGGAAGTCTCGATAGCATTGCCGTTGAAGCAGGTGGATTAACAGGTCTGGCTGATGAATTCAAAGCGCATGTTCCATCGGCTGAAACCATTGCGATGCGCGTGGGTACAACAGATGAGGACATTCTCGAAAAAGCGGCGCAACTGGCAAAAGATTGTGACATTCTGATTGTGGCAACACGCAATGCCCACATGTATGACTCAGAATTCGAACTGGCAAAGTTATGGCTGGAAAGCGCTGAAAAATCAGTTTTGCTGGCTATGCGTAACCCCTACGATGTGATTGAACTGGATGCTGATGCTGTTCTGGCGACCTGTGGTGATGCAGAACCGTCTTTGATTGCAGCAGTTTCGGCTGTTTTGGGCAAATTTAAGCCGTCGGGCAAATTGCCTGTGGCGCTATAAAGGACATTAAATGGTCATTCCCGGTAGTGAAGTACTGGCACAACAGAATTTCAAATTGTTGCATGGAAAAGCTGTCGGGTTGATGACCAATCCCGGTGCTGTGACGCGCACTCTTCGCAGCACCTATGATTTATTTGCTGCTTCGGATGAGGTTCATCTGAGCGGATTGTACGGTCCCGAACACGGCTTTTCTGCCTCGGTGCAGGATGGTCAAAAAGTAGAATCATCGGTCGATGCGCGGACAGGCGTGCCGATTCATAGTCTTTATGGCGCGACAATGCGTCCTACGCCCGAAATGTTAGCTGATATTGATGTCATGGTCTGTGACATTCAGGATATTGGTGTGCGATACTACACCTTCCTCTGGACAATTTCTCATATTATTGAAGTTTGTGGCGAATTGAATATTCCGGTGATTTTGCTGGATAGACCGAATCCGATTGGTGATACTGTCTCAGGATTCGGGCTGGATAGCGACATTTCTACGCTTGTCGGGCGTTATGATATTCCGATTCAACATGGCATGACACTGGCTGAAATGACTGCCTATCTCAATCAAAATCACAACGAAAATCCCTGTGATTTGACCGTGATTCCCTGTGAAAATTATCAGCGCGGTATGTCATGGGAAGCAACGGGACTGCATTTCGTGCCACCATCTCCGAACATGCCACATTTAGTCACAGCACGACATTATGCCGGGTCATGTTTGATCGAAGGAACAGGTCTCAGTGAAGGACGCGGTACAACTTTGCCATTTGAAATCGTTGGCGCACCCTATATAGATGGCGATGCACTCGCACAGGAATTGAATGCGCTCGATTTAAGTGGTGTTCGTTTTCGTCCACATGCTTTTCAGCCCAATATGAGCAAATATGCCGGAGAGAGTTGTTCCGGTGTCCAGGCACATATCAGCGATTTGAGTGAATTTCGTCCGATTGAAACATGGCTGCATGTAATTTCTACTATTCGCCGGAATTACCCGGATCAATTTGAGTGGAAAGAAAAGCATTTTGACCGACTCATTGGTAATGTGCGGGTTCGTCAGGCGATTGATGCGGGTGAGAGGGTCGCTGAGATGATGGCGGGCTGTGATGACTATTGTGCTGATTTCCAGCAGAAGCGTAAGCCATATCTGCTTTATGACTAATTGATTTTGAGGATAACCATGCAAACCGAGCAGCAAAACCCTAAATCACAGGCACTGGATACATTGAGTATCGGTGAAATTTTGCGTGTGATGAATGATGAAGATAAGACCGTCGCCGTGACTGTTGAACGGGCGCTACCACAAATCGAAAAGGCAGTGAATGCGATTGTCGCGTCTCTCAAGCAAGAGGGCAGGTTGATTTATATCGGCGCGGGGACGAGTGGACGTAACGGGGTATTGGATGCGGTCGAGTGTGTTCCGACTTTTGGTACACCTCCGACACTGGTTCAAGCATTTATTGCCGGGGGGAATCTAGCATTTATACGTGCTGTCGAGGGTGCGGAAGATGATGTTCAAGCCGGGGAAGATGACCTCAAGAGTATCGATCTCACGGAAAGAGATATTGTCGTCGGGATAGCTGCCAGTGGTCGAACACCCTATGTTCTCGGTGGATTGGCATATGCGAAGTCCATTGGCACTCAAACGGTTGGCATCTCCTGCAATGAACCTGCGGCATTACTGGATGAAGCGGATATTGCAATCGCTATATCGACGGGACCCGAGGTTTTATCTGGCAGCACGCGCCTGAAAGCCGGAACTGCACAGAAAATGGTGCTTAATATGTTGAGTACGGTCAGCATGGTCAAAATGGGCAAAGTCTACGGTAATTTGATGGTCGATGTACAGATTACCAATGAAAAATTGCAACGTCGGGCAGAAGGCATTCTGATGGAATTGACAGACTTAGAACAAGCTGTCGCGGAAAAATTGCTTGCTGAGGCTCAGGGAAGTGTCAAAATTGCAGTGGTGATGCACCATGAACACCTGTCGTATGAGGAAGCCTGTCAAAAATTGGATGCTGCTGACGGAAATCTTCGCATGATAATCGGATAGCCCGTTATAATCTATAAAAGGCTTTATTGACCTCTTAAAATCTATAAAATGGGAGTTTGTATGAGTGATTTGCTCATCAAAAATGCTGTAATTTATACGCCGGAAAGCAAAATTAACGGTTGGGTACGTTGTGAAAATGGCAAAATCACGACGATAGGGGAGGGCCGTCCTCCTGAATCAACTGCCACTATAATTGATGCTAACGGACAACATCTTTTACCCGGATTTATTGATACTCACGTTCATGGCGCGGTCAATCATGACACGATGGATGCCGATAGAGATGGCTTGATTGCTATGGCAGATTTTTTCGCTAGCAGGGGAGTCACCGCGTTTACGCCGACCACATTAACCTCAACACATGACAAGATTATGGCAGCACTTGAAACAGTCAAAACCCTTATCAACACTGAGATTGACGGCGCTTCGATTGTTGGTGTTCACCTTGAGGGACCGTATTTGAATGTCAAAAAAACTGGCGCTCAGAATCCCGATTTTGTGCGTTTATGTGACCCTGATGAAGCGCAACACTATCTTGATTCCGGTGTACTGCGAGTTGTCTCAGTAGCACCCGAGTTCCTTGAAAATCATTGGCTAATTGAGCAATGCAAATCCAGAGGCATCACAGCATCTATCGCACATACGATGGCGACCTATGAAGAAACGCTGGCAGGGATTGAAGCAGGTATCTCACAGAGTACGCATACATATAATGCGATGACATCGCTAAATCATCGGAAACCAGGTGTTGTCGGCGCCGTGATGAGCGATGATCGTGTTAATTGTGAACTTATCGCGGATAATATTCATGTGCATCCCGCGGCAATGAAAGCGCTGTGGTACGCGAAAGGGCGCGATAAAATTAGCCTCATTTCCGACGCGATGCGTGCAGCCGGAATGCCGGAAGGCGAATACAAACTTGAAGATTTGACGGCGTTTGTTAAAGATGGCAAAGCTACTCTTGCAGACGGAACATTGGCGGGAAGTGTGCTTACAATGGATGTCGCAGTCAAGAACTTCATGGCAGCAACAGGCGCAGACTTGCACACAATTATGCCAACATTCAGTTTGAATCCGGCACGGACTATCGGACTGGATGATTGCAAAGGAAGCATCGAAGCGGGTAAAGATGCCGATTTTGTATTGCTCGGCAATGACATCAGCGTGCAAAAAACGATTGTCGGGGGCAGGGTGGTTTATCAGAATTAAATTGATTTGGAGCAATCTGGAACAATTCTGGATCGATAGACGTTCCCTACGTGAAAGACATCACAAATAAAAGGAGAAAGTCTAAACATGATAAACCGTATCATCAGCTTGATTGTATTACTTGCTATGGCTATAACCGTCGCCGCACAGGATGACGATTCAAATGAAGTGATATTGCACGTTGCACCATACCAGCAAGATTGTGTCGGCGTTGCACCGATGAGTTGCTTAATCGTGCGATTTGATGACGAGGAAGACCTCACATTTTTCTACGATTTGATTGATGGATTCACCTTTGAAGAAGGGTTCGAGTATACGCTCCGGGTGAATATCACAGAAGTTGAGAATCCTCCGGCAGATGCGTCCTCTTTGAATTACGAACTGGTCGAGATTGAACAACAATTCCCCGCACATTTACACGGCAAAGTATGGGAATTGCAGTCACTCTATGGCACTGACATTGAAGAGCCTTCCCGTTATCAGTTTCAATTGACCGACGATGGTGCTGGAATTAAAGCGGACTGTAATTCTGTGGGAGCAGAGTTTACACAGAATCCATTTGATATCACAACCACAATTTCTACACTGGTTGCGTGCCCGCCGGATTCACTGGAAGCAGATTATGTCGATGCTCTGAATGCTGTCACCATGATGACTGTTGAAAATGGTGAACTCATCATGCAATTAAGCGAGGGGCAATTGCGATTTGCACCTCCATCTATCGAAGGCACAGAATGGATGGTCAGCCGTGTGTTAGGCATTTCTATGATGCTGGAGTTAGACGAAAGTACGCCATACACACTTCTGATTGAGGATGGTCAGGCAAGTATGCAAATTTCCTGCAACAGTGGTAGTGGTGCTGTCGAAATTGATGGCGCAGTATTGCGTTTCGAGCCGATTGTAACAACTTTGATGGGGTGCAGTGACGAACCGCTTGCAGGTCTCTATCCCCCGGAAAATGTTGTCTACTCGGTGACAGAGTCTGGCAACCTGATTCTGGAAGATGATTCCGGTAATCTGTATGAATTGGTCGTCGTTGAATAAGAAGAAATGGGAGGTGTATGCCTCCCAAATTTTCACACTTCGATTGACACAGGCACACCGCTAAAAGCTGCATTGCCTGTGAGTTCATCGATACATTGATCGTCTGTTAAATCGTTGATGCTAACTCCCGGATTTTGTGCGGCAACATCCAGTTGAATACCATCACGATGATGTCCGAATCCATGTGGGATGCTGACAACACCCTGCATAATCGTATCCGTAATTTCCACTACAATCTCGACCTGTCCGACACGGGATTTCACTGTCACACATTGACCCTCTGATAGATTACGCGACTCCGCATCTATGGGGTTTATCATCAATGTACAGCGATTTTTGCCACGTATTAAGCGTTCACTATTGTGCATCCAGCTATTGTTATTGCGTACATGGCGGCGTCCAATCAGCAACAGATCAAAACCGTTTTCCTGTGCTGATGTTTGATCAGTGAGTTCATCTATTAGACGCGGTACATCGCAGACAATCTCTTCCGGCACAAGGTTGATGCGTTTGTTAATCAGACGTCCCGGCAAAACAGAAACCAGTTCACCGAGGTCGATTCCATGTGGATTTTCGCGCAAATCACGGAGGCGAACGTCATGTGAACCATATTTCAAGCCGAGGTCAATCAGTTGTGCAGGAGTGAATTGTGTGAAGAAATCTTTTGCTCCTTCTCGCCGTGTTCCGGCTTCCATTCTCAGACGTAATTCCCGCAGAATTTGCCAGTCGTGCATTTGACCGTCTTCAGGCTCAAAGAGGGCTTCCGAGAATTTAGCTGTGTTGCGTACTGCCAGTGCATGAAACACTAGATCATAGTGTTCAGTTTCCAGTCCGGTTGTTGTCGGGAGGATGATATTGGCATGTTTCGTGGTCTCGTTGATGTAAATGTCTATCGAAACCATGTATTCGAGATTAGAAAATCCTTGTTCCAGTTGAGTGCCGTTGGGAGTCGATAAGACAGGGTTTCCCGCAACGGTGACCATCGCTTTAATTTGTCCGTCGCCTTCTGTGAGCATTTCTTCACCAAGAACAGATACAGGCAATTCGCCACCAAATTCAGCACGGTCGCGCACACGGCTTTTCCAGCGACTGAAATTGCCAACCTGTCCGGTGACGCTGGTTATGCCAACGACATCGAATGCAGGTAAGGTGAACATTGCACCGCCGGGTTCATCGAAATTGCCTGTCAGGATGTTGATTGTATAAATCGCCCAGAGACATAATCCGCCGAAGGCTTGCATTGAGACACCGACACGACCATAGCAAACAGCGCTTTCTGCCGCGACAAAATCACGCACAATCTGACGGGTGCTTTCTGCTGAGATTCCGGTTACAGAAGCAACAGATTCAGGTGAAAAATCTTGCACAAGCGATTTGACATCATCCACACCATCAATAAAACTTTCGAGGCGTCCTAAATTGATGAGATTTTCTTCAAATAGAACATGAATAAACGCCATCAGGAAGAGGGCATCTGTTCCCGGTTTGATGAAATGATGTTCATTTGCCAGTTTTGCCGTTTGTGTTTTACGAGGGTCAATGACAACAAGTTTACCATCACGCTCTTGAATGGCTTTCAGGCGATTGCGAACATCCGGCACAGTCATCATACTGCCATTGGATTGCAAGGGATTTGCACCGAGCATCAGCATGTATTGTGTGCGGTCAATATCTGGAATCGGGAGAAGTAGTTGATGTCCGAGCATGAAATAGGAAGCGAAATGATGTGGCAATTGATCGACAGAGGTAGCGGCAAAACGATTTTTCGTTCTCAGGCTGCGAATGAAAGGCGCTCCGTAAAGAATCGACCCTGTGTTGTGAACATTGGGATTGCCGAGATAAATGCCTATCGCGTCACGACCGTGTTTTTCCTGAATTGCTTTGAGATTTGATACGACCTCATCAAAGGCTTCATCCCAGGAAATTTCTTCCCAACCATCATCAGTACGACGAACAGGACGCTTGAGTCGATCCGGGTCATGGTAAATATCTTGCAGCGCGGTTGCTTTGGGGCAAATGTGTCCGCGACTGAATGGGTCGTCTTTGTCGCCACGAATCGCGATAATCTTGTCATCTTCTAATTCGATTTCGATGCCGCACATGGCTTCACATAAATTGCACGCCCGATAATGCTTGCGCGTTTGTGTCATAAGGGTCTCCCGAATAATCTCAAATAATCTAATTTTGATTTAATTAAAACACAAAGCGGCAAAAAAGCAAAGAAACAGACAACCTGTATCCAGTGATTTCGTATTTTTCTGAAATGGAACTCCGGCAATGCGGCAAACGTCCTCATTATAGGCAGCAAATGTAGGATGAATTTTTATGCAACAAAGGAATCAGCGCTTCTTATTCTTAGTATTCAGTGGAATTACGCTGTTGGCGATGCTATTGCTTGCCAGCTTGCAGCAGGGCAAAACAGATCCGGCAAGTGCTGTAGAAATTGATATTGTTTCTCCTTTTGCAGCAACAAGCACGACGGATGCTGTCATGCTTTTTCAATTAACACAAACTGCTGAAGCATACATTCCATTGCAAATTCAAACCGAACTTGCGGGTGTTGAAGGAGAGTGTTCTTTGTCAACTGCCGCTATGCCCCGCGAAAATGTGGAATTGATTGACCATATAGAAGCCCGATTAGATTTAAATGATATACAATTTGAGATTGTCGAAATCTGGATAGACTGGCACTCTCCCTGTCCTGGTGAGTTACCGGGTCGTGATACAAGGCAAGAAATGATGATTACGTTGAGTGGTGCAAGTTCAGAATATGATGCTGTAGATGTTTTTGACATCGTGATGCAATCTTTGGCATATGAATGGACTCTAAATTTGCGACTCATGTGGCGAATGACAATACAGTTCGATGACGCGACCTGGGAAACTGATGATTTCTCTGATTTGAGATTGGATTATCTGCGAGGTACTCCTGTTCTTGATCTTTTCTCTGACTACAATATAAGCAACTCTTTCCCGGTTGAGCGTTTTCAGAGAACACAAACCGCCGAAGCCAATATTATTTCCGAACTAGAAACTAAACTTGTTCCTGCACGGCAAGCCGGTTGTGCAACTGCAACGCCTGCAATGCCACGCGACAATGTTGCTTTGCGTGAAATTATCGAAACTCGACTGGATGAAAATCTGATTTTATATGATAGGGTCGAAGCCTGGACACGACGGGGTTCACCCTGTGTTTTGCAAATACCGGAACTGGATGGAGTGCAGGAGATTTTAATTTATTTACAATCCGGCATAACAAGTCACGAACCTGTTGAAGTCTTTGACATTGTGATGCAAGCCGTCGCTTACGAGTGGGATGTGAATATGCAGTTTTTGACTAGCATGTCCATTTATCGTGATAATATCATCTGGCATTCTGATGATTTTGCTGATTTACGATTGGCATATTTACAAGGAACACCGTCGTCGAATCTTTATGATATGTACAATGAGGTCAACGACAATTAGATATTTATAACACTTCGTATACCACCTATTATACGAAATGTAAATAATGTAACAGATGGTTTAACTCCAGAGACAATCAGGTCGAAAAAGACAGATTACCGGAACGCAATCAGCAAGTGCGTTGCACTCAACGAGATACAAATCCCCTCCCTGGTTGAGGAACTGACCCTCAATGTAGAGACCGCATTCTATCGTTATATCGAAGTTCGTAAACACTGTGCCAGTGGCATTATCGACAAATCCCTGCGTCAATATCGTCTGAAACAAGGGTGGCAAGCAGAAGCCAGACTGCGCCGTGAACAGGCGAAAGTTCCAGTAATTCAAACCCGCACAATTGAAAGGTAATTCATTGGTCAAATCGAGAGACAAAAAGATACAGGTGGTCTACTTCGGTGGATTTGAAGCTGACTACCTGATGATCCGTCAGGCGATGTTAGAGGAATACAAACGTTTGGAGAAGTTACGGGACGAGCATCTGCTACTGCCTGTTCCGGTCATCAACCCCCTAGAAGGATACAGCTTAGATAATCCTGCTGATGCGGCCCGGGTATCCGGTGACAATCACTGCCTTGAGAAAGTTGAATATGGAAAGTCTCCTACTTTTTATAACCGATTTTTGTCCAATTTGTTCTGACTTCCTACAATGGGTATAATGAGAGATGTTGTTTATTATGGTACAGGAGTGTGAGTACGCGCATGAGGACATGGATTCCCATTTTACTTGCGATTGCGGTTGTGAGTGGTTTCGTCATGCCTACGTTGGCACAGGACGACACGCTGCAACCCATCACGTTAGATAATTTAGATCAACTGACAGAATTGGCGTCAATTGACCTCAATTTTGTTACACAAGTCACCTTTTCACCTGATGGTACGCAATTGGCAGTTATGACGGGAACCCAGTTACACATTTACGACAATTTAGAATCTGACCCATTGATTCTGGAAGATAACCAGGACTTTATCGCCAGCTTTGCATGGTCGCCGGACAGCAGTGCTGTTGCCGTTGATAGTTATGACAATGCGGTGCGGATTTGGGATGCCAGAAGTGGTGAAGAAATTGCTGCGATCAATGACATGACGAATGCAATCACTGCAATGGCATGGTCACCGGACGGCAAGACGCTTGCGTTTGTTAGAGGGGGTTACGAAATTGTGCTGTGGGATATGAACTCGAACGAGCAAATATCGAGGCTTGAGGGACACCGGGGCACGATAGTGAGTCTGGCATGGTCACCGGACAACACGATACTCGCATCCTCATCGGTGGATAGCTACATTGTTCTATGGGACGTGGTTACGGGTATGCCAGAGACATTTATCAATTATCATGACGTTCCCATCGGGGTTGTGACATGGTCGCCGGACGGCACAGCGCTTGCATCCGGTTCGCATGAATATTGGGATGAAACCATCACGCTGGATACGATACGCATATGGGACCCGGAGACCGGGGATCACACTCAAAAGATTGAGGGACACCTATATTCTGTCGGTGGTCTGATATGGTCACCCGATGGTAGCCTGCTTGCTTCATCTGGTAATAACAGCTTGAAATTGTGGAATCCACTGACGGGTAATCAGGTCGCGGTGATCCAATACTGCGGGGAAGACCTGAACAGTCCGGCATGGTCACCGGATGGTACACAGATTGCCTTTATCAGCGGGTATGGCACACTGAAAATCTGGGGCATTGCAGACGGTGATTTATCCGCAGAACAAGGTGAAAACACCATTACTATCGGCAGTGGGCGATCATTTTGCTAAGGAATAGATGCGTGTGTTCATTTATCAGGATAATCGTGAGCAGTATGCCCATGTTTTTTCGAGTCAAATAGAATATACTATCAGATCGTTGAACAAGTATCGACAACAGAACATCCTCTATGCTAAAAACAACACCCGATTTGCTCAGTAACCGGAACACACACATGTATACAGAAGGAGCCTGGTTCAAGGATGAAGCAGGTCGCACGCTGATTTTGCGTGGCGCAAACGTCAGCGGCAGTTCAAAATGGTCAAATGATATTATCTGGGCGAAAAGCATCGGTAGTGTTCTTCATTTTTAAAATCTACTGTGAAGCAAGTTGGTCAAAACTTATAATTTCACCGCCACTTCACCTTTCGTGAAGCACTTTTTGGAACTTAATCAGCTGTTCAAGCAAATTGGTCAGCACGAATGTTGTTTAGTTCTATCGATTTCCTTCAAAGATGGCGCATTTCGTGAAGGAAATTAATTAAATCATTGGGTGCTTCACAGTAGAATGAAATTGGAAGCACCTTACTGATGCTTTTCGTTGATTTAATATCACTTAACCTTTTTGCCCACTCGATTGCTTCTCGCTCATCCTCACACAAACGGCAGACGAAGTTATCGTAGAATTCCTGATTCGCTAGATATTGTTTACGGGTAATTGACCAGTACCCATATTGTTGCGGAATCGGGTCATTACATACCGAACACTCGACAGGCAACTTTTCAGCCATGTAACGTGCTTTTTCGAGGGCGGCTTTTTGTGCCGGTGATAAAGAATTTTTCGGAACGCCATCGGATGGGTCGTAAGCAAAAAGATAACCACTTGCACTCTTGCTATAGTGAAATGCGGCGGCGGGTGCCGGGAGTTTCTTGCCTGTTTGATAGCCCGCATCGCTCATCTGACGTTTGATAAGTGGTTTAAAACCGAGTACCTGCTCTGCCCTGGCAAATGCATCATCCCATAGACCGGGAAACATCGGACACCGGGGACACTCATCGGATGGTCTCAATTCCAGAATCTGATGGCATACATTGCACACATACCTGGCATCCCGCGTCAATTTGAGTTCGTGCCCGTTGTGTTCAAAATAGTTTGGCTGATCCTCAGACTTTTCAAATTCAAACCATTCAAAATTTCGCTTGCGGTGATATTCGCTCTTTTCCTGATGCCGATGATAAGCTTTGTGCCATGCTTTGCGGGCAGTTGTTGTAAGTTTCTCGCCGGATTCGGTTACCTGCTCACTGCGATTACTCGTAATGGTAAATTTGACAGTCACTTCATAAATATCGTTTTTGTATGAAACATCACTAATCCAGCGCTCAAAAACTAGTTTTGCAGCACCATCATATTGTCGGAGTTGGAGTAATCGCTGTCGTTTGGCTGGCATGATGCTCCTCAGATTGTCTATGCCTGACGTTGTTCCTGTGTTTTCCGTTTGTCTGCCTGACCGAATCCCATACGTTTCTGGATAATGTAAATGGGACGATTTTTGACTTCAACATAGATGCGCCCGATGTATTCTCCGATGATTCCCAATCCAAGCACCTGAATCCCGCCGAGGAACAACACGGTAGACATGATTGAAGCGTAACCGGGTTCATCAATGCCAAAGAGAATCGTTTTGATGACAATGAACACCATATACAAAAATGCTAACAGTGAAATCAAGGCACCGAGATAAACAAACAGACGAATCGGCGCGAGACTAAATGACACGATACCGGAAAATGCCAATCCGAATAATTTGCCAGGTGAAAATTTGGTTGAGCCCGTTTGTCTTGCCTGCCTATCAAATGGTACGGAAACGGTTTTGAAGCCGGGATAGGAGAAAATCCCCTTCATAAAGCGATTCCGTTCGGGCATGGCATTGATGATCTCAACCACTGCATAATCCATTAGACGGAAGTCGCCAGCATCATGGGGAATGGGATGCTCGGAAATGATATTGAATATTTTGTAGAATAATTTTGAGGTAATTTGCTTGGATAGAGGGTCAAATTCACGGCTTACTCTTGCCCCGTAAACGATGTCAAATCCTTTACGCCATTGTTCCAGAAAGTCTGTGATTAATTCGGGTGGTTCTTCTAAATCGGCATCAATAGGCACAACAACATCGCCTTTGATATTCGCCATACCTGCTGTGAGCGCTGCTTCTTTGCCAAAGTTACGGGATAAATCCAGTAATTTGATGCGTGGATTGCGTTCGTGATGATCTTCTAAATGAAAAACCGTATCATCCGAACTACCGTCATTCACACAGATGATTTCATAATCCAGAATTTCATTCCGGTCAAGCAATTCGTTCAGTATGGCTTCGACCCGCTCAAAAAATGGATTGATTCCATCCGATTCATTATACATTGGCACAACCAGCGACATGTATGGCACAAAACCACGTCTATCCGACATTTAAAGCCCTTTGTTCTGAAACATTTGCAACATTCAAGTGCCTCATTATAAAGGGCTTCCGGGATAGGAACTATTGGTATTTTTTGTACGTCAGCTTAGCGCTTATTGAGCCGAATTACGTGGAATGTACTGCCCTACCATCTCGCCGACCATTTCATTGTTATCAAAAACGCGATTGCCGCGTACAAAAGTTGTTTTCACTTTGCCTTTGACTTCGATGCCTTCAAACGGGGTGTATCCCTGTGTTGAGAAAGACTCTTTGCCGTGAATTGTCCATTCTTCATCGGGGTCAAAGAGGACAAGATCAGCATCAAATCCTTCTGCGATGTCGCCTTTATTCCAGAGACCGAAACGTCGGGAGGCATTCCAGCTAACCAGTTCAACCACACGATTCGGGGAGAGTCCGCGTTTTGTGCCTTCGCTGAAAATACCCGCCAGCAAATATTCTGTACCGCCGAATCCGGCTTTTGCTTTCCAGACATTTTCAGGATCATCGGCATCAATTTTGAGATTTTCGGGGCAATTGGCATGGTCGGTCATCAACCATTCAACTGTGCCATCGAGCACTTTTTCCCAGAGATATTCTTTGTGTTCAGGGGGACGAATCGGTGGATTGACTTTGGCATATGCGCCCATCTCACAATTGGTATCCAGCAGAAGATGCCCTGCTGTGACTTCGATTCCAAATTTGACATCAGGATACATTTCCCGCGCACGAAGGGTTGCATCCATCGCTTCGATTGAGGTGATATGCAAAATATTGACCTGACTCAGACCTGCTTCATGAGCTAATGCCCCTACTACCTGAATTGCAACGGCTTCGCTATGCGGCGGACGGGCAGCGCTATAGGCTTCCAGACCATCTAATTTACCTTCGCTGCGAATTTTTGTCTCGTAAGCACGCAAAATTTCAGGGATTTCACAGTGCCAGCTAACCTGAATCAGGTCAGCAATGTCAGGATATTTTTCCTGTAAACGGGCAGCTTCACGGCAGATAAAATCAAAATGTGCGATGTCATAATGGTCGCCCTCTTCGAGCATCAACCATTTTGACTGTGTATCAGATTTGCCATGCAAACCATGTAAACCGTAAAACATGAAGACTTCACCGTAATTCGGTGCGCCACATTCAGTCAGGAGATATTCCATTTCATTGACCTGTGCGCCTGTAATCGGAGAGACATGATAGGCATAATCGACATAATAGCGCCCGTCGCTCTGTTTCAATAATTCGGGGAAAAATTTTGTCAGTGATCCACCCATATTCAGATAGAGACTGCCTGTTCGAACATAAGGAATCAATGTTGTGACGCCTCCCTGTGCTGCTGCTGCGGATTCTGTGGGCGCATCATCATGTGGCGGCACATAAATCCCGACATGTGTATGCGGGTCGATAGCGCCGGGCATTCCCAGCAAACCCTTACCATCATAGACTTCTGCGGCTTCGTCATCTGGAATTTCGGCAGCGATTTTTGCGAATTTCCCATCTTTGATTGCGACATCCATCGTATCAATTGTCGTTTGATTGGGACGGACAACCCGTACATTTTTGACTAATAAATCATATTGGCTCATTGTTGTTCTCCGTGAAAGGTCTAAGCACTAATCCCACTAATCGCACGCATATTATTGATGTGATACTGAAAACGGTCTCCGCGATACATGCCGATGAAGAATTCAACCGGGGTCTTATCGGGCGAAAATACGGTACGTTTCACTCTTAGAAGTGGTTGTCCGGCATCAATATTGAGAAAATCAGCAACTTTTTCGCTTGCAGACACAGCATCCAGCGTTCGATTGGCAATACAGTCAGCAAGGGAACTCATTCCACTCAAATAACGTAAAGACCCGCCCTCTGTGAACGCCGTTTCGTCAATTGATCCGGCGAAATCAGATGCCACATATGCCAGGTGATAGCCAATCGGTTCATCATTTTCGAGGCGTAATCGTTCCAGGCAAAATACTTTCTGTGTGGTTTTCAAAACAGCAGAAACTTCATCATCGGGGTCGAGCCAATTTGTAGAAATCAATTTCCAGCCCGGTTGTAAGCCCTGCTGAGTCATATGGTCAACGAGATTGGGATAATCGGATGGACTATGGCTGAGCTTCGGTTTGCTAACGAACGTCCCCCTACCCCGGTGACGACTAATCCTGTTTTCGGATTCCAGTTCAGATAATGCTTGCCGTACCGTTGTCCGGCTGACATCATACAATTCTTGTATCTGCTGCTCTGTCGGGAAAATATCGCCCGGCTTGAGTTCGCCACTTTCGATTTTTGCCAGCAACAATTGCTTGAGTTGATAATAAAGTGGCATTGGTGAATTACGATCAATGGTCATGACATGTTCCATAATAAAGTTACTTTGTCATGACTATATATCTTTTTAGATACATTTACCAGACAAAGACATCAGAATCTGATGAATTTCATGATTTTGCGTTCAAAATTGCTGGAAATATTCGTAAACTGAGACCACAAAAACAGGAAGGAAAAATTAATGATTCGCAGACCTTACGATGATGGTTACGTACTGATTACACAGAACACACACGCATGGTTATCCGGTCAACTGGCATTACACTGGGGCAATGACTATGTTTCCCGTCCCGAACCATTTGAAACAGTTTTAATCGGTACAATTTTGCATGATATTGCATGGATGGAAAAAGATGCCGATCCTTTGTTGAACCCGAAAAACCAGCCCCATGATTTTCTCGAAGCCGAGGTTGATGATTTTGATGCCATGTATGAACGCGGTGTGCATGAAGTCCATCAGGTAGACCCATATGCTGCATTGCTCGTTAATCGCCATTTACAAACAATTTACGGGATGCGAGTCGCATTAAAACGCGACCCGATTGAACGCTTGCAGCCGCTTCTTAATCGTTTAAAAGACTTAGAAGAAGCGACGCTTGAAAGTCTCGCCACACATCCGCTCTATTCAAAATACATTGATGACGCGACTCTTGACCACAATTATCGGATTCTAAGAACCTGTGACCTGCTCTCACTGTATATCTATAATGCGTTTCCTGCTGGAACGGCTCAAGATGTCCCGATTCGTTATGGTGAACCGTATCAGGATGTTGTATGTGAGATGCTGGATGAAGATACGATGCGCGTCAGTCCTGGCTTATTCGATCAGCCGGAACTCACGATTTACCTTCAGGCGCGTTTTATCCCCGAAAAATCTTTTGATAGTATGGATGATTATCGTGAAGCCTATGAGAAAGCGGATTTCATCACGCTGAAAAAGACCATCATCACGGACTAATACCAGGTAATATGTCCTGTCATTAATCCTCTATCCCCTTACCCCGTGTTATGATAATTTCAGGTTATTATTATCGGGGTTGAGGGATTTCTATGCTGATCGAAAAAGATAGCATCATCAACAATCGCTATACGATTTACAGGACACTCGGACAGGGCGGCATGGGAATTGTCTTCCGGGGACATGACCGCCTGACCAAACAAAAAGTAGCGATTAAGTTACTCAATGTCTCGCCGGGTCATCTGAAATTCGCTTCTAAATCCGGCGACTCGAACCCCAAACTCGCACTCATTAATGAATTTCGCATCTTAGCAGGATTACGCCATCCCAATATCATCAGCGTCTATGATTATGGCTTACATGATGGTGTTCCTTTCATTGTGATGGAATACAAAAGCGGCACAATCAGCATCGACAATGCCTTCCAACAAGCAGAGGATTCTCAAAAAGTACAAATGCTGTTGCAGGTGCTGGAAGCACTGGCTTATTTGCATCGCCGACATGTGATTCACCGCGATTTGAAACCCTCAAATATTCTGGTCAGTGATACGACTGTCAAAGTGCTTGATTTTGGATTAAGTGTAGCCGAAGATGCAGCAAGTGGACGTGCCGGAACGCTGGCATATATGTCACCTGAAACACTTGATAAAGGGATGACATTACCGCAATCTGATCTTTATAGTGTTGGTGTCCTCGCATATGAAGCCTTTGCCGGACATTCTCCTTATAGTGGCAATCCGGTCATGAGCATTTTGTATGATGTTCCTGATATGACGCCGATACAGGATTATCCTATTGTAGACATCGTCGAACGGTTGCTACTGAAAGACCCTGCCGACCGTTATCAGACTGCATCCGACGTTATCACCGCAATTGAACAGGCGTATGACCTGCCCCACCGCGAAACAGTATCTGTGCGGGAAAGTTTCTTACAGGCGAGTGCATTTGTCGGGCGTGACGATGAAATCAACCTGCTGATGGCAGCGCTCGAACAGGCAAAAGACAAACAGGGGTCAGCCTGGCTCGTTGGTGGGGAAAGCGGGGTCGGAAAATCACGTTTGTTCGATGAATTTCGGATACGTGCATTGACCGAAGGTGCATTTGTCCTGCGTGGACTGGCTGTTGACGGTGGCGGACTGCCATTCCAGTTATGGCGCGACATCACAAGACGATTACTTTTATCGACGCCAGTCAGTGATTTTGAAGCCAGTGTGCTGGGCGAACTTGTACCCGATATTGAAGACCTCATTGGACGACCTGTTGCCGATGCTCCTTATTTACAGGGTGAAGGTCAAAAAATGCGGCTTATTGCTACAATTGTCGATTTACTCAAACGGCAAACACAGCCAACCGTGCTCCTTCTGGAGGATTTGCAGTGGACAGAAGAAAGCCTCGATGTTGTGCGAAAGTTGCAGTATTTCATCGGGAAACTACCTCTGCTGATTGTGGGGAATTATCGCAATGATGAACGGGCTGATTTACCGGATGAGTTGCCTGGAACACAGGTCATTCAACTGGAACGCTTATCAGAGTTAGCAATTTCTGAATTGATCGAAGCAATGCTCGGCGAACAGGGCAAAAATCCGAACCTGCTTTCATTTTTGCAGCAACAAACCGAAGGTAACGCCTTCTTCATGGTCGAGGTGATGCGTGCGCTTGCGGAAGATGCCGGGCAATTGAGCGATATAGGTCGGCAAACATTGCCCGATGAAGTATTTACAGGCGGTATTGAAACAATAATTCAGAAACGTTTGGAGACTGTTCCGGTCAAATATCATAATTTGTTGTATCTGGCTGCCATTGCCGGACGATACCTCGATATAGACATCATGAAGCATCTTGCAAGCGAATCTGACACAAAACTGGATGATATGCTGCTGGCGTGTTCATCGGCACATGTTTTAGATGTGATTGATGATAATTGGCGCTTCGTTCATGACAAAATCCGGGATGGTAGTTTGCGTTCGATTCCGCAGCATCAGATGGTCGAATTCCATAAAACTGTGGCGATAGCCATTGAATCAGTCTATCCCGATAATGAAGATTATGCTGCAACTTTGATTGATATGTGGCGTAAAGCAGAAACCCCGGCGAAAGAGTTTCATTATCTCTTGGTAGAGGGCGACCGACTGTACAGGCAAGCCGGGCTAAAGAATAGTCTGGAAGCAGTTAGACACTATAGCCGGGCTAGAAATTTACTGATGATAGTAGACCATTCCGCGCAGGATGAACTGGCAATTTCGCTTGGATTGGGGATTGCACTCCTCGGTAGCCATCAGATTGAAAAGGCAGCCCCGGTGCTTGAAGAAGCAATTGAACTGGCAACAAAAATCGACAATAAACCTGAATTGTCACGGGCGATGGTCGGTCTGGCACGTACAAAGATGAACAGTTTGCCGCGTGACGAAATTATTGATTTGATGAACAAAGCTGTCGATATTGCATATGACGGTGGCGATATGAAAGTTGTAGCTGCCAGCCGCAGTGTTGAAGGCTATATTTACGCTCACTATAACGACCTCGATAATGCGCTGAAATCTTTTCTTGCCGCCCGTGATGCCCTAACGGTTGATTTTGTAGATTATGAAGTCGCGCAAATCATCAATAATATCGGCAAAATAACGCAGATTCAGGGAAATCTGGAGGACGCCCGCAACCATCTGGAAGAAAGCCGCGAACTGGCACTCAAATCCGGTCACTACAATAATGCGATTCTCAGCACATCGAACTTAGGAACAGTCGCATTTTTCAGCGAAGATTATCAGGTAGCATCCGATTATTTTGCTGAGTCAATCAAGTTGATGCAGCAATCGGGCGACATTGCCGGAGAATCACATGTCTGGATTTTGAAGAGCTTTGCAGATGCGGAATGTGCCGGGCGTGATGTTGTTTGTGACGATATAAGAGCCGCTATTACGGCACGCACTGCTGGAACGCGGGATTATTCCAATATGTATATTGTGATGGGCGGAATCCGGTTGCTACTCATGCTCGATAATCCGATGCAAGCGGCAAGCTGGTCGGGATTGGCAGACAAATTAGGGGGAGAAAATCCCTTTGTGCGGGAATGGCTTGACCCTCTACAGGAAAAAGTGAAAAATGCAATCACTGACCCATCAAAATTAGAGGATTTACTGGCTTATGGCGCTGAATTAGAGGCTGAAGCCGTCGTCAATGAAATCGGTAAATTGTTAATTGAACAGGGAAAATAGAGGGCGCATTCCAGTGAACACGCCCTACCGGAGATTATGCTGAATCCTGCATCATGAGCATGTAACCATCTTCAAGACCGGGTTCAAGAGCGTGTGCGTTGTAGTGTTCGGAAGGGTTTCCGAGGACACGATATTGTATGCCATCCTGTAATTGCAGTGTACTGACGACACGTAAATTATCATCGGGATATTCCCCCTGTGTTTTGATTGACCAGACCCGCCCTTCTGCACGTTCAATCAATTTTGAGGGTGCGCCCTGAAACAACACTTCCCCCTTATTGATAATCGCGAGGTCGCTGCAACTATGTCCGATGTCTTCGATCACATGTGTAGATAGAATCACTGTGCAGCGCATTGCCATATCAGACATGATGTTGCGAATTCGAACGCGCTCTTCGGGGTCAAGTCCGACTGTTGGCTCATCGACAATCAAGAGTTTGGGATTACCCATCATTGCTTGAGCGATACCGACACGTTGTTTCATGCCACCGCTAAATTGTTTTAATTTGCGTTTTCCTGTATCGGTCAGGCGTACCATTTCCAGCAATTCATCCACCTGATATTTACGGGCGCGTCCGTCTGTGATGCCTTTGAGGATGCCGATATAATCCAGAAATTCGCGTGCCGATAAATTCGGATACAAGCCAATGTCCTGTGGCAGATAACCCAGTGATTGTTTGATTGCCTGTTTGCCCTGCCGTGAGCGAATATCATTACCGAAAATACTGATGTCGCCTTCTGTAGGGCGTAACAATCCGGCGATAATTCGCATGAGGGTGGTTTTTCCCGCGCCATTGGGTCCCAATAGACCGAACATGCCGTTGCCAATTTCAAGGTTGATGTCCTGTAAGGCGTGGACATTGCCATTATAGGTTTTGCTCAGTTTGCTAATGTTTATCATTGTGTATGCCTCTGTTACTCACTCAGTTGACGATAGCTATGCCATGCCCATGCGATACCCGCGACGACAATCGTCTGGAGCAGGACAGCGAAGAGATAATTCGTTATTTCGGGTCGGAACAATGTCCATTCATATGCCGCACCCGGATTGAAGAATGTCGTGAACTCGAAATATTCGAGGAAGAAATTCACACGGGTCGGGAAAAGGAACGCAATCAGGTCAATCTGCTGCAAAAATTCGGGCACAAGTGTCAATACGATTACCAATCCGATAGCCAATCTACCTGATTTTTGTGTTGAACCCAGCAGGACGGCTAAGGCAGTCATCAGGGATTGAGCAATTACCATTGTGACAATCAAATCCATGTATGGCATGACACTGAAATATCCGAAACGCCAGAGCGATGCAATCAGCGTCAGGATCATTATCACTGTGATAACCAGTGCCCCGGCAGCAATTGTTCCAAGAACCCGCCCGGTTAACTGTATCCAGTATGCGATAGGTAGACTATTCAACATTTCATCGACCTTTAAGCGATTGTCTGATGGGACGGTATCTGCGACAAGAATCGGATACATTCCGGTGGACAACAGGAAGAAAAATGCGGCTGAAAATGCTGCCATCATCTCTCCTACGACCAGATAATACTGTTCAGGAGGCATTGCCGATGCAGAATCGTAACCCGGGATGAAGCTCAGATCACCCATCGCGAAAATGAATATTCCGAATACTGCCAGAGGGGTCAGCGCATAGACTTTGATACCCCGTGAACGCATTCGCATAAGGAAAGTGTACCGGGTCATCCCCATGATTTGATGCCAGGGGACAATTCGCGTTGGCACAGCTTCGACAGTTACAGATGGTTTTAGATGCTGAGGCACAGTTTGATCGACCTTTTTAGCAGTAGTTCGTGATTTGCTACGCACACCGAGTAACAATTTCTCAGTATCGCGCAATTCATAAACGGCTGCCAGCATCATGCTCAAACCTGCGCCAGTCAAAAATGCACGATTCAACCAGAAATCAGCCAGAGTCAAATCTTCAAGTGAAGCATGAACATGTATCGACCACATATAAGGTTGAATAATCCCCACCGGATAAGGATAACTCTGTCCGGGGATGAAGTAAGGTGCGAACAAGCCGAAGATGAACCACAGAAATCCGATTGTCAGTGCTCCCATAGCGACCATCCGCGAGCGAATTGTCATGTAAGTGGCAAGTCCACTCAGGAATAGTGCGGGTGGCAACCATCCAATCAGTAAAACAGGCATATTCTGGTCGGGTTCGATGATGAGTGTTAAGCCAATGCCTATCAGCGCAATCACGCTATAAGTCAGGATAACCACCAGCAGACGTTCGACCACTATCCACAGAGTTGAGCGTGATGCCGCCATCTGAACTTCAAGTGCAGGTTCATCTCCCGGCGAGAAAACCAGCGATGCTTGAATTGCCATTAAGAGTGGCACAATCGACTGTACAACGCCAACTGTCACGAAATCCGATGGCAGGATGCTAGAATTCATCCAGACGAGTAGCAGTAAAACTACCAGCGAAATCAGTGGCATCCAGCCCTGTTTTTTGAAGGCAATCACCCAGGCAGTCCGGCGTATATCGCGCAAACCGACAAAAAGCATCTGCCCTACCCCGAACAAACCGATTAATCCGAGAATGATTGCCCCGACGCGAATCGGTGGACGGGTGACGGTGGTATGCAGTACGAAAGCGACAGGTTTGATGTCTTCGGTGCAGGATGAATCTACAGGTGCATCCGGGTCATCGAAAAATGTTGCAATCATGCGAATAGCACAGCCGTTGGAATTTGTGAGATGTCCCACATAGGGAATTTCTACGACAGTTGCATTGGTCAGATTTTCAGCCGCATCATACGCTCCCTGTGGTGGAGTCAATACATCGTAACTGCCTCCCAGCAGTAGTGTCGGAACATCACTATCTGCTAATTCCTGACTTGCTGGCGGGACACCGTCCCATGATTGACAGAGCATCCATGTGCTTTCATTGAAACTTGCAGCACGGAAAGGTTCAGGAACAGTGCTGTGAACTTCTATGATTTGCTCCGGTGTTGTATACGGCGCATTATGAGGACAGACCATTGTCATCAAAAGGGCTTGATTCGGGTAATCTTCAACTGACCGTTCGTTGATGCCTTCCACAAATTGGATAACAATCTCAAAGTCATCTTCTGCAAAAGCCGTAATCAATGCCGGTAACTTCGATATCGCGCCTCGATTTGCCATGTTGATATGGACGAAATCAGCGAACATTCGACCATCGACCGGAAATTCGATGCCATCAACGTTTAGAATGACCGGATTTTCTTGCAATCGGGTATAGGTTTCCATGTAAAGGTCACTTAAATCACCATAAGCACTGCCACACAGAAAATCAGCATCACAATCCGCTTCAATTTGCTCGAAAAGTGCAGCACTATTGAGCGCGGCTTCTTCGAAACTATTGGTATTGATTGATAAAACTGAATCCAGTACTGCACTACGGATATGTTCATCATGGTCACGCAGCATAATTTGCCCTAAGAGCGTGCCGTAACTCTGCCCGAAGATGTTGTATTCTTCATAGCCTAATGCCAGTGGCACAAGTGCTAAATCCGCTGCATTTTGTTCGGTGGTATAGGCTTGCCAGTCGATACCCTGTGCTTCAAATTCAGGGATACAGTCACGCATCCGTTCCTGATATTCCTCAATTGAGAGGTTGAAGGCATCGTTAACATTGGTAAATGGCACACATCGTAAATTTGGCTGAGATAGTCCCATCCCGCGCTGGTCAACAATGATGACATCACGGTTGATAAGCAAGGAATTGAGATTGTACGAAAGTGGCATCTGTTCTGCCGTTGAGACGAACGCACCACCGGGTCCCCCTGCGAGATACATCACAGGGTCGGGTTGCGGCTGCGGGTTGAGCGAGTGAATCACGGCGACTGCCAGTTGAATGGTTTCGCCATTATCCACCAGGTGATTTTCGGGAACTGTGGCAAAGCCACAGGTAAATTCATAGATGTATTCGGGAAAAGGACAGTCCGTTTCTGTGAAATTAGAGTTCTGCGCCGATACGGGCATTGCCATCATCAGCAAACACAGTCCTATAGCTGTTTTTTTCATACGATTTGTCCTGCACGTCTATCTATGATGCCCACCATCCAGAGCGCGACTGCTGTTAGTATCACGCCGCCGATGAGCAAATTCGGACGATTCGCCGGATCAGTGAGTCCCGGCAGAGAGATGAGAGTCAACCAGAAATTCGAGAAAGTCATTTCGGACATAATCAGATGCCCGATCCACATGACAAGACTTGTCCCTGCGGCAAACAAGGTATCGCGTGCGACGATACTCAGGAAAAATGCGAATCCGGCTAAGAATGTCATCGGTGCTAACCAGGACAGAATAAGCGGAATCAGCAGGGTTTCACTATCAAACATCGTTAGAATGATACTGCCCATCAGCGCCAATACGAGATTAAAGCCGAAAACCAGTGTCATCCGTGCTAAGAGAATCAATCGGGCGGATGCTTTCGTCGTATCTTCGATTTCCAGCATCGCACGAACTGTATCGTCATAGATCAGTGCAACACTCGCAGCCGCGACCACCGGCGCAATCACAGGGAATGACATCAAATCTGGACTACTTGCGGTCAATGTGACAATTAAGCCGAGCAGGAGAACTGTTGTCGATGCCGCCCACAACCCGCGCTGAATGATCCGCACCTGACTGAACAGGAGTGCTATCGGATACCATTCCAGCATCTGTTGTAAACGTGTTTTTCGTTGTGGCAATTCAGTCATCATTGCGGCAATGACCTGTCGTTTATGGCTTTCCCGCCCTGTGACCGGAGGCAACTGACTCAACTGTGAATCCAGTTCAGCGAGTGAATCGGCTTCGTTCATATCGACTTCGGACAATGCTTCTTTGAGACGTTCATAGCGCTTATTGTTCATGTTGCATATCTTTCATTTCATGTTCGCCTATGATTGAACGCAGTCGTTTTAGACCGTTGTACAACCGTGATTTCACCGTGCCGACCGGGATATTCAGAATTTCTGAAATTTCCTTCTGTGGTAGATTGTCATAGTAGAACAGCACCACAACGGAACGATGTTGCTCCGGCAATTGCATCAGTGCATCGAAAACCTGTTGCACATTTTCTGATTGCAGGACGCTTTCCTCCGGTAAGAGGTTGTCATCCTCAAAATCCGCATCTTCTTCGGGATTGTGTGTGTAGCGTGTATCCGCCCGTGTAAAGTGATTCCGTGCGATATTCGTTGCAATCGAATACAGCCAGGGTTTAAACGGGCGCTTTGCATCATACCCGATGATTCCGCGCATCATCCTGAGAAAAGTTTCCTGCACTAAATCTTCTGCTAAAGCCTGTTTGCCACCACACATCCGGTAGAGATAGCGTAGTAGCGGGTCATAGTAGCGATTTGCCAGTTCTGTCATGTCGTCTGCCCTGCCCTGCTGAATACCCAGGGCAAGTGATTCATCCGTTCGCATTCATGTTTCCTGATTTATTCTCTACCTATTACTACAGCTTAATAGCAAAAAGGTTCACGAAATGATGAAATTTGTTCCAAATAAAAAAACTTGCTACTCGAAAAAGCAGCAAGTACAGGGGTTTTAGAGAAATTCTTGCAGTTGAGATTAGTTGGAGAAAGCCATCTCTGTCCATTGACGCGAAACTTTCTCGCCGGAGTCATAATCGTCTACAACGAGGATTAGCTGATGGTCATGATCACTGTAAAGCACATCAATGTTGACGCCTGCATCTGCCATCATGCGGGTTAATTTGCCTAATTGACCTGGAACATCTTGCTGTAATCTCTGAACGAGTACTTTGCGGCAGTCCAGCACTTCGATTCCGGCGGATTCAAGTGCCTCCTGTGCGGCATTCCCATCTGCAAAGAGGAAATGTGCATAGCCTTCCCCATTTACAGTGAATGCCCCGCCCCCTTCAACAGAAATACCTGCATTCCCCAACGTTTCACCCATTTTTGCGAGTGCGCCGGGTTCGTTTTTCAGTTTGATTGTTAAATCGTACATTTTTTATCCTTTGTTGTGATGATATGCTTCGCTATCGTCCGGTATTTCATCGCGATGCTTCATGCCGTAGTCGCGTTTGAGGTCTGCCATGCGTAAGCGATAATCTTTAAAAAATTTGCTGCGTCCTAGTGCCTGAGCGCGACGATGCTCCGGCAAATTGCGCCATCTGGCAACAGCTTCTTCATCTCTGAAAATTCCAATCGTGAGCTTTTTGTCCGGGTCGGTTGTGCTGTTGAAACGTTCCAGGGAAATGAATCCGTCGATTTCATTTACCAGTTGCCACATGGATTGTGCTTCCTGAACATAGTCTCCTTTATGCTCATCTGCCAGCCAGTACTCGAATATCATTACAATCATGCTGTGTTCCTCTCAAAAAATGGCAAAGTCGTACTGTCATCAGTATAAAAAATATCCGGGTGTTCATGTTTCGGTTCTCATCGAAATATGATTGTAGTATCATAAAGAAAAGGAGGAATTTATGGTGAATTCAGAGCCGGATCTGGCAACAATCGCGGCATTAATCAGCGAACCGAGTCGTGCGTCTATCTTATCGGCACTGATGGGTGGTGAAGCGCTCCCTGCATCCGAATTGGCGTATCGCTCTCAGATTACGCCTCAAACCGCGAGTTCCCATCTGGCAAAGTTAGTTGATGGCAATTTGATAGAAGTCGCAAAAATAGGACGGCATCGCTATTATTCCCTGAAAAATGAGGATGTTGCGAAAATTATTGAGTCGCTACAGGTGATTGCTCCTGAACAGAAAAGCATTGTCAAAGCCAATCCAAAAGTGCCACAGAAATTGCGATATGTCCGTACATGTTACGATCATCTTGCCGGGAAATTAGGTGTTTCGGTTACACAATCGCTGCTGGAAGACGGTTATCTCTCTGAAGCTGAAGATGCCTATTTGCTCACCACAAATGGCGAAAAACTGATGGAGACCTGGCAGATTGACATCGCGGAATTGCAGAAAAAACGCCGTAAATTTGCTTATCCCTGCCTCGACTGGAGTGAACGTCGCTTTCACATTGCAGGCTCACTGGGTGCAGCGATTAAAAACGTCTTTTTCGAGAATGAATGGGTGAAGCACGTGCCACATAGCCGGGCACTGTTGGTCACAAAAAAGGGAGAGCGCATATTGAAGGAAAATTTCAATATTACCCTGGCAAAATGATTATCAAGTAAGGACAGACTGTCGGTCTGCCCCAACCGCGACATTTCTGAGATATAGTAAATATCGTTTATCTAAAATTATTAACAGGAAAATATTCATGCCGGAAACGAAAATACTGATTATTGGCGGCGGGTCGTCGGGACTGTCGATGGCGGGTGCATTGAAGCAATATGGTTTAGATGCTGTTATACTCGATAAAGACCCGGCAACAGGCGATGTCTGGCGCAATCGTTACTCCCGTTTGCATCTGCACACGATAAAAGGCTTATCGCATAGCGCCTACAAAAAATTAGATGAGAATCTCCCTCGCTATGTCGGGAAGGATGCTTTTGCCGACTATCTGCGCGACTATGCTGCCCATTTTGACCTCGATATTCGCCATAATTGCACTGTGACTCGCATCGCGAAAAATGGCGATAAATTTGTCGTCGAAACGACTGATGGTGATAGCTGGTACTGTGAACATTGCATTATTGCAACGGGTGTGAATCGTGTTGGATTCATCCCTGATTGGGAAGGCAAAGAGCAGTATCAGGGGAATTTAGTTCACTCCGAATATCACAAAACAGGCAAAGACTATGCCGGACAGAGAGTGCTGGTTGTTGGACTTGGCAATACAGGCGCGGAAATCTGTGCAGATTGTGTTGAGCAGGGAGCAACAAGCGTTCATAGTAGTATTCGCACTTTTCCTATGATCGTCAAACGCGACCCGTTAGGCATTCCGGTGCATGTCTGGGGTGTGACGCTATTCCCCTTCCCCACCGCTTTCAAAGATTGGCTAGTCAGTATGATTACGAAATTTGAATTAGGTGATTTATCTAAATACGGTATCCAAACCCCCGGCTGGCGCATTTTTAAGAATGGGCGCATTCCGATGATTGATGTCGGCTATATCGAGCAACTCAAAAAAGGCAACATCACTGTAAAGCCTGATGTAGACAAATTCACTGAAACAGGCGTGCAATTTGTGGATGGTTCTACAGAAGTATACGATTCGGTGATTGCGGCAACAGGCTATCGCACGGGTTTAGAGAAAATCATTGATATTCCTGATGTGATAGATGGAGAAGGCAATGTCATCGCAAAAAATGGTGAAACTGCGCCTCACAAGGGTTTATGGTTCGTCGGACTGCTCAGTTCACCTGCCGGGGTGCTGATGGCTGCGCGGATTCAGTCCCGTACTTTTGCGAAAGCTATCGCAAGTAGCTATGGAATTTCGGTGTAGATTTGTTCACTTTAAACGAACTTATGAAAATGTGAAGAAAAAGTTATGAAATTGAGTCCGATTTGTTTGCGAAACCCGGGTGAAAGTATTAGAATAACGCCTTAGTACGCTTTGTAATGGCGTAAGGCTGTCTTTTAGATAGTCATTTTTAAAATATACTTCAATAAGAGGAGTAAAAATATGAGTAAAGCGCTTCGCTTTATGTCAATGGCGGTGATTCTCGTCCTTGCATTAGGACTAATGATTCCGGCACTGGCACAGGACGATATGATGGATTGGTCGTCAATTTCCGCAGAAGATTGCAGTTACGGCGGCAACATCTTATCCATTGAAGCTATTGATGAACTCACCGTTCAATTCACCCTTTGCGCCCCCGACCCTGCATTCCCATCAAAAGCTGCATTCGCTGCACTGGGTATCCACCCGTCCGAGCACCTTGAAGCAACCGGTGGTGGCGGTCCAGAACTCTTTGAAAATCCGATTGGTACCGGTCCTTACATGCTCGAAGAATGGGACAAAGGTAACCAGATCATCATGACCCGTAATGACAATTACTGGGGCACACCTGCAAATGAAGGTACACTGATCTTCCGCTGGAACAGTGAAGCAAGCGTTCGTACACTCGAATTGCAAGCTGGCGAAGCTGATGCGATTGATAACCCCGGTGTAGACGATTTTGCTATCCTCGAAGCTGATGACAGCACCGTACTTCTGGAACGTCCGGGTACAAACATCTTCTATGTTGGTATCAACAACACCGTTGCACCATTCGATAACGTGATGGTACGCCAGGCTGTTGCTTATGCAATCGACCGTCAACGCCTTGTTGATAACTACTATCCACCGGGAAGCCAGGCTGCTACACAGTTCATGCCGCCAAGCATCTTCGGTCATACCGCAGAAGTTGAAGCATTCCCCTATGATCCTGAAATGGCACGTCAGTTGCTTGCAGATTCAGGCGTAGAATTGCCAATCGAAACAACCATCAGCTACCGCGACGTTGTTCGTAGCTACCTCCCGACACCGGGTCTGGTTGCTGTTGACCTTCAAGCACAGTTGGCTGAAGTTGGCATTAACGTTGAAATCATGGAAATGGAATCCGGCGCATTCCTCGACGCAGCAGACGCAGGCGAACTGAGCCTCCACCTGCTCGGTTGGGGTGCTGACTATCCTGATGCAACCAACTTCCTTGACTTCCACTTCGGTGCAGGTTCAAGTGATCAGTTCGGTAACAAATTTGATGAAATCACAGGTCCTCTGACCGAAGCAGCACAACTGGCAGACCCCGATGTTCGCTACGACATTTATGTTGATGCAAACACAGCAATCCGCGACCTCGTACCGATGGTTCCGATCGCGCATGGTGGTAGCGGTGTTGCATATCGCGCAGAAATTGAAGGCGCAAATGTTAGCCCGCTCGGTAACGAAAACTTTGCTGTAGCCAGTGATCCATCAGATGATGAATTTGTCTGGGTACAAAATGCAGAACCAAATGGTCTGTATTGTGCAGACGAAACCGATGGTGAATCACTGCGTGCATGTGAACAAATCATCGAATCATTGCTAGCATACGAAGTTGGTGGTACAGCAGTTGTTCCATCACTCGCAAGCGAATATACAGCTAACGAAGACAGCACTGTCTGGACATTCACATTGCGTGAAGGCGTTACATTCCACGATGGTTCAGCACTCGATTCTGCTGATGTTGTAGCAAGCTATGCTGTACAACTCGACGCAAGCAGCCCGCTGCACGTCGGACGTAACGGTTCATTCACCTACTTCAGCGCATTCTTTGGTGGTTTCCTGAACGCGCCAGAGTAAGCAAATAAAATTTGAGATGGTGTTTTTTCGGAATTACTCATCTCTCTGTAACACAAACCGGAACGGGGTCATATGATCCCGTTCTTGCTTCATTGAATAGCCACAATTTTGTGTTATCCTTTGCAGAATATCTTTTTTGACTTAAGTGAAAGCTCTGTAGTATGACGAAGTTTTTAGTGCGGCGGCTGGCATTGTCAATTCCCGTATTACTCGGGATTCTGGTGGTGACATTCACGCTGGGACGCTTAATTCCCGGTGATCCCTGCCTTGCACAACTCGGAGAACGCGCTACCGATGAAATTTGTGACGCCTTCGATAAGCGTTATGGGTTAGACCAGCCGATTCCGGTGCAATTCGGGTATTATATTGCCAATGTATTCCGGGGTGATCTGGGTTTATCGCTGAGTTTCCAGGTGCCTGTCACGGATTTGCTGGCAGAACGCTTACCCACGACGATTGAACTCACATTTGCAGCAATTGTCTTTGCCACGATTTTTGGTGTGCCTCTTGGAATTTTATCAGCATATAAGCACAATACCTCCGTTGATGTTATTACGATGATTTTCTCCAATGTCGGGGTATCTATGCCGGTTTTCTGGCTCGGGATTATTCTCATTATTATTTTTAGTGTCTGGATGCCGGATGTCACATTATTCGGCACGCCTATTGAAGATACGCCATTTGGTTTTCTGGTCTTGCCAAGCGGGCGTCCCCCCTCTGTTCGTTTCGATGATCGTTTTTATGCTGTTTATAATCTGGTAGCCGAACCCTCTGAAGTTAAACCCTGGATGGAATTTATCTCACGATTTACCATTTTTAATGCAGCAATTACCCTCAACGGTGACTTATTTATCGAGGCTTTTCGCCATCTCATTTTGCCTGCGGTTGCTGTCGGTACAATTCCACTGTCCATTATAGCCCGTATGACACGCAGTAGTTTGCTTGAATCCTTGAATCAAGATTATGTTCGGACAGCACGGGCAAAAGGTCTGCGCGAGCGAACTGTTGTTGTTGGTCATGCTGTGCGAAATGCCATGCTTCCGGTGGTTACAATCATTGGCTTGAATTTTGGTTTTCTCATTAGCGGTGCAGTGTTGACTGAAACGATTTTCCGGTTAACAGGTATCGGGAAGACACTATTTGAAGCCATTACTGCCCGTGATTATACCGTTGTTCAGGGTGTGACACTGGTAACTGCAATTGCCTTCGTTTTCATCAATTTGATAGTCGATATTACATACGGGTATCTTGACCCGCGTGTGCGTCTGGAGTAGTGAATCATGTCCGATAAAATTGCGAACTTAAATGATTCCGGCTCACGCCCCCGCGAGAATCTGTTTGTGGAAACACTCAAGAATTTATTGCGTAACAATAGTGCGCGTGCCGGTCTGGTAATTTTAGGCTTTTTGCTCTTCATTTTTATCTTTGCGCCTGTGATTGCACCCTATGAACCCAACATAATTTTGATTGACCGTCCAAATGGCATTATTCCACGTCTCCCGCCCTGTATTGAAGCCTTCGGTTGTACAGATTCCCCCCAGTTTATTATGGGACTGGATGGCAACGGGCGCGATATTTTCAGCCGTGTATTGTATGGTTCACGCTTATCGTTACCTGTCGGGATTGCGGCGGTATCGATTTCGATTACATTCGGGTCAATCATTGGTCTAATTGCGGGATTCTATGGGAGTTGGGTTGATAACATCATCATGCGAATCATGGATGTGCTGATGGCATTTCCATCGCTTTTACTTGCAATTGCGATTGTGACAGTGCTGGGTCCCGGGTTGATTAATGCGCTTATAGCGATTGCGATTGTAGCGATTCCCACCTATGCCCGTCTGGTACGGGCGAGTGTGTTATCGCTTAAAGAGCAGGAATTCGTCATGGCGGAACGGGCACTTGGAGCAGGAGATAGCCGGATTATGTTCGGGCAAATTTTACCGAACAGCATGACACCGATTATTGTTCAGGGCACACTCGGCATCGGTACAGCAGTTCTTGATGCGGCAGCGCTTTCTTTCCTCGGATTGGGCGCACAACCTCCGGCATCTGAATGGGGACGTATGCTCGGTGATGCGATTGACTTTTTCCGCGCTGCGCCCCATATGGCACTCTTCCCCGGTATCGCAATTATGTTAACCGTACTCGGTTTCAATCTGCTGGGTGACGGTCTCCGTGATGCGCTTGACCCCCGGTTGAACAAGAGTTAAATTTCTACCTGACATGTCGGGCGTAACATGTTACGCCCCTACACATTTCCTCGAATTAAACAGTAACAAAGGTCACAGGATGAAAAAAATCGGAACAGAACGCTTAGCAGATGGACGCCATCGTTTTACTGTTTGGGCATATAATGCTGAAACGGTTGAGTTGCATCTGCTGAAAACAGATGACTATGTTCCGATGCAACGCGATGAACGCGGCTATTATTCCTGTGTTGTTGATAATGTTTCACCCGGTGATACTTATCTTTATCGCATTGATGGTGAAAAAGAGCGTCCTGACCCTGCTTCACGTCATCAACCGGACGGTGTGCATAGCGCATCGGCAGTCATTGATGAGGAATTTGACTGGACAGATGCCGGATACAATCCACCGACACTGCGAAATACCATATTTTATGAATTGCACGTCGGGACATTTACGCCGGAAGGCACATTTGTGGCGATTATCCCCTATCTGGATTATTTGCTTGAATTAGGCATCACCTCAATTGAACTGATGCCTGTTGCTGAATTCCCGGGGAATCGCAACTGGGGCTATGACGGGGTGCAACTATTTGCCGCCCATCATGATTATGGCGGGGTTGATGGCTTGCGAACGCTGGTCAATGCGGCGCATGAAAAAGGCATCTCTGTCTATCTCGATGTGGTTTATAACCATCTGGGTCCCGAAGGCAATTATCTATGGGATTATGCACCCTATTTCACCTCAAAATACGGTGGTTTATGGGGCGATAGCCTCAATTTCGACGGAACAAACAGTGCCGGAGTACGCAATTTCTTTATTCAGAACGCACTTTACTGGATTGAAGTCTGTCATATTGATGGTTTCCGTCTGGATGCAACCGATTATCTGGTTGATTTTTCTTCTGTGCCGATTCTCGAAGAATTAACCGCAGCAGTTCAGGAATGGGGAGATCGTCACAATAAGCGTGTCCATGTCATTGCTGAAAATGCAGAATCCAATCGCAAGCGTGTTTTATCCCGTGAACTGGGTGGCACAGGTCTGGATGCACAGTGGCTTGATGACCTGCATCATGTAATTCACACGCAATTAACAGGTGAATCTCAGGGATATTATGCAGATTTTGTTGATTTTAAAGCGATGGTCAAATGTCTGCGCGAGGGTTATGTGCGTTCCGGTGAATTTGCAGAGTCGATGCAAAAACACTTTGGAACATATTCCGGCGATATTCCAACCGACCGTTTCGTGGTCGAATCACAGAATCATGACCAGATTGGCAATCGCATGAAAGGCGAACGTCTGGAACACATCACCGATTGGGAGAGTGCCAAACTCGCGGCGGGCATGTGTTTGCTATCGCCCTATATTCCACTTTTATTCATGGGAGAAGAATACGCAGAATCCAACCCCTTCCTGTATTTCACCTCACATGGTGACCCTGCACTCATTGAAGGAGTACGTAAAGGGCGTTTGGAAGAATTTGCTTATTTTGCTGACCAGGGCACACCTCCTGACCCGCAGGCAGAATCGACATTCGAGAATAGCAAGCTCCAGCATGAGTTGCGCGACAGTGGCAAATATAAGCGCATGTTCCAGTTTTACAAAGATTTGATTGCCTTCCGTAAAAATAACCCGGCAATGACGAATCCGAATCGCCGTGATATGTCTGTTCTGGCTGATAATGAGCAAAAATTTATCTGGTTAATCCGGCGTTATCAGGAACAGGTGATTGCGATTGGTTTCAACTGGCATCACACACAAACAGTTAAAACCACCCTACCCCGTCTGGATGAAGCAGTTGCAATGGAAGAAGTGCTGAATTCCAGCGATATACAATATGCGGAACGGGTTGTCATGAAGCCAAAATCACTGGATGTTGTTAATGGGGTTATCGAAATTCCACCAAAATCGTTTGTAGTTTACAGGTCAGTTGAAGCCGATTAATCGGTATTTATAGGTGGATAATTATTCTTTGCCTTTAATTGCCTAGCTCGTTTTCGCAAAGTAAATCCAGCAGCAAATAAGTATGTGCCTAATAAAACAAAGCTACCTATACCTGTTAGCACAAAAGGGGCATCCTCAATCTGATTGACCGGTAAGCCTATAATGCTTTTGTCAGGGTTATTTGCCGCATATGTGATTGTAATTTGTTCACCCGGAGAAATGCATCCTTCCGGGGTATCCGAGCCTGTATAAAGAGTTGTTCCGTTGTCTGTAATGACCTCAAATTGATAGGTGACTTTAGAGCGTCTACAGGAATTGAATTCCCCTGATGCTACAAATTGAATGACTGTTGCATCCGTTGAAATCCCATTTCTGGTAATGGGCGACATATAAGCCAATAAAGCACCTATAAAACCGAGAAGAAACGTAGTGAAACAAATAGATCCAACCACCATAGTCAAATAGTTCTGCTTTCGTGTTCCGTATGGATTTTCGGGGTTATTCGTATCGACGAAAGGTCGAAAAATGAACGGAATCTGGATGTCACTACGCTTTGATTTCATTCTACAGCTTTTCCTGAGCGCGAATTTTCAGGCGGCGAACAAAATGCTCCAGTTGTAAATAACGCTCTAACTCCCCTTTTTCCGCATCTGTGAGTTTGTCATTGCGATTGCCATCCAATAGATAGCGCAAGCGTTCCTGTGTTTCATCGGATGGGCGCAATTGAAGCACTTCTTCCGGGGATGGTTTAGATAATAGAAATTCTAATATTTCATCGGAGGGATTTTTGAGTTCTGATTGTGGGAGTGCCATATGATTTATCCTTTGACTACTCTCATCTTATCACAATCCTGTTTATCGAAACTGATTTTATTCTACAGTTTTGCCTGTTTCACGGTCATAATTGACGATATTTACCCATTCGCCAGCATCAGAGCGTGCAACAACCGCGACAACTTCTTCATCACCGATATTAAAGACTTCATGAGGCACACCCGGCTTGATGAAGATGAAATCTCCAGCTTCATTATCGAGTGATTCTTTGCAATGGTCGCCAAATTCATGGCGGACTTTACCCTGTAAAATATAGAGCATCACTTCAAAATCGACGTGAATATGGGCATAAGCAACGCCGCCCACAGGAATTGTCGCCACGTTCATCGACAATTTTTCCGCACCAACATTCGCTGACATGCCCTGTTTATAATGGATGTTATTCCACTCGCGCTTGAGTTCCCCACCTGCACGAATCGTCACAATACCGTCATGATCTTCGACACCCTGTTTTAAATTTTCTGACATAAATTCCTCTATTGGCTTAAGAATGAAATATCTATTTTTTGCACGCGGAAGTTATCACTTTGAGCGAGTAAATCAGATACACTTTCAATGATGCTTGCCTGTGCGTCATCGCTCATCAAATTGCCATCGACAGTAAAATTGATTTCTGCCGTTTCATTATCACGGAAGAGCAATTCTCTACTGACAACCTGCCCATCTGATGAAAAAGCTGTTTTGTACTCCATTGCACGGTCATAGACTTTGACCTGTGCCGGAGCAAAACCATCCGCAAATAATGCCTCTCTCAGCAAATTACTGCTATTCTGATTGAGTCGTAGTACATCCGGTCGTACCCATGAATAACTATAGTGAACGGCTTCTGGCGTATTTCCCCATAGCGCAAAAATACCCGCACTACTTGCAATCGCTCCGGTTGCTATCGCCACCTGCAAAAATTGACGGCGACTCATACCCTGCTGTTCTGATCGTTTGGCTTTTAGCTGCATGATATACTCCACTACCCTTGACATATTCTTATTATAACCACATTCAAGTTTCTGGACGACATCATCAACCGACTATTACATATATGCTGGATTTGCATACAATAGAGCGCTCATTGTAACAAGGAATTTCTGCTTATGTCGCGCCACACACTCTGGATTGCACTCATCCTCATCTTTTATGTGATTACAGGTAGCCTGTATATCATCAATGTGCCAATTTTTGAGGCATCCGATGAAGCCGAGCATTTCATCTATATACACACCATCTTAGAAACTGGCGAATTGCCTGTTATTCAAAGCCGTGAAGAAATGGCAAATCAGAGTGACCCGGTTTTGCGCTGGAATAATCAGAGTCATCATGCCCCACTCTACTATATGATGTCTGCTTTAATCGTTTCATGGTCAGATCGAGTTGATCTTGCAGATTATTTGCATCCCAATGAACTCATTTTTCTTAGAAACACTGTAGAAGATAATCCCAATAAATGGTTGCATCGCTATACTGAACCAACAAGCGATACACACATCGCTGTATATGTCTTACGGGTCGTCAATTTGCTGATTGGTGCAGGGACGCTGGCGATGGTGTATCTTGCAGCAAAACAGGTCAATGACAATCGTGCTTTACCTCTGTTGTCGATGTTACTCACAGCAAGCATTCCCACATTTATTGTCGTGAATACCAGTGTGACGAATGACGCGCCTGTGATTTTTCTCTATAGTGCGGGTATTTATTGGACACTTAAAGCATGGCGAACAGAGACATTTACAGTGATAGACATCGTCAGTATCAGCTTGATTTTGAGTGGCATCACGCTCACAAAATTAACAGGTGTTTCGCTGTTTGGAGTGGTCTATCTTGCACTCCTTATTGGCATCTTCCGTAAAAAATGGTCTTTTCAAAAAGCCGCGCAGGTTGTCATCATCACAGGAGTTAGTGCCTCGCTGCTTGCTGGATGGTGGTATATCCGCAATTTTATGGTATATGGGGATTTGCTGGCAATTGATGCGACTGCCTCTATCTGGGGACGTGAAACACCGTTTACATTGTCTCTGCTTCCCGATGAATTGTTACGCATTGGTAAATCCTTCTGGATGTTGATTGGTTATCTGCATTATCCAGTTTATGCACCGGACATCTTCTATATTTATGCAGGAATCGTCACTGTTTCGGGGCTTATCGGGCTTGTAATTTATGCTGCGCGTCAAAAAGACCGTGACCCGTTCTGGATAATGCTTTTTGCCTGTTTTGTGGTGACTGCTATGTTGCTCTACGGTACATTGAGTGTCGATATTTCTTACGGGCGATTGTTGCTCCCGGCAATTGCTGCTTTTGCGCCCTTGCTAGTGATTGGATGGCAACAAATTCTTCGATGGTTATCAGCGATTTTGATTGCCCCATTCATCATTATAGTAATTGCTGTGCCGCTTATTATTGTCCCGATGGTATATTCAAATCTTGACGTGGTTGATGCTATTCCTGATGGGGCAACCCCGGTGAACTGGCAGTCGGATAACCTCGAAATCTTAGCAATTGATGCCTACCCTGCTATTTTTCGTACAGGCGATAAACTCCACGTTGACCTCTATTTTAGAGGGAATCATCCTGATAATCCGGCTCTCACAGTTACAGCCGTTGATACAATCCGGGCACAGCGCTTCGACCATATCGAAATTTACCCTGGTATGGCGGATATGCGTTATTTGCCGGATGACCGCATTTTTGTGGCTACGCTATCCTTTGACATCGCTGAACCCGATACTCCGTTACCTCCCCGATCAGTCAATATTCTGGTTGAATGGGTTGACCTTGATACCAATGAAGAACTGGTTTTCGATAGTGGTTTGTCATTGCTGGAGATTCAGGGTGCAACCTACGTTGATAGCAATTATGAAGCCCCTGCATCCGGGAACACAGTCGATGTTAATTTTGGAGAAGAAATCTTTTTGCGGGATTATTCTCTACCGGAGACGATTACTGCCGGGGAAACAATGTCACTTTCCTTTGTGTGGGAATCAACAGAACAACTTGCTACTGACAATGAAGCGATTCTGACCATGCAATTATTTGATTCCGACGGTAATTTTGTCCTCCAGGAAGATGGTGTGATGTGGTGGTATCCAACGACGATGTGGGCAGACAGCATTGCATTTGAGGATGCCCGGGCACTGGAAATCCCGTCTGATTTAGAAACGGGTGACTATCAATTGAGGGTTGGCTGGTATCGTGTCATTGGCGAAGCTTACCCGCGATTAAGCGTTCTTAATAGTGAGCACATCGACAATTTATACGTGATTCCTATAACCATCAGTGATTGAGAAAACCTATGTCCGAAATTATCTATCGACATTTCAAATATCCCGACGATTTAGAAGCACTTGTCCACTTGAAGAACACTTACTTCCGGCATTATCAAATCGACCGTGTAACTGATGTTGAAAAGCAAAAACGTCTTCTGAGCTATCCCGGTCATGAGCCTGAACGGGATAATTATGTTGCCGTTGTACCAGGAAATTATGATTTGCTAGCCCATATCTGGTTATGGGAACAATCTGCCGGACGCTTTCTATATGACCTGCATGTGCATCCTGATTGGGAACGCAAAACTATAGGGACTAATCTATTGCACAAATCATTTGAGCATGTTCGGGCGCACGGTGGCAAGCATCTCGACACACAGGTTTCGGACAAAAATACGGCTCATCTACAATTTTGTCAGAAAATGGGCTTTCGACAGGCTGGCTCATATTTCCATATGGTGCTGGATTCAGAGACTAAGTTGCCTGACTTGACTGAATTCCGGGAATTTACTATCCGCAGTTATAGCGCGATAGACGATATTTACGTATACACCCGTGTGATGAATGAGGCATACGGCGATCTGTGGGGGCATATGTCCAATGTGAGTACTGACCTTGTGGCAAAATCACTTGACTATTTTGACCCGGATTGCATTTATTTCTTGTTTGATGGTGAGGACAACCCGTCAGGATTTGCGCGAATTCATTATTCTGAGGATGACGGAATCTGCATGATTGATGCGCCAGGTGTACTACCGGACTATCGTTCACCGGACTTGTATCGCTATCTGGTGATCTATAGTGTGCATCAGCTTAAATCTCGCATGAAAACTGCTCAAGACATCACAATGGATTCATGGGGTGATTTTGATTCCACTTTGACGATGTTCCGGGATATAGGTTTCATATCCCGACAGCACAAAATTGGATTTCGATACGACCTATAGTTATGGTGCAACGAATGGTAAGACTCTAAATGTATCCGGTGCAGTATCAACGATTTGTTGAAGTGCAGGAATATCGGTATATTGTGCAAGTTCAGGGATTTGCTCTGCCATTTCAATCCACAGTTGAATCGACACTTTTTCCGAGTGATGCCAGCCATCGAAGAAATCTTCATCTGTAAAACCTGATTCGCTCACATCAGAAAAATCAAATAAGGGAAATTCATACTCTTCAAACATGCTTTCGAGAGCAATTTCTGCCTGTGGAATATAAGTGTGTCGTTCACTGACAGAGAGTTGTTCCCACAATTGCGGCATATATGGCGGTAACATCCCGACGACTAAAATATCGTTTTCCTGTGCATACTGTAAAATAGTATCAAGCTGTTCTAATGCGGTTTGAGAGACAGTATCCCCTTCCCAGTACATTTGCTCACCATTGGCAAATAATCCCATATGATGTCCTCGTAAATTGGGTTGCCATAGATGCTGTGCGACCAAAAAATCGCCGTATTGTTCACTGCCATCATTGCGGAAACCATGCCCGTCACGGATTGCCCGCAAACCGAGTGCCAATCCACCTGTTCCACCCGGTTCATTACGTGCCAGAATTGCCTGGTAGTCGAATTCTTCCCGGTCGATGACATCCTGCAAATAGGAGCGATTGACCACCCATAAACGATTCCACAGGTTAGTCGGAGGTTCGACAATCGGGTCGCCGGGATAATCATCATTGAACCAGGGATAGTCGATTCCCAGAATTATGACTTCCGGTGTGTAATCCAGATTAAAAATGAGACGGCTGACTTCATCGAGTTCCCATGCAGGAGCAGCAGCATTATAGATTGCGTCAGGATTTTCGTTCGCGAATTGAGCACGAAATTGCAATACCCGTGATGACCCGGTAATCAGAATTTCCGGTTCATAATAATTGCTTGCCATCAATTTAAAACCTTGATCGCGATTGCCGTAATAAGGACGATAAAGCACCGCCCAATCGCTATCCTGCAAGCGAATGACTTCCTGTAAAGGCATGGATTCACCGACATAGACCAATCCCCCGGTCACAATCAGGAAAGGAATCGCTATCGGAATACAGAAAAACGCGAGTTTCGCGATGAATTTCATAGAAGGTTGTTCCGGCTAAAACTGAAAATAGATGAATTGTGCGCCAGCGCCGTATAATCCCGAGAATAAAACGGCTGCAATGAATACGTAATAGAGTCCCCAGCGAAAAATAAGTGGTGTACGGGCAAAGATTCGCGGAAGCGTTAGCCTTGAATCGAACATGTCGAACACAATTAGGAAGCCAATCAATATCAGGGATAGATAGAATTCCATCTTCACCGATAGCAGTGCGCCGCTAAATGGTGCGAAAATATCCTGTGTTGAATCAAAGACCAGTAAATGGGAGACGATGTACTGTGCATCTGCCAGTGAGTTTGCACGGAAGAAAATCCAGGCAAAACTGACGAAGACAAATGTGATGAGCACTCTCGTGACGACCATTGCAGCATTTTTACCCGGTAACAGGTCGATATTATAGTGTCTGAATAGTGCCAGAATGACAATCGCGACACCATGTAGAAATCCCCAGATGATGAATGTCCAGCCAGCACCATGCCACAATCCACTGACGACAAAAACGATGAACAGATTCAGCAAATTGCGCCACAACGAAACACGATTGCCGCCTAATGGAATATAGAGATAATCGCGGAACCAGGTCGAAAGCGAAATATGCCAGCGTCCCCAGAATTCACGGATACTCTGCGAAAAATAAGGCTGACGGAAATTTTCCATCAGGTCAAAACCCATGATTTTCGCTGTCCCGATGGCGATGTCACTGTAGCCACTGAAATCGCAATAAATCTGAAATGTGAAGAAGAAAGTTGCCAGAATCAGTGTCCAGCCTGTGTGGTCATCGACATTGTTATAGACCGAATTCACATAAATAGCGATGCGGTCTGCAATCACAACTTTTTTGAAGAAACCCCACAGAATCAGTTGTAAGCCTTCGACAGTGCGATTTTCATCAAATTTCTGTTTTTCGTGAAATTGCGGGAGTAGATTGGTCGCCCGTTCAATAGGACCCGCGACCAGTTGCGGGAAAAATGCCACGTAAGTCGCCATAATGCCGAAGTGATTTTCCGGCAGCATCTTGCGACGATACACATCAATTGTGTATGACATTGACTGGAAGGTATAAAAGGAGATACCGATGGGCAGTATCATATTATGCGTGAATGGCGTGTAACCGAATGCTGCTGCGGCTGATTCGTTGAAAAAATTGAAATACTTGAATGTGAATAACACGCCCAGATTGACAATAATACTCGCTGCAAGCCAGAATTTGCGCTGTGTTTCGTTTTCGTCATTGCGATGAATCATCCGTGCTGCGATGTAATCGACAACCGTGCTGAATGCGATCAATGGCACATATTGAATATTGCCGTAAGCATAGAAAAAGTAGCTAACAACCAGCAACAACATCCAGCGAAAACGATGCTTGATGGCAAAAAATAATGGCAGGACGATACAGAAAAATACAACGTAATCAGGCGAGATAAAGGACATAAAGCAGTCTCATTCGTGTTGATAATCGCAGGGTATTCTAGCACAGACATGTTTTGCGTCCAGTGGGATACCGTGAGCGTTGCCAGATTGTGACGTGTTGTAGATTCGGGTTTGTTTGGTGACAATAAGCTCGCTGGTGATGCTGCTTATTCCATATCTCCTGTTTCAGATTCAGGCTCAATGGCGCACCGTCTTGATCGGATCAGGGTTATAATGCGTAAGTAGAGGTCAATCACGGGAGTATGGGAAGATAGATGCGCGAAAAACGGAAAAATGCTGCAACTGATAAATCTAAATTATCCCGGCGTAAAGGTAAACGATCAGCATCTAAGAATCAGTGGTTAAGCTTGCTTTTGCTTGTTGGATTAATTTTGCTGTTGCTCCTGTTTTTGCTTCAAGCCGTAAGACCCTTGCCCCCTACTCCAGGTGCTATTCCCCCGACAAGAACACCCGAACCTCTCACCGGTCAATTACTGCTCGGGATTCAGGACTTCAGGGATGATGATACGGGTCGGTTTGCTATTGCTATTTTTGATTTTGCAAGCAATACCACTACTGAATTGATTGAAAGCGACACGTCTGTCTACCCGCAATGGTCGCCGGATAGCAGCCAGATTCTGTTTACACAGACCAATTATCCAGAATCCGGTCATAATGTTGATATATATGTGATGGATGTTGAGAGCCGTAATGTGCGTCTTCTAACAGATGCTGCCAACTCTGATTATACGCCAGCCTGGTCGCCCGATGGGACAGAGATTGCTTTTGTTTCCAGGCGAAGTGGTAACATTGACCTTTATATTATGGATGCGAATGGCGGTAATATCCGTCAGCTTACAAACACACCCGATATCCATGAGTACACGCCGCGCTTTTCACCTGATGGGACTCAGATTATCTTCGGTTCAAGGGAAATGCGACTGAATGAAACAGACCTTTATATCATAAATGTAGATGGTAGTGGACAAAGTCTTATCTTCCATCAAGATGCTCTATTTAGCGGGCATACATGGTCACCGGATGGAACACAATTTCTCTTTACTTCTAATATCACGGGTGAATTTGAGCTTTATGTCAGTGATGTCGATGGCAGTAACGTGAGCCAGTTAAGCCAACTTGCAGGACGACAGGCAAATGCTGTATGGTCACCTGATGGGCGTCACATCGCCTATACCTCGAATCATAGCCGCAGGGGAACTGACATCTTTGTTATGGATGCTGATGGGGAGAATATTCGTCAAGTTACCAGTACAACAAATTATTACAATGAATTCACGATGGCGTGGCGACCATAGCCTATGTATCGAAGCCCAGAGTTTTGCCCTATATCTAAATGAGGAAAACAGCCTTCAATAGCCTGTATATTGTATGCTGTTGCTGAATTAGTGTCTTTCAAAATGAGACTATCCGGGATACTGTGATTGGATATAAAGCTGTTTAGAAAGTGACACAATGACAGTCCTCGACCAACTACCGGAAGCATCCAATCGCAATATCGCAATTCACATTAAACCTGCGGCAGAACGTGCCGTGCGTGATGGTCATCCCTGGTTATTTGAGAATTCGATTCGCAAACAGAGCAAAGACGGTCAACCGGGTGATATTGCTGTCATTTTCGATAAAAAAGACCGTTTTCTGGCGGTTGGACTTTATGACCCTGCTTCCCCTATTCGCGCGAAGATTCTACACCATAATTCTCCGGCAAAAGTGAATCGAGATTTTTACCGCGATAAGTTATCAATCGCAATAAATTTACGTCAAACAATACTGGAAACTGATACGAATGGCTATCGGGTGGTCTATGGTGAGGGGGATAGCTTACCGGGACTCATCATTGATCGTTACGCTGAGGTACTGGTCATGAAAATCTACACGGCGGCATGGTTTCCTCACCTGAGAGACATAATCGCCTGTATCAATGAGCTCTTACCCGGAAAAACGATAGTGTTACGTCTCGGGCGCATGGCACAGGATAGCGAGACATTTGGCTTAGGTGATGGCATGGTGATACAGGGCAATCTCACAGAGCAAGCCGTACAATTCCATGAAAATGACCTGATATTTCAAGCCGATGTCATTGAAGGACATAAAACTGGTTTCTTCTTCGACCAGCGTGATAATCGTTTCCGTGTACGGCAACTTTCCGCCGGAAAACGGGTGCTGGATGTGTTTTCTTATAACGGAGGTTTCTCTGTCAATGCTGCTGCCGGAGGAGCAATTTCTGTCACCAGTCTCGATATTAGTGCCCCTGCCCTATCCGACGCAAAAGAGAACATGCAACTGAATCAGTCCAATGAAAATGTTGCAAATTGCCAGCATGACACTATCATTGCAGATGCTTTTGAAGGGTTACAGCATTTAGCACAATCCGGCAAAACCTTCGATATGGTGATTGTTGACCCGCCGACCTTTGCCAGCAGTCAACAACAGGTCGAAGGTGCATTGAATGCCTATGAAAAATTGGTTCGCCTGGCACTCGATGTTTTAGAACCCGGTGGCATTTTTGTGATGGCATCCTGTAGCAGTCGCGTTCCGGCAGATGATTTTTTCGCGCTGGTACACAATACGGCGATACGTGCGGGTCGTCCTCTTAATGAAATTGAACGCACACAGCACGCGATTGACCATCCTATTACCTTCGCGGAAGGCGCTTATCTGAAATGCCTGTTTTCGAGCGTTTGATTCTCTCAGAACAGTGCCAGTATATGAAGATATGGTGGAATTTCTTGCCATGCTGGTTAAATCCTTTAAAATAGTTTTTAAACGAATTGCATTAAGGACAGCACATGACTGAAATACATGGTTTTAAGTTAGTTGAAGAACGCAACATCCCCGAAATTAACTCCTACGCAAAAATGTACAAGCACGTTAAGACAGGTGCGGAACTGCTCTCTCTCGAAAATGATGATGAAAATAAATCATTCATGGTCACATTCGTCACACCCCCGTCTGATGATACCGGGCTACCACACATTCTGGAACATTCGGTACTCGGCGGCTCGAAAAAATATCCTTTGAAAGACCCGTTCGTCGAATTATTGAAAACATCGGTCAACACATTTTTGAATGCGATGACCAGCAGCGATATGACGATGTATCCTTTTGCATCAACCAATTTGCAAGATTTCTATAATCTGCTGGATATTTACCTTGATGCTGTATTCAATCCGCTCATCACAGAGCAAACCCTGATGCAGGAAGGCTGGCATCTGGAAACCGAAAATGACGATGCGCCACTGACCTATAAAGGTGTCGTTTTCAATGAAATGAAAGCGGCTTATTCAACACCGGATTACTACATGAATCTGGTAACAGATCGTGCTTTCTGGACAGAAGAATCGCCTTATCACTATAGTTCCGGTGGTTTCCCAGCAGCGATTCCCGATTTGACCTATGAGCAATTCAAGAATTTCCATGAAACCTACTATCATCCGGTAAATGCCCGTTTTGTTTTCAGTGGAGATGATGACCCGGAAGAACGTCTGAAAAAAGTAAATGAAGTCATCAGCCAATTTGAAGCAAAAGACGTTGATGCGACAATTCCGCTTCAAACACCATTCAGCGCACCCAAAGTTGTCGAAGAAAGCTATGATTCGGACGATAAAGAAGGCGGCATCATGGTTTCGGTTAACTGGCTTTTACCTGACCAGAATGATACCGACCTGATGAATAAACTCTCTATTTTATCTCATGCACTGGTCGCAACATCGGCATCCCCTTTACGCAAAGCCCTGATTGATAGTGGACTCGGTGAAGGTCTAACAGGCAGTGGTATGGACAACAATTCACGCCAGGCAACGTTCTCGGTTGGTTTGAAGGGTGTCAAAGAAGAGAATGCCGATAAAGTAGCAGATTTTATCCTGGAAACGCTGGGCAAAATCGCAGAAGATGGCATCGACAAAGAAACGGTCAAAGCCTCGCTCAATACCCTGGAATTCCGTTCCCGTGAGCGTAATTTCGGCAGTTTTCCGCGTGGACTCGCCAATGCGTATTTCGGAATGCGTCCCTGGATTTATGGTGGCAATCCGCTTGATACACTGGCATTTGACAAAGATTATGAAACACTCAAAAACGACCTCGCAGAAGATGATGAACTGCTGGAAACCTTGATCGGTAAATATCTGCTGGATAATTCACATCGTGTAACCGTCGTTCTCAAGCCGGATGATAAACTCGGTGCTGAACGTGAGCAGGCAGAGCGTGACCGTCTCGCAAAAATCCGCGAAGACCTTAATGCCGATGACATCAAGAACGTGATCGAAGTGCAAAATGAGTTGCTTACACTACAGCAAACACCGGATTCACCGGAAGATTTAGCTAAAATCCCGACACTCAAACTATCGGATATTGAACGCGACATTACTACCGTTGAGCAGGAAATTATCGAGCAGGATGGCACTCGCATCTATTTCCACAATCAACCGACAGGCGGCATTGTCTACTTCCAGGCGGGTTTGAATCTGAGAGTTATTTCTGCGGATTTGTTGCCCTATGTCGAACTATACGGCGAAGCACTCACCAAAATGGGTACAGAAAAAGAAGATTTTGTCCGGCTCTCCCAGCGTATCGGTAGTAAAACAGGTGGTGTCGGCGCAGGAACAAGTCTCTCGACCCTGCGGGATGGTAGTGATTACATCGCATACATGATGGTTAGCGGTAAATCTCTCACTGACCAGGGACAGGATATGCTGGATATCATTCAGGATATATTGCTGGATGTCAAACTGGATAACAAAGAACGCTTCAAACAGATTGTGCTGGAACGCAAAGTTCGCATGGAGCAATATCTGGCGTTTGCGGGTCATGCCGTTGCCGGAGGACGTATCCGCGCACAATTCACCTCCCCTGCATGGGCAAATCAGTTGATGTCCGGTACTGAGCATGTTTTCTTCCTGCGGGAACTGGTCGAAAAAATTGATTCAGATTGGGATAGCGTACTGGCATCAATGGAAGCTGTCCGTGATGCACTGGTCAACTGTGCCGGGATGGTCGTCAATGTCACGATGGAAGAAAAAGATTGGAGCGGTTTCAAGGCAAATCTGGATAATTTACTGTCTGCCCTGCCCTCTAAAGACGCAGCAATAGCAGACTGGTCAATTGCGGACTCTGTTCCTTATGAAGCGCTGACACAACCGGCACAGGTCAGCTTCAATGCGAAAACAGCCAATCTCTATGATGCCGGGTATGAACTCGATGGTTCTGTCAGTGTCATTATGAAACATATGTCACGGGAATATATGTGGCAGAATATCCGCGTGATGGGTGGTGCATATGGTGGCAACATGAGCTTCAGTGCGAGTTCCGGTCTGGTGAATTATCTCTCATGGCGCGACCCGAATATCAGCAATACACTCAAAGTATTCAAAGGCGCGGCGGATTACCTGTGTAATTTACAGATGAGCGATAGCGACATTGAAAAAGCGATTATCGGTGCTATGGGCGATTTAGACGGGTATGATTTGCCGGATGCCAAAGGTCGTAAAGCCTTCATGCGTCATATGCTGGGCTACACCGACGAGATGCGCCAGGAATATCGCAACCAGGTACTGGATACGACGCTGGAAGATTTCCATAAATTAGGAGAAGCGCTTTCACGTATTGATGATGCCCGCTTCGCAACCGTCACCTCCGCCGAATTTGCTGAAAAGGCAGAAAAAGAAATCGGCGTCGAATTCAAGAAAACAAAGCTACAGTAGATTTCAACAAAAAAATCCCTCTATAAGTAGAGGGATTTTTTATTTCTTATATGTTGCTATTAGCCGTTGACAGTATCTTCGAGGTCTTTGCCTGGCTTGAATTTTGCAACGGTTTTTGCCGGAATGTCGATTTCAGCACCGGTTTGTGGATTACGACCTTTACGGGCTTTGCGTTCCGAGGTTGAGAAAGTACCGAAACCAACCAGGGTAACTTTGTCTTTTTTCTTTAATGCGCCTGTAACACTATCAGTGAAAGCATCCAGAGCTTTACCTGCCTGAGCCTTTGTGATGCCAGCACTTTCTGCCATTGCGTCCACGAGATCACTTTTATTCATGTTGATATCCTTTATCAATTAAATAAAGCTGTTTTAATGTTTCCTGTTAAAGTTTACGATAAGTAGTGCTATTTTGGCAAACGAAAATCGGGGCAATTCCTGCATTTTCGTTAGATTTACATAGTAATTTGCTAATTTTGCACAAAATTCCTGCTTATCAATGGGTAATTTGCCCGAATCCGCGTCAATAGCGACATTCATCATAAGCCTGAAAGACAAAATGAATTAACCTGTATGAAGTGTTTTGTTGCATTTTTAGCATTTTAGATTTTACATAATTAAAATCATGATAAATTGTGACAATATTCACATATTGACTTGAAAAAAATCTAAGATTTACTATACTTTATGTAGATTTTTGTAGATTTTCACTCAGATTACAGGCGAAAAATATGACTAAGCCACCCTGGTTACGCAACAAAGAAGAGAAAAAAGCACCAACACCGGAGCAACGTGAACGTGCAGCGCGTTTGACAAAGCGTCAATACGTCCGTTTTGCCTTCTATACCATCGACCCGATGTGGCGCAGGTTGCCCGCAAACGAGCAAGCTGAACAAAAACAGGAATTATTAGACACCATTACCGGATTCAATCGCCGGATGTTGTTACGTCCCTATTCGACAATGGGCACACGCGCCGATGCTGAATTGCTCCTGTGGCAAATTGCTGAAAAACCGGATGTCTTTCAAGATTTAGCAACTGCCATCATGAAAACGCAAATGGGCGGCTATCTCAATCTGGCATACTCATTTTTCTCCCAGACCAAGCGCTCACTCTATGAAATTCGTGTTCCGGCTGGCGATGGGGAGGAAGAGGACGAAGATGAACGTCTGGTAATTGACCCGACAGAATCAAAATGGCTCTTTGTTTATCCATTCATCAAAACACGCGAATGGTATCAACTATCACAGGCGGCACGTCAGGGCATGATGGATGAACATATCACCGTCGGGCGTAAATATCCATCGGTGCGCTTGAACACTACCTACTCTTTCGGCATTGATGACTATGAATTTATCGTCGCATTTGAAACCGATGAACCGGGTGATTTTCTGGATTTGGTACAGGAATTGCGTGAGAGTACCGTCAGCATGTATACCTTGCAGGACACCCCGCTATTCACCTGTATGAATATGCGCCTCGATCAAGCACTGGATGCACTCGGTGGACCTGAAATCGCAGAGAAAATAGAACCGGGTACACAACGTGAAGTCTGGATGGATGTCTGCCCTCTTGATGACCTTGCACCGGGTGAAACGAAAGTTGTCTATCTCGAAGGCAAGCAGGTTGGTATTTTCAATATCAATGGCAATCTCTATGCAATTAATAACCGTTGTACCCATGCACGGGGTCCTCTGACCGAAGGTGAAATAAACACGGAAGAATGTAGCGTTGTTTGCCCCTGGCATTATGGCAAATTCGATATTGCATCCGGTCAGCCTGTTGATGGTCTGGTCAATAAACCTGTTGAAACCTATCAGGTTGAAATCCGTGATGGCGTGATATGGGTCGGTACAAAAGTCGTCGCGCAATAATTTATGAATGTAGGGGTTTGGCGTGCCAGATCCACAGAACATCAGCAATTTTCAGAATAAAAGGACTGTGTAATGTCAGTGCATGGCGCACCTGCAAAAGAATATCCGAAATTTGATGACGAAGCCCGTCACTACGATGCGATTCTATTCATGAGCTTCGGCGGACCCGAAAAACCGGACGATGTTGTCCCTTTTCTCGAAAATGTGACACGCGGACGTGGTATTCCTAAAGAACGTCTGGAAGAAGTAGGCGAACACTATTTTCAGTTTGGCGGCAAAAGCCCGATTAATGAACAGAATCTCGCATTAATTGCTGCTTTAGAAGAAGAACTCCAAGAACACGGGCATGATTTACCCGTTTATTTCGGCAATCGCAACTGGCATCCGATGATTAACGATACGATGCAACAGATGAAAGATGATGGTATCAAACGGGCACTGGCATTTTTCACCAGTGGATTCAGTAGCTGGAGTGGCTGCCGTCAGTATCGTGAGAATATTATCGCCGCACAACAATTTGTCGGAGAAGACGCACCGGAAATTGATAAAATCCGTGTATTCTACAACCACCCCGGCTTCATTTATACGATGGTTGATAATATCAAGGTCGCGCTGGAAGAATGGTCAGCAGACGAACGCGACAAGGTACAAATCGTGTTCACAGCGCATAGTGTTCCTATGGGACAGGCACGGCATAGTGCTTATGTCGAACAGTTAACGGATGCCTGTAACATCATTGCGGATTTACTCAAGACAGAAAATTACACCCTGGTCTATCAGAGTCGCAGTGGTCCACCGCATGTTCCCTGGCTAGAGCCGGATATTGTCGATTATATGGGCGACATCAGTGAAAAAGGCATCAAAGACATTGTGATTGTGCCAATTGGTTTCATCAGTGACCATATGGAAGTGATTTTCGATCTGGATACCGAAGCAGTTCAAGCAGCAGAAGAACTCGGCATGAAAATGGTTCGTGCGGCAACAGTTGGCACGGCAAAACAATTTGTCAGCATGATTCGTGAATTAATTGAAGAACGGATGACAGCCAACCCTGACCGGAAAGCACTCGGTTCTCGCGGTGCAAATCACGATATTTGCCCGGTTGATTGTTGCTTACCGGGAGAACGTCCGAAACGTCCGACAACACCATCCGTAGAAAAAGCGTAAGACTTTGCAGGGGGCATGTGTCTCCTGATTGAATGATTTACACATAAATGAGGCGACTGTGGCATTATTACTGGCAGGATTAAATCATCGAACCGCTCCCCTGGCATTGCGTGAACGTTTGTATGTTCACTCTGAGATGCTCGGCGGCGTTATGACTCAACTCCATAGGCATTCTGCCCATATAGATGAACTTGCGATTATTTCAACCTGTAACCGTTTTGAAGTCTATGCTGCTACGAATGATGGTCTCGCGGCACAGCAGGATGTTGTTGACTATCTGTGCGAGTATTTTGCAATTTCTGAGCCAGAACTCTACCCCGGTCTTTACATTCAGGATGGGGAAGCTGTCGTCAATCACGTGATGTCTGTTGCGTGCGGTCTGGATTCGATGGTTTTAGGTGAAGCGCAAATTCTCGGGCAGGTGAATGCCGCTCTGGAAATTGCTTCAACAGCAAAAACCACCGGGGCACATTTACATCGTCTCTTCGAAGCCGCTATTCATGCCGGGAAACGCGCCCGTACCGAAACAAAAATCAGCCGTCATACAACCAGTATCAGCCATGCTGCCGCCATGCTCATGCGTCAGAAATTGAGCGGAAATGACCCTGATGTCCTGATCTTAGGGGCGGGTGAAATGGCACAACTGGCTGTGCTTGCCATCCATAAATTTGGATTGTCACATATCGGCGTTATCAATCGCACGCATAGCAAAGCACAGGCACTGGCTACAAAATTCGGTGCAAAAGCCTATGCCTGGTCGAAATTAGAAGAAAGAGTACTTGCTGCTGATGTCTTGATTGCAGCGACAGGCGCACCCTATGCCATTCTTCATGCAGATTTCATCCGGCGGATAATGAGCAAACGCCCCGGACACCAGCTTATGCTAATTGATATTGCTGTCCCGCGTGATATTGCGCCCGATGTGGCTAATGTCGAAGGTGTTTCACTGTATGATGTGGATTCACTCCAGCATATTGTCGATAACAGTCTTGCTGCACGTGAAGCCTGTGTGCCGCAGGTCAATGCCATCGTTGAGCAAGAATCAGCACGGTTTATGCAGTGGTTACGGGAACGGGTGGTTGTTCCGGTGATTAAGACACTTCGTAGCGAAGTCGCCACTATAGTCGAAGATGAACTCAATCAGGCAATCAATAAAATGCCGGATATTTCAGAGGCTGAACTTGAAGTGGTCAAACGTATGGCACATCGCATTATGAACAAATTACTTCATGCACCAACAGCCAATTTACGCGCTCATGCCAGCGAAAATGATGCAACTGCTTACGCCGCAATGGTACAGGAATTATTTGCACTGGATAATCAACCGGACGATTATCGTTCTGCCTGACGGCATAGATAGGAATTTATTTTGGGACGTATTCGTATAGGAACACGGGGAAGTAAACTCGCCCTCTGGCAGGCAAATCATATTGCGGATTTACTGCGCCAACAATACTCTGATACAGAGGTAGAACTTGTCATATTCACCACAAAAGGCGACAAAATTCTCGATAAATCATTACCGTCTATCGGGGGCAAAGGCTTATTTACAGAGGAATTAGAATCTGCCCTGCTGGATGGCGGGATAGATTGCGCGGTGCATAGTCTGAAAGACCTTCCAACACAGATGCCTTTCGGACTGGAAATTGGTGCGATTCCACAACGTGCGCCTGTCGAAGATGTGCTCATCAGCAAACATAATCTCACGCTGGAAAATTTGCCATCCGGCGCGAAAATCGGCACATCCAGTTTACGACGTGCTGCACAAATCAGGCATGTACGGGATGATATAGAAATCATTGATATTCGTGGCAATGTCCCGACCCGTATTCAGAAAGCACTCGACCCCGAAGGCGATTATGATGCGATCATTCTGGCAACTGCCGGGCTGTTGCGACTCAAATTGGGTGATCGCATCGCAGAGGAACTGGACACCGAGTTCAGCCTGCCTGCTGGAGGCCAAGGCGCTGTCGGTATCGAATGCCGAAATGACGATATCGAGATGCATGAGTTGCTGAAGCCACTGCATCATCAACACACAGCATGGCGTGTATTGGCCGAGCGCGCCATGAACCGTCGCCTGGAAGGCGGCTGTCAGGTACCGATCGGATGTTTCGCTACGCTGAACGAAGATGCCAGCGGTATGCGCCTGCAGGGGCTGGTTGGTCGTCCTGACGGCTCCCTGGTATTACGCGATGAGATCAGCGGTAAACCTGAAGATGGTGAGCAACTGGGCATTGAG